>Ga0070664_100004370_pt1 | contig 11352 bp, 8 predicted proteins | sample KBSC73metaG_FD_65863 | JGI IMG/M metagenome (GOLD analysis project Ga0070664, IMG submission 65863) | Corn rhizosphere microbial communities from Kellogg Biological Station, Michigan, USA - KBS C7-3 metaG | ecosystem: Host-associated > Plants > Roots > Rhizosphere > Soil ... | reverse complement strand
CCGGACTGGCTGCTCGGCGACCTGCTCAACCAGAGCCCGCGGTCGGGGTCGTAGACGTCGGCGGCTCGGCGCCACCGGTCCCGTCCGCACCGGCCGGAGTCCCGGGCTTCGGCTTGGTCGTGTCGCCGGGCGCCGGCTTCGCGGGCTTCTTCGGGCGTGGCTTGGTCCCGATGAGGACGACCGTTGGCTCGCCCACGTAGTAGCTGTGCCAGGTCGTGTCGTACATCAGCTTGCCATCCGGGGCGAAGACTCGCCGCCTGACGCTCGTCGAGCGCGGCGGCGTCCCGTACTGCTCGACGACCTTCTCGCCCTTGAACAGCGTGTCGTCGTCGATCCGCTTCCACGGGACCTTGCCCTCGGTGACGAGCGGCGCCGTCTCCGTCTCGACGCGGCGCCCCGCCGGCGTCCCGTAGAGGTTCACCGTGAGCGAGCCCGTGCCGACGAACGTGCGGAGCAGGAGCCAGTGGTCCGTGTCGTTCCGGAAGACGAGGTCGAGGTCGGGGTAGTTGACCGTGGCGTCCCGGCCGAGCGGGTAGTGGCTGATGTACAGGGCATGGTTCGTCCGCGCCTCGATCGAGAGGCCTGCCTCGAAGGCAGCGTTGAACACGGTCGTGGAGACCTGGCAAACGCCGCCGCCGATGCCGCTCTCGAGCTCCCCGTTGATGATCACCGGCGCCGCCTCGAACCCCTTGGCGGCGTTCCGCTCGCCCGTCGTCTGATTGAACGAGAACCGCGCCCCGGGGGCCACGAGCGCGCCGTCGATCAGCTTGGCGACGAGCGCGACGTTGTGGAGCCGTCCCTCGGTACCGCCGTACGTCGTCGTGTAGGAGCCGACGACTCCCGTGATGCCCATCGCCTCTGCGTCCTGGGTCGTCCGGTGGGGCTGAGCCGACCGCACGACGAGTGCCGCAGTGCGCTTCGTCGGCGAGAACGCGGCCCGCTCGACCGCGCGAATCGACGCATCGACGTCGAGCGCGCGGCCCTCCTGCGAGGGGACGACGGTGATCCCGCCCGAGACGACGCGGAACGTCGCGTCGCGGGGCGCGTGCCCGACCGTCTCGGCGAGCTTGGCGATCCAGCGGCGCGCGGCAGGGCCGCCGACCGAGACGCGGGTCGCACCGCCCGAGGGCAGGTCGAGGAGCTGGGCGACACGCCAGCGCGGCAGCTTGAAGCGCGTCGTCCCGACGGTCAGCGCGACAGAGCCCGAGACCGCCGTCCGCGCCGTTGCGAGCGCGTCGCCGAGTTGCGACTCCGTAACCTTCGGCTCCGCGACGACCACGGGAAGGCGCACCGGCCCGCTGCGGTCGAGCGCGGCGAGGGACGACAGGATCAGCGCTCTCGCCCGTTCCCGATCGAGCTCGACACCGGACCGCTCGCGCACGACCGTGAACGAGAGACCCTTCCGCTTCAGGCGCGCGCTGGACGCCGGCCGGTCGACTGCCCCGCTGATCTGGGCGAGCGCGTAGCGGAGCGCGGACGGGTAGACGTCGAGAGTCGGCTCGACGTCGGAGCCGAAGACGCGCGTCTGGATCCGGCGGAGCCCACGCAGCGGCGTGAAGCCGTCCCCGTCGTGCGCAGCCTCGCGCAGCGCACCGCTCCAATCCGAGCGAACCCCGAGCTGCGAGGGCGTCAGCTCGAACGAGTGCCCGGCCGCGACGAACGTGACCGGTCGGCGTGCGAGCGCATCGGCCCGCTCGACGAGACGAGCCCGTGCGGCTGGGACCCCGAGCCCGCCGACGTCGAGGCCCGCGACCGTGGTTCCCCCTGCCAGACGCGCCGGGGACCCTGCGAACAGGCTGACGCCGACGACGGCGAGCACGCAGACGCCTCCCGCCGCGAAGGCGGCCGTGCGCACGACGGAACGCTGAGAGCGTCGCCGGCGCGCCGTTCTCGAAACGCTCGTCGCGCCGGAAGACACGGATTGCAAGAGTAGCGGAGCGCGGCTTTGATCCCACTCCCCCGTTCGGGCGGAAAACCGGCTCTAGAACACGAAAAGCTCGACGCCGCCCGAGACGTTCAGCGCGACTCCGGTCACGTAGGCGGCGAGGTCGGAGCAGAGGTACGCAATCGCGTTCGCGACGTCCTGCGGCTCCCCCGGGCGCTTGAAGACGGTCCGGTTCGCGATCCGCTCGTTCATCGTGGGATTGCCCAGGTGGAACGCCTCGGTGCCGATGATCCCGGGCACGATCGCGTTGCACGTGATCCCGTGGCGTCCCCCCTCCATCGCCAGCGTGCGGGTGAGGCCGAGCAGCCCGGCCTTCGTCGTCGAGTAGCTCGCCTGCCCGAAGCCACCGAGCGTGCCGGCGACCGACGCCATGTTGACGATGCGCCCCCAACCCCGCTCGCGCATGTGCGGCCACACCGCCTGCGCGCAGTTGAACGCGCCGGTGAGGTTGACCCGCAGGTCGCGCTCCCAGAGCTCGGGCTGCTGATCGTGGAACTGCCCGACGTGGTCCAGCGTGCCCGCGTTGTTGACGAGGATGTCGAGCGCGCCGAGCTCGTCCACCGTCCTGCCCACCGCCACCGCCACCTCCTCACGGTTGGTGACGTCGCAGCGCACCGCGAGCCCACGCCGCCCGAGCGCGCGGATCTCGTCCGCCGTCGACTCGGCGTGCACCATCCCCTGGGCGACGGCCGCCTGCGCGAGCACTCCGTAGCGCTCCGCGGCGCTCGTGTCCGACTCGACGAGGATGTCGGCGATCACGACGTCGGCGCCCGCCCGCGCAAGGGTCAGGGCATCGGCCCGTCCGAGGCCGCGCGACCCGCCGGTAACGAACGCGACCCGCCCGGAGAGGTCGATCTCGAGCGCCATCGACGTGATCCTACGCCTGCCGCGAAGCCGAAAATCGGCCGCAGCGTGGACCGGGGCCGCCGGTACCCTCCCGGGATGCGAGCGAAGGTCGTTGCCATCGTCGCGGCAGGCGTGGCCGTCGTCGTCCTCGTCGCAATCGGGGCGTACGTCGTCCTGTCGGACGACGACTCGTCCGACGCCGGGGCCACAGGTACGAGCTCGACGACCACCGGCCCGCATTCGGTCACGATCCGCGTACTCGCGACCGTGACGACGGCGCGGCCCGTCGACCTGCCTCCGCGGAACGTCCAGAACAAGGGCGACCGCGTCTTCGTGGAGTCCCAGCTGACGAACGCGATTCCGCAGTTCGGCCGGCCGAAGGGGTCGATCATCGGCCAGGACTACTCGACGATCACGTACCTCTCCCCGACGCAGCGACTGGTCAACGTCCAGATCACGCTGCCGGGCGGCGGACTCCACCTGCGCGGGACGCTAAAGGTCGCGAACCCCGCCGCGGTGGTCAAGATCCCGGTGATCAGCGGCACGCGCGACTTCGCCGGCGCCACGGGCTTTTCGGAAGCGCGCAGTGCCCCCGACAACCGCACGCTCAACATCTACCGCCTGCAGCTGCCCTAGAAACGCGCCCGCGCGGTAGAACCGCGCCATGCGCCGCGTGGATGCCGAGGAGCGCAGGGCGAGGCTAGCTCGCCGGCATCGGCTGACGCCTACCTCGCGCGCACAGGACGTCTGCGACGCGGTACGTTCGGTCGTCGCCTTCCACTCGAGCGACCCGGCGTCGGTGTTCCTCTCTGCGTGGGCCCGCACGCAAGAGCTCGAGATCCGCCGCCTCGAGAGCGCGCTCTACGCCGAGCGGACGCTCGTCCGGATGCTCGCGATGCGCCGAACGCTCTTCGTCGTGCCGCGCGAGCTCGTCCCGGTCGTCGACGCCGCGGCGTCGCAAGCGGTCGCGGCGAACGAGCGACGGAAGCTCGAGAAGTTCATCGACGAGAGCGGCGTGTCCGACGATCCCGCGGCCTGGCTCGCCGCCGCCGGCGCTGCGGCACTCGCGGCCCTCGAGGCGCGAGGAGAGGCATCGACGAGCGAGCTGGCCGGCGACCATCCGCTCCTCGCCGAGCGGCTGAGAATGGGGCTCGGGACCCGCTGGGAGGCCGACGTGGGGGCGGCGAGCCGCGTGCTCCTGCTGCTGGCCGCGGAGGGCAAGATCGTGCGCGGCCGCCCCCGCGGAGGCTGGACGGCGAGCCAGTACCGCTGGGTGCCGATCGAGCGACTCGGTCCGCTCGAGCGACCGGAACCGGGCGACGCCCGGGCCGAGCTGCTCCGCCGCTACCTCGCGGCGTTTGGCCCCGTGACCGAGACGGACATGCGCTGGTGGACGGGCTGGTCGGCCCGGAATGCGCGCGCGGCGCTCGCGTCGGTGCGGCACGCCGAGGTCGACCTCGACGGTGCCGTCGGGTACGTGCTCCGTGACGACCTCGAGCCGGAGCCCAGGGAGGTGCCGTCGGCGGCGCTACTCCCGGCGCTCGACCCGACCACGATGGGCTGGAAGCTGCGCGACTGGTACCTCGGACCGCACGTCGAGGCCGTTTTCGACCGCAACGGCAACGCGGGTCCAACTGTGTGGTGGGGCGGGAGAGTCGTTGGCGGCTGGGCGCAGCGCCGCGACGGAGAGATCGTGTACCGCCTGCTCGAGGACTTGGGGGAAGACGCGGAGCGGACCATCGAAGTCGAGGGCGAGCGGCTCGCGGCGTGGCTCGGTGACGTCCGCGTGACCCCCCGCTTCCGAGCGCCGCTCGAGCGGGAGCTTGCCGGATGAGCGTGAACGGGCGGCAGGCGTCGGCGCTGGTGCGCCGGCTCGGGACGTTCGACGCCGCCGTGATCGGGATCGGGTCGATGATCGGCGCAGGCGTGTTCTCCGCGATCGGACCCGCAGCGGGGGCGGCGGGCTCGTGGCTCGTGCTCGGTCTTGGTCTGGCTGCGGTCGTCGCGTACTGCAACGCGGTCGCCTCGGCGCAGCTCGCGGCGCAGTACCCGCTGTCCGGCGGCACGTACGTCTACGGCCGCGAGCGGCTCGGTGCGTGGTGGGGGTTTGCGGCGGGCTGGTGCTTCGTCACCGGCAAGACCGCCTCCTGCGCCGCGATGGCACTGACCTTCGGCGCGTACGTGGCGCCTGGCTCCGGGGTCGTCCGCCGACTGCTCGGGATTCTCGCGGTGGTCGCACTTACGGCTGTGACGTTGCGGGGCATCGAGCGCACGGCGCAGCTCACACGTTGGCTCGTGGCGATCAGCATCGGCGTGCTCCTCCTCACCGTCGGGATCCTGGTGACGAGCGACGAGACCGACACCGGCCGGCTGACGGTCGGTCACCCGGACGCGTACGGCGTCCTCCAGGCGGCCGGGCTGTTGTTCTTCGCCTTCGCCGGGTACGCGCGCATCGCCACCCTCGCGGAGGAGGTGCGCGACCCCGCGCGGACGATCCCGCGGGCGATCGTGACGGCCCTGGCCGCCGTGCTCGTGCTGTACCTCGCGGTCGCCGTGTCGGCCCTCCTCGTCGCGGGGCCGGACGCGCTCGCCGCGAGCAGCGCGCCACTCCGCACCGCCGTCGAGCTCGCCGGCGCGGACTGGGCGAAGCCTGTCGTCACGGTGGGGGCGGTCGTTGCAAGCCTCGGCGCGCTGCTCGCGCTGCTCGCCGGTGTCTCGCGGACCGCGCTTGCGATGGGCCGGAACCGCGATCTGCCGTCCCGCCTCGCTGCCGTCGACCCTGGACGGTCGGTCCCTGTCGTCGCCCAGGTCGCCGTGGCCGCGGCCGTCGTGCTGTTGGTGGGAACGATCGACCTGCGGGGGATGATCGGCTTCTCGTCCTTCGGCGTGCTTCTCTACTACGCCATCGCCAACGCGTCCGCGTGGACGCAGGGGGGCCAGGCGCGTCGCTGGCCGCGCGCGTTCCAGGTGGTCGGGCTCGCCGGCTGCCTGGCCCTCGTCGTGACGCTGCCGCTCGTCTCGGTGGCCGCGGGCGCCTTCGTTCTCGCCGCCGGCTGCCTCGGACGGCTGCTCCTGCGAGACTGAGCCCGCCTACGCGTTGTCCGAGAGGAAGATCTCCTTGGCGATCACGAGGCGCTGGATCTGTGAGGTGCCCTCGTAGATCTGGAAGAGCTTCGCGTCTCGCATGAGCTTCTCGACGGGGTACTCCTTCATGTAGCCGTAGCCGCCGAAGACCTGGACCGCGTCGGTCGTGACCTTCATCGCGGTATCCGCGGCATAGCGCTTGGCGAACGACGAGTACTTCGTCGCTCTGCGCCCGTGGCCCTGGTCGATCATCCAGGCCGCCTGCCAGGTGAGGAGGCGCGCCGCCTCGATCTCGGCGGCCATGTCCGCGACGAGGAACGAGACCCCCTGGTTCATCGCGATGGGCATTCCGAACTGAACCCGCTCCTTCGCGTACTCGACCGCGAGCTCGTAGGCGGCCTGCGCGACGCCGACCGCGCCGATTGCCGTGCCCGGGCGCGTGAAGTCGAGCGTCTGCATCGCGATCTTGAACCCGTCCCCCTCGCCACCGAGACGGTTCGCGACGGGGACGACGACGTCCTGGAACGCCACCGCGGACGTGTCGGTCGCGCGCTGGCCCATCTTGTCGAGGTGCTTCTCGATCGTCACGCCGGCGGCGTCCATCGGGATCACGAGCGCCGTGAGGCCGCGATGGCCCTGCGAGCGGTCCGTCGACGCGAAGCAGACCATCCAGGACGCGTGACCGGCGTTCGTGATGAACATCTTGGAGCCGTTGACGCGGTACGCGTCGCCTTCGCGCACGGCCGTGGTCTGGATCCCGGAGACGTCGGAGCCCGCGCCCGGCTCGGAGAGCCCGAAGCAGCCGAGGATCGGCTCGGAGACGAGCGGCGCGAGCCACTCGCGCTTCTGCTCGTCGGTCCCGGCGATCAGGATCGGGCCGGCCGCAAGGCCGTTCGCGCCGATCGACGTCCCGATCCCCGAGCAGCCCCAGTTCAGCTCTTCGCCGACGAGCATCCCGTCGAACGCCGAGAGCTCGGGGCCCCCGAGCGACTCGGGGAGGTGGAGGTTCATCAGGCCGAGCTCGTGCGCGTTCGCGACGATCTCCGCCGGGTGGGTCTGGTGCTCGTCGTGCTCGGCGGCGCGCGGGCGGATCTCCTTCTCCGCGAACTCGCGCGCGAGCGCCCGAAGCTCCTTCTGCTCGTCGGTGAGAGCAAACGAGACGCCGTTCGCGATTCCCGTCGCAATCGTTGCCATCACCCTCGCTCCTCGCCGTCGATTGACTCGTCAGTCAATGATATCCGACCGCGGCGCGGGCGCATCCATGCCCGGTAGCGGGCCCCACGCCTCTTCCGGCTCGAAGCCTTCGACGCGCTCGCGCGCGGTCACGAGCAAACCCTCGACACCGTGCGTCTCGACCTCGGCCACCGGTGCATCATCGCTGGTGCGCACTGCATGTCCAGCCCGGGCGCCGCACGGCGGCGCCTCTACAATCCACCCACCGAAGCCGGAGGCCTCCCGTGGCGACCACGACCGCAGCACGACCCGATCTCGACCCGCACGACTTCCTCGCGCTCGACGCGCTCCTCGACGACGAGGAACGCGCGATCCGCGACACGGTGCGGCAGTTCGTCCGCGAACGGGTCCTGCCCGAGGTCGGCGACTGGTTCGAGCAGGGGATCCTGCCGCGTGAGGTCATCCAGGAGCTCGCGAAGCTCGGACTCTTCGGGATGCACCTCTCCGGCTACGGGCTGCCCGGCGCGAGCGCGACGGCGTACGGCCTCACGTGCCTCGAGCTCGAGGCGGGCGACTCGGGCGTCCGGAGCGTCGTGTCGGTGCAGGGCTCGTTGGCGATGTTCGCGATCTGGCGCTGGGGCTCCGAGGAGCAGAAGGAGCGCTGGCTGCCTGCGATGCACCGCGGGGACGCGATCGGCTGCTTCGGGCTGACCGAGCCGGACGCCGGCTCCGACCCCGGGACGATGCGTACCCATGCGCGCCGGGACGGCGACGACTGGGTCCTGAACGGCGCGAAGATGTGGATCACGAACGGCACGATCGCCGACCTCGCGGTCGTGTGGGCGCGGACCGACGAGGGCGAGATCCGGGGGTTCCTCGTCGAGAAGGGCATGCCCGGCTTCTCGGCACCCGAGATCCACAAGAAGCTCTCGCTCCGCGCGTCGATCACGTCGGAGCTCGTGCTGCAGGACGTCCGTGTCCCGGCCGACTCGATGCTTCCGGGCTCCTCGACGCTACGCGGCCCGCTCTCGTGCCTGAACGAGGCGCGCTTCGGGATCGTGTTCGGCGCCGTCGGCGCGGCGCGCGCCTGCTTCGAGGAGGCGCTCTCCTACGCCAAGGAGCGGATCGTCTTCGGCAGGCCCATCGCGGGGTACCAGCTCACGCAACAGAAGCTCGCCGAGATGGCACTCGAGGTGAACCGGGGCTTCCTCACCGCGGTTCACATCGGGCGGATGAAGGACCAGGGCACGCTCCGGCCGGAGCACGTCAGCCTCGGGAAGATGGGCAACGTCCGCGGCGCGCTCGAGGTCTGCCGCTCCGCGCGCACGATCCTCGGCGGCAACGGGATCACCCTCGAGTACCCGGTGATCCGCCACATGAACAACCTCGAGTCCGTCCTCACGTACGAGGGCACGCACGAGGTGCACACGCTCGTCGTCGGCCAGGCGCTGACCGGCGAGAACGCCTTCGGCCGCGACTAGATGGTTGGTCCCAAGATGGGCCGCCGCCGCCACTCAGTCGGCGTCGAGGGCCTGCTCGGCGCGGTCTAGGCGCGCGACGAACGGGATCGCCAGCAGGATCGGCACGCCGAGGACGGGCCACAGCGCCTGGTAGCCGTTGGTCTTCTCGAGATGTGGGCCGAGGATGTCGATGACGGCCCCTGCCAGCAGTGGGCCGATCACGAGCCCGATTCCCTTCGTGGTCGTGGCGAGGCCGGAGATCGCGCCGCGCTCGTCTGACGGCATCAGCTTGAACAGAAGGCCCCAGGCAAGCGTCATCACGGTGCCGCCGGCGATCGCCACGAGGAAGATCAAGACGAGGTACCACGCATGCCATGTCGTCCCGAGGCCGCCGGCGATGAGCCCGATGCCATACACGAGCGAGGCTGCGGTGATCACGCGCGCGAGCCCGATCCGGTCACCGATCCGACCGGCGAGCAGCGCCGCGACGATGTAACCCCCCGCGACCGCGCCGAGGATGTACGTCGAGGTGACGAGCGGCTCTCCGAGCCCGACCGTGACGTAGAGCACCACGAACGTTCGCGCACCGGCGAACGTCCCCTCCCAGGCGGTGTTCGCGACGAGGAACGTCGCGACGTCGCGGTGCGACCGGAGCACCCGCCATGACTGCGCGACGTACGTCCGGACCCCCTCGAACACGCGGCCGTGGCCGCCGTCCTCGGTCACGAGCAGGATCGGGATCGCGCAGGCGATCGAGACGACCCCGGCGGCGACGAGGAAAGGCGCCGGTCGCCAGAGATGGAAGAGGTAGCCGCCACCGATCAGCGCGCCGCCGATCGCGATGCCCCGGAAGACGTGCTGCACGCCCTGGGCGCGGCCGAACACGCTCTCCGGGAGCACGTCGGGGTAGAGACCCCGGTACGGCGGCTCGTAGACGTAGTAGGCGAAGAACAGCCCGAACAGCATCAACGCGGTCGTCCAGAGGTTCGGCATGAACGCGAGCAGCGCGAGCGTGAACGCCATCGGCCCGAGCGCGGCGAGCATGAACGGCCGTCGGCGGCCGAGCGGCGTGTGGAACGTGTCGCTCCACGGGCCGATCACGAGTGGCAGCGTCAGCGCGAAAAACCCCTCGGCCGCCAGCACGAGGCCGACGAGCGTCGTCGAGTCGGTGTAACGCCCGAGGATCGGCGGCAGGTAGGCCGCCGTGGTCGTGAGGGACCACGCGAGGCCGAGCGCGCCCGCCCCGAGGACGAGCGTGTCTCGGCGCGCCGCCTCAGGCGACGACCGGCGTCCGGACGAGACCGCTTTGAAGGACGTCGACGATCGTGCGCTCGGCACGGGCGACCTCCTCGTCGCCGTCGGGAAGCCTGCCCATCACCCAGCCCGTGAGGATCTCCTCGAGCCCGCCGTAGACGACCCAGCTCGCGAGGCGCGGGTCGAGCTCCGCGCGGAAGACACCCTCGGCCTGTCCCTGCTCGATCACGCGCTGGATCACCTCGAAGCCCCTGCCGATCTCGTCGACCTGTGAGGCGAGGTGAGCGCTCCGGCCAACCTCGCGAACCATCACGGTGACGAGGGCCGGGTCGTTACGCCACGTGCGCAGGAGGATCTTGACGAGGCCCAGGAGCTTCTCGTCGGCCGATTCGTTCGAGGCCTCGACGCTCGCGAACCGCGCAAGCAGCTCGCTCCAGTTCTCGCGGAAGACGGTCGCGAGCACCTCGTCCTTCGAGGCGAAGTAGTGGTACAGGAGGCCGTGCGCGACCCCCGCCTCCTCGGCGATGTCCCCGACCCGGGAGGTGTGGAAGCCGCGCCTCGCGAACACGCGGACGGCGGCGTCGAGAATCCGCCGACGCGTCTCCTCCGCCCCGCCCTGCCGGTCCCCGGACGCGCGCTCGCGCGCGATCGAACGGTCAGTCAACGTCCGGTCAGAATAGGTGCGGTGCCAGACACCGCGCAACAGCCGCTGACCGGGATGCTCGTCGTCGACCTGACGCGGTATCTCCCCGGGGCGTTCGCGAGTCGGGAGCTGCTTCGCCTCGGCGCTCGCGTCGTGCGGGTCGAGGCGCCCGAGGGCGATCCGATGCGACGCACCGCGCCTGCCTGGGACGACGCGCTCCGCCGCGGCAAGGAATCGGTCGTCTGCGACCTCAAGAGCGATGCGGCACTCGCTCGCGCGCTCTGTGCGCGCGCCGACGTCGTGCTCGAGGGGTTCAGGCCCGGCGTCGCCGCACGCCTCGGCATCGGGCCGGACGACGTTCCGGCGCACGTCCTCTACTGCTCGATCACGGGATTCGGGACGGAAGGGCGACACGCCGATCGCGTCGGTCACGACCTCAACTACCTCGGTTGGGCCGGGACGCTCGAAGACACGGCCCCCGCGCTGCCGCCCGTGCAGGTCGCAGACCTCGCGGCGGGGGCTCTGAGGGCGGTCGCGGAGGTGCTCGCGGCGCTCGTGGGACGCGAACGCACCGGACGGGGCGCGCGGCTCGTCGTGTCGATGACCCATGGCGCCCACGAGCTCGCGGCGCACCGGCTCGGCGGCGACCCGCTTCCCCGCCTGCTCACCGGCGGCCTCGCCTGCTACGAGACGTACGCGACGGCCGACGGCCGGCACCTCACGCTCGCGGCGCTCGAGCCGGTCTTCTTCGCTCGCGCCTGCGAGCTCCTCGACGTGCCGGAGCTCGCGGCTCGGCAGTACGAGCCCGACCAGGCTGCGCTTCGAGGCGAGCTCGCCGGCCTCTTCGGCCGGGGCACGCTCGCGGACTGGCTCGCCCTGTTCGAGGGCGAGGAGGTCTGCATCGGGCCGGTTGCGACGCTCGCCGAGGCACACGCCGACCTCGGGCC
>Ga0070664_100004363_pt1 | contig 11360 bp, 11 predicted proteins | sample KBSC73metaG_FD_65863 | JGI IMG/M metagenome (GOLD analysis project Ga0070664, IMG submission 65863) | Corn rhizosphere microbial communities from Kellogg Biological Station, Michigan, USA - KBS C7-3 metaG | ecosystem: Host-associated > Plants > Roots > Rhizosphere > Soil ... | reverse complement strand
CCGATTAGATTTTCGACGTAGAGCACATCCGAATAGGCGGGATTTTTCGTCCCCGTGCTTGCCCATAAAGGTCGCTGGACACGCGCGCCGCGCTGGCGTAAAGCGGCGAAACCCTCGCCATGAAAAATCTCCAAAAACCGACGGTAGACGACCTTGGAATTGGCGATGGCGATTTTGCCGGCGAGCGCCTTGGCTTCCGGATTGCCGCTCTCCTCGAGGGCTTTATCAACGGCCGTGTCGACGCGGCTGACGAAAAAAGACGCCACCGAGGCCACGCCGGCCGGATTGCCGCAGCGCTCCAAGCCGTGGATATAGGCACGCGCGACGGCTTCGTAGTGGTGCATGGAAAACATCAAAGTGATATTGACGTTCACGCCCTTGGCGATCAACTCCTCGATGGCGGGAAGGCCCGCCGGGGTCGCCGGCACTTTGATCATGACGTTCGGCCGGTCGACGGCGGTTCTCAGCCGCTGCGCTTCGCTAATCGTTTTCTCGGTGTCATCGGCGAGATGCGGCGAGACCTCGAGGCTTACATAGCCATCATCTCCGTGAGTTTCGTCGTAAACCGCGCGCAAAACGTCGGCGGCCATCTGAATGTCTTCGATCGCCAACGGCTCGAAGAGTTCTCCCACCGCGGCGTGCAGATTGCCGGCGAGCAATGCCCGGAGCGCCATGTCATAATCCGTGCTGCCGGACATCGCTTTGTCGAATATCGTGGGATTGCTGGTGACTCCCCGTAACCCATCTTCTTCCACTAGTCGTTTCAGCTCGCCGCTGCGGATGAGATCGCGGCGAATATAATCCAGCCAAATCGACTGACCTTGTTCTGCCAATTGCTTTAACGGATTCATTTTATCCTCCCTCAAGAGGTCGCGTCGCCCTGTCAACCTGCCGCTCCTTCGGCTTCGCTCAGGATAAACTCGCGGAAGGATCGCGCTGTCTTGTAACGAAGCCCTCGGCGAGATTCTTCACTCCGCTCAGGATGACTCGCAGCGCAATTGTTGTGGCGACGCTACTCTCGAATCAGGTATTTTTCCCGTAGCGCTGCTCCAAAGCTTTGACTTTTGCCACTCGGCGACGATGGCGCTCCTCGTCGCTGTATTTTGCCGCTAAGAAATTGTTGACCAATTCGCGCGCTAGCTCGACTCCGATCACGCGCGCGCCGAGCACGAGGACGTTCATATCGTCATGCTCGACGCCCTGGCGCGCGGAATAAGTATCATGGCAAAGCCCGGCGCGGATTCCGGGGACTTTATTGGCGGCGACGGACGCGCCAACCCCACTGCCGCAGATCAGGACGCCGCGCTCGGCCTCGCCAGCGTTGATCGCCTTGGCCAGCGCCTCGGCAAAGTCCGGATAATCCACTGGGCTATCGCTGTTGGTTCCGATATCGACGACCTCATGTCCAAGATGGCGTAAATGGCCGGCGACCGTCTGTTTCATTTCGAAGCCGGCATGGTCCGCCCCGACCACAATGCGCATGACTATTTTCCCAGCAGTGCTGTCGCGCGCTCGACCACGTGATCAACGGTGAAGCCGAGCTTTTCCATGACCACGTTTCCTGGAGCCGAAGCCCCAAACCTTTCGATGCCGACGACATCGCCGTTGTCACCAACGTAGCGGTGCCATCCCAGAGGAAGCGCCGCTTCCACGGCGAGCCGCGCCGGCACCGATTTTGGCAAAATCGTTGCGCGGTACTCCTCTGGCTGTTGATCGAACAACTCCCAACTCGGCATGGAAACAACGCGCGCGTGAATGTTTTGTTTTGCGAGTCTCTCTCGTGCCGCAACGACCAGGGAAAGCTCCGATCCCGTGCCGATCAGGATGATGTCGGCCCGTCCGCCGGGAGCATCGGCAAGAACATAAGCGCCGCGGCGCAAACCGTCCGCAGATGCGTGTTGGCTACGCTCCAGAGTCGGTACGTTCTGGCGGCTCAAGACCAATGCCACTGGACATGAGCGACTTTCGATCGCGATCTGCCAGGCGACTGAAGTCTCGTTGGCGTCGCCGGGTCGAATGACGATCAGACGCGGGATGGCGCGAAGCGCCGCCAATTGCTCCACCGGTTGGTGGGTCGGCCCGTCTTCGCCGAGACCGATGCTGTCGTGCGTGAAAACATAGATCACGCCGAGCTCCATCAGCGCGGCGAGGCGCATCGATGGGCGCATGTAGTCGGAGAAGATAAGAAAAGTTGAGCCGAACGGAATCAGACCGCCGTGCGCCGCCATCCCATTGATCGTCGCGCCCATCGCATGCTCGCGCACGCCGAAATGTATATTTCGCCCGGCATAATTCCAATCGCCGCCCGCCGAACCCTGATTATCAATAAACTTTCGCTGCGGGCTTTCAAAATCGCCGAGCTTGGGCAAGACCGTGAACGTCGAAGGATTCAAGTCCGCCGATCCACCGATCAGCGTGGGCAGCGCGGTGCCGAGCGCGGCAATAATCTTTCCCGATGCAGCGCGCGTCGCAAGACCCTTGGGGTCGGCGGGAAAGCTCGGGATCGAAGCTTGCCAATTTGCCGGCAAGGCGCCGCTCATGATTTGCTGGAATTCCCTGGCGAGATCGGAGAATTTTTCACGATACGCATTGAAGTGTTCTTGCCAGTTCGCTTCGGCCTTTTGACCGGTGCTGATCGCGGCGTGGAAATGCGTCTCGGCTTCTTTGGGAATATAGAACGCGGGCTCGAGCGGCCAGCCGAGGTTCTCTTTGGTGCGCTTGACTTCAGCTTCGCCGAGAGGCGAGCCGTGTGCTTCGAAGGTGTCCTGCTTTCCCGGCGAACCGAAACCAATGTGGGTGCGGAGCAGGATCAATGACGGACGCGATTGTTCCTCCCGCGCAGCGCGGATCGCGCCGTGGATCGCCTCGAGGTCGTTGCCGTTCTCCACCGAGAGGGTGTGCCAGCCGTAAGCCTCGAAGCGTTTGGCACAGTCTTCGGTGAAGCTCAGATCGGTGGCGCCAGCGAGAGAAATCCGGTTGTTGTCGTAGAGGTAGATCAATTTCCCCAATTTGAGGTGGCCGGCGAGACTCGCCGCTTCAGCGGCAACACCTTCCATTAAATCGCCGTCGCTGACGATGGCATAGGTAAAATGATTGACGATCTCAAATCCCGGCCGATTATAGCGTGCCGCCAAATGAGCTTCGGCCATCGCCATACCGACGCCATTGCCGAACCCCTGGCCGAGCGGACCTGTGGTGGTTTCCACGCCAGGCGTCAGCTCGCGTTCGGGATGACCCGGAGTGCGACTGCCCCACTGGCGAAATTGTTTAATCTGCTCAAGGGGAAGGTCGTATCCCGTGAGAAAAAGCATGCTGTAAAGCAGCATGGAGCCGTGACCAGCTGACAACACGAAACGATCACGATCCCACCACTCAGGGTTACGTGGATTATGCTTGAGAAAGCGCGTCCACAGAGTATAGGCGGCCGGCGCCAGTCCCATGGGCGCGCCGGGGTGTCCAGAGTTGGCCTTCTGAACGGCGTCCACCGACAACATTCTGATCGTATTAATGCAGAGCGCGTCCAGTGCTTGGTTCACCTGGTTGTCCCTCCACTATGCTCGCAATAACGGTATAAATTCATACTATTGCATTCCAGTGGCCGTGATAAGTCCCGCGCATCTCAAGCGTAAAACGCTCAGTAAGCACGGCGGTGGGCAGTCGATTTACTTTGACGTGCCCTTTGTTTGAGTGCGACTCGCCGCGCTTTTACCCGTTCCCTGAAGTCCAGGCCACTCCTGATCATTCGAGTCCAGAGCGCGATTCAGATTGAAGGCAGCGCTGATCAGTGCCAGATGTGTGAGCGCTTGAGGAAAATTTCCCAAGGCCTCACCGCAGGGTCCGGTCTCTTCGCCATACAAGCCCAGATGGCTGCCGTATCCAAGCATGCCTTCAAAAATCAATCTCGCTTCCTCCAGTCGCCGTTTGTCCGTGCGGCCCGCGCGCGTCATCGCTTCCACGAGCCAGAAGGTACACATATTGAAAGTTCCCTCATCCCATTCCAATCCATCCACCTCGGATTTTGGATGATAGCGATAGATCAAATTGTTCGACATCAAGCCGCCCTGATCGAAAGGACTCTTGATCGCATCGATGGTGCGCACCATCGAAGGATCGGTGGGCGACATGAAAAAGACCAACGGCATGAGAAGATTGGCGGCATCGAGGGATTCGCTGCCGTAGTATTGGGTAAACGCCTGACGTTTTTCACTCCAGCCGTGAGTCAAGACGTCTTCATAAATCGCGTCTCGCTGTTTGAGCCAACGGTCGCGATCGGCGGGAAAGGAACGCTTTTCCGCAAGGCGCAACCCGCGATCCAACGCTACCCAACACATGAGCTTGGAATAGACAAAATGCTGCGGCTCGCCACGCACTTCCCAGATGCCATAGTCCTTGCCTTGCCAGTTTTCACAAACCCACTCGAGCATACGCCGCACTTCTTTCCAGAGCGCGTGAGAAATCGGCGTACCGTACTTGTTGTAGAGATAGATCGAATCGAGCAACTCGCCATAGATATCGATCTGATGCTGGTTATACGCGCCGTTGCCAATTCGCACCGGCCGCGAGCCGCGATAGCCTTCCAGATGATCGAGGATCTCTTCACTCAAGTTATGCCGGCCGTCGATGCCATACATGATATGCAATGAACCGTCGGGGGCCAGCTCATGGGTGCGCGCTTCGAGCCAATCGATGAAACGTGCCGCCTCCTCGGTAAAACCGATGCGCATGAAGGCATAGAGCGTAAAAGCCGCATCGCGGATCCAAGTGTAGCGGTAATCCCAATTTCTGCCGCCGCCGATGTTTTCTGGCAGGCTGCAGGTCGGCGCGGCAACGATCGCGCCGGTGGGCTCGTAGGTCAAAAGTTTGAGGACCAGCGCGGAGCGGTAGACGGTCTCGCGCCAACGTCCAACATAGGTGCACTTGGAAATCCAGCGCCTCCAGTAGCGTACCGTGCTCTCGAATAGTGTCTGAGCTTCAGTGTCGGTCAAGCCCTCGCCGCAACCTGCGTCGGACGCCACTTGATGGAGCAGAAACGTTGCCGTCTCGTTCTCGTGCAGCGTAAACTCGGCAGAAACTTCTCCGGTGGCGTGAACCTTGAGCGGCACCTTTGTGGAGAGCGCGAGGGTCAAATTCGTTGAGTGGAAAACCACACCCTGATCGCAGCTTGTCACGCGATGCTGATCGCGGGCGTAGTTGAACGCAGGCTGGCAGATCATCTGGAAGGCCAATGATCCACGGACGACAGTGACACGCCGTATTAACTGGTGTTTACCGTGCCAGGAAGCGGGCTCGTCAACCGGCATAAAATCGGCAATTTCGCCAACCCCGTCCGGCGACAAGAAACGGGTAACGAGGACGTTGCTGTCCGGCCAATAGAATTGTTTGTGAGTAATGTTGTCAGCGCGCGGGCTGATTTGAAAACGGCCTGCTTTCTTGTCATCGAGCAGGGCGCCGAAAACGCTGGGAGAGTCGAAGGCCGGAAAGCAGAGCCAGTCGATCGAGCCATTCATGCCCACCAGAGCCGCAGTGTGCAAGTCGCCAATCAAGCCGTAATTTTGGATAGGTTGGTAGGCCACTCGATTCTCCGCTTCGGTAAAAGCGATGCATCACGCTAGAAATGACGGTAGTCGGGCTTAAGAAGCCGCGTCGCCATCCTGACATTAAAGATTGATCATTACTCGACAAAGTACAACCGCGATCAATGGATTCTCAGATGCTTTCGCGCGGCGCTTTTGCGGCGGTTGGTGGATTTCAGGATTGGCAGGCGACGGAGCAGCGACAAGGTGTGTCTCATTGCTTTATGCGGTGCCCCTCTCAGAAGCAACAGTCGCTTCAGGTCCTTGATGGTGTCGACGTCGAACCATTCGGGTAGCGCGAACGTCGGCACTGACAAAGTCCGCAATCTCGTCAGGGTTTGAGCGAAAACCCGATCGTGACTCCACCTCATCTTGGCGAAGATCTCCGGCATCGCTCGATTGAGGCCGATCAGGTAATAACCGCCGTCATGGCTCGGCCCCAATACGACCCGTGGCTGCGGTTCGTCAAATCCCCCTCTTCCTTCGACTCCGCTCAGGACATGGTTTGCTAAAGGGGGATGAACGGGGGATTTCTTTCCGTCCAAATAGATAAATGCTTGGGTAAAATACCTTACCGGTAGGGGCGGCAAATCAGCGCCAATGAGAACGATACACTTATAGTCTTTGGCGAAGAGAGTCGCGAAGCTATGGTGCATGCGCGCGCCGAGGTCCTTTCCGCGCTGCGGAAATAGGCTAAAGCGAGCCGGCGCCATTCGTCTCATCGACGGGCGCGCGGACGCCGGCGTGAAGGCGAGATAGAGATCGGTATTTCGCAATGCGCGCAGATGTTCGAGCTGGTCGAGCAACAGAGCGCTAGCTAGCGCGGCGGCTTGCGCCGCGGAGAGAAACGGCATCAACCGGGTCTTCACGCGGCCCGGAATGGGCGCCTTGACCATGACGACCAAGGCATTAGCGCGTATCGGCATAAAATCGTTTGAGGTGGTGGGGCGAAACGCCTGCTAGATAACCCAGCTTAAGCGCCCACATCTTAATGATCGTCCGCCAAACTCCGTGTGTTTCCCAGCGCCGGCCAGAAGTGATCACCCGGGTCGTTAGACAGGCGATCGGCCCGACGCATTTGAGCGCGCGACAGAAAGCGATGTCTTCCATCAGCGGAATATCTTGAAATCCGCCCATGGTTTCGAAAACCGGGCGGCGCACGAACAGCGCCTGATCACCGGTGGCAACCTTAGTAATACGGGAGCGGCAGTTGATCAGTCTCGCAATGACTTTCAGCATCCACTGCGCGCCATCGATCTCGAGATCGAAACGGCCACCCGGACAATTCGGATCGCGCATCGCCGCGCTGACATCTTGCAGCGCGGAAGCCGGCAATGTTGTGTCGGCATGAAGAAACAGCAGCACATCGCCACTGGTGTTTTTTGCCCCGCAGTTCATCTGCCGCGCTCGGCCCGGCTCGGACGTCAGAACCTTGACACCACATTGCTCGCAGATTGCGCGGGTACGATCGCTGCTGCCTCCGTCCACTACAATAATCTCATAGGGCATGAGCGAGAGCAGCGATTGCAAGGTTTTAGCGATGACCCGTTCTTCGTTTAAGACAGGGAGAATAACCGAGATTCTCGGCTGACCTGTAAACACGGTCCTAGTGTTTTATGTCGATGCCGTTAAGCGCCCAGTCATAATCATGGACCAAGCCGCCGTTATAATTCGCCAGGGCATCCGCCAGTGGCGCATCGGCATAATCCTGCCAGTGCTCCATCAAGCCGTCCGCGCTGCCACCAAAATCCTCCTGAAACCAAACGTAAAGGCTCGACACTTGAAGGCGACCCTTTTGTATCGACACGCCACGCGGGTGATTGATGAATTCGCGAGCGGATCTTTCCAGCAAGGCTTCGCTGGTTTCAGCCGTGTAGGCGGTTGCTTGGAGATGAGGAGAGCCGAGAGTGGCGTTCGTCAGCGCGTAATGCGCTCGGCGGTCCTTCCAAATGGGACGGAGAATACGATGTTGGATATCATCCAGAGAAATTTTTTCACCTTCGACGGAAAACAGCTTCGCACCCCACGGACCGCGCGTTGCAAGACCGGGCGAAATATTGATGTCGCGGATGGATGCCACTGGGTAGCGCGACACGACGAGGTGGACCGTGAGAGCGTTATAGACATTGATCCAAAAGGCTTTTTGTTCGGCGCGATTATAGTTCGAGATCGTCACTTCCTGCATCGATCCAATATAGCCCTGCAAAGCCGTAAAGTCCGCGGCGCTGAGCGCTTGATAACGGACCCGATTGATGCCCGAAGGGTGATTTGTGATGACCAACTTTTGCAGAAAAGCCTGCCATCTGCTGTGATCAATTGTTTGGGTGTTCGCCGGATCGTGCTGCTGCCAACGCGGCCAAAGCTCGGCCTTGGATGTACAGTGCGCGTTCGAGTGGCCGGTCAGAATCGCTAGTGCCAGGCCTAACCAAAATAGTTTGTGTCGTCCAAAAACCGCGGTAATTTTCACCTCGTCCTCCGCCTCCCCTCATGTCAATTTATTGGATTAGCCCGATGGCGCTTGTTCGTTTGTAGACGTTTGCCCGAGGAAGCCCGTTCCGTCCTGCGCGCGCTCGGCCTCACGTAATGCCCGCCGCGCCATGCGTGTGATCACCGCAAAAACCACCAGTGTCGCGGCTAATCCTAGATACCTTATGGCTTGTTGATAAAAATCGAGAGAAGCTTCCGCAGGTCCGGCAACGGCGTCATGCGCTGTGGCGCCGATATACACAAAGACAAAATTCGCCGGGATCATGCCGAATAAATTGCCGAGAACGTAAGCGCCGGTGCGCACCGAGGTGAGGCCGAGAAAGTAATTCAGCAGAATGAACGGAAAAATCGGGCTCAAGCGGCAGAGCAAAACCATTTTGAAGCCCTGCTTGCCGATCGCTTCGTCAAGAAAACGAAACTTAGGATGCGCCGCCGTCCAGCGCACGACCCTGTCGCGCAAAAAACTGCGCGCCAAAAGAAACGAGCAGAGCGCGCCCAGGTTCGCACCCAGCAGAGCTGCAAAAAATCCCGTCTTCAAACCGAACAAGCTCCCGGCTCCAAGGGTCAGAATGCTTGCAGGAAATAAAACGACGGTCAGAACCATGTAGGCAAATGCGAACAACAACGGACCGAGCGCGCCGAGAGAACGTATGTATGTCTCAAACTGGCTAGACCAATCCCGCAGCGGCAGCAATAAATAGCCAACCGCTCCTATGGCAATAATGATGACGAGAAGCGCTGCTCGACGAAGATTCATGCGATTGTGGAGACTAAAAAGAAAAACCCTCGTCACCGGCGAATAACGAGAGCGTTTGGTTCACGGTAACATAAAAGCGAGCGAACTCGAGCGTTAAAAAACGCAGAACTGCCGCTCAAATCAGAGCTCCGCCGCAGCTGCTGCCCGAGCCTGCGCTACAGGCATAACAATGATCACCGACCGTAATCCTGCGCATGGCTACCGCTTCAACCGTCAATGAGGTGACATTCAGCTTCTCTCCCGCGTCGGTCAAAGCATAATCGAGCATCTGATTGAAGTCGCAATCATAGACGGAGCCGTCCCAACCGATGCTGATCAGATTGCGGCACATGAGATGATCCAGAGTAGCGGTATTAAAATTTTCTGCGAGTAAATCGTTATAACGGTCGTATTCATGGCGCAATCTGAGATGTTTGGCATAACGCGTGATCGGCATATTGGTCAGACAGAAAAGGTGATTGAAAACGATACCGAACTCCGCGCCCAACTTTTGTCTGTACTCCTGCTCGAGTTTCACTTGCGGCGGCGGCAGATGTGGGCCGACGGGATTATAAACGAGGTTCAACAGAAGATCGCTACCGGGCCGACCGTAGCCGATTTCGTTCAAGCGCTGCAAAGCGCGGATGCTCAAATCGAATGTCCCTTTGCCGCGTTGCCGGTCAACGTTTTCTTCGGAATAGCAGGGCAGGGAGCAGATTAACTCCACCTGATGGCGTTTAAAAAACTCCGGCAGATAATCCTTGCCCGGCGCGAAGACGACGGTCAAGTTACAGCGATCCATCACATGGCGATCCATGGCACGTGCGGATTCGACCAAATAGTCGAAATCCGGGTGCAGCTCGGGCGCGCCGCCGGTGAGATCCAACGCGGGAATGCTGCTGCGGGCGAGAAACGCGAGCACGGCTTCGATAGTTTCGCGGCTCATCATTTCTGTGCGCGTGGGACCCGATTCGACATGGCAATGGATGCACGCCAGGTTGCAGTAACGGCCGAGATTCACTTGCAGCGCATCCACTGCGCGCCGAGCTAGCGGCGCGCCGAGCTGGCGAATTTTTTCACTAAAAGGCTGCACAACTGCTGCTCGGATCGAGCGCTATGCCGACTCGTCGGCTTGCATCAGATAAGCCTGAATAAATTGATCAAGGTCGCCGTCGAGCACAGCGTCGGCATTGCCGACTTCAACATTGGTGCGGTGATCTTTGACCATTCGGTATGGAGCGAGCACATAGGAGCGGATCTGGCTGCCCCAGGCGATGTCTTTTTTTGTTTTATGGTAGCTCTCCATTTTTTCTTTTTGCTTTTCGACCTCGAGCTCGTAAAGTCGCGACTTCAAGATCTTCATCGCCATCGCGCGGTTTTTGTGTTGCGAGCGCTCGTTCTGACACGCGACCACAATCCCGGTGGGAAGATGGGTCAAACGCACGGCGGAGTCGGTTTTGTTGACGTGCTGCCCGCCGGCGCCGCTCGAACGATAGGTATCGACCCGCAGGTCGGCCTCGTTGATCTCGATTTTGATGTCGTCGTCCACTTCGGGATAGACAAAAACCGACGCAAACGAAGTATGCCGCCGCGAATTGGCGTCGAACGGCGAGATGCGCACGAGCCGGTGAATGCCCGCCTCGGCTTTCAAGTAGCCGTAGGCATAGTCGCCTTCCACCAAGAAGGTTACGCTTTTAACGCCGGCCTCTTCGCCGGGTTGATATTCAAGGATCTCTTTCCGATAACCGCGCCGGTCGCACCAGCGCAGATACATACGCAATAGTATTTCCGCCCAGTCTTGCGCCTCCGTGCCGCCGGCGCCGGGATGAAGGTTGACGATGGCATTGCGCCGGTCGTCAGGACCGCCGAGCAATTGCTTGAGCTCGGTTTCGGCCATCTCTTTGCCAACAGCGGCGACCTTTGTTGCGGCCTCGGCAAGGGCGTCCTCGCTTTTTTCATCTTTAGCAACATCAAGAAAAAACCTGGCCTCTTCCAGTTCGGCGCGATGCTTTGCCCATGCGTCGATGACCGCTTTGAGCGCAGATTGTTCTTTGAATATCGCCTGAGCTTTTTCTGCGTCGTTCCAGAAATCGGGCTGAGAGGTGATCTGGTTCAGTTCCTCGATCCGCTTTTGCTTGCTTTCGACGTCAAAGACGCCTCCGCAGAAGATCGAGACGCTGTTCGAGGTGAGTCAACTGTTCTGCTGTTTCTTCCAACATTGCTTTTTCGCTTTCGAAGGAACGATCGTTTACCGGTTGGAATTATACCTTGATTACTCCTCGCTCACAAAGCTGGCGATAAATTCTTTTTTCCACCTGGCGCATCGCTCGGGCCTCACGCCCCGAGCGCTCATGATCGTAGCCTAGCAGGTGAACGACGCCATGAATCAATAGCGTGATCAATTCCTGCTCAGAGCTGTGGCCGCGAGCCTTCGCCTGTTCGGCGGCTTTCTCGACGGAAATGATGACATCTCCCAGCAATCGCGCTTCCTCCGGCACGACGCCCTCGATCGGAAACGACAAAACATCGGTGGGATAATCTTTGTTGCGATATTGGGCATTGAG
>Ga0070664_100004360_pt1 | contig 11365 bp, 14 predicted proteins | sample KBSC73metaG_FD_65863 | JGI IMG/M metagenome (GOLD analysis project Ga0070664, IMG submission 65863) | Corn rhizosphere microbial communities from Kellogg Biological Station, Michigan, USA - KBS C7-3 metaG | ecosystem: Host-associated > Plants > Roots > Rhizosphere > Soil ... | reverse complement strand
TGCCCGTCTACCGCTTGTACAACAATGGTCAGGGCGGCGCGCCCAACCATCGCTATACGACCGACGCCACCGTGCGCGCACAGATGATCGCGCAGGGCTGGATTCCGGAGGGCGTGGGCCCGAATGACGTGGAGATGTGCTCGCCTCCGTGATAGCCTCGGGCCGCCCGTAGCGGCGGACCGCCGTTCGCCGGATCCAGGAGGCAGCGACACGATGTCGCACGACGGTTGTACGGATGTGTCCGCGCTTCGCGATTTCGCGAAGTCCGTTTTCGCGGCGTCGCGGTCCGCGGACGGCGAGGCGCGTCTGGTCGCCGACCACCTCGTCGACGCGAACCTCGTCGGCCACGATTCGCACGGCGTCATCCGGATTGCGAAGTACCTCGATTGGCTCTCGCACGACATGGTCCTCGCGAACCGGCACGCGAAGGTCACCCGGGAATCGCCCTGTCATGCCGTCATCGATGGCCAGTTCGGCTACGGCCAGGTGATCGGCCGTGAGGCGATGGACATCGCGATCGGGAAGGCTCGTCGAAGCGGCGTGTGCGCGCTGGCGATCCGCAATTCGGGCCACCTCGGCCGCATCGGCGCATGGGCCGAGCAGGCGGCGCAGGCAGGCCTCGCTTCCATTCACTTCGTCAACACGTCGGGCTTCGGCATCCTGGTTGCGCCCTTCGGGGGGACGGATCGACGGCTGTCCGCGAATCCGATCGCCGCCGGCGCGCCCACGGCGGACGGCGCGCCGCTGATCCTCGACATTTCGACGTCGGCGATCGCAGAGGGCAAGATCCAGGTCGCCCGCAACCAGGGCAAGGAACTGCCGGAAGGCTGTACGATCGACGCGCAGGGCCGGCCCAATCGCGACCCGGCCCGTTTCTATGGTCCGCCGGAGGGCGCGTTGCTGCCGGTCGGTGGGCACAAGGGCTACGGGCTGTCGGTGTTCTGCGAGATCCTCGCGGGCGCGCTGACGGGCGGGCTGACGACGAATCCCGCCAACGAAACCGCCGGAAGGCTCGTGAACAACATGCTGTCGGTCGTGTTCGATCCGGACGCTTTCTGTGGCGCCGAAGAATTCCGGGCGGAGGTCACGCGGATGGCGCACTGGGTGAAGGCGTCGCCCCCTGCTGTGCCAGGTGGGGACGTGCTGCTGCCAGGGGAGATCGAGCGGCGGACGCGGGCCGAGCGGGAGAAAAAGGGGATTCCGGTTGATGCCGTGACTCGGCAGCAGATCGACGAGGCTGTGAAGCCGCTGGGATTGGAGTTACCCTGAGCGCCGCTCACTCTGGTCACTGCCCATTCGACCACTTCGAAGAGAGATAGACGACATGCCTGCCAAGGAACCCGGTTTCGCGGAACGCCTGCAGACGGCGGTCAAGGCGAAGCAAGCCCAGCTGGAAAAGATTCGCGCGACGAAGCAGGCCAGCGACCCGAAGCTCGCCGAACGGCAGGCCGCGAAGGTCGAGATGGCCGACGCGCGCAAGGCGCGAACCGCCGAGCGCAAGGACTCGAACCGGGCCGCGGCCAAGCAAGTCGAGGCCAGGCGCGCGGCGGAGAAGGCGTCGAAAGCGCAAGCTGTTGCGGACGAAAAGGCGCGCAAGGAGGCCGAGCGCGTTGCGAAAGTGCAGGCCGATGCCAAGCTCAAGCAGGATCAGAAGGCGGCGCGCGACGCCAAATACGCCGCGCGCAAGGCGCGGCAGAAATAGGGAGACGACAAGCGCTGCGCGGCGATGCCGCCTCAGGCGGCTTTACTGGACGTCCGATCCAATTTCATCCGCGACCCATTGCACCAGCCGCTGGGGGATGAAGTTGGAATTGATATCCATGATGGTTCCGGTTCCGACGGGCGAGCGTCCCGCGCAATTGCCCGCCGCGTACTCGTCCGGCAACGCCAGCATGTGCCCGAATTCGTGTGCGGCAGTGGAGCCTGGATCCGATGTGTACCAGTTGGATTCATCCGTCGATCCGCTTCCCGTATGCACGGCTACGATCATGTGTGGGTCGACCGTCACCCACTGCACCTTCACGGATATCCGGCACGGAACTTCTCCGATGCGAGCACACGTCCACGGCGTCGCGGCCGCCCCTGGAGTGTGGACCGGGTTGTTCCAGGTTCCCTCGATACCGGATTTCCAGGTGTTCTGAACAGCATTCATGGTCGCAGCGGTGATGCCTTCGTCCGGCACCAGCGCGATCTTGACGTCGATGTGCGTCCATGTCTGGAAGAAGCTCTTTCCGCCCACGATGTCTTCACAGACGTTCTGCCACCACTTGGCAGGACCGACGACCGTGAAGGCCAACGGCTGCAGGACGGCTTTCACCGATCCGGTGGTCGCGCCGAGGATATCGTTCGCGATCGAGATGTTCTGGATGTCGCCGACGATCGTCGGGTCGTCCGTCCCGAAGAAGGCAATGCGCGGCTCCACGACGTAGCGGCGATAAACGCCACGGACGCTCAAATCATTCACGTTTCCGCCCCTCGTATCCTTCGGTCTCGCCCTTCGCTTCGACCACGTCCTTCGCGATGCCCCAGAATCTCTGCAGCGCGCGTTCCATCGAGGGCGCGACGCCGCTCCCCGGCGCGCGGCGCTTTTCCGCCTCGGGGACGAAGTAAAAGGTCTCTTCGTCGGCGCCGACGCGGATCGTGATCGAGCCGACCGCAGCGTCCGGCGCGAAGCTGGCCCGAGACGCCGGACGCAAGGACTGAAGGCCCACGCTGATGTGTTTGAACAGACCGGGTACGTCGAGATTCTCCGGCGCAATCGAGGCGCGCTTGGGCGTCCGGGATATGCGCGCGTCGGATGCGGCAACGGTCGCCCCGCCGACCGAGTTCACATCGACCTCGTAATTCACACGCTGGCTCGGCATGCCGCCAACGACGCGATAGGTAACCTGCAGATCCGGGCCGAATTTCCCCTTGCTCACCCGTTCGGCAAAGGCCTGCACGACGCGTGTCATGGCGTTCTAACCAAGCGCAACGAGGATCGGGATGAGCCCGCGGCCGACGTGCCATGGCTTCAGCGCCTTGCCGAGAATGGCACCGAAGGCGAGCGTCGAGTCGTTTGCTTTCATCGCATGACCCGGCGTGGGTGAGGTCGTGAGGAGATCACCGACTGCGATGGACCCATGGTCGCTGTCCACTTTGCAGAACACCTTGCCGATCAGCGCCACGCTCGGCCGGCCCGAAGATGCAGGCTGCCGGTCCAGGATGATCCCCGGGCGATAGCTGCCGGCGCCGGAGACGACCCCGGCCACCTTGGTGTCGTACGGCTCGCTGCTCTGACGCAATGCACCGTCGCGATCGATCACGACGACCGAGCCGGGTTCGGGCGTGACATCACCGACGACGTCGAATTGCTCGGCGCAATCGGCCCCACTGAGGCGAATGTCGCCCTCGACCATCACGTCGCCATCGACCTTCACATCGCCGCGGAATTCGGCCGCGAGTAGCTTGCCCAGTGAAATGGCAAGAAGGCCGCCGAACGCGAACACGGCCGGCATGTCGCGGTCCCTCGCGTAACCGAGCACGCCGACGCCGTTCTCGCTGGCGCCGAAGACACCGGCCTTGCCGCCGTCCGAGGCGACGGTCGTCTCGTTCAGCTTGGGATCCCCATGGAACCCCAGGACGCCGCAGTCTTTATCGGATACCGCTTCGATCCCGGGACCCACGGACTTGGCGAAGATCGCGGTGTCGGACGAAAGTGTTCTGATTGCGAACCTGGGCAGCATATTGAATCCTCCTCTGGAGTGGCTACTACCCTCTTGTCAGCGGAGGGAGCGTTTGAGACGGTGTCGGCAGCGGCCCGGTTTTGCACGTGGCAAACCCGTCGAAGTGGACATGCGCCCAAACGGCCGGACGTTCACCCTGTTGAGCCTTGATGCAAAACCACACGTGCGAAGAACCCAGCTTCTCAGGGTCGGTTGCTCTCTCCTTCACCGGCGTGGTGACGAGTATGTCACCCACTTCGCCTTCGCACGGGACCGTGTTCTGCTCGAACCATGGCTTGAAGTTGTTCTGATCGCCGGTGGCCATATTTCGCCTCACGTGGGTGGACAGCCGCGCGACACTAGTCCAATGAGCGGACGCGGTATGTGCGACGCCGTACAGACCGATGCGCCCCTAGCATGGAACCTGTCCACGCGTGCGTGCATCGATCAAGGGAGGTGGGACATGAGAACGAACTTGGCAACATGGTGTGCAGGTTGCGTGCTTGTGCTGGCGTCGGCCGGAACGGCGGTGGCCGAGCCGCCCACAGGCGTCACGCCTACCCTTATCGGTCGGGCCACCTACAGCGCATTCAACTTGGTGTCGGACCCGCGTGCACTCGAGTTCTCGATGGAATCCAAGCGCCCGATCGACATCGTGGTACGAACCCATGACTACGCGCCCGGCAGTTCGACAGGATGGCATTCACATCCCGGGCCGGTGTTCATTACCGTCCTCGAAGGCAAGGTGACGTTTTACGAGAGCGACGATCCGACGTGCACGCCGAAAGTGGTCTCGAAGGGTGAGGGATACGTCGACACCGGCCGTGGGCACTTGGGGCGCAACGAATCCGGAGCGCCGGCCAAGGATGTGACGGTCATCTATGCCCCAGTGGGGCTTCCGTTTCGCGGCGAACTCTCCGCGCCCGGCGCACACTGCAAGTTCTGACAGCGCCGGACGCACGCACAGCAGCCGAAGTTGGCGGCCCGCGCCGCGCGGCGTGACGCCGTTGCCCGTCGTTCAAGCCTGACCCCTGCCCGGGGGGATCGCGCGGCTGATACACCGGCGGAAGGGGAGAAGCAGGGGCTCCGTTCGACGCTGTGACGCGCCAGCAGCGCGATGAGGCTGTAAAGCCGCGGGGATTGGAGTTACCCTGAGCGCCCCTCACCCTGACCCTCTCCCCGCCGGCCGGGGAGAGGGAACAGCACTGCGATGATTCCTCGGAACCCGGTTCGCGAAAAGCTGCGTGAAGGCGGCACCGCCTTCGGCGTCATGGCGTTCGATTTTTTCACGCCGGGTCTCGCGCCGACGCTCGCGGCCGCGGGCGCGGAGTTCGTGCTGCTGGACATGGAGCACAGCGGCGCCTCGATCGACACGATCAAGGCACAGATCGCGTTCGCCCACGGCGGGGGCATCGTGCCGATGGTCCGCGTGCCCGCGTGCCTCTATCACCTCATCGCGCCGGTGCTCGACGCGGGCGCGCTGGGGATCATGGCGCCGATGATGGAGACACGCGAGCAGGCCGAGACGCTGGTCTCGACGTGCCGCTACCGACCCGAGGGCCGGCGTGGACTGGCGTTCAACGTCGCGCACGACCGCTACACGGGCGGCGCAGCCCCGCCGAAGATGCGCGCGGCCAACGAATCCATTCTCACGATCGCGCTGATCGAATCGGAGCGCGGCGTCGACAACGCCCAGGCGATCCTGAGCACGCCGGGGATGGACCTCGGATGGGTCGGACACTACGATCTATCCGACAGCCTCGGCCTTGTCGAGCAGTTCGACGATCGCCGCTACCGCGAAGCGGAAGCGCGCCTGCAAGCCGCGGCCGTCAGGGCGAACAAGCCGCTGGGATGGCTCGTGCCGAACGGCGCGATGGCGCGCATCGCACTCGAGCGCGGCTATCGCTGCATCTGCATCGGCCACGAGGTCGCCGTGCTGCGCACCGCGCTGCAAAACGAATTCGAGATTGCACGAACGGGACGCCGGACCCGCGCTGACTCGCCGGCCAGCACTGTTTCGACCACTGACAAGACCCACAATCATCCGGAGGAGCCACGATGAAGCGTAGGGAGATGTTGATCGGCGCCGTCACGGGCGCTGCAGGAGCGGCTGCCTTGGCGGCAACGGCCACGAATTCCGCGTTCGCGCAGACGCCCGCTGCGGCGCCGGCCGCGGGTGGCGGCGGCACGCTCGACCGCATCATCAAGGAGAAGAAGCTGCGCGTCACGGCGGAAGTGACGTCGCCGCCGTTCGGCATCCTCGACAAGGACAACCAGCCCGACGGCTCGGAGATCGCGACCGCGCGTCAGCTCGCCAAGGACCTCGGCGTCGAGATCGAGTTCGTGCAAGTCACGGCGCCGCAGCGCATTCCGGCGCTGCTCGCGGGACGCGCCGACGTCGCCATCTCGTCGCTGTCGATCACGCACGAGCGCGCCAAGACGGTCATGTTCGCGCCGCCGCATGGCGCGCTGTCGATCGTCATCACGGGACCGAAGAACAAGCAGATCCGCAACGCACAGGACATGGCCGGCAAGAAGATCGGCCTAACGCGCGCGACCCTCGAGGAAGCGACCGTGCCCAAGATGGCGCCGCAGGGCACGAACATCGTCATGTTCGACGACATCGCGGCGACCCTGCAGGCGCTGGTGTCGGGTCAGGTGGATGCGGCCGGCATGTCGGCGTTCGCGGCGAAGTCCGTCGCCGATCGCAATCCGCGCGCGAACCTCGAGAACAAGTTCACGGTGACGACGGCGTACTACGGCGCGGCGATCCGGCCGGGCGACTTCGATCTGCTGCAGTTCATGCGCACATGGGTGTTCCTGAACAAACAGAACGGAGTGCTCGCGCAGATCTATCAGAAGTACACGCAGGTGGCATTGGTGGAATTGCCGGTGCTGTAAGGGACCCGTTGCGACCCGATCGCGGCGCCAGACCCTCTCGGCGCCGCGTCCGCGCTTTCGACCAGACTCAACCGCGCCAGACGTTCGCCCCGACCATCGACGCCGCGGCGAGCAGCATGAGCACGGCGGCGGTTCGTCTCAGCAGCCGCTGCGGCAGCGCGCGCGCCCAGAAGATGCCGGCGACGAATCCCGCCGCCGTCGCCAATGTCACATGCACCGCGAGCAGCCACGGCACACGGCCCAGCGAAAGGAACGCGATCGAGGCCGTCGCGGCAATCGGCAGTTGAGCGACCTGAGCAATTCCGATCCGCTCGCGCGTCGGTACGCCGGCATTGGCAAGCAACGGCATGGCCACCATCGGTCCCGACGTGCCCGTCACCGCCGAGCCTGCCCCCGTCAGCGCGCCAAGGACGAGGCCTCTGGTACGGCTGATGGGTCTTGCCGAGACCGTGGAAGGCCAGCCCATCCATTCGGCGAGACCCGCGGTCGCAAAGGCGGCCGCGATCACGCACGTCAACACGCGACTGGTCAATGCGCCGACGATCAGAACGCCGCCCAAAGCTCCGACCGCGGCGGCGATCAGGAAGGGCGTGTAGCGGACAACCGGCGTATCGGCCGATCTCGACCGGACACCTGCCGCGACAATGCCGAGCAGCATGAAGCAGATCGCGGCGAGCACGACGGCCTGATTCGCCGGAATGCCCGTGAGCAGGACCAGGATCGGAACGATGAGAAAGCCGCCGATGCCCACCGCCCCGACGAGCACACCCGTGCAGACGAGCAGGAGCGTGACGAGCAGCGTCACGCCGGCGCGAGCCGCGGCAGCCCGCTCGCGTAATCGGAGACGATCCGCGTCCCGAATGCATCCGGCAACACGCACGGATGGCGGACGTGAACGGGAGCGATACCCGCACGCGACGCGAACAGCCGGCGTCCATAGCACAGCATGTGCTCGGGCGAAGCCATGATGAAGGTCAGCAGCGGCAGGATGTCGCGGTGCAGACGCTCGCCTTCCGCAACCGCATCGGCCTTGCCCGACTCCAGCAGATCCCAGCATTTCGCGAGGATGTCCGCCACATCGGGGGCGGGAATCAGGCCCACGCAGCCTGCGCGCACACTTGCGGGGAGCTCAAGCCCGCCGCGGCCGTTGAAGATCCGGAAGGCGCCCTGCGTGTCCTCGACCAGCTTGCGGACATACATGATCGGGCCTTCGCCCTTCAGCAGGCAGACGTTGGCGTGGTTGCGGTGCAATTGCATCAGCGCGCTTGCCGACAGCACTACGTCGAGGTTCACCGGATTGTTCTGGATGGCGATGGGCAGGTCGGTTGCCTCTGCGACGGCACCGAACAGCCGCACGCACTCGCTCTCGGAAACGTTGCGCACGGCGGGCGGTTGAAGGATCAGCCAGTCGGGCCGCAGCCGTGCGACCTCGCACGCGAACTCGACCTGCCCGGGCTCGCTCTGCTCGCTCACCGTCACTGCGACCGGCAATCGCCCGCGCAAGGCCTCCATCGACCATTCGACGATCGTCAGCTTTTCCTTCACGCTGAGCTTGTTGTATTCGCCGACGATACCGAGCAGCGCGATCCCGTGCACGCCGCCGGCGATGCACGCTTCGATCTGGCGGACGAGACCCGAACGCTCGATGGCGCCGCCTTCATCGTAGAAGGTGTAGAGCATCGGGTAGATGCCGCGGAAGCCGGTTTGCATGGCGCTCATTCGACCTTCGCGCCCGAGTCGGCAACGATCTTCTCCCATTTGGCGACTTCCGCTTTCACGTAGGCCTGGAAGTCGTCCGGCGACGAGGCGACGATCTCGCTTCCGTCCGCCGTGAGCTTGGCTTTCGCCTGTGGATCCGCCAGCACGTCGCGCACGGCGTCGCTGAGCCGCTTGACGATGGCTGGCGGCGTGCCGGCGGGCGCCCATAGTCCGAACCACACGTCGACCACGAACCCCGGCGGCATCGCTTCCTGGATGGTCGGCACGTCGGGCAGCTGCGGATTGCGGCGTTCGCTCGTCACAGCCAGCGCGCGCAGCTTGCCCGCCTTGACTTGCGGAAGGGCCGCGGAGAATCCCGGAAACGCGTATTGCGCCTGTCCCGACAGCAGCGACGTGACGATCTCGGGCGCACCCTTGTAGGGGACGTGCACGACATCGAGCTGCGCGGCGTGCTGGAACATCGATCCCGAAAGGTGGCCCATGCTGCCGGAGCCGCCCGAGCTGTAGTTCAGCTGGCCCGGCTTCGCCTTCACAAGCGCAACGAGCTCGGATACGCTCTTCGCCGGCGAATCGCTGGGCACGACGAGGAGCGACGGGATCTTCGAAACCTCGGTGATCGGCGCGAAGTCCTTGACCGGATCGTATCCCGGGTTGCGATAGAGACTCGGATTCACCACGTTGGACGACGTCGCGAGCAGCAGCATGTAGCCGTCGGGCGGCGCTTTGGCGACCGTGGCCGCCGCGATGTTGCTCGCGGCGCCAGCGCGATTCTCGACGATTACGGGTTGGCCGAGGCGTTCGTGCAGCTTGTCCGCGATGAAGCGCGCCGCGACGTCCGTGGGCCCGCCCGCCGGGAACCCGACGATCAGGTGCACGGGGCGGCTCGGGTACTGATCCTGTGCGAGGCCGGGACCGGCGCACAGCATGAGCGCCAGCGCCGCGCACCAGCGGACGATTGCAACGCGTCGAGTCATACTCGATCTCCTTCCCTGCGCGAACGATGAAAATCAGCCTGCGTCACATCGAAGCGTTCAAGGCGGTCGTCGAGACCGGCTCGATGCGTCGCGCTGCGGACGTATTGTTCATTTCCCAGCCGGCGGTAAGCAAGCTGATCGCGTCATTCGAGCGCGCCATCGGCTTTCCAGCCTTCGAGCGGATCCGCGGGCGACTGGCGCCGACGCCGGAGGGCGAGCTCGTCTACCGCGAAGTCGAGCGCGCCTTCGTCGGCCTGCATCAGATCGAAGGCGTCGCCAGCGAAGTGCGTTCGCGCAAGCGCGGCCGCCTGGTCGTGGGCGCCATTCCCGCGCTTTCCGTGGGATTGCTGCAGGAAGTCATCACGCGCTTCCTCGCCGAGCGGCCCAACGTGCAGGTTCATCTGGAAACGCTCAATGCGCAGCGCCTGATCGAGCTCGTCGCATCCGGGCGCGCCGACATTGCGTTCATGACGCCGCATCTCGAGCATCCGTACGTCGATACCGAGCTGATGTGCGAGGTCGAGGCGGTCTGCGTCCTTCCGAAGAACCACGCGCTCGCGAGCCGCAAGACCATTTCCCTCGAGCAGCTCGACGGCGTCGACTTCATCGGCCATGGCGACAGCAACAGCAGCTTCCTCGCGCTCGAGCGGAAGTTTCATGCGGCGGGGATCGCGCGCACCATCCGCATCGTCGCGCCCGCGACGAGCACGGCGATCGGCTTCGTGGCGCAGGGCGCGGGCATCTCGGTGGTCGACCCGTTCAGCGCCTGGTATCTCGCGTCCGATCGCTTCGTGATCCGGCGATTCCGTCCCGTGACGCCCATCGGTTTCAGCGCACGCTTCCCCGCCGATCGGCCCCGCTCGGCGCTCGCGCTCGAGTTGCGGCAGGTGGTCGGCGATGGCCTGCGCGCCAAGCGATTTCCCATCGCTGTCATCGACTGACCGCGCCTCGTCGGCCTCCGGCCACTTGGGCCGGCCGCGGCTCCACGTCGTCGAACGCGATGCCTCCGCGTCCGTCGCCGCCTCCCCAGATGTGGATCTCGGGCACGATCGGATAGAAGTCATCGACTTCGAGCCAAAGCCGCAGCAGGTGCCTGCGCTCGCGCTCGTCGCTGTCGTCGGTGAACGCGGCGCGTCCGTGGCACACGGTGTAGTTGTTCACGAAAATGATCTCGCCCGGCTCGAGCATGAACGTGAGCGTGACGTCCTCGCGCGTGGCGATGCGGTTGAACGCGTCGAGGGCCTCGAGCTGGGCAGGCGTCAGCGGCACGCCCGTCACCTCGGGCCCCGCCTTTGCCATCCGCGGCAGGTAGCGTGAGCCCACCTTGCCGTCCTTGAACCAGAACATCGGCACGCGGTGCGGTGTGTAAGGGAGGTCTCCAGGACGTTCTTCTCCCCGCCGATGGAACTGGAAGCCTTCGTACAGGAGTTTCAGATGGAGTGGGCTCTGCGCCTGCAGCTCGTTGTGCACATGCAGCGCGCTGCAGAACATGCTCTCGCCCCCGCTCTTCGCCTTGGCGACGCAGAACAGCGACAGGATGTCCGGAACGTCTGTGTGATACGCCTGCGCTGCGTTGGAGCGGTACGCGCGCGCATGCGCGCCCTCGGCCGACGCTCCCTCGTTGCGCACGTGCCCGATACGATCGCCCCGCTTGCTCTGGGAAACGGCGACACCGAGCTGCAACCCCAGCAGCCAGTAAGCCAGCTCCGCTTCGGCGTACGAATACCGCTCGACAGGCAGGCGGCGTACGAGAACGATCCCGCGTCCATCGCGCAGCTCGTGCCGCACGCGCGCAAGCCGCTCGGCGACTCGGGGCATGTGCACGTCCCTGGCCTGCACACCGGTCGCCGGCTTGCTGCGATCGATCGTCTGCATCGTGCGTTCGAGCTCCGCCAGGTCGGCGGTGTCGAGGTCGACCGCGATCGTATCCTTGGAGGGAATGTCGGCGGTCTTCCATACGCTCGGATGAACGATCTGGGAATCATGGATCGGGGTCATCGCGCCTGCCTTTTGGGTAACGGAGCCTGCGGTCAAGGCTAGAGCAGTCGCTGCGCTTCGTCCAAGGCC
>Ga0070664_100004357_pt1 | contig 11373 bp, 11 predicted proteins | sample KBSC73metaG_FD_65863 | JGI IMG/M metagenome (GOLD analysis project Ga0070664, IMG submission 65863) | Corn rhizosphere microbial communities from Kellogg Biological Station, Michigan, USA - KBS C7-3 metaG | ecosystem: Host-associated > Plants > Roots > Rhizosphere > Soil ... | reverse complement strand
CCACGCCTTACTCCCAGATGACAGGAGTTTACAATCCGAAGACCTTCATCCTCCACGCGGCGTTGCACCATCAGGGTTGCCCCCATTGTGAATTATTCTCGACTGCTGCCACCCGTAGGTGTCTGGACCGTGTCTCAGTTCCAGTGTGCCTGATCGTCCTCTCAGACCAGGTACCCGTCGTAGCCTTGGTGAGCCGTTACCTCACCAACAAGCTGATAGGACGCGAGCCAATCCCGCAGCGACAGCCTTGCGGCCACCTTTAATCTTGCGATACCATGGGGTATTAATCCAAGTTTCCCTGGGCTATTCCCCACTGCAGGGCATGTTACTCACGTGTTACTCACCCGTGCGCCACTGAAGAAGATCGTATTGCTACTCACTTCCCCCGTACGACTTGCATGTCTTAAACACGCCGCCAGCGTTCGTTCTGAGCCAGAATCAAACTCTCCGTAAAAAACGTATGCTGTGTTTCCACAGCCAAATTGACCTGTTGGGCTTTCAGCCCAACCCTGCGCATCTTCCAGACGCGCAGCACACAATTTAGCCTTTTTCTCTCCGCTTGAACATTCAGACCAACCGAAGTTGGCACCCTTCCTGCTCAAGCCGCATTGTCAAAGATCGTTGATCGAGGGGACTAAAAAGCCGATCCGACGTTTCCGTCGAGATCGACTTGGCAATCTCTCGTGTCGCGCAGTGTCGCGGCGACGGGCGCAAGCTACCCTGAACCGACCCCGCTCCGCAAGACCTTTCTGAAGGTTTTTTCGAGATTCCCGCACACCCGCACGCAACACCCTCAAAACCAACACCCCGATCCGGAAACTTTTTCCAGGAAACGGCGCCCAGGAAGGCCCCGCTAACGAAAATCCGGACGCCGTTTCGCAAATGCGCGCGCGAATCAGGACGGAAACCACGGGCGTGAGCGCGCACCAACGACCCGGAAATCCTCAAATACTATTTTCGTAGTAGAAAATCCGGACGAACGGACACGAAAAAGCCCGGAGCGCGAACGCTCCGGGCTCGGGAAAAAGCGGTTCCTTCGGACGTGAGGCTCAGGCCGTCACGCGCATCGGCATGAGGACGTAGAGGAAGCTGCCGTCGATGCGGATGACGCCGGGGCTCATTTCGTCGATCAGGTCGAGGTAGACCGAGGCCGTGTCCAGGTTCTGGAGCGGGGCCTTGAGGAAGTCCGGATTGAAGGCGATCTGCATCGGCTTGCCGGTGTAGGAGACGTCCATCGATTCGCGAGCCTCGCCGACATCGGGCGAGTTGGCGGTGATTTCGATCCGGTTCTCGCCGAAGACGAGTTTGACCGAGTTCGACTTGTCGGAGGAAAGCAGCGAAACGCGGCGGACGGTTTCGAGCAACGCCTCGCGGCCGAGTTCGACGCGCTCGGTGGAATCGCCCGGGATCACCTGGCGGTAGTTCGGGTAGTTGCCTTCGATCAGCTTGCTGACCAGCAGGCTGTCGCCGATCGAGAACGAGATCTGGCTGTCACTGAGGCGGACGAGCGCCTCGCCCGACTCCCCGAGCAGACGCTGGAGCTCCTGGACCGCCTTGGTCGGGATGATGATGTCGGTCTCGTGGGAAGCCGGGAATTCGAGATCGTTCTCCACCATGGCGAGGCGGCGGCCGTCGGTAGCCACCAGCGTGAGCTTGCCCTCGCGGAAGGAGGTGTAGATGCCGTTGAGCACGTAGCGGGTCTCATCCGTCGAAATGGCGTAGGAGGTCTTGCGCAGGCCGTCGCGCAGCATCACCTGGGGGATACGGAATTCCTTGGCGCCACCGAAGTCCGGAAGCGGCGGGAATTCGTCCTGGCTCAGGCCGATGATCTTGAAAAAGGAGGGGCCGCTCTGGATCGAGGCGACGTTCTTGCCGTCGACCGTGATCTCGACCTCGCTGGAGGGCAGCTCGCGCACGATGTTGACCAGACGCTTGGCGGGAAGCGTGGTCGCGCCCTCGCGCTCGATTTGGGCCTCGACCGACCCGGTGATGCCCACGTCCAAGTCCGTGGTGGTGAACTGGAGGCGGCCCCCTTTGGCCACCAGTAGGACGTTGGAAAGGATCGGCAGCGTGGTGCGGGAGCTGACGACGTGCTGCACTTTCTGCAGACCTTCGAGAAACACTTCCTTGGAGATACGGAACTTCATGATCGAGGGAAACCGGGCGTGTTGCTGGACACGTTTCCGGTTTCGTCAACCCTTGGCAAGCCTTCTCTGAAGCGTTTCCAACAGCCCGCGGAACGGGCCGAACGAGCCCGCTCAGCGGCGGAGCTGGGACTCGATCATCGCGATGGTTTCCTTGAGCCCGGACTCTTTTTCGATCTGCTCGGTGATCTTCTTGCAGGCGTGGATCACGGTGCCGTGATCGCGGCCGCCGAAGGCCTCGCCGATCTCCATCAGCGAGCCCTTGGTCAGGCTGCGGCTGAGGAACATGGCCACCTGGCGCGGGAAGGCGATGCTCGCCGGCCGGCGGCGGCTGGTCATATCCGCCAGGCGCACGTCGTAGTGCTCCGCGACAGCCTTCTGAATGGCGTCGATGCTGATCTGGCGGCTGGCTTCCTCGCGCAAGAGGTCGCGCAGGAGGTGCTCGATCTTCTCGACCGTGACGCTTTCGCCCGCAAGCGACGCGAAGGTGGCCACGCGCATCAGCGCGCCCTCCAGGCGGCGGACGTTGGTGCGGATGCGCTCGGAGAGGAAGCGGAGGATGCCGTCGTCGACCTTCACCTTCCAGTCCTCGGTCTTTTTCCGCAGGATCGCCATGCGGGTCTCCATCTGCGGCGGCTGGAGCTCGACCGTGAGTCCGCACTCGAAGCGCGAGATCAGGCGCGGCTCGAGGCTTTTGATCTCGCTGGCCGGGCGGTCGCAGGTGAGGACCACCTGCTGGCGGCCGTCGAGCAAGGTGTTGAACGTGTGGAAGAACTCCTCCTGCGAGCGCTCCTTGCCGGCGAGGAACTGCACGTCGTCAATGAGCATGATGTCCGCGGTGCGGTAGCGGCGGCGGAACTTCTCGATGTCACCGCGGCGGACCGCGTCGATGAACTCGTTGGTGAACTTTTCGCAGGTCAGGTAGACCACGCGGGAGTTCGGCTGACGGCGCAGCCACTCCTGGCCGATGGCGTGCATCAGGTGGGTTTTGCCCAGCCCCGGGCCGCCGTGGATGAAAAGCGGGTTGTAGCCGACGCCGGTGCGCTTGGAGACCGCCTCACAGGCGGCGTGGGCGAACTGGCTGTTGGTGCCGACCACGAAGCGCTCGAACGTGAACATCGGGTTCAGGCCCGCGATCTTGACGCGCTTTTCCAGCGCCCCCGGCGCGTCCGCCGCGGCGTGTGAGGCGGGCGTTTCCTGGAAATCCTCGGCGGAGCCTTCTTTCTCGGCGGAAGGAGCCGCCGCGTCCTCGTCGGCGATGCTCACGCGGACCTCGTGAATCCCCTCCATGCACTCGCAGACGGCGGCGGTCAGCTCGGGCAGGTAGTTGGTTTCGATCCAGACCTGATGGATTTCCCCGGGCACCCCCACCGACGCGATGCCGTTGTCACATTCCACTAGGCGCGCGGCGCGGAACCAGCGCTGGAAGGCATCGCGCCCCACCATCGCCTGCAGTTTGTCACATACCTCGCTCCACACGCCGTCAACCGCTTCGTTCGCGACTGCCACGGCCACTGCCTCACTCTCCTCAATCATTGCCACTGCGGCCGGTTCCATGGGGGTCTTTTTCGTCTCGGATGTTTCGCCCGGCTGGATTCGCCTCCCCCCCGGGTGACGCAACCGCCGTGCCCGCTCAGGATGCCCGAGCTCCCGCCAAAGTTGAAAAAAATTCTGCCTAACCACGCGGGCTAACGACGCATTCCGCACGTTCCGCAGGCGTTCCACGCCGACATTTTTTTAAAACTTGACCGAGCAAATACTACGGCTTTCCGAAATACCGGAAACGTAATCGGGCGCATGCCTTTGGAAACGAAGGTCCTGCGGTGTGACGGTTCCGTTTCAATCCTCCGCCAAGCGTTCCGGCGTGCGGAAACAAAGCGCCACCAGCACCGTCACCCAGGTGCCGAGCGTGACCCGCCAGGGAAACGACAGCACGAACGCCTCTTTGATACCCAGCGCCTTCTGGATCCCGAACGGATTACTCATCAGGATCACCGCGGCGAATCCGGCGCACATCGCGATCAGGTTGCCGGTGTCGTTGCCGCGGGTTTTGGTCAGCACCGCGACCAGGAACACGCCGAGCAGCGAACCGAAGGTGTAGCCGAGGACGCCCAGCACCAGCGGGATGATCCCCGCCTTCGGATCGTGGGCCATGTACCAGGCAGTGCCCAGCCCGACGACAATGATGAACAGTGCGAAAAGCACGGTGCTCAGGCGCAGCACCCGCACGCGCTTCTCCTCGGTGAGGTTTTCGTCACCCAGCCGGGGGAACATGAAATCGCGTGCGAAACTGGTGCCCAACGCGTTGAGCGCCGTACTGAGCGACCCCATGGCGGTCGCCAGCAGCCCGGCCACCACCAGCCCGCACATGCCGTGCGGCATTTTCGTCAGAATGAAATAGGGGAACGCCTCGCGGCTCTCCGCGGGCAAACCGCCGTCCGGCACGACCCGGTAGTAAGCGGCCAGCAGCACGCCGATGAAGATGAAGGACGACACGACCGGCAGGTCGACCACGCCGGAGAGGATCGTGGCGAACGCGCTCTGGCGGCGGTTCTTCGCCGTAAGCATGCGCTGCACCGTGTCCTGGTCGATGCCATGCGTCGCCATCGTCACAAAGGTCGAGCCGATGAAGGCCGCCCAGATCGTGTATTCCTCGGTCAGCACGTTCTTCAGCCAAGGCAGGAATCCGGGCTCGTCGGGCTTGGCGAAGTTGAAGAACGCCGGGTGCTGGATCTGTGCCGTCACCGTTTCCATGCCGCCCGGGATCTGCCCGAGCAGGAACCAGATGGTGAACCCGAGCGCCGCCACCAGCACGCCGACCTGGAGGAAGTCCGTCCAGATCACCGCCCGGATGCCGCCGATGGCGGTGTACGCCGCCGTCGCCATGGTGATGAACACGAGGGCGACCGCGAAAATGGCGAATTTCTCCTGGTTGCTGACCTGGCCGCCCTTCCAGAGCGAGTAGGCGAGCACGAGGATGATGGCGGATACATAGAGCCGGGTGCCCATCGCCAGCACGCGGGTCACCAAGAAAGTCGCCGAGGCGAACGTCCGGGTGCGGGGACCGAAGCGCGTGCCGAGATACTCGTAGAGCGAGACCACGCCGTGGCGGTAAAACACCGGGATGAACAAATAGCTGACGATGATGCGTGCGAGCAGCGTGCCGATGGCGAACTGGGCGTAGGTCCAGTTGTGGTTCGTAAAGCCGGACTCCGGCGCGCCGAGGAAGGTGGCCGCGGAAATTTCCGCCGCGAGGATCGAGGCCAGCACCGCCCACCACGGCGTCTGCCGGTCGCCGAGGGCGAAACCTTCGACCGAGCCGCTTTTTGAGCGTTGCGACAGGCCGATGCCCATCACGATCGCGAAATATGCCAGCAACACCACCCCGTCGATCCAGTAGCTACCCATTTCCAACAGGGCTCTAGCGGGCGATCCGGGCGGCGTCGATGCCGCAGTTGCCGGCGGCGGCCCCGCATCTTATGCCATGGGCATGCCCACCGAGGAACTCGCCGGACTCCTGAAACGCCGCCTCGCGATCATCGCCGACCACGCTTGGCGCGACCGCGACCCAGCCGGCCACCTCGACGCCCTGCGCGGGACGTCCGAGGCGATCGCCGCCTGGACCGGCGTCCACCGCGCTGAAATCGACCCGCAGCTCCGCCATTTCCTGGCCAACGCCAGCTTCGAAAAAGCGCTCGCCTACGTGGAAAAACGCAGCTCCTGAGGGAGTGACGGCGTTTTCCGCAAACCGCTCTTGTCCGATTTCGCACCCCGGCTAGTCTGCCGCGTCCCTCGTGAATCCCACCTCCCACGGCCTCCACATCGTCGGCATCCTCCCAGCGCGCTGGGGGTCGTCCCGCTTCCCCGGCAAACCGCTGCACGTGCTCGCCGGCAAGCCGCTGATCCAGCATGTCTGGGAGCGCTGCCTCGGCTGCACGAAGCTCGACGACGTTCTGGTGGCCACCGACGACGACCGGATCCGCGACGCGGTGCTCGCCTTCGGCGGCAAGGTGGTGATGACCTCGCCCGAGCACCCGACCGGTACCGACCGGCTGGCCGAGGCGGTGAAGGCAGTGCCCGCGGCCACCCACGTGATCAACATCCAGGGCGACGAACCGCTGATCGACCCCGGGCTGATCGACGAGCTGGCCGCCGCCTTCCTCGCCGATCCCGAGCTGCCGATGGCGACCGCCGCCAACGTGATCGACGACGAGGACGCCATCGCCGACCCGAACGTGGTGAAAGTGGTGCTCGATGTCTCCGGCCACGCGCTCTATTTCTCCCGCAGCCCGATCCCCTACCGCCGCGCCATCCCGGCCGGCCTGGCGGTCTACCGCCACAAGGGCCTCTACGGCTACCGCCGCGATTTCCTCGAACGCTTCGTCGGCTGGCCGCCATCGGTGCTTGAACAAACCGAATCCCTTGAGCAACTCCGCGCCCTCGAGAACGGCGCCCGCATCAAGGTGCTGATCACCACCGACGACTCCATCGGCCTCGACACTCCCGAACAAGCCCCGCTCGTCGAGCGGCTCCTGCTTTCCGCGCACTGACCCCTCCCACCCCGCACACTTTCTCCGCATGAAATTCATCTTCGTCACCGGCGGCGTCGTTTCCTCGCTCGGCAAAGGCCTCGCCGCCGCCTCGATCGGCACCCTGCTCGAACACCGCGGGCTCAAGGTACTCATGCAGAAGTTCGACCCCTACCTCAACGTCGACCCGGGCACCATGTCGCCCTACCAGCACGGTGAGGTCTACGTCCTCGACGACGGCGCGGAGACCGACCTCGACCTCGGCCACTACGAGCGCTTCACCTCCGGCGTGCTCTCCCGCATGAACAACCTGACCTCCGGCCAGGTGTTCGACTCCGTCATCAAGAAGGAACGCCGGGGCGAATATCTGGGCAAGACCGTCCAGTTCATCCCGCACGTCACCGACGAGATCAAGTCCCGCATCCACACCGTCTCGGCGAACAACCCCGACGTCGACGTCCTGATCACCGAGATCGGCGGCACCGTCGGCGACATGGAAGGCCTGCTTTTCATCGAAGCCCTCCGCCAGTTCGCCCTCGAGGTCGGCAAGGAGAACGTCTGCTTCATCCACGTCACCCTGCTCCCCTACATCAAGGCGGCGGGCGAGGCGAAGACCAAGCCGACCCAGCAATCGGTCGCCAAGCTCCGCGAGCTCGGCATCCAGCCGGACATCGTCATTTGCCGCACCGAAACCGACCTCGACGAAGACAACCGCCGCAAGATCGCGATGTTCTGCAACGTCGAGAAAAAGCACGTCGTCGCCTTCCGCGACGTCGCCCACTCGATCTACGAGTGCCCGCTCGACCTGCGCCGCGACAAGATCGACCGCCTCGTCGTCGACCGCATCGGCCTCGGCCACACGCCGCCGCCCGCCCTCGAGGAGTGGGAAAAGTTCGTCCAGCGCGTCATCCACCCGAAGCACAAGGTGACCATCGCCGTCGCCGGCAAGTACATCGAGCTGCAGGACGCCTACAAGTCGATCTATGAATCGCTGATCCACGCCGGCGCCCACCACGACACCAAGGTGCACATCGTCCGCGTCGAAGCCGAGGCGATCGAGGCCAACGGCGCGGCCGAGGTGATCGGCGAGGTCGATGGCATCCTCGTCCCGGGCGGCTTCGGCGACCGCGGTATCGAGGGCAAGGTTCTTGCCGCCCAGTACGCCCGCGAGAACAACATCCCGTATTTCGGCATCTGCCTCGGCATGCAGATCGCCACCATCGAGTATGCCCGCAACGTCTGCGGCCTCGGCGGTGCCAATTCGACCGAGTTCGACAAGGCCACGCCGCACCCGGTCATCTGCCTCCAGGAGGAGCAGAAGGGCGTCGAGGACATGGGCGCCACCATGCGCCTCGGCTCGTGCGAATCGATCGTCTTCGCCGGCACCCGCGCGTCCGATCTCTACGACGGCGCCGAGCGCATCCACGAACGCCACCGCCACCGCTACGAGGTCAACTCCGACTACCAGCAGCAGCTGCAGGAAGCCGGCCTCGTGATCTCCTCGGTTTCCGCCGACGAGGGGCTGGTCGAAATCGTCGAGCTGCCCGACAGCCGCTTCCACGTCGCCTGCCAGTTCCACCCGGAATTCCAGTCGAAGCCGAACCACCCGCACCCGCTGTTCTCCGGCTTCGTCAAGGCAGCCCTCGACAAGTCGCTTGAGGAGGCGTGAGCCCAAGCCGGGCTAGAGCCGGAATATGAAGCACTTGCGCCGTTATAACATTTGTGATTACGTTGCGGTGTGCTTCTGGAACTCAAATTGCGGAAAATCGGAAACTCCGTCGGCCTCATCCTGCCGAAGGAGGCGTTGGCGAGCCTCCACGCAAAAGAAGGCGACACCCTCGCCCTCACCGAAGCCAGTGACGGCAGCCTGCGCCTGAGCCACACGACGCCGGAAGTTTCCCGGCAAATGGAAGCCGTGCAGAGCGTCATGGAGCGGTACCGGAACACCCTGCGCGAGCTCGCCAAATGAGCGAGCCCGAGTGGATTCTACGCGAAACCGTTCTCGCATTGCAGGAACAATCGCTCGCGGTGTTCGGCGGACTCGGCGGCATCCGGGATGAAGGCATGCTGGCGTCGGCCCTGCAACGTCCCGTGAATTTGTTCACTTACGAAACGGCGGACCTGTTCGCTTTGGCTGCCAGCTACGCCTTCGGCCTGGCCAAAAATCACCCGTTCATCGACGGCAACAAGCGCGCCGCCTTCATCGTGGCGGTCATTTTTCTCGAACTCAACGGCTACCGCTTCCATGCCACCGAGCCCGATGCCGCGCTCCGCACGCTGGCCTTGGCGGCTGGCGAAATGAGCGAGACGGAATACGCAGGATGGCTGCGCGACCATAGCTCGCCGCAGCCATCGGCTGCGTAAATCCCCGTCTTCCCAGCGGCCGCGGCGGCTGTTAGGAAAGGCGGGTGGAAACTTCCAACGATCGCCGCCCTCTCAAATCCCGTTCGCTCGGCTGGGTGCAGGTGCTCGCCCGGCTGCTCGTGAAGCTGCGGGTGAAGCCGAACGCCATCTCGACCGCCGGCATCGGTTTCGCCCTGCTCGCCTTCGGCGTGTTGTTCTGGTTCCAGCGCGGCGGTTTGCCCGCGTGGCTGGCGCTTCTCCTCGCGGCCGCCTGCGTCCAGCTCCGCTTGCTCTGCAACATGTTCGACGGCCTCGTCGCGGTCGAAGGCGGGCTGAAGTCCAAGGGCGGCGAGCTGTTCAACGAAATCCCCGACCGGATCGAAGACGTCCTCTTCCTCGCAGGGGCGGGCTATGCCAGCGGCGAAATCACGCTCGGTTGGATCTGCGCGGTGCTCGCCGTCACCACCGCCTACGTGCGGGCGTTCGGCGCCTCGCTCGGCCATGGCCAGGATTTCTGCGGCCCGGGAGCCAAGCCCCACCGGATGTTCTGCCTGACCGTCGGTTTGATCGCCCAAGCCGTCGTGCTGCTGGCCGGCCAAACCCGGAACCTCCTTTGCGTCGCCCTGTGGCTGATCGCCGTTCTCACCGCGGCCACCGTCCTCCGCCGCACGGTCAGACTTTACCGGAAATCCGCATGATAGCGTCCGCCATCGCCTCACTGGCCCGTCTGCTCACCGGCGCCCGCGCGCATTGGCGCGGTTGCGCGCCCGAACCGCGGCAACGGATCTATTTCGCCAACCACACCAGCAACCTCGATTTCGTGCTGTTGTGGGCGTCGCTGCCACCCGCGATCCGCCGGCAGACCCGCCCGATCGCCGCGTACGACTACTGGACCGGCAACTCGATCCGCCGTTGGACGGCCGCCAAGGTTTTCCGCGCCGTGCTGATCGAGCGGAAAAAAGTGACCCGCGAGAACAGCCCGCTCGGACCGATGCTCGCCGCGCTGGCCGAAGGTTCCTCGCTGATCCTCTTCCCCGAGGGCACCCGCCGGCCGGACGGCGAGCTGAACGACTTCAAGCCGGGCCTCTACCACCTCGCCAAGGAACGCCCGGACGTCGAACTCGTCCCGGTGTTCATCGAAAACCTCAACCGCGTGCTGCCGAAGGGCGAAGTCCTGCCCGTGCCGATCCTCTGTTCGGTCACCTTCGGCACGCCGATCGCCCTGCAACCCGGCGAACCGAAAGGCGACTTCATCGCCCGCGCCCGCGACGCCGTCCTCCAACTCCGCCCCGCATGAACCTCGACCGTCAAACCCTGTGGCTGTTCGGCGGCATGATCGCCATCCTCACCGTCGCCTCGGTCATCGGCGCGATCCTGCGCCGCCGTGTGACCAGCGATGGCGGCAGAAAGGTCGTCGACAATCTCGTCGCCCGCACCCGCGCGTGGTGGGTGATGTGCGCCGTCTTCGGCACAGCGCTCGCCATCGGGCGACTCGCGCCGGTGGTCATGTTCGGACTCACCTCGTTTCTCGCGCTGCGCGAATTCATCACGCTCACCCCCACCCGCCCCGGCGACCACCGCGCGCTGTTCTGGGCGTTCTTCGTCATCCTGCCGCTCCACTACTATTTTCTCGCGGACCAATGGCTCGGCATGTTCCTCGTGTTCATTCCCATCTACGCCTTCCTGTTCATCCCGATCCGGGCGGCGATGGCGGGCGAAACCGAGCGCTTTCTCGAACGCACCTCGAAGGTCCAGTGGGGCCTGATGGTCTGCGTCTACTTCACCAGCTACGCCCCCGCCCTGCTGATGCTGCGGATCCCCGGCTTCTCGGCGGAAAATCCCGCGCAGAACGCCAAGCTCCTGTTCTTCCTCGTCTTCGTCACCCAGATCTCCGACGTGCTGCAATACGTCTGGGGCAAACTGTGCGGCAAACACCCGGTCGCCCCGAAGGTCAGCCCGAACAAAACCGTCGAAGGCCTCGTCGGCGGCGGACTTTCCGCCACCCTGCTCGGCGCCTGCCTGTGGTGGAGCACGCCGTTCACCTTCGCCCAAGCCGCCGGACTGTCCGCCGTCATCGTCGCGATGGGCTTCTGCGGCGGCCTGGTGATGTCCGCCATCAAACGCGACCGCGGCGTCAAAGACTACGGCGAATCGATCCCCGGCCATGGCGGCGTGATGGATCGCATCGACTCGCTCTGCTTCGCCGCCCCGGTGTTCTTCCACCTCGTCCGGAAATTCTTCTGCTGAAGAATTCTTCGCCGCAAAAAGGCGCAGAAGACGCAAAAGAAGAGGCTTTCTTTGTCTGCTTTTTTGCGCCTTTTTGCGGCTGAAAAACTTCTTAATCCTCGCCGCATGCA
>Ga0070664_100004349_pt1 | contig 11390 bp, 9 predicted proteins | sample KBSC73metaG_FD_65863 | JGI IMG/M metagenome (GOLD analysis project Ga0070664, IMG submission 65863) | Corn rhizosphere microbial communities from Kellogg Biological Station, Michigan, USA - KBS C7-3 metaG | ecosystem: Host-associated > Plants > Roots > Rhizosphere > Soil ... | reverse complement strand
CGTGGTTTATACAGAACAATACAATGAAAAGTCAGCAGCAATTTCAAGAGAAAAAGAATTGAAAACATCGAGATATCGAAAATGGATCCGGGAGGAAATAATTTCCAAGCGGTAGCTCTTCGGGCTCCTATCCGCCTTTGGCGGACGGGAGTTCGATCCTCCCCTTCGCAACAAAATCAATCCCGCAACTTTGCGGGATTTTTGTTTTTTAAATCTAAAAGAACCGCATTCATAAACTACAAAACCGTGAAGATTTTATCAACCAAATTTCTTTCCTACTGATTTTTTCAACAATAAACTTTCGCGTAATGGAACACGGATGAAACTGATTTAACGGATTTACACTGATAAAATCTGCGCATATCTATTCGATCCGTGTTATCCGTGTTCTAAAGAAAAACTACCAGGACGCTGCGATCGCTGCGGTTAAACACTTCGAATAAAAAGCAGTTCAATCTAATTAAGAACTTCCACAATGTTGCAAAGAATTACCAAACGTACACGTTGTGCGACGCAAGAGACGATGCTATGTAGTAATGAAGTTCGGCTCATAATAAAATTCATTGTGAGTTTAATGGTTCGTCGAATCGACTAAATTAAACCTCGCTTCTAACCATCCTTCGACAAGCTCAGTATGACAGGTCTAAGCTCAGAATCACGATTGCTAGCTGAGGATATAGTTACCAGAATGAGCTTTATCATTCATTAATCCTCATCAGCACTACATCCGTAACAAAATTCTTTCAACAAACAATTTCAATAACAATAACTACTACCCAACAACAAAGGCCCCGCAAAAGCAGGGCCCTTTTCCTTGTGTTGTATCACTGTTTATGATCTGTGAGAAACGCTTCCGGAGCCACTTGCATGCACACCTTTAACAGCCGCCCTGCCTTTCCAGTTAACATCGCTTGCACCGCTGGCCTCCGCATATATTTCTTTATTGACAGTTATTTGAATATCACTGCCACCACTGGCCTGAATGATGCAGTTTTCCGTTATTAAATCATATCCTGAAAAATCGCTACCACCACTAGCCTCAATTTTCAGGTCGGTTACAGCGCCGTCGACATTTGCATCTGATCCACCGGACATGTCTATTGTTAAGGCTTTCATGTCTACCTTACCTTTAAAGTCGGAGCCGCCGGAAAGGTTAAGACGAAACTGGTCTGCTTTTATAGTGCCATCCACAGTTACATCTGATCCACCCGAGGCAAAAAGCCGGAGCAGGGAAGTATAAGAAACATATGCTTTTAAGGATGATCCTTTCAGGTTGAATTTCATTCCCTTTTTCCAATCATAGGAAATTTTAAGAACGCCATCCTTTACTTCGGTTTTAATGTGATCTCTTAATTCTTTATTACTGGCGCTAACAACTACAGCTTCTTCACCATAACTTAAATAAAGATCTATCCCACCGGAAACTTCAATAATATCAAAACGGGTAACATTCCGCACCTCTGCATTGGCATCCTGGATGGTTTTTTGAGCATAAACAGTTGCAAGAGTAAAAACAGCAAATAACAAGGAAATTAGTTTCTTCATAATAGCGTCATTTGAGAGTAAAACGACAGTGATAAAAAAAAGTTACAGGTGGTTGGAAGAATCTTCCTGCTGCTGTCGCTGGTACATGGCATAATAGACCCCCTTTTTTTGTAAAAGTTCATCATGTTTACCTTCCTCCACAATACGCCCGGCTTCCAGGACAATAATTTTGTCAAATTCCAGCAGACTGAAAATGCGATGGGTGATCATAATGGAAGTTTTTCCATTCAGAAATTCCTTAAGGTTGCCGATAATTTGCTTTTCAGTTTTAGCATCCACGGCACTCAGGCAGTCGTCCAGTATTAAAATGGGCGCATCTTTCATGATGGCCCTGGCTATTGAGATACGTTGTTTTTGGCCGCCACTCAACATAACGCCTCTTTCACCAATTTCGGTATCATAGGATTTTGGAAAATTTTCAATGTCTTTATGAATAACGGCCAGGTGGGCGGAGTGTTTTACTTTATCAAGATTCCTTTGTGTGCTGCCGAACGAAATATTGTTTTCAATCGTGTCGCTAAATAAAAATCCATCCTGCGGCACATAGCTGATTTGTTTTCTTAATTCGGCCAAATCTATATCCCTGATATTTGTTTCATCAAACGTGATCTCTCCAAAATTCACATCAAACATCCGCATCATTAACTGGGCCAGCGTAGTCTTTCCGCTGCCAGTTCTTCCAACCACGGCGATTTGCTGGCCTGGACGAATATGCAAATTGAAATCCTTTATTGCTTCTACACCGGTGTGTGTATAGGTGAAATCAACATTTTGCAATTTTATGTCGCCAGATAATTTTAATTTCTTAGAAACGGGTGTGTTTTTAATCGAAGGCTCAGTATTCAAAAATTCGTTCAATCTTTTTTGAGATGCAGAAGCTCTTTGGATCATGCTGGCCGTCCAGCCGATGGCGCTTACTGGAAATGTCAGCATGTTGATGTAGATGACAAACTCCACAATCACATCCAGGCCAATACTTCCCCTGATGTAATACATGCCGCCAATCATTACAGTAAAAAGGGTGCTCAATCCAATTAGCAATGTCATAGACGGAAAATAAAGGGCTTCTACTTTTGCCAGGCCAGTTGCCTGCGTACGGTATTGTTCGCTATTTTGCTTAAAAAATTCATAGGTAGATTTTTCCTGTACAAATGATTTAATGACGCGAATTCCTGAATAAGATTGTTGTGCGTTGGTGGTTAATTGACCTAGCGTAGCTTGCAGCGCTTCGCTCTTTCGATGAATAATGTTATTGACAAAATATATGGTGGCTGCCAATATTGGCAGCGGTGCCAATACAAATAAGGTGAGCTGCGCATCCCTTCGGATCATAAAGAATACGCTCATGGAAATGAGTGTTATGAGGTTAACAAGGTACATGATGGCCGGCCCGGTAAACATTCTTACACGACTGACATCTTCAGCCATTCGACTCATGAGGTCACCTGTACTGTGCGTTTTATAAAAGCTGGCATCGAGCTTTTGATAGTGTGCGAAAACCTCATTTTTCTGGTCGTATTCAATATGGCGGCTCATGACTATAATAGTTTGCCGCATCAAAAACATGAAGAACCCCCGCAACAAGGCCAGCGCAAGAATTGTGATGCCACAAATGACCACAACCTTCAGTCCTGAAACGTTCAATCCTTCAACAAAATGAATGAGCTTCGCAACTGAAATATCGTATGAAGGCGTTTTCGGTCTTGGTTTGTAGTTTGGTAATTTTCTTTGTACAAAATCAATGATAAATCCGGTGATCTGTGGTTGCAGTACGTTAAAGTAGTTAGAGATGATAATGAATAGGGTTCCGATACCCAGCCTGACCCGGTATTTCCAAAAGTATTTATTTAGAGCTTTCAGGTGTTTCAAACATTCGATTTAAGCATGCAAATGTAAGTAACCTATAGAGCAAGTAAGAAAGTCAATGATAAGAACAATACAGCTTCTTAAATCTGTTGCCCATTGTTGATTTCTGCCTTACCCTTAATTTTAATGATGCCTACAAAAATCAGTTCCCATTCTTTTAATGAAACTTTGAACGGAGAAAAGACTGGTCTTTATTTTTTAACCAATAACAACAATGTTGAAATTGCAATCACCAATTATGGGGCGAGAATTGTAAGCCTGATTGTACTGGACAAAAACAAACATTCCACCGACGTTGTTGTTGGGTTTGACAGCTTGAAAGGTTATTTAAATTCCACTGAAACTTATCATGGCGCAGTTGTAGGCAGGTACGCCAACCGGATAGCCAGGGGAAGGTTTAGTTTGAACGGGAACATCTACCAGTTATCAATTAACAATCCTCCAAACCATTTGCATGGTGGCCCCAGGGGTTTTAATAACCAGGTTTGGAAAGTGGAAGAAACCAGGAATGACAGCATCAAACTTTCGTATTTTTCGAAGGACGGAGAAGAAAACTATCCCGGTAATTTAAATACCAATGTTACGTATACACTCACTGATCAAAATGAATTGCTTATTCATTATGAAGCAACAACAGACCAGGAAACGGTTTTCAATATCACTTCGCACCCTTTTTTTAATTTGAACGGACAGGGCGCCGGGAGTATAGAAAATCATTTGCTGCAGATCAACGCAGACAACTATTCTCCCGTAGATGAAAGTTTAATACCAACCGGAATTTTTACTGTGAAGAATACTCCTTTCGACTTTAGAAAATTAAAAAAAATTGGACAGCATATTAACCACGATAACGATCAACTGAAATTTGGTGCAGGCTACGATCACAATTTTGTTTTAAATGGAAATGGCTTACGAAATGCTGCAACAGCCATTGGCGACAAAAGCGGTATTATCATGGAAGTAATAACAGACCAACCCGGCATCCAACTTTATACAGGCAATTGGATGCAAGGTGAAAACAGCATTAAATATGGTTTAAAAGACAATCACAGGGAAGCATTTTGCCTGGAGACCCAACATTTCCCGGATTCGCCAAACCATCCCGAGTTTCCATCAACAATTCTGCAACCAGGCAAAGTATTCCGCTCTACTACCAAATATAAATTTTCCGTATAGAACTAAGATACCAGCGACGTACCATCCTCCACCTGGGCGATATAAGCTGTAAGTTCTTTGCCCATTTCTTTTTGATAGCGCTGTCCAAGTTCTTTTACCAAAGGCTCTATTGATTCTTCCCGCACGATATTGATTGTACAACCACCAAACCCTCCTCCCATCATCCGGGCGCCAACAACGTCTTGATTATTTCGGACGGCATCTACCAAAAAATCCAGTTCTTCACAGCTAACCTCGTATTCTTTGCTTAACCCGTCATGGGTTTGAAACATTTTTTTACCAAGGGATTTTAAATCACCTTTTTTTAAGTCCTCGCATCCAGTCAACAATCTTTCTTTTTCTTCAACTACATATTTGCAACGGCGGTAAATCAATGCATCCTTTGGCTCTACATATTTATGGAGCATGTCCATGGTGGCATCCCGAAGGCTTTCCACTTCAACCTGATGTTCTTTAATCCAGGCCACCCCTTGCTCGCACTGTGCTCTCCTGGTATTATACTCGGTTGAACCCAATGAATGTTTCACGTTGGTGTTAAGCAAAAGAATTTTGTAGCCTTCCAATTTTAGCGGCACATATTCGTACTCGAGGCTTCGGCAATCCAGTTTAATTACATGGTCCTTTTTGCCAAACAAACTAGCGAACTGATCCATAATTCCAACCCTAACCCCGGCAAAAGCATGTTCCGCCTTCTGCCCGATAAAGGCCAAATTCTTCCTATCGATGCCCAATTTAAAAATTTCATTTAGCGCAAATGCCGTGGCGCATTCAACTGCAGCCGAAGAAGACAGGCCCGATCCAATAGGAACGTCGCCATCAATGGCCAGGTTGAAGCCCCTGATTTTATAATCATTCTTCTTCAATTGGTCGGCAACCCCCAAAATATAGTTGGTCCAACTTTTATCATTGGGCTTTAATTCTGACAATGATGTTTCGAAGGTTTCATCAAACTCACCCGAATACAATTGTATCGTTTCATCATTCCTGGGCGAAACCGCCAAATAGATTGCCTTATCAATGGCGGCCGGCAAAACAAAACCATTATTATAATCGGTGTGTTCGCCAATAATATTGACTCGTCCCGGAGAACGCACAATTACTGGTTGGTCATTAAAATGCTTTTCAAAATCGAGTAAAACCTTTTCACGCATCTGTGGATTAACAGCCATTTTTTGTATTTGAAATTTAGATTTAAAATTTTGGAGCCAAAGCTATGGAAAATGAAATCTTAGTTTCATCTGCATTATATCTGTCTTCAACGATAAAATCCATTTTTAACCGAATAGAAGTTTTCTTTTTTAATCCTTTGATATTATTTTGGATCCAATTCCGTTATAATAAAACGGTAACCTAATACCAATACTATGTTAGCCGCAAAATCATCCGTACATTTTTTAGAGCACGATCCCGAACTGGCACATCGCTGGTCAATTTCAAGAGCACAAGAATGGTTCGACAAACATGGCTGGGTTGTAGGATGCAACTACATTCCAAGCAATGCCATCAATCAACTCGAGATGTGGCAGGAGGAAACTTTTTCCCCCGAACTTATCGATAATGAATTGGGCAAAGCAGCCGAACTTGGGTTCAATACCGTTCGCGTTTTTCTTCATACACTATTATGGCAGGAAAACTCTGAAGGATATCTTAACCGCATCGACCTTTTCTTAAGCATTGCCCATAAACATGGAATAAAAACCATGTTAGTTCTTTTTGATTCAGTTTGGGACCCGTTTCCCAAAATGGGAAAACAACCGGCGCCAAAATTTAATGTTCACAATTCTGGCTGGGTTCAGTGCCCTGGTTACGATATTTTAAATGACCCCTCTAAATATGATGAGCTTAGGGAGTATGTCCAGGGAGTAGTCTCCCGGTTTAAAAATGATGAAAGGGTATTGATCTGGGACCTTTTTAATGAGCCAGACAATATGAATCTGACGAGCTATAAGGATGATGATTACAGCCATCATAAGGCAGAGCTTTCAATATTGTTATTGAAAAAAGCCATCAATTGGGTTCGGATAGTGAATCCTGACCAACCTATTACCATGGCACCATGGAAAGAGGATTGGAGCTCTGACGATGTATTGACCGCACTGGATAATTATATGTTCACACATTCGGACATTATCAGCTTTCACTGTTACGAAGACAGGAAGGAAATGGAAACCCGAATCAAAGCTTTACAGCGCTTTGGCCGTCCGATGCTTTGTACTGAATATATGGCAAGGCCATTCAAAAATACCTTCCGGGAAATTTTACCGCTTCTGAAAGAGTACAATGTGGGTGCCTACAACTGGGGACTGGTGGAAGGCAAGACACAGACACATTGTCCATGGGATTCCTGGAGTACCAGCTATGATCATGAACCTGAGCTGTGGTTTCATGATATCTTCCGTAAAAATGGTGATCCTTACATTAAAGATGAAATTGAGTTTTTACAGGAGATTACAAAAGAGAAAGTTCATAAGTTCAATAAGGTTGCCTAACGATTGCTAGTTACATAAAATAAAGTACCGTCTTTGAGGCGGTACTTTTTATTTTATGGAATGTGTTTTGGTTATGAAGAACTAAAACAAGAAAAATGGAAAGCGATAGTATTGAAATTTGTGAATCAAGATTTGGGAAAGGTTTATTTGCTAAAAACAATATTAAGAAAGGAACAGTTCTTTGCAAAGTGACAGGTAAGCAGTTGAATTTTCAACAAACGATTTTACTTCACCAAAAAGAAAGTCACACGCTTCAAATTGATTTTGATAAATACATTTTGTGTGATCCTCCATTCTTATATTCAAATCACTCGTGCACTCCAAATTGCGCCATCAACTCTTGTTTAGAACTATTTACTTTACAAGATGTTAAAGAAGGAGAAGAATTATTTTGGGACTACTCCACCTCCATGCTTGAACGTCATTGGACAATGAAGTGCACGTGTGGCGAAAAAAATTGCAGAAAAATAATTACTGATTTCGATTTGATCCCAAACGATCTTCAAAGAAAATATTTAGAAATGAATATTGTGCTTCCTTTTATTGCTCACTTCATCAATTATGAGCGTGCCAAATCAGCTTAGTGTAATCAATCCTGAGGACGAATTTCTACAGATAAACTAACCAAACTCACAACGTTACAAATTTCAATTCTTAAAAATGCTGGCATGTAAATAGTAATTATACCAGCATGATAAAAAATATAGAAGAAGTTTCATGTGCGTTTTTGCACGATATCGACCTTGTTTGTTTTTCTCATCTTAGATGGGGATTTGTTTTTCAGCGTCCTAATCACCTATTAAGCAGGTTTTCAAAACATCAAAGAGTTTTTTTTATTGAAGAGCCAATTTTTTATGATGGCGAAGACAAACTTCAAATAGAAAACTATAATGAAAATTTGTTTGTGGTAACACCACATATGAAAAACAATCTTTCGGAACAACAAGTCACAAAAAGACAAAAAAAGTTTGTTGATAACTTGTTCACCAACATGAATATTGAAAAATATTTCAGCTGGTACTATACGCCAATGGCACTGCCGTTTACAAATCATTTGCAACCTCAATTGGTTGTTTATGATTGTATGGATGAACTGTCGGCATTTAAATTTGCGCCACCGCAATTAACTATTCTTGAAAAACAATTATTCAAAAAAGCGGACGTGGTTTTCACCGGTGGACAAAGTATTTACGAGTCAAAGAAAAATGCACACCATAATATTTATGCTTTCCCGAGCAGCATTGATAAACACCATTTTGGAAAAGCAAGAAAAATAAAAGAAGATCCTGATGATCAAAAGCATATTCCGCATCCGAGGTTTGGATTTTTTGGAGTGATAGATGAACGCTTCGATATTGAGTTGATTGATGCGGTGGCAAAGGAAAGACCAGACTGGCATTTTGTATTACTTGGCCCAATTGTAAAGATTGACCCAGCCAGTCTTCCAAAATACAACAACATTCACTACCTCGGTGGCAAGAAGTATGATGAATTACCAAATTATATTGCAGGTTGGGACGTGGCCATGGTAGCATTTGCAATGAACGAATCAACACGCTTTATATCCCCAACAAAAACACCCGAATACTTAGCTGCCGGTAAGCCTGTTATCTCCACACCTATTCGCGATGTAGTTCGTCCATACGGTGATAATAAATTGGTTCACATTGTAAACAATGCCCCGGAATTTATTAAGGCGGCAGAAGAAGAATTGAATAAGAAAAGAAAAACTTCATGGCTGAAAAAAGTAGATGATTTTCTTCTTTACAATTCATGGGACAGAACCTGGGGACAAATGGTTCGTCATATCGAAGATGCATATCTTTTAAATACTGAATCTAAACTAAAAGAAAGGAAAGCTTATGTTTGATTATTTGATAGTAGGCGCAGGTTTCGCCGGAAGTGTATTGGCAGAACGCCTGGCAACACAAGCCAATAAAAAAGTTTTAATCATCGATAAAAGAGACCACGTTGCCGGTAATGCGTACGATTATTATAACAATGATGGAATTTTAATTCACAAGTACGGACCTCATATTTTTCATACCAATTCAAAAGAAGTTTTTGAATATTTAAGCCAGTTCACTCCATGGAGACCATATGAACATAAAGTATTGGCAAGCGTGGATGGACAGTTGGTGCCGATTCCTATCAATTTAAATACGATCAATCAACTTTATGGCTTGAATTTATGCAGTGCTGATGTTGAAGAATTTTTTGAAAAGAGAGCAGAGAAAGTAGATCGCATAAAAACTTCAGAAGATGTTGTTGTGAGCAAGGTGGGAAGAGAACTCTATGAAAAATTCTTTCGTGGCTACACAAGAAAAATGTGGGACCTCGATCCATCGGAGTTAGATGCAAGCGTTACCGCCCGTGTACCAACGAGAACCAATCGTGATGATCGGTACTTTACTGATACTTACCAGGCGATGCCCCTGCACGGCTATACTAACATGTTTCAAAACATGTTGTCGCACAGGAACATCAAGATCATGTTGAACACTGATTACAAGGAGATCATTGACATTATACCTCATAAAAATTTGATTTTTACCGGGCCGGTTGATGAATACTTTAACTACTGTTATGGAAAACTGCCCTACCGTTCATTGGAATTTAAATTTGAAACCATTGACAGGGAGGTTTTTCAATCAACAGGAACGGTGAATTATCCAAATGAACAACTTTATACCAGGATCACTGATTTTAAATATCTCTCAGGACAGGTTCATCCAAAAACAGCCATCGTTTACGAGTTTCCGAAAGCCGAAGGCGATCCATACTACCCAGTACCCCGTCCCGAAAATGCTGAATTGTATAAGAAATACCAACAATTGGCATCAACAATGAAGAACACTTACTTCGTTGGACGGTTAGCAACTTATAAGTACTACAATATGGATCAGGTGGTAGCACAGGCATTGACGACTTTCAAAAAGATCATCCAGGGACAAGAAGCAGGAAATAATGTTAACGGAAAAGTTGTTAATGGACAAACAAATACAATATTGCAATCCTGAAGTATGGGGCGGAATTGAATGCACCATAAACCGGGTAAAAAATAATTTCTTTGATCAATTAGCGTATTCGGGTCACTATCACCGCGAAGACGATATTGAACACATTGCGCAGTTGGGAATAAAAAAACTTCGCTACCCTATTCTTTGGGAAAAACACCAACCCAAAAAGGATAGTTGTATTAACTGGAGTTGGACCACAAACCAACTCAACAAAATCAGGGAAAAAAATATCGATGTAATTGCCGGGCTGCTGCATCATGGCAGCGGTCCTGCTTACACAAATCTTGCTGATGAAAACTTTCCTTATCACCTGGCGGCGTATGCAAAAAAAGTCGCCGAACAATTTCCATGGATCGAATATTACACTCCTGTAAATGAACCGCTGACAACTGCAAGGTTTAGTGGTTTATATGGCGTTTGGTATCCGCACCAAAACAATTCAAAAGCGTTTACACAAATGCTGTTGAACCAAATGAAGGCAACCGTTTTGGCTATGCAGGAAATCCGAAAAATCAATCCCAATGCAAAGCTGGTACAAACAGAAGACCTTGGGAAAACCTACAGTACAAAAAAACTAAAATACCAGGCAGATTTTGAAAACGAAAGACGATGGTTATCTTTTGATTTGTTGTGTGGCAAAGTAAATAACAAACATCCCATGTGGGGTTATTTAAAATGGTTAAACATCCCAATAAAAGAACTGGAGTTTTTCCAAAAAAATCTTTGTACTCCAAATATTTTTGGCTTCAATCATTACCTCACTTCTGAAAGATATCTTGACCACCGTATCAACTTATATCCACCCCATACGCATGGAGGAAATGGAAGCGATCATTACGCGGATGTAGAAGCAGTTCGTGTGAATATTGATGAAGAAATTGGAATTCATGTTTTATTAAAAGAAGCATGGGAACGGTATCGTCAACCAATTGCTATTACAGAAGTGCACCTGCACTGTCACCGTGAAGAACAGCTTCGATGGTTTGCACATGTTTGGAAAGTATGCAATAATTTAATTGAGGAAGGTGTCAACATCAAAGCAATTACGTCGTGGGCTTTATTAGGATCGTATGGATGGAATAGGTTGCTCACACAAGACGGAGGTGACTATGAACCCGGTGCATTTGACCTGAGAGGTGGTTACCTGCGGCCCACGGCATTGACAAATTTTATCAGGCAAATTTCAACTAATAAAAATTGCGATCACCATTTGTCCAGAGAAAAAGGATGGTGGCAAAGACATTCGCGGATCATTTATGGTGCATCTTCCAAAACCATTGAGATGAAAACACAT
>Ga0070664_100004344_pt1 | contig 11398 bp, 8 predicted proteins | sample KBSC73metaG_FD_65863 | JGI IMG/M metagenome (GOLD analysis project Ga0070664, IMG submission 65863) | Corn rhizosphere microbial communities from Kellogg Biological Station, Michigan, USA - KBS C7-3 metaG | ecosystem: Host-associated > Plants > Roots > Rhizosphere > Soil ... | reverse complement strand
TGGGCGAATAGCGAGCGACGTGATGCAAGACCGACAAGCATGCTTCGCGCGGGTCATCGAACGTAGCAGACATCGGCGTCGCAGGCTAGGGCGACATCTGCTTCCGGCCGGATATGGTTGAACCGGTCGAAATGCTGCGCATTGTACGTCGGGTTGGGGGCGCGCTCCGGGTTCGACCAGATTATGTCCACGTCCCGTAAGTGAGGCTGCCACCGTGCCGGCACTTCCGGAAGATCCCATTCTCCTAGCGCGGCAACCACGCGGGCGGCTCTATAATCGCCTCCTAGCCAGTTGAGGCTCCGCCTCAGGAAGGCGATGTTGGAATAAAATTGGTCGTTGGCACTGCCGGCCACGAGGACGTCGATGATCATCGCGTTCGGTTAGGGATGTAAGTCGCCGTTTCCTAGCCTTCCGTCGCCCGGCATTGGCCTGGAGTCCGTCAAGCCAGAACCGGGCCGCCCGTCATATCGATTTGAGCGGGCGGCCGTCGCGCATCAATGTCGACGCTTCACCTTACATGAAGAGTTCCTGGGGCTGGAGATGCCAGTGGGTATCGACGGTCGTGAGCGAGTTGGCGCTATTGTCCGTGAAGGAATTGTTGGCGTTGGCCAGCCAGTCCATCATGCGACCGTCCGTGTTCCGGAAAAGGATGTCATCGGACGCATCGCCGTTGAAGTCGCCGACGGTGGCGACGTGCCAGCTGCTGTCGATGCTGGTGTCGAAATTGGCCGAGTTGGCAACGAAGCCGCCGTTGGCGTTGCTCAGCCAGTCGGTGATTCGGCCGCTATCGTTGCGCCAAAGGATATCGTCTCGGCCGTCGCCATTGAAATCGCCGATGCCGGCGATGTGCCAGTCTAGGCTGACTCCGTTATAGGCATTGGCCACGTTGTCCGCGAACCCGCCTGTATCCGTACCCAGCCAGCTTGTGATGCGTCCGTCGACATTTCGCCAAAGAATGTCGTCCTTGCCGTCGCCGTTGAAATCGCCCGCGCCAGCGATCCGCCATTGAGGATCGACGACGGTTAGCATGTTGGCGGCATTGGGAGAAAAGCTGCCGTTCGCCGTTCCGAGCCAGTTAGTCATGGCACCATCGGCTCGCCGCCAAAGAATGTCGTCCTTGCCGTCCGCATTAAAGTCCCCGGTCGCCGCAATCTGCCACTGGGGATCGACTACCTCGAGCTCGTTGGCGCCATTGGGTGAAAAGCCGCCGCTCCCGGTGCCGAGCCAGTCGGTCAGGGCACCATCGGCACGGTGCCAAAGCACATCCATTCGGCCGTCGCCGTTGAAGTCGCCAGTGCCAGCGATCTGCCACTGGGTGTTCACCACTTCGAGGATGTTGGAAGCGTTCGGACTGAACCCGCCGTTCTGGAGACCGAGCCAGTCTGTGAAGGCGCCGTTATCATGGCGCCACAGGATGTCGCTTCGTCCGTCTCCGTTGAAGTCATTTTGAGCGTTTGACTGGAAGCGGATCTCGACCCCGCCATTATTGGCGATGCCCCGAATGACATATCGTCCGGCACTAAGGCCGTCGATCTGGATCGACCCGCCGGTGTAGCTGATTGTCGTTCCTGCGATTTGGATATTGGCATTGGCCAACGTGAGGTCCGTCAGCTGGATCCGGTCTCCCGGAGAGAAGTCGGTAATCCGATCACCGGCCAAACCCGCAGCGGTGTCGCGGAAGATATCGACGCCGGTTCCGCCAGTCAGCGTGTCCGCACCCCCGCTGCCCGTGAGAATATCGTTGCCGCCGAGACCATTGATCGTGTCGGGGTCATTTCCGCCAAGCAGGGTTTCTGGACCGTTGGTGCCCGTAATCGTGCTCATTATTGCCCTCTCTACGCATCCCGGAGCTTCGCCGGCTCGCTACACGCGCATCTGCAGCGCGACGCATTGAACGGCGATCCTGCGCGAAGTATCCGTCGCATCATCAGCATAAGGCATGTTCGAACGAAATTGTGCTATTTCTCCCACACTTATCTGGATCAACCGTCCCATTTCGGTAAGGTCATGGTTAAGGCGTTATTGTTATCGTACGGGAACTGCGGTTGCGGGCATGAATGGACCGCAGACATCTCGATTGAAGCTCCCGCGCGACGGTGCCGGGGCATTTGACTGGCGGCGGCGTGGCGAACAGGACATCGATGATCGCAAGACTGTTGGGCGTCGAAGTGCCGGAGGCGCTGGCGGGCGCGCTTCGCCAATGCCGGCGGCATTTCGTTGCCGCGGCGATCTTCAGCCTGCTGATCAACATCCTCTACCTCGCGCCGACGCTGTACATGCTGCAGGTCTACGACCGCGTGGTTCCGACCGCGGGCAAGACGACACTGCTGTTCGTAACCCTGGCGCTCGCCCTCTCGCTGTTGGCCCTGTCGGGGCTCGACATGGTGCGGAACAGGCTCCTGGTGCGGGCGAGCGAGCGGGTGGACGCTCTGCTTTCGCCGCGCATCCTCGAGCAGATGATGGCCACCGAGACTGGCTCCACCGCGCAGGCGATGCGGGATTTCGATGCCATCCGTTCGACGATCGGCACGCCCGTTGTTGCGGCGATGTTCGATGCGCCCTGGACCCCCGTCTTCCTGATCGTTTCCTTCATGCTGCACTTCTGGATTGGCATCATGGCGGTGGTTTCGGCTGCCCTTTTGATCGCACTCGCCTGGTCGAACCAGCGCGCAACCCAGGCACGTATGGAAGTCGCGACGACGGCGATGGCAGCCTCGCAGAACGCCCAGCAGGCCGCAGCCATGCAGGGTATGACGGTACGCGGTCTTGGCATGACCCAGGCGATGGTCGGGCGCCAGCTCGACAACCGACGGATCGCCCTGGCCAGCATGGTCGATGCCCAATTGGTCGGCAGCAAGCTGACGGCGACCAGCCGTTTCTTCCGGATGTTCGTCCAGTCCGCCGCGCTGGGACTGGGCGCTCTCCTGGCGATCGCCGGCGATATTTCGTCAGGCGCGATCATCGCCTCCTCGATCCTGCTCAGCCGGGCGCTCCAGCCGATCGAGAGCATGATTGCGGGCTGGTCTTCACTCGCGACTGCCCGCGCGGCCGTGCATCGCCTCACTCACGTCCTTGAGATGCTCGGTTCGCAGCGCGCTTACACCGTGCTCCCTGCCCCGAAAGGCCTGATCGATGTCGAAGCTGTCGGCGTTCGCGGCGGAGACGGTCGGGGCATCCTCATGGGCATCAGCTTCCGCGCGCAGCCCGGCAAGATCGTCGGGGTCATCGGACCGAACGGCTCAGGCAAGTCGACCCTAGGCCGAGTGCTGGTGGGAGCGATCCAGCCGACGGTGGGCGCGGTCAGGCTCGATGGCGCACGCCTGACCGATTGGGATCCCGCCGAGCTCGGCACGCACATCGGCTACATGCCGCAGGAGCCGTCGCTGTTCGAAGGCACGATCAAAGAGAATATTTCGCGCTTTGCGCGTCCCATTACAGCCGAGGAAGCCCGCGCGGTCGATGAAGCCGCGATCGCGGCCGCGACGGAGGCGGGGGTTCATGAGATGATCCTTCAGCTTCCGCATGCCTATGAGAGCCGCCTCGGCCTGATGGGTGCCGGACTATCGCTCGGCCAGGCCCAGCGGATCGCGCTCGCGCGTGCCCTCTACGGCGTGCCCACGGTGCTGGTTCTGGACGAGCCGAACGCCTTCCTCGACAATGCCGGCGAGACGGCCCTGATCGGTACCTTGACTCGCGCAAGGTCACGCGGTGCCACAGTAATCGTGATCGCTCATCGCCGATCGGTGGTCGATGTCGCCGATGAGCTGCTGCTGCTCGAAGAGGGCCGGCCGAAGATGATGGGGCCGACCTCGGCGGTCGTGCGCCGCCTCGCCGGACCGCAAAAGACCAAGACGGAGAATGCCGCGTGAGCGACGCCCTCGTCATTCCCGTCGGGCCGGAGGCGAGCGCGGGCGATCCGAGCCGCGAAATACAGCTTGGCACAACCATCGCGGTTCTCTTCTTCGTCTTGTTCTTGGGGTGGGCGGCGTTCATGCCGCTGGATGCAGGCGTGCATGCTGCGGGGCAGATCGCCGTTGCCGGCAACCGCCAGAGCGTTCAGCACCGCGATGGCGGTGTCGTGACAGCGATTCATGTTCGCGAGGGACAGCACGTCAGCGCCGGGAATGTGCTGATCGAACTCTCCGCCCCTGAGTTACGAGCTTCCGAGCGGGCACTCACGAGCGACTATCTGACGCTTTTGGTTCAACGTGCCCGGCTTATGGCGGAGCGTTCCGGCCGCCGCGATTTCGCGCCACCGGCGGAGTTTGCTTCGCTGAGCCCCGCGGATCAGGACCTTGCGCGCCAGGTGATGGATCTTCAGCGATCGGAAATGCACGCGCGCTCCGGCGCCGTCTCGGCGCAGCAATCGGTCCTCGGGCAGCGCGGGCAACAACTGGTCCAGCAACAATCGGGCTTCGTGAAGCAGCGTCAGGCGATCCAGGAGCAGCAGCGGTTGATTGCCGAGGAGCTCGTGGGCCTGAAGACCATTGCCGAAAAGGGCTTCGCCTCCATGAACCGTGTCCGCGCGCTGGAGCGTGCGCAGGCCGATCTCAAGGGCCAGGAGGCCCAGATGGTCGCCGAATATGCGCGCGCCGGCGAGGGGATCGGCGAAACGCGCATGCAGTCACTGAGCGTCAGCCGGAGTCGACTGGAGCAGGTGGAAAACGACCTCAAGGACACCCAGAGCAAGCTGTCGGAGGTCCTGCCGAAGCTTGTCGCCACCCGTGAGCAGCTCGAACATTCGCAGGTGCGCGCTCCGGCGACCGGGCAGGTCGTCGGTCTGCAGGTCTTCACCGTAGGCGGCGTGGTTGCGGCTGGGCAGAAGCTGATGGACATCGTTCCTGATGGGCGGGAGCTGGTGATCCAGGCGCAGCTAGGCCCGCAGGACGCCGATGACGCTTATCGGGGGCAGACCGCGCAAATTCGCTTCGTGAGCGTCCACAACCGCACTCTGCCGCTAATCAGCGGAACCGTACGCACCGTGTCTGCGGACAGCTTCACTGACGAGAAGACGGGACGCTCCTATTTTCGGATCGAGATCGTCGTTCCGGAGGCCGAGCTGAACCGCGTTCGCTCGGCGATTGGGAGCGGTGAGCTTCGGCCAGGCTTGCCGGTGGAAGCCGTACTGAAGGTGCGCAAGCGGACAGCGCTGCAATATCTGCTTGAGCCGCTGACGGGAGCATTATGGCGCTCGGGACATGAGGACTGAGCGCACTATTCTGCCGATCAGAAGAAGTTCTCCAGCGGCTGAACGTGCCAGTGCGTATCAACAGTGGTCAGTGAGTTCGGACCATTGTCGGCAAATGCGCCGCTGGTGGTGCCGAGCCAGTCAGTGATCCGCCCGTCGGTGCTCCGCCACAGAATGTCGTCACGACCGTCGCCGTTATAGTCGCCAATGCTGGCAACTTGCCAATTGGTTCCGACACTTGTGTAGAAATTGGCCGAATTCGGCGCATAACCGCCGCTTGCGGTACTTAGCCAATCCGTGATCCTCCCATCATCATTGCGCCAGATGATGTCATCGCGTCCATCGCCGTTGATGTCGCCAATCCCAGCGACGTGCCAATCCAGGCTGACACCATTGTAAGCGTTCGCCGCGTTGTCGATGAAGGCGCCCGAGGACGTGCCTAGCCAATTGGTTATGCGGCCATCGTTGTTCCGCCACATGATGTCATCCCGGCTATCGCCGTTGAAATCGCCTACTGCGACGACCTTCCAGTCCGTCGAGACGTTGGTGTAGAAATTTGCGGAGTTTGGAGTGAAGCCGCCGCTCGGGGTGCTCAACCAATCCGTGATACGACCATCGCTGTTCCGCCACAGAATGTCGTCGCGCCCATCTCCGTTGAAATCGCCGACGCCAGCCAACTTCCAATCTATGCTCACGCCATTTAACGCATTGCCGACGTTGTCGCTGAAGCCGCCGTTCGTTGTTCCAAGCCAGTTGCTGATGCGTCCGTCGGTATTCCGCCATAATACGTCGGAACGACCATCACCATTGAAGTCGCCTGTTCCCGCAATCTGCCAATCGGTCGAGACCACGCTAAGTATATTGACGCTGTTGGGGCTGAAACCGCCTGACGTCGTCCCCAGCCAGTCGGTGAAGGCGCCGTTGTCATTGCGCCACAAAATATCGCTGCGGCCGTCGCCGTTGAAGTCGTTCGAGGCGTGAGACAGAATGGGTGTCGTGGCATTTGCAAGTGCCAGCTGGACTCCGCCACTCGACGCCGCACCTGCAACCAGCGTACCGGCCGGCAGGTTGTTGAACGTCAACGACCCTCCCGTATATGTCAGCATGCTGCCGGAGAGGCTGAACGAGAAGCTCCCGAGTGTTACGTTGCTGAAAATCAGCAGGTCGCCGACGGAGAAATCCGTGATGCGGTCGCCGTTATGCCCGGCACTGGTGTCGAGGAATGTGTCGTTCCCCGCTCCGCCGGTCAGGATATCCGCGCCGAGACCACCTTTGATAATGTTGTTCGAGCTGTTGCCGATGATCGTGTCCGCGCCGGTGCCACCCGTCGCATTCTCGATGACCACGCCGCGGGCGATGCTGATATTGCCGCCATAGCCGTTGACGTAGGAATAGGTCTCGGGATTGAGATTGATCGTCTGGACAGCGCTCGCGCCCGAGAAATCGAGCGTGTCGTTCCCACCATTATCGAAAATCGTATAGGACGCCTTCGGATAGAGGGAAGCATCGTAAACGCCGCCGGCGTTGGAGTTGAAGCCGTAAGTAGTGTCTCCCGTGCGTGTCGTCGTCGACAGCCCATAGAGGCGCTGCATGGCCAGGATGTCCGCCACCATGGGCGTTACCGCGTAATTGACGGTGAAACCGCGGCCTGCGAAATAGGTGTTATCACCCGGATCGAAGTAGGACATGATCGACGTCGACCAGGCGTCGTTCTGGAAGAGCGCGTCGTAAGGATAGCGCGCGGTCCCGTTATAATCGCCTGCGTGCCCGAGCCCGAGCGCATGTCCGATCTCGTGGATGTAGGTCTGGAAACTGTAGCCGTAGAGGCTCGTCCCGTAACGATTCACCCACGAAGTCGAGATGTGGACATTCGCGGTCGAGGTGATCCCGTTGGACCAGTTTGCCGAGGTGGAAGCGACTGGATCGCCGCTTGCCTCCTCCGAGTGGTCGAACCTGATCTGGCCGCCGGTGGTGACCTCCCGGAACGTCACTCCGATGATATCCGTCCACTCGGCCAGCGCCGCGCGGGCAAGACTCTGCTCGGACGCGTTCAGCGTGCTGATGTTGACGGTGATCGACCCACCCTGCGTGGCATTGAAATGATGGATGTCGCCGCCCCAATATCCACTGACGAGTTCGTCGGCGATCTGATCGTTAGAGGCGAGAGGGGGAGGCGTGTATGGTTGAACCGAGACCTGATAGGTCCCAGTCGACTGCTCGTTCCAGGCGCCAACATCGATGTAGTAGGTGCCGGTGTAGGTCGCGCTAAAGGCGACCTGCGAACCGAGGTTTCCGTCCGAAATGTCATCGTTCGAAAAGAGAATGTTTCCGGCGGAGTCCCGGATGTAGAGATAGGTGTCTTCGAAGGTGATGCCATTGACAGTTACGGCGACGGCCTGGCCGGCGGTCAGGGAGATCCGGTACCAGTCGTGATCGCCCAATAGCTCAAGCTCACCCGTGGCCGTGCCACCGACCGACAAGCTCGCCGTGGTCGAGCTGTTTCCAGCAATGTCTGCCAACGCCACACCCTCCAAAAGGCCGCTGAAGCAAACGCCGCTAAGGCTTCAGTCTCGGCTCAATTCCCTAATGCCACAATGCTTAATTATCGCTTTGCGGCTATTGCGACCTCTTCGGCCAGTGACTCTGCGAACTCGCGGATCGACGCTGCGTCGAGCTCTCGATCCATGACAGCGAAATGCTGTTCAGGCAGCTTACGACCGTTGACGGTCAGCAGCGCCGCAAGCCGCGAGGCCGAAAGAGCCCTGACGTCCACCGCGTATCGCGTTTTTGGTGCTGCCGCCGCGATCGCGCGTTCAATTTCCGCGCAGAGCGCGCTTACGCCGCCCGAGGCTGCGAGCATTTTCTCGCCGGCCACGACGCGGCAATGTCGGTTGGTGCTCATCGCGTTGGCGTTTGCGGGCATGCAAACGGCCAGCAACAACACAAAGATGCGGGCGACTCCATTACGCATGAGCCCCATGTAAGGCTACTCGCATTAACCATAGCTGAAGTTTTTCCTCGGGATTTCAGTCTCTTATTGCGGTCGGCAAAAAAAAGGGGCGGACCCGAAGGCCCGCCCCAATCTTGGCAGTAAGTTCCAGCCTTAGCCGCGTTCACCGCGCTGCGCCGGAGGCGGCGGCGGGGGAGGCGGAGGCGGAGGCGGCGGGCAGGTGTCCGTCGCCGGAATGACGCTGCCGTCCGGGCACGTCTGCGTCGCCGGAGGCGGCGGCGGAGGCGGCGGGGGCGGAGGCGGAGGCGCAACTTCCTCGGCGGCTGAGCCGAAGAGGAGGCCGACGCCGATCAGGCCGGTCAGTGCATGGCTGTGGTGCTTGTAGTCCGAATAACGGCCCTCAGCCTTCACGTAGAGGTTGCTCGTGAAGAGCTGCTCGATGCCTGCTCCCCACTGAATTCCGCTCACGTGATCGTGGTCGTAATAGTAGCCCGGAGTCGAAGCTCCGCCGATCGCGCCAGGGACGCCATTGACGAACGGAACGAACTCCTTGCGCTGCTCATCACGGACATAGGCAATCTTGCCGTAGACGAGCGTGGCGGGCGTCACGAGGACACCGGCGCGAAGGCCGAGGCCCCACTCCTGGAACATCTTGTGGTGAGCGGTGCCAGCGCCGTCGATGGTGTGGTTCTCAGGGCGCGAGTCCCAATAGGTTCCTTCGGCACCGAGCACGAAGTTGTTGGCGACCAGAGCGTCGACACCAACCGCTGCACCCCAACCGATCTTCGAATTGTGGTTGCCTTCCGAGTGGAAGCTCGTGATGCCAACCTGACCCTCGGCCCGGAAGCCGCGAAGACCCTGGGCGTCGGCCTGGGTCGCCGTAGCGCCCATCACCAGCGCGAGCGCCGATACCCCCAAATGCAATCGCCTCATGATTGTAACCCCTTTCTACTCAACTAGCTGTTGTTGTTATGAAGTAAATGTCAGGTTAATGAGCCTAATATCCACTGCGATTATTAAATACTGTACAGTGTGCGAGTTCCAATACCAGTACAGAGTTTATTTCGAAAGCGAAACCGCGCAAGGCGGAAACGTTTGATGTGCGTTGCCTCGTTCTTCTCCTCACATCAGGGGCTTAGCCGCTTAGGTCCAAGCATAGGCGAGACGCAGTTGGGGGGCGTCGGGTTCCACTTCGTTCAGAAAAATCGGGGCTAGGTGTTGCGAGCGCGCAACATGGCGGGCGGTGGCGAGCCGAGAGGTGACGGGCGCGCCAAGCCGTGTATTGCCGCGACCGTGGAATCGGCGGACCGTAAAGAAGCAACCATTGGTGTAGCAGCCAGCACCGCTCCGCGGAGTCGGTCTTGGCTCGCATATCGCTCAATGATCGTTCGAGCGTGGCTCACGCTGCGTGTTCATTGGGACGCCTTCTCGTCCAGCCCCTTGGGTTATGTCCAGGCTGCGCTCTGGCGTGCCCGGGGCCTGCGAGTTCGTTCCCGGCACCGTCTCGCGGCCCTGATGGGGCCTTCAACTTCAGCCTATGCGCTGTGGATCGCTCGCCTGGAACCTCGGATTCATGCGGAATTGGTTCAAATCCCAGTCAGCCGTCTGCCGGTCATCCTGACGATAGTCAGCGTTCCGCGGGGTGACCACGCATCGTCCACGACCTTGGAATCGATCGCTGACGGAGGAGCTTCCTCCCGGCCCATCCTTATCGGCGGGGTTCCCGCGGAACGGGCCGTCCACCTCGATACGGCGTCGCAAGTCGCAGCATTGGTCGCCCCGACTGGAACCTGGCTATGCATCCTGAATGACGGGGACAGGCTCGCGTCCACGGCGCTCGCAATCTATGCGCGGGCTGTCGCGGCGAATCCTGATCGCTGGATAATCTACTCCGACGATGACCTGATCCAGAATGGCCGACGCACCAATCCTCATTTCAAATCGGACTGGAATTCGGAACTCTTCGACCATCACGACTTCATCACGGGCTCAGCGATCGTTCGCGCTACGCCGGAGATGGTCCTCGGCCTGAGTGGAGACGACTGGGCAGGTCAGTTGGTGCTGGCAGGGCTTGGACGTGGCGATCCAGTTCACGTTCCCGCTGTGCTTCACCATCGTCGTGCTCGGCCGGGGCCCCGCATTCCGCCCAAGCCCACGGTAATCGTGGATGAGACGGCGCCGCTGGTCTCGGTGATCATCCCGACCCGCAACCAGCTGCCTTTGCTGCGCACTTGCATCGAAGGTCTTGTCGCAACTTCATATCCGCGAACGGAAGTCATCGTCATCGATAATGGCAGCGACGATCCGGCCACGCTGGCTTATCTCGACGAACTCCGCGGCGGTGGCGTGGAAGTTCTGACGATCGATGGCCCGTTCAACTTCTCCGCTCTGAACAATTCAGCAGCGGCGCGAGCGAGCGGCGACCTGATCTGCTTCCTGAATAATGACATCGAGATCATCGATCCCGACTGGCTGTCGCTCCTCGTCCGAAAAGCGGTCCGAGATGATCTGGGCGCCGTCGGTGGGCGGCTTTTGTATCCTGACGGAACCATTCAGCATGCTGGCGTGGTTACGGGCGTTGGCGGCGGCGCTGCGCATGCTCATCGATTCCAGCGGGAGGACGAGGATGGCTATTTCTCCAGGGATCGGCTGCCTCAGCGCGTAAGCGCGGTGACGGCAGCTTGCCTCGTCGTTTCGAAGCAGAAATTCGAGGCCGTCGGCGGCTTCAACGAACGCGACTTTCCTGTCGCCTTCAACGACGTGGACTTATGCCTCAAGCTGAACCGCCATGGCTGGCAGTCTTTTTACGAGCCTCGCGCGGTCCTCATCCACCACGAGTCCAAGTCACGCGGGAGCGACAGTGCTAAAGAGAACCGCCAGCGATTTGCTGAGGAGTTGGCTGCACTCAAGCGTCATTGGGGGACTGATTGCACTCGCGATCCCTATCACCACCCGAACCTCAGCCCGTTCTGCGAGAAATTCGTGATCGGCCTTTAAGGAGGGGAGTTCCGCTCTCCCACCTCGAGTGAGGTTCCGCGCTGAACAACCCTGGCGTCGCAGCCTCAGGCGACTTTAAGCGCCGTCCTGTTGAGCGATTGCAAGTACAGATCGCGCTCATGCAACCACAGGTCGGCATAATCGCAATCGCGCCAATCCTCGAACCATGGTCCCCCAACGGTGTAATGAAGGACACGCGGGGTCCGGGCTGGCTTGGCATATTCGCCGACCAGGAAATTCCAATCGAGTTCGAGAGCGCCGAT
>Ga0070664_100004340_pt1 | contig 11401 bp, 7 predicted proteins | sample KBSC73metaG_FD_65863 | JGI IMG/M metagenome (GOLD analysis project Ga0070664, IMG submission 65863) | Corn rhizosphere microbial communities from Kellogg Biological Station, Michigan, USA - KBS C7-3 metaG | ecosystem: Host-associated > Plants > Roots > Rhizosphere > Soil ... | reverse complement strand
GATGATGTCCGAGATCGCCGACACGTTGTCCTTGTACTGCGGATCGCCCGACAGCGTCTTCCAGTCCGGGTCGGCGCTGAACGCCTTCCACGCCGCGTCGCGCGCGGTCATGTCGGCAAACGTCAGCATGTAGTTCAGGCTCGGCATCTTCTCGCCGAGCAGCGTCTCGCCGAAGAACACCGGGGTGAGCCCCGTCTTGCGGAAGATCGGCACCTCGCCGGCGTTGAACATCTTGAGCTTGTTGAGCGCCGCCGCGTCGCTGTGGCTCTCGTACGTTCTCAGCTCGTAGATGCGCGGCGTCTTCGCCGCGATCGCCGCTGACGGCTCCGCGGCCGGCATCGCTTCGATGGCGCGCAGCAGCGTGCTCTCGGCGCGAATGAACGGCGGGTCGGCCATCGGCGCCTCGAGGATCGCCGCACTCGCCTTGCCGTACTCGGCGTCCGCCGCGAGCCGGTCGCGCAGCGTCACCACCGACTCGAGCGTTGGGTGCACGAGAACGAGGAGGAGCGACGGCGCGTTCTCCCCGTACACCACCGTGAACGCGCCCACCTTGGCGACGCCGGCGCGATTCATCGCCGGCACGGCGGCCTCACCGAGGAAGGTGCTGAACGCGCGCTGCTTCGGACCGGGGAGCAGATGATAGCGGCGCAGCTCGATGTACTGGCGGCTCGCCTGCTGGGCGAGCGCGTCGATGCTGCCGAGCTTGTCGATCCCTGGCAATGGCGACACGGCGGCGACGGCCGACGCCGCGATGAATCCACGTCTGTCCACGAGCACCTCGTCTGGAGAGCGGCTGAAGTTCTTCGTGCGATCGACGCAATATGCGCCGCGTCGCTCGCGGCGGGGAGCGGGCGTCAATCCGAACGGAGGGCCGCAGGCTTGGAGTCGAGAAATCGCGATCGTTCGAGGGGTCAGAGTCCTAGTCCAGGGGGGTCAGAGTCCCAGGGTCGAGGGGTCAGAGTCCTTGATCCGATCAACGACTCTGACCCCTCGACCAGACCCCTTGACCACTGAGCCCTTCACCATCCCTCGACCGCCGCGCGATTCGTCGACTCGCTGCGCTCGCTCGGAATGACGAAGAGGGCTGCGCTCGCTCGCCATGACGATTGGCCGGATATGTCCGCTCTCCGCCCGACAGCGCCCGCGCGCTCGCGGCCGGTATCGCCCATCGTTCCGGTGTACCTTTATCCGGAGATTCGATGCTCACATCCGACGCCGTTCCGCTCGACCAGTCCGCGCTCCTCGTCATCGATGCCCAGCAGTCGTTCGCCGTCACGCCGCGCTGGACGCGTCGCGCCAATCACCGCTTCGAGTCCAACGTCACCGCGCTCGTCGACGCCCATCGCGCCGCGGGACTGCCGATCTTCTACTTCCTCCACACCGACGGCGACGCCGAGTTCGCGCTCGATAGCCCGCACCTCCGCCTGATGGACTTCCTCGCTCCCCGCCCCAACGAGCCCGTGATGCTCAAGGACACGCGGAACTGCTTCACGAGCACGACGCTTCAGGCCAAGCTGCTCGCGCTCGGCGTGCGCCGGCTCGCGATCACGGGGATCCAGCTCGAGCAGTGCTGCGAGACGACGGCGCGCGTCGCGGCAGACCTCGGCTACGCGGTGGACTTCGTCGTCGACGCGACGAACACCTTCCCGATCGCCAACCCGGACGTGGCCGGCGAGGAGCTCGGCACCGACGCGCTGATCGAGCGCACGATCTATGCGCTTCGCCGTCGCTTCGCGCGCATCGTGTCGACGGCGGCGCTCGTCGGCGAGCTGTCGGCGCTCGCGAAGCCGCGGCCAGAAGCCGAGGAGATCGCCGCGTGAGTGCGCGGCCGCGGCGCGTCGTGTTCGCGCTGTTTCCCGGCTGCGAGATCATGGACATCGCCGGCCCGCTGCAGGCGTTCCACGAGGCAGCGGGGTTCGGCGTGCCGTACGAGATCGTGCACGCCGCGGCGACGCCGACGCTGCGCACAGCGCAGGGGCTCGAGCTCACGGGGCTCGTCTCCTTCCCCGACGTCGGCCCCGACGACCGCATCGTCGTGCCGGGTTACACCCTCGCGGACACGCGCCCGCCGCGGGCGCTCGTCGCCTGGGTGCGTCGCGCCGCGGCCGCCGGCGCGCAGGTGTGCTCGGTGTGCACGGGCACCTTCGTGCTCGGCGACGCTGGCCTCCTCGACGGCCGGCGGTGCACGACGCACTGGAAGCGCGTCCGCGAGCTGCAGCAGCGCTTTCCGCGCGCCACCGTCGTCGGCGAGCGGCTGTTCGTGGAGGACGGTCCGGTGATGAGCAGCGCCGGCATCGCGTCGGGGCTCGACATGGCGCTCGCGCTGCTCGAGCACGATGGCGGCCCCGTGCTCGCGTCGTCCGTCGCGCGCGAGATGGTCGTCTACATGCGCCGCGACGGCAGCCACGCCCAGCAGAGCGTCTACCTCGACTACCAGACGCACCTCAGCCCGGGCGTGCACGTCGTGCAGCAGCATCTCGTCGCGCATCCCGAATCCACCGATAGACTCGACGACCTCGCGCGCAAGGCAGGGATGAGCGAGCGCACCCTCACGCGCGCCTTCCGCCGCGCGACGGGAATTTCCATTCGAGCATACAGAGAGCGGCTGCGCCTCGAGCGCGCTCGCGACCTGATGCGAAACCCGACGATGACGATGGACGCGATCGCGTCGGCGTGCGGCTACGCCGACGCGAGACAGCTGCGGCGGATCTGGCGGGCGCGAGTAGGCGCGCCCCCGCGCGGACGCGGCGCTCGAGCCTAGCTGCCGGCGCTCCTCGTCGGCCGTGCCGCATCGGACAGCTCGTCGACTCCGCGCCTGATCTCGTCGCCGAATTCGCGCAGCGCGCCCTTGGCCTTCGTCATGAGTCCGCTCGACTCCTCGACAGGTGCGCCGTCGTCCGACGAGCCCTTGATCCGGTCTGCTGCCGCGGAGGCGAGCTGCGCCACACCGGCCGCCGTCGCGCGCACCGCCTGCGCAGCTCCCCGCTTCGTCGCCTCCGGTGCTCGCTTGGCAGCCTCCTTCGTCGCCCTCGCAGCCTTCCGATCGGCCGCAGTGGCGCTGAGTGCGACGCCGGCGACGAGCGCCACGCCGAGCGCCGCCCACGGATGCCTCCTGATGAGCGCGACGACGTCGACCCTCTCCTTCGCGCTGCTCACCGTATCCGACACGCGCTGCTCGATGTCGGTGATCGTGTCGGAGATCCGCTCGCGGGTCGCCGCGATGTCCTGTCGTGCGGCGGCGGTCGATTCCCGTGCCGTGTTGTCGGTCTCTCCGTCGATCACGATGTAGCTCGTGCGTTCCACTCGAACCTCTTCCATCGCTCTGCTCCAGGCTGCTGGCTGATCGGGGCGAACGGCAGCTGGTCTATCGTTCGCGATCCGATCGTGCAGGCGCAGAGCGTGTGCCCGCGAGGCTGGACGAGGCTAGTTCCCCGACCGCTCCTGCCGGTACGCCGTAATGCGTCCGTCGAGGTCGAAACGACTCGTCCTGGTGCTCCGTCGACCACGATGGCTGCTGGACACCCGCGCACCCGCGCACCCGCGCACCCGCGCACCCGCGCACCCTACGGATACATCAGCTTCCCGATCTCCCGCCACGTCACCATCACTACGCCGTTGTCCTTCACCGCCTGCTTGAACTCCGCGCTGTTCACCAGGTCGTAGTCCTTCTGGCGCCACTTCGCTTCCCAGTCCGTGTACCCCGTCGTCACGGCACGCAGCTCGGCATCGTCGTAGCCGAGGTGGACGAGGATCACGTTGAGCCCCGGCTTCATGTTGCGGAGCACGTCGAGGTAGTAGTCCTTCCAGTGCTCGGGCGAGGCGTTCTGCAGGCGCATGTACACCGCGTCGGCAACGATGTCCGTCGGCAACAGCTGGGCGACGTTCGGTTGCTCGGCTTTGCCGATGAAGTGCAGGAAGGGGAGCTTGTACGACCGCGCGACCTTGGCGTAGGTGCCGAACAGCTCCGGCGTCTCGTACAGCGCCGCCATGTGACTGTCGACGTGCGTCGGCTTGATCCCGATCGCGTACGCACGGTCGATCTGCGCGCGCAGCTCGCGCTCGACCTCGTCCTGCTTCGCCCGCTTCGCCACGGTTCCCGTCTCGCGCGGCAACGTGCCGTCCGGATCGTGGAGCGACTGCGTCTTGTCGCGCGACGCGATGCCGCCCCAGCGATAGGTGTTCCACTCCGCGTTCATCGTGAGGTGCAGCCCGAGGTCGGCGTTTGGATGCGTCTTGACATACTCGGCCACCTCCGTCACCCACGGCGTCGGGATCATGATGCTCCCCGAGTTGACCGCGCGCTTGTCGAGCGCATCGAAGCTCGCCGCGTTCTCCGAATGCGCCACGCCGATGTCGTCGGCGTGCAGGATGAGCAGCTTGGCATCGCGAGGATGTCCGAGCCGCTCGGCGATCGTGCGCGTCTGTGCCGAGAGCGTGGTGGCGAGGCACAGGGCCGCGAGAGTGGGCCAGACGAAATGCCGCATGATGACTCCGGATCAGAGGAGGGCGTCGGTTCGACGGCCAGGCTAGCGTGAGTGCGCCATTCCGGTAAGACAGTCGGACGCACGCGAGAGTTGGTCCATTGCGATCCGCGCGAATGACCCGGCGTCATTCAAAGCGAAGGGCCGCAGGCGCGCATTCCGGGAGTCGCGATCGTCCCGGTAGAGCGACCTTCACTCGCGACGCTATCCCGCGATCAACCGCTCGAACCGCGGATTCCCCTTGAGCGGCGCCCATGTCGGATCGACGCGCAGCCAGCCCGGCGACAGGAAGTACGGTGTCTTCAGCAGCGGCTGGAGCATGTCGATCGCCTTCTCCGGCTCGCCCACCATGAGATAGATCCGCGCCATCAGCTGCTGGTAGTACGGGCCGTTCTGCTTGTCGCTAGCGAGCGGTGAGAGCGCAATCCCCTGCAGTCCGGCGTCGATCGCCTCCGCCTTCCGCCCCATGTACGCCAGCTGGAGCCCCGAGATCACGTGGCGCTGCGCGTCGTTCGGCGCCTCGCGCAGCTGCTGCATGGTGGCGGCGTACGCGGTGTCGGCGTATGCCCGCGCCTTGGCGTGGTCGCCGCGCAGCTCGTACACCTCCATCAGGACGGTCGCCCAGGCAGAGCGGTCGGAATCGAACGCGTCGGGGCGGAGCGTGAGCACCAGCTTCTGCTGCGGGTCGTCGAGCACCCAGTACATGTCCCAGTACGTCGCGAAGAACGCGACGAGTTCCTCGGGCTTCACGGCGGGGGAGATCTGGCGGACCACCTCGCGCGCCGCCGCGAGGTTACCCTGGGCGAGGTACAGCATCGCCTTGTCCTGGCTGATGCTCAGGTCGCCGGGTGCGAGTGCCAGCGCCGCCTCGCTGGCCGCGAGCGCCTCGGGATAGCGGCGCATCCACAGCAGGACGTTCTGGAGCCGGGTGATCACGCTTACCGATCGAGGATCGAGCTGCCGCGCCTGGCGGACGTGAGCGAGCGCGGCGTCGAACTGACCGAGGAGCCGCTCGGCTGACGAAGCCGTCGAGAGCAGCTCGACGTCGTTCGGAGCCGACGTGAGGGCGACTGCAGCTTCCTGCGCCGCGGCGTGCGCATCCTTTCGCACGGCACTGTGGTAACGGCTGAGGGCGAGGTGCCCACTGGGGCCGTTGGGATCCAGCGCGAGCGCGCGGTCGGCAGCGCTCTTTGCGCGCGCTGCGACGGCGGGATCGGGCGTGCTGTTGCTGTAGAGGAGCGAGAGCGTGGAGCTCAGCTGGGACCACGCGTCGGCGAACGTCGAATCGGAAGACACCGCTTCCTCGAGTAGCGCGATCCTTCGCCGCACCCCCGCCGGATCCTGTGCAACGATGGCGCGTGCGCGCAGATACGCGTCGTACGCCGCCAGGTTCTTCGTCGGCCGTTCGGCGAGCTGCTGCTTCTGATCGGGAGCGAGCGCGAGATCCAGCGCGCCCGCCACCTGCCCCGCGATGTCCGACTGCACCTTGAACACGTCGGTCAGGGCCGCCTGGAACGGCTGCGTCCAGCGTACCGTCGCCTCGCCGTGATTCACTTGCACGAGCTCGGGGCTCACCCGCACCTGCGACGCCGAGTCGCTGCCGCGCGCCCAGCGCACCTTTCCCACGAGCAGGTAGTCGACGCCGAGCTCCGCGGCGATCGCGGTCAGCGGCTTCGTCGTCTGCTTGTACTGCCGCGAGCTGCCGCTGGCAATCACGCGAAGTCCTTTGAGCGTTGCCAGCTTGCCGCGCACCTCGTCGGTGATCCCGTCGGCGAAGTACTCGTCACTCTGTGTGCCGAGGTTCTCGAACGGCAGCACGGCGACGGTCGGGATGCCGGGCGCGTGGTCGCTCGCGGCGTGCTGTCTCCAGGCGACGAACAGTCCGCCCCCGAGCAGGAAGCCGAGGATCAGCGTGAGGAATGCCGGAGACATCCGCCAGCGTCGCGCGAGCGCGACGCTGGCTGGGGCCGGCGCTACGGTCACATGCGAGGGCTCTCGAGTGGTCGCCTGCGCCGCCGGCGGCCCCGTCGTCGTAGCCGTCGTCAACGCACGCGCCAGCTCCGACGCGCTGGCGAAGCGATCGGCCGGCACGACGGCGAGCGCGCGCGTCACCGCCTGTTCCACGGACTCCGGCACCGACGGGCGCGTCTGCCGCACGCTCGGCACGGTCCCGCTGAACCGCTTGGCGATCACCGCCTGCGCCGTCGGGCCGGTGAACGGCGGCTCGCCGGCGAGCATCTCGTACAGCACCGCGCCGAGGCTGTAGACGTCGCTCCGCGCCGTCAGATCGTTCTCGCCGCTCGCCTGCTCGGGACTCATGTACGCCGGCGTGCCGATGGCGAGCCCCGTCCCGGTGAGCCGGTCCTCACCGCCGCTCAGCGATCGCGCGATCCCGAAGTCGGCGACGAGCGTGTTCCCATCCTGCGTGAGCAGCAGGTTCTCGGGCTTCACGTCGCGATGGATCACTCCGTGCTGATGCGCGTACTCCAGCGCCTGCGCCGCCTCGCGCGCGATGCGCACCGCGTCGTCCATTGGCAGCTGCCGCTCGCGATCGAGCCGGTCGCGCAGGCTCTCCCCCTCGATGTACGGCATCGTGAACCACAGATGCCCCGCTGCATCACCCGAGTCGAAGACGGTGAGGATGTGCGGATGCTGCAGCCGCGCCGCCATCCGTACCTCGCGCCCGAATCGCTCGGGGCCGAGCGCATTCGCGAGATCGGGATGCAGCACCTTCAGCGCGACCGGCCGGTCGTGTCGCACGTCGCGCGCAAGGAACACCGTCGCCATACCGCCACGACCGAGCTCGCGCTCGATCTCGTAGTTCGGCAGGCTCGTCTCCAGCGTTTGACGCAGGTCGCTCAGTACAGAGACTCGGTCGTGGGGTGCGCCAACTTAGCGTTCAGTCCACCGACCGGCCAGCGTGCGGCCGACTCACCCCAGCCCGTACCGCCGCGTCAGACTCTGGACGAGATACGCCGGATCCGGCGCGCTCCCCGTCACTCGCTCCAAGAGGACAGCCGGCGGCCACCGCATCCCCTGCCGGTGCACGTGCTCCTTCAGCCACTCGCGAAGCGGCGCGAACTCGCCGCGCGCGAAGCTGGCCTCGAGCGGACCGACCGCACGCTCCGCCGCGGCGAACAGCTGCGCCGCGTACACGTTGCCGAGCGTGTACGTCGGGAAATACCCGATGAGTCCTTCGGACCAGTGAATGTCCTGCAGACAGCCCTCGCGATCGTCCTTCGGACGGATGCCGAGATAGCGCTCGTACAGATCGCCCCACGCGCCCGGCAGCTCCGACGCGCGCAGATCGCCCGACAGCATCGCGAGCTCGAGCTCGAACCGGATCGTGACGTGCAGATCGTACGTCACCTCGTCCGCGTTCACCCGGATCGGGCTCGGTGCGACGCGGTTCACCGAGCGATGGAACGTCTCGAGCGACACGTCGTGCAGCGCGTCGGGGAATGCGTCGCACAGCTGCGGGTAGAACCGGCGCCAGAATCCTTCGCTCCGTCCCACGAGGTTCTCCCACATCCGCGACTGCGACTCGTGCACGCCGAGCGACACCGGCTCGCCCATCGGCGTGCCGTAGTGCGTCGCGTCGAGGCCCTGGTCGTAGAGCGCGTGCCCGAGCTCGTGCAGCATCGCAAAGAACCCCTGCGCGAAGTCGCGCGAGTCGTAGCGCAGCGCGATGCGGACGTCGCCCGGACCGATGATCGTGCAGAAGGGATGCTGGCCGAGATCGAGCCGCCCACCCCGGAGGTCGAAGCCAAGCGCCACGGCGGCGTCGAGAGCGAAGCGCTTCTGCCGCTCGACCGGGAACTCGCGCCCCAATACCTCGTTCGGCGCCGACGCGAAGCGCAGCGACGCGACCAGCGGAACGAGCTTCGCCTGCAATCCGGTGAACAGCGTCGTCAGCCGGGCCGTCGTCATGCCCGGCTCGTAGTCGTCGAGCAGAGCGTCGTATTGCGCGCTCTCGTACCCGACGGCGTCCGCCCGCTCCCGCGCCAGCGCGAAGATGCGGTCGAGCCACGGTGCGAACGACGCGAAGTCGTCCTGCCGGCGCGCTTCGCCCCACGTCTGCTGCGAGATCGCCGTGACGCGCGCCCACTCCTCGACCAGTCGCCGCGGCATCCGTCGCTCCTTGTCGAACGAGCGCCGGATCTCGCGCACGTTCACCGCCGCTGGACCGTCGGCGTCGCTGACGAGCTCCGAGCCTTCGACCGCGCCGAGCAGCTCCTCGTACCGCGGATTCGTCCCGCGGTCGTGCACCATGCCGGCGAGCAGCGCTCGCTGTTCGGCGCGATGCGCCACGCCGCTCTTCGGCATGCATACCTCCTCGTCCCACTCCAGCACGTCGAGGCACGACGCGAGCAGCGTCTCGTCGCGCGACAGCGCGATCATCTCATCGTAGGCTTGCTGAGGATTCACGGCGGCGTCGCGAGAGTGGGCTGGTTGCACGGCGATGGTCGACGGGAAGAATAGCGCTCCGGTCTCGACTCACACCACGTCCGCGTCCCATCGGGAATCTTCGTCGAGGTGGCCGAGCCACTCGGGCACCTCGTGTACTCCGCCGGGTTACGTCCGTTGGCCGGCTCCCCGCACCCGTCCACCGCTTCTCCGCTGGAGCCAGTAGACAGGAACGCCCACCAGTGTCAGCCCCATCCCGGCGAGCGTCGTCGACGGATGCGCGGCGAGACCGGCGACGACGACGGCGACCGTGCCGAGGACGAAGAGCAGCGGCACGACGGGATAGCCTGGTACGCGGTACGGTCGCTCGAGCTCGGGGCGCGTTCGCCGCAGGACGAGCACGCCGAGCGCCGCCAGCGCGATGAACGGCCACACACCGAGGATGAACGCCTCGGCGAGCTGCTCGAAGCTGCGCGACCAGACGCACACGAGCGAGACGAGCGCGAGCGCCACCACCGCAATGTGCGGCGTGGCGAAGCGCGGATGCACGCGCGCGAGCGGCGCGAAGAGGAGGCCGTCCGCGGCCATCGCGTAGAACACGCGCGGGCTGGCGAAGACCAACGCGTTGAGCGTGCCGAACGTCGAGATCATCACGCTCGCCGCGACGAGACGCACGCCGACCGGGCCGATGACCCGCTGCGCCGTGTCCGCCGCGGGGAGCGGCGCGGCACGCAGCGCGTCGAACGGAACCACGTACAAGTACGCGCCGTTCACGAGCAGATACACGGCGATCACCACCGCGATGCCGGCGAGCAGGGCGCGCGGCAGCACGCGCTGCGGATCGCGCACCTCGCCGGCCACCGACACCATGTCCTGGATCCCGTTGTACGCCCACAGGGCCGCGACGAGCCCCAGTCCGACGCCGGCGACGTGTGCGTCACTCCCCACCGGTGCACCGCGACCGAACGAGCCCGCGCTGCCGTCGCCGAGCGCGAATGCCGCGACGACGAGCAGCACGAGCGCGCCGAGCTTGCCCACGGTCGCCGCGCTCACGAGAGCGCCCGGGCCGCGCACCGACCGATAGCTGACCACGGCCGCGAAGAGGATCGCGACTGCCGCCGCCGCGCGCACGCCGCCCGGCGAGAGATGCAGCAGCGTCCCGAGGTACTCGGCGAACACGAGCGACACCCCCGCCGTCCCGGCCGGATAGAGGAACAGCGCCGTCCAGCCGAAGAGGAACGCGATCGCCGGTCCGTATGCCTCGCGCAGATAGACGAACAGTCCACCCGAGGCGGGGAACGCGGCCGCGAGCTCGGCGAGAGACAGCACACCGCAGAGCGTGATGATGCCGCCGAGCACCCAGACCATCACGACGCCGCCGACCGAGCCCGCGTCGTTCGCCACACCGCCCGAGACGCGGAAGATCCCGCTGCCGATGATGACGCCCGCGACGAGTGCGGTCGTCGACCAGAATCCGAGCCGTCGCGGCAGCGCGTCGACCGGCGCCGATGTGCCGGCTGCATCGTCTCGCGCTGGCGGGACGGGAGCGTCGACACCGAGCTGGTTGGTTGGCGTCGAGGAGGCCATCGTCCGCTCCGAGGAGTGTGTGCAGCGACCCGAGTGATTGCACGCGCGACGTGGGCCAATAGTGGAGCGCGCTTCTGGCCGGTGCAAGCACGCGCACCCGTTGCACCACTCCGGTCCCTCGGTAGAATTGCGCGAGAGCGCACGTCTCATTCACCGCACATCGCGCCTTGCGCATCGCGCAACGCGCATCAGCGCACCCGCGAGCCCCCATGCACTCTCCTTCAGAGGAGGTCGGTCTCCTCGGCCAGCGGCTCGCCACGCGCGTGCAGAACGCGCTCGACAGCGTTCCCCGCCTCGAGCTCGTCGAGCTGCTGCGCGAGATCCACCGCACCGCCACCGATCGCCACCTCGCCTACCAGCACGACGGCGTCACCGAGACGATCACCCTGCTCCCCTGTCCGCTCACGATGCGGCAGGATCAGCTCGGATACACCCACTACGTCTCGCAGATCGTCCTCAACGCGATCAAGCGTCTCCCCGACCTCTACTTCGAGGTGCCCGAGGTGCGCGAGATCCTCCGCGTCACCGACGTCGAGGAGGAGTGGCTCCGCGAGTGCTGGACGCCCGCGCATCGCGAGACGAATCCCGTGTTCGGCCGCTTCGACGCCGTCGTCGACTACACGTCGGCGGTGTGGAAGGACACGATCAAGTTCATGGAGCCGAACCTGATCGGCGTGGGCGGGCTGCACATCGCGCCGACGGCGATCTCCGTGCTGGCCGATCTCGCCGTGCCGGCGCTGCTGCGTCAGGACTCCGGCCTGCGGCTGCAGCTTCCGATCGACATCCGCGATCTGCTGCTGCAGGATCTGCTCGAGCATCTCGAGACGATTGGCCGGCCCGGTGGTCAGATCGTCCTCGTCGATCCCAAGTTCGCCGCCGAGGGACCCGACGAGCCGGACTCGCTCGCGCGCTGGTACCGCGAGCAG
>Ga0070664_100004339_pt1 | contig 11401 bp, 5 predicted proteins | sample KBSC73metaG_FD_65863 | JGI IMG/M metagenome (GOLD analysis project Ga0070664, IMG submission 65863) | Corn rhizosphere microbial communities from Kellogg Biological Station, Michigan, USA - KBS C7-3 metaG | ecosystem: Host-associated > Plants > Roots > Rhizosphere > Soil ... | reverse complement strand
CAAGTTTCCCGGTGGTCATAGGGGCAGGGTCACACCCGTTCCCATTCCGAACACGGAAGTTAAGCCTGCCACCGCCGATGGTACTGCATGCGTAGGTGTGTGGGAGAGTAGGTCACTGCCGGGATTAATCTGACGACGGATCTCTCCGTCGCGACCCAAAGGCCCGTTTCGCTGAGACGGGCCTTTTTTGCTGTACCATCCGCGATCGCTTGTCCGACACCTTTTCCCAAGTGGTTGCCATGCGAGACAGCAAGGCTGCGCCGGGTGCGACTTTGGTCGTCCGTTCCTGCGAGCTCGTCTACACCTGCGTCGCAACCACGCTTATGCCAGACGTCGATTGCGCAAGTACTTACGGTTGCGGCGTCTGCGACTGTTTGTCCGGCCCGGCGGGCATAGATGTTGGAGGCGGACGCCCGTGACCCGAACCCGTGCCGCTGCTGCGCCGACACTGGATGTCCCTCCCGCGCCAGCGACTAAGTGGGACACCGTTGCGACCACGCGCTGGGGACGCTACACGACCGAAGTCGTCGAGGACGTCATCGCCGCCGCCTGTGAACTCGCAGGTGAGCCGGGAGCCGCGCTGGAAGTTGGCTGCGAAGGCGGCCGCTGGTCACGCCTTCTCGCAAACGGCGGATGGGAGATGACATGCACCGACATCGACCAGGACGCGCTCTCCATTTGTCAGCGGCGGGTTCCCGGTGCGCACTGCATCTTTGTCTCTCCGGATGCGACTACATTGCCCTGCGAGAGCTCCGCAATCCGGCTCGTGCTCTGCCTGGAGGTGTTTCCCCTTATCGAGAGCGACTGGTTCGCGCACGAGGCAGGGCGAGTGCTGGAGGACAACGGCGTGCTCGTTGGAGTAACGCTCAATCGAACTTCGCTACGGGGCATGTTCGTTCGCGCCAAGGAGCGTCTGCGCGGTGAATCGAACTTCTACAATGTTTCCTACGCTCAATGGCGGCGCGGCATGCGGGAGGCGGGCTTCGACGTCGCGCTAGAACGCGGATATTGCTGGTTTCCTTTCAGTCGTGCCAGCAACTCGGTCTTTGTTCCCTTTTTTGTCAGGCTTGAACGATGGCTTGGCCTTGACCGAATTCCGTCGTTCAGCCCGTGGGTTGCCTTTGTGGCGCGAAAAACCCGGTAGCGCGCAGTAACGGCCGCGAGCAACGAGGGCAACCGTGTAATCCGACTTACACGGTTACATAGCCATCAGTCCCCGCACCCGCAGAATGCGCCGTCCACGCACGCCGTGACCGACGTTCTCCCAGGCACACCCTTTGAAATCCGCTCAGCCGTGGACGGTCGATCCCAAACCGCGCAGGACGGTGTCATTGTCAGTATCGAGACGCCCTTGCCCGTGACCCGTTTGGCAGAACCCGTCCCGTCGAAAGGTGAAGCTCATGCTTCGTCGCGCCGCTGTTCTGGCGGTGGTGCTTGCCACGTGCGCCTTTGCCACCGAGGCGCAAACCCCTCCCTCCCTCATCGTTCAACGCGCCGGCCCTGACGGCGAGCTGGCCGAACTCAATCAGGCCAACGAGATACGCGTCGTCTTCTCGGAGCCGATGGTCTCCCTCGGGCGGATCCCGCAGCCGGTCACCGCGCCGTTCGTCCGCATTGAGCCGGCTATCCGCGGCACGTTCCGCTGGTCGGGCACGACCATCCTGATCTTCACGCCCGATCCGCGTCAGCCGCTGCCGTACGCCACGCAATACCGGGTGACCGTTGACACCTCCGCCCGCGCGGTCAGCGGTCGCCAGCTCACGGCGCCCTACTCATTCCGCTTCACGACACCGATCGTCAGGCTGCTCAGCGTTGAGCATCAGCGGGTAAACGACCGCGCCGACCGGCCTGCCATCTTCCTGCTGCGGTTCAATCAACCGGTGCAGCCGGCCGCGGTGCTGTCACACATCAACCTTCGCTTGCAGCCGCACAACTGGAATGCGCCGTCGCTGAGTCCGGCGGCGGAGAAGCTGCTGTCGCAGCAGGATCCGGCTGGCCTCAGGCAGTTTCGCGCCAAGGTCGCCGCGGTGGACGCAGTCGCGCGCGGCACAGCTCCAATCTCGTTCCGCCTGGCGATGCAATGGGATACGAAGACGTATCCGCCGTCTCCCGATCTCATCGCGCTTGAAGCCGTCTCACCCGTGCAACCCGAGAGCTGGGTGCGCGTTGCGCTGGACGCGACCGTTCCGTCCATGCAGGGCCCCGCGACACCGGGCCGCGAGCAGGCTGATATCGAGGAGTTGGAGCCGGCGCTCTTCGTCTTCGGGCCGAACTGTGTGAACCAGTGCGATCCGTCGGACTACAACGCCTTTCATCTGACGACACTGGTGACGCCAGCGCAGATGCGTGCGGCGACCTCCGTCACCGATGTCACCGGCGGGCGGTCGACCGTGGTCGCTCCATCTCCGACACCGGCTCAGAACGAGGCCTTCGACCGCGCGAATGAGTACTACACGCTCGAGGATCTGCGTTTCGCAACGCAAGCGCCGATGACCACCTACGCAGTGCGCATTGCTGCGTCACTCGAAGCTGAAGATGGCCAGCGGCTCGGTTACACGTGGCTGGGCCTGATCGAGAACTGGCACGAGCGAGCGTTTACCAGCTTTGGCGACGGTCACGGCGTGTGGGAGCAGTCAGGCGGCAACCAGCTGCCGTTCTTTGTCAGGAACTTCCAGGACATTCGGCAGTGGGTAGCCGGCATCACAACGGACAACCTGATGCCGACGATCCTGCGTTTGACGCCCACGTTCCGCGATGTCCCGCCGGGAGACGGTCGATCGCGAACGCTGTCACTCACGCCCGATCGGATTCAGTCGGTCGGGATCGACGTCACGCCCGCCCTGAATGGCCGCCCGACAGGCCTCGTCTGGGCGGCCGTCCAAAACGGTAATCCGATTCCGCAGTCACGCGGCGCGGCGGGCTTCGGAAGCGAGCCTCGCCGCAAGGCGACGATCGTTCAGGTCACCAATCTCGGCGTCACTGTCAAGGACAGCCCGCTCAACACCTTGATCTTCGTGACTCGTCTCGACACTGGCGAGCCGGTGAGCGATGCGCGAGTGTCGATCGTCCGCCGCGACAACCAGGTGTTCTGGCGCGGCAGCACTAACGCCGAAGGAATCGTCATCGCCCCGAACACCCCACTGCGCAACACCCGTCGCCCTTGGGAGCTGGCCTTTATCGTGCTCGCCGAAAAGGACGGCGACGTGGCCTACGTTGGCAGCGACTGGACCGAAGGCATCTCGTCCTGGGAGTTCGGCATTCGATCGGACATCCGTGAGGCGACGCCGCAGTTGCGCGGTTCCGTGTTTACCGATCGTGGCGTGTATCGCCTGGGCGAGCAGGTGCACGTGAAAGCGATCCTGCGGAGCGATACCAGCCGTGGCATTCAGTTGCTGCCGACCGGCACGCCTGTTTACGTGACGCTGCGCGACTCGCAGTACCGGGAGATCGAGACACGAACCATTCGCGTGAACGAGTGGAGCAGCGCGGACTGGACGTTCAATGTCCCCGGCACCGGTTCGCTGGGCAACTACTCGTTGCAGGCGCGGCTCGACCAGCCACGGCCCGAACCGACAGCTCCCGTGAACCCCGAAGAGGCGCCCGAGTTCAGTCGTGCGGTCACAGGCTCCTTTCTCGTGGCTGCATACCGCCGTCCCGACTTCCGCGTCGACGCGACGCTGACCGCCGGTCCCACTCCAATTGCCGGCGATGCGCTCAGTGCGACGGTTTCTGCTCGTTATCTCTTCGGCGCGGCGGTGGACCGCCGTCCCGTACAGTGGACGACCAGCCGTCAACGCGTCTACTCCGCACCGCCGGCGGTCCTCGACAAGTTTCTTCCCGAACAGTGGACGTTCGTCGGCTATGACGATGAGGAGAGTGACGAGAACCCGAAGCTGGCAGCGGACTCTGGAACGACGACAGCCGGAGGTGAATTCACCATTCCGATTCAGACGACACGAACCGCCGGGCGCCCCTATAGCTACGTGTTCGAAGCCGAGGTCGAAGACGTGTCCCGCCAGCGCATTGCCGGCCGCGCATCACGTCTCGTTCATCCAGCTCCGTGGTACGTCGGCGTCAAGAGAGTTCCCTACTTTGTCGATCAGAAGGCCGGTGTCCAGACCGCGTTGATCGCAGTCACGCCCGAAGGGACCATCACGCCTGGCGTGACAGTGACCGTCGCGCTCAAGCAGATTCAGTGGAACTCCGTACGCCGCGCGGAAGGCGGCGGTTTCTACACCTGGGACACAGAGCGCCGTGTCATCGACGTCGGGTCCTGGTCGGTTACGACAGGCGCTGATCCTGCGCCGCTGACCGTCCCGCTGCCATCGGGCGGATCGTTCATGCTGACGGCCACGGCCCGGGATCAGGACGGCCGATCGACTGTCACGACGACGTCGTTCTATTCACTTGGTGCGGGTTATACGGCGTGGATGCGGTACGACCATAATCGCATCGACCTGGTCCCCGAGCGCGCGAGCTACAAGCCCGGTGACACTGCCCGGATCATGATCCAGTCGCCGTGGGAGCGAGCCACCGCGCTTCTCACCACGGAACGCGAGGGCATCCGGACCGAGCGTCGTTTCACGCTGACCTCCACACAGCAGACGGTGACGGTCCCGATCACCGAGGCGGACATTCCGAACGTCTATGTGTCGGTCCTGCTCGTCAAGGGCCGCAGCCCCGGCGAGACAGCCGACGATGCGAGCGATCCGGGTAAGCCGTCTTTCCGCCTGGGTTACGTCGAACTGCAGGTTGAGGACGCATCGAAGCGGTTGTCTGTCGATGTCACGGCGAACCGGCAGGAGTATCGGCCGGCGAACAATGCGCGTGTTGACGTGATGGTGAAAGACGCGCAAGGCAAACCGGCCGTCGGAGAGGTGACGTTGTGGGCTGTCGACTACGGCGTGTTGTCTCTGACCGGCTTCCAGACGCCGGATGTGCTGCGATCCGTCTACGTTCCGAAAGCACTTCAGGTCTCGACCGAAGACAACCGCCAGCGAATCGTCTCGCGGCGCGCGCTTATCCCGAAGGGCGCCGATGACGGCGGCGGCGGAGGATCGGACGCCGGCGCCGGAACGCTGCGTCGTGACTTCCGCGTGCTCGCGTTCTGGGTCGGGTCGACGGTGACGGATAGTTCAGGGAAGGCGACGCTGAATCTGAAGCTTCCCGAGTCGCTGACGACATACCGCATCATGGCGGTGAGCGGCGACAAGGCGTCACGATTCGGCTGGGGCCAGAGCGAGATCCGCGTGAACAAGCCGGTCGCTCTACGTCCAGCGTTTCCTCGGTTCCTCTCGGTCGGCGATCGTGCGACCTTCGGGTCCGTCGTCACGAATCAGTTGAGCGCTGGCGGTCAGGCCATCGTCACGATTAAGAGCCTCGATCCGGCAATTCTCCGAATCGACGGCGCGGTGCAGCAGCGTGCGACCGTCGGCGCCGGCCAGTCGGCGGAGGTCCGTTTCACCGCCTCCGCACTCGCGATCGGACGCGCGCGAGTCCAGATGACCGCTCGTCTCAACGGGGAGAGTGACGCGTACGAGGACGTCCTTCCCGTCGAAGTGCTCGTCTCGCCCGAGACCGTGGCGGCATACGGCCAGACGGAGGGTGTGTCGACAGAGACGCTGGCACTGCCGTCGGGTGTTCTGCCTGGCTTTGGCGGTCTCTCCGTGGAGATGTCATCCACGGCCTTGACCGGTCTGGGAGAAGGCGCGCGGTACTTGCTTGAATATCCGTACGGCTGCGCCGAACAAAAAGGATCCCGGGCGCTCGCCCTGGTTCTTGCGGCGGATCTCGGTTCTGCATTCCGCATGCAGGAAGTCAACGCTGACCAGGTTCGGCCGCTTGCGCAGTCGACGCTCCGTGAGCTCGAGACGTTTCAGTGTGGATCCGGAGGGTTCGCCTACTGGCCGGGCGCATGTAGCACCGTGTCGCCCTATCTCACGAGCTACGTTCTGCACATCTTCCACGTCGCCACGGAGCGCGGGTACACCGTTGACGCAGGTGTCGTCCGCAGGGCGCAGGACTACCTGCAGCGTGAACTGCAGATGAACCTGCCCGCCGAGGAGGGCGCACGACCCGCCTACCTGGCATGGCAGGCCTTCGCTGTCAAAGTCCTTGTTGATGGCGGGCGAGCGCAGGATTCCACGGTGACGCGGTTGCTGGCGAATCTCGATCGGATGCCGGTGTTCGCACTGGCACATCTCTACGAGGTTCTCGCGACGCAGCCGGCTCGCGCCGCGCAGCGGAACGATGTGCTTCGACGGCTGCGGAACGCCATCTCCGAAGAGGGCGGCAGCGCGCACGTCGAGGAACTCACTGACCCGTACCTGATGTGGTTCTGGAACTCAAACATTCGCAGCACGGCCATCACGCTTGGGGCGCTGGTCCGGAACGGATCGGAAGATCTCTCGGCCATTCGTCCGCTGGTTCGTTGGCTGGTCGAGTCACGGCAGAAGGGTCGCTGGGGCAATACACAGGAGAACGCCTGGGCCCTCGAGGCGCTCGTCGACTACTACCGGAAGTACGAATCCGTAGCGCCAGATTTCGTTGCGACCGCATCGCTGGGATCCACTCCCCTGGTTCGACGTCAGTTCGCCGGTCGCTCGACAGAGGCGTTCCGGCGCGACCTGCCCCTTTCGAGCGTGCCGAAGCCGGCCGCAACGGGAGCGGAGCAGTCGCTGAAATTCGAGAAGCAGGGAACCGGAACGCTGTTCTATACCGCAAGGCTGCGCTATGCGGTCGATCAGCTGTTCAAGGACAGCCTCGATCAGGGCATGCTGATCGAGCGTTCGTACGCTCCCTATAAAGAGAATGTCGATCTGCCAGCGGCGACACGTTTCAACGCGGGTGACCTGGTCCGCGTCACGCTGCGTTTCACTCTCACAAAAGAGCGCCGCTACGTCGCCGTCACCGATCCGCTACCCGCGGGCTTCGAGCCGGTCGAATCATGGTTCGCGACGACAGCGTCCGACCTGGCGCGTGCGCAGGACGACCAGAACGTTCCCGACGACAGCGGCTGGCGCTGGTGGTGGGAGCGCGGCGGCTTCGATCACGTGGAACGCCATGATGACAGAGTGTTGCTGTTTGCGACGCGACTGAGCGAGGGCGTGCACGAGTTCTCCTACATCGTCAGAGCGACGACGGCCGGAGTCTTCCGCACCGCGCCAGCGCGCGCAGAGGAGATGTACGAACCCGAAGTATTCGGACGTACGGCGACAGCGATGATCGAGGTGCGGTGATGTTTCCCCGTCTTCGCCAAAGCGTCAGCGGCAAAGCGTCGTGGAAGTTCCTCTGCGCGCTGGTCGCCATGGGGATCGCTGTAGCGGTGGTGTGGATCCGCCTCGGCCCTGTTCCCGCCGATCTGATCAGCGCGGAGGGGGATGCATCGACGGTGGTTCTCGATCGTCACGGCACGCCGTTGTACGAAGCGCGCTCCGGCGCCGGAACGCGATCCGCGTCGCTTGACGAAGACGCTCTTCCTCCAGTGCTTGTGAACGCGACGGTTGCGGCCGAGGACCATCGTTTCTTCCGACACCCGGGAATCGATCCCGTAGCTCTGCTGCGAGCCGTTGTTCGCAATCTTCGCGCGGGCGCGGTCGTCGAGGGTGGCTCTACGATCACGCAGCAGACCGCGAAGATCCTGCTGGACCGCCGCCTTGGGCGTCGGCATCGCGGTCTGCTCTCGAAGTTCCGCGAGGCTGTCCTGGCGATGCGACTGGAGCATCGGCTGACGAAGCGGCAGATCCTGGCGCTCTACCTCAACGTCGCGCCCTACGGTAACCAGGTTGTTGGTGCCGGTCGAGCCAGCGAAGTCTATTTCGGGGTGTCGCCGTCGTTGTTGACCGTCGGGCAGGCGACGTTTCTTGCGGCCCTCCCCCAGCGGCCGTCCGCCTACAACCCGTACAGGGATCCGAAGCCGGCTCTCCGTCGCCAGCGACGAATCATCGACGTGCTGGTCCACGAGAAGTTGATCAGTCCCGACGAGGCGCACACTGCGCGCAATGAGCGGCTGCAGGTTCAGCCCGCGGCCCGTGCGTTCGCCGCGCCGCATTTTGTCGAGATGGTGCTCGCGACGCAGGGTGCCAGGAAGCCGGGGCGTCTGACGACGACGCTCGATGCCACGCTGCAGACGACGGTTGCCGATATCGTCCGCGCACATCAACAGTCGCTGTTGCAGCACGGCGCGCACAACGTTGCGGTTGTCGTGCTCGACAACGCGACGTCTGAATGGCTGGCATGGGAAGGGTCTGGTAACTACTTCGATCGTGACAACGGCGGGGCGATCAACGGAGGGACGACGCTTCGCCAGCCGGGATCGGCGTTGAAGCCGTTCGTCTACGCGCTTGGCTTTGAGACTGGTGGGACGCCGGCGTCCGTGTTGCCAGATATTCCGTCCACCTATCCGACCGCAGAGCCGGGCATCGTCTACACACCGCGGAATTACGACGGTGCGTTTCATGGCCCGCTGCGCGCGCGACAGGCGCTCGCCGGTTCTCAGAATGTTCCGGCGGTGGCCCTCGCCTCTCGTGTCGGTGTTCCTGACCTGCTGCGGCTGCTGCGATCCGCCGGCTTCAGTGGATTCGACAAAACCGCGTCCCACTACGGGCTCGGGGTCGCCCTCGGCAACGCGGAAGTGACGCTTGCGGATCTGGTCAGCGGGTATGCAGTGTTCGCGCGTGGCGGTGTGTGGCAGGAGCCGCGGGCAATTGTCAGCGACGCGCCGCCAGACACGAGACGGGTTCTCTCGCCGCGCGCGGCGTTCTGGGTGACCGACATCCTGTCCGATGACGACGCGCGAGCGTACGTCTTCGGCCGTGGCGGCAGTCTTGAGTTTCCGTTCTCTGTGGCGGTCAAGACGGGAACGTCACAGGCCTACCGAGACAACTGGACAGTCGGGTATACGCGTGAGGTGACCGTCGGTGTGTGGGTTGGCAACTTCGACCGCCGGCCGCTCATCGGCTCGTCAGGTGTGACCGGAGCTGCCCCGATCTTCCACGCGATAATGCTCGCCGCGCAGCGACACGTCAACGGCCGCGAAGACTCAGACAACGCGCTGGTGGCCAGACCAGGCGACCTGCGCGAATACACCATCTGCGCGCTTTCGGGAATGCGCGCCGGCGACGCCTGTCCGATTCGCACGCGCGAATGGCTTCCGCCAGGCTTTTCGCCGCTGCCCTGTTCGTGGCATCACGCGTCGGAGGACGGTCTCATTACCGTGTGGCCCGACGAGTACCGCACATGGGCCGCCGGCCGAGGGCTGCTCGAATCCGAGCGCATACTCGCTGTCGCCGACCGAACCGTGCGTCGATCACCAGCTCACGGAGCTGTGCAGCGAGTGGCAGCTCGTCGGTTGGAGATCACGATGCCTGCTGACGGTGCGACCTACCTGATCGATCCCACCTTGCGCATGGAGTTCCAGACGCTGTCGCTTCGCGCAGTCGGTGCCGCGGGCCACGTCGAATGGAGCGTTGATGGGCGTCGCGTCGGGCGGGTTCCGCCTGACGACAGCGTGACCTGGCCGCTCGAACGCGGACGACACATCGTCCGCGCGAAAGACGTGCGCGGACAGGTCGCGGACGCGGAGATCGTCGTGAAGTGATTATCATGAGGGCACCGTGGTGCCTGATCTGGTAACCCTCGTCGATCGCGACGACAACGTCGTTGGCGCTGAGGAAAAGATTCGCGCGCACCGCGAAGGCAAGCTGCACCGCGCGTTCTCGGTGTTTGTGTTCGACGAGGGCCGCAGGTTGTTGATCCAGAGGCGAGCCACCGGCAAGTACCACTCGGGCGGACTCTGGTCCAACACATGCTGCGGCCATCCACGGCCCGGAGAATCAGCGGATGGTGCCGCGGGACGCCGGCTGACCGAGGAGATGGGGTTTGTGTGCGATCTGCGCCCCGCCTTTAGAACGATCTACGAAATGAGTGTCGCCGACTCGATGATCGAACACGAGTTGAACCAGGTGTTTATCGGATGGTTCAACGGGTCGCCGAGTCCGGATACGCGCGAGGTCGAGGCGTGCCGGTGGATGGACCTCGCCCAGCTACGTGATTCGATTGACGCCTCGCCGGAACGGTATACACCCTGGCTGAGACTGCTCCTGTCGAACCGCGACTGGCCGGCGATGGACGAGATTCTCGGGGGACGTAACTCGCCGCCATAGCGTCCGCAATGCCGGAGCTTCCCGACATCCTCCTTTATCTGCATGCTCTGAAGCCGCGCGTGGTGGGGCATCGCGTCGAACGGGTCCGGCTCGCGTCGCCGTTCCTGTTACGGTCCACTAATCCACCCCTATCCTCTGTCGAAGGCAAGGCCATCGTCGCCCTGCATCGCCTCGGCAAGCGCATCGTGTTCGAGTTGGAAGATGAGCTGTTCATCATTCTGCATCTGATGATTGCGGGCCGGCTTCGCTGGAAGGAGGCTGGCGTGCGGATTCCGGGCAAGGTCGGCCTGTTCGCACTCGATTTCAGCCACGGCACGCTGCTTCTCACCGAGGCAGGAACGAAGCGACAGGCGTCGCTGTCCCTTGTCAGCGGCCACGCTGCGCTTCAGGAGCACGATCCCGGTGGCATCGACGTCCTTGAGGTTGATGTCGAAACGTTCGCACGCGCTCTGCGCCGGGACAATCACACGTTGAAACGCGCGTTAACCGATCCGCATCTGTTCAGTGGGATCGGCAATGCGTACTCGGACGAGATTCTCCATGCGGCGCGCCTCTCTCCGTTCAAGCAGACCGGCTCGCTTTCAGAGGCCGAGTTGCGACGGCTTTACGCCGCGACACGCACGACGCTGACGCACTGGATCGAGCGTCTACGTGAGGAGGCCGGCGATACGTTTCCGGAGAAGGTCACCGCGTTCCGGACGGGAATGGCCGTTCACGGCAGATATCGCGAGGCGTGTCCGGACTGCGGCAGTCCTGTTCAGCGGATCGTCTACGCCGCCAATGAAGCGAACTATTGTCCCAACTGCCAGACCGGCGGACGTCTGCTCGCCGACCGCGCGCTCTCACGGCTCCTTCGCGAGGACTGGCCGAAGACGCTTGAGGAACTCGAGCGCCGGCGCCGCGGATGACTGCAGCGGACCGGAGCGAACCTCGCCTGCGGATCGTCTATGCTGCATGCCCACACACAACTGAGTCCCTACGATGTCCGGTGTGATGCGGAGCGTGTCCGCACTCGTGCTGGTGCTGCTGGTGTCAACGTCGAGTTCGGCTCAGCAGACACCGGAGCTTCGCTGGGGAGGCGACGCCGAAGGCGGAGCGCCGTTTGTCGAAGCCGATCCACGCGATCCCGCGCGCGTCGTCGGTTTCGACGTTGAAGTGGCGCAACTGCTTGCGGCCGGCCTCGCTCGCCAGCCGCGATTCGTGCAGGTCGGCTTCACGAGCCTCGACGCCGCCGCGGC
>Ga0070664_100004332_pt1 | contig 11406 bp, 8 predicted proteins | sample KBSC73metaG_FD_65863 | JGI IMG/M metagenome (GOLD analysis project Ga0070664, IMG submission 65863) | Corn rhizosphere microbial communities from Kellogg Biological Station, Michigan, USA - KBS C7-3 metaG | ecosystem: Host-associated > Plants > Roots > Rhizosphere > Soil ... | reverse complement strand
GGACGTTTGATTCGCCGAAGCAAGCCAGCGACGCACTCGTCGCCGCCGCGGCGAAGTTCGACGTGAACGCGCTCGAGCAGATGTTCGGACCCCAGTTCAAGACCGTCGTGCTGTCCGGCGAAAGCGCGCAGGATCGACAGCGCGCTGCCGAGTTCGTCGCAAAGGCGGCGGAGAAGGCCCAGGTCTCGATCGACCCGAAGACTCGTACTCGCGCGTTGCTTCTCGTCGGTAACGACGACTGGCCGTTCCCGATCCCGATCGTCAAGCGTGGGGCGAAGTGGTCCTTCGATACGGCAGCCGGCAAGCAGGAGATCCTCCGTCGACGCGTCGGCGCCAATGAGCTCGACGCCATTGCGATCGCCCGTGGATATGTCGAAGCGCAGCATGAATACGCACTCAAGCCGCGTAAGGGGTACGACGTGAACCAGTACGCGCAGCGCATCATCAGCACGCCTGGCACACAGGATGGCCTGGCGTGGCAGAACGCCAACGGCACCTGGGAGGGGCCGGTGGGTGAAAAGGTCGCTGAAGCAATCCAGAAGGGCTACAGCAGCGGTCAGCCGTATCACGGTTACTTCTTCAAGGTCTTGAAAGGTCAGGGGCCTGCGGCGCCGCTCGGGCAGATGGACTTCGTCGTGAAGGGCCTGATGATCGGCGGCTTCGCATTAGCCGCTGCTCCGGCTGAATACGGCAAGACCGGCGTCAAGACCTTCATCGTCAGCCACGATGGCGTCGTTTACGAGAAGGACCTCGGTCCAACCACGCTCGATCGGTTCATGAAGATGGAGCGGTTCAATCCAGACATGACGTGGAAGCCCGTCGCGCAGGACTCGCACCCCTAGGGCTTCCTCCTCCGCCTGCAGCGGCCGGGCATACGCCCGGTCGCTGCAGGTTTTCCTTTTTCTCAGGCGGCGGCTGTGATGCGTCGGACCGACAGTGACAGCATCAGGCGGCTCAGGCCGCTGAACAGCATGCTGACCCCGACGAGCACTCCAACGACCCATGCGGCGCTCGAAGGCCACGTACTCCAGATCATCACGGCAAGGATGAACGTGATGATGGAATCGAAGATCAGCCATCCAGTGCCTGGCGCCGGACGAAGCTGAATCGCCAGCACCATTTCAAGCACCGCTTCAGCGAGCAGATACACCGCGATCGCGAAGGTCAGCCCCGCGAGCCCGGCAACGGGATGCATCAGGACGTAGGCGCCAGCGAATCCGTAGACGATGCCGAGGAGCACCTGCCAGATCACCGCACCGGCACGTCCCGAGCGGAAGGCAAACACGATGTGCAGCACGCCGGCAAAGATCAGCATCCACCCCACAATCAGCGTGAAGGCGATGCCGGCGGTCAGCGGTAGCGCAATAGCGAGGAACCCGGCAATCATGATGAGTACGCTCAGCACGATTGACCACGTTGCCTCCTTGTGCAGATCAGCTGTCAATGAGTTTGTTGCCATGGAACCCTCGTATGACAGGTGTTGTGCAAGGCAGTCGCCGATTGAGTAACGCACAATTGACGGGCCTATAATCCTGCGCATGTTGAAGACGAGTTCGAGGCTGCTCGTGCTGCTTGTCATGCTTGCGCCGTCGTGGTCCGAAGCACGTGTCATCCGCTTTGTCGTCGAACAGACACGTCCGCTGGCTGATGGAATGGCGTTCGGGACCGTCGGCGCGTACGAGCGTCTCGACGGCACCGCCTACTTCGAGGTGGATCCGAAGGATCCGCTGAATGTGGTCATCGTGAATCTGGATAAGGCGCCGAGAAATGCGCGAGGGAAGGTCGAGTTCAGCTCACCATTCGTGATCCTCAAGCCTGTCGACCTCGCCAAAGGCAACCACAAGATCTTCTATGCCATCAACAACCGCGGCAATCAGCAGGCGATCAGCTACTTCAACTTCGGCCGCGGCGGTAACAACCCGTTGACAGCCGCTGATGCCGGCGACGGCTTTCTCATGCGGCTCGGGTACACGATCGTCGATGCCGGCTGGGAAGGCGATCTGATGCCGGGCAACGGCAGACTCGTCCCGACGTTTCCCATCGCCAGACAGCCCAACGGCAACGCTATCGTAGGCAATGTGCGAATCGAGTACTCGGACCGCACCATTCCGGAAACGGGTACCTTCACTTTGCCGCTCGAGGGCGGTGCGAACTTCAAGGCGTATCCGGCCGCTGACAGCAACACTGCGCATGCGACGCTGACCGTCCGCGACGGCGTGAGTGGCCCGAAGACACCGGTTCCCTCGGATCAATGGGCATTCGGCACGTGCGCGACGGGCGAGGCGAGCCTCTCCGCCAACGACAGCAACATTTGTCTCTTCGACCGATTCCGTGCCGACCGTCTCTACGAGTTGATGTACCGAGCGAAGGATCCGGTCGTCATGGGACTGGCCTATGCGGTCACCCGCGACATCGGATCGTTTCTTCGTTACGAGACGAAAGATGCCTTCGGCAATCCGAATCCACTGACGGGCGTCACGCGCATTTATTCGTTCGGCGGCTCACAGAGCGGCGAATACCAGCGCGAATTCCTGTATCTCGGCTTCAACGAAGACGAGGCGCATCGGAAGGTGCAGGATGCACTCTGGGTTCACAAGTCGGGCACGCATCGGCTCTTTGCGAATGTGGAGTTCGCCGATCCCAACACGTTCGCGCTCGAGGAGGACCGGCACGACTTTCTGGGGACGAGCCAGCCGCCGTTTACGTTCGCCGTGACCACCGATCCGATCTCGAGGATTCGCGATGGTCTCGCGAAACGGCCTCAGACCGATCCGTTCGTCTTCCAGACCGATACCGCGAGCGAGTTCTGGCAAATGAAAGATTCGCTCAACGTTGTCGATGGCCGCGGCAACGCAGTTCCGATTCCGAACGGTGTGCGGCTCTATTTGCTCTCCAGCCTGCAGCATGGCGGAAACAATCCGCCGCGCACCTTCCCGGGCGAGAGCGGTAGCTGTGAAAACCCCACCAATCCCGTCTATCACGGACCGACGCTCCGCGCCTTGCTGATGGCGCTCGACGCGTGGGCGGACAACGGAGTCAAGCCGCCCGACAGCAACTATCCGACGCTTCAGGCGGGCACACTCGTGCCCATAGACGAAGCGCGCACAGCGTTTCCGAAGATCCCGCGCGTGAATTTCCCGATGATGGTGAACGGCGTCGAGCTGCTCGACTTCGGCCCGGGCTTCAAACCCGAAGGCGGCAGGCTCACGCAGCTGCCACCGAAGATTGGAGCGCGCTACAACGTCTACGTGCCGAAACCGGATGAAGACGGTCTCGATGTCGGCGGAATTCGTCCGCTGGAGGTCCGTGTGCCTATCGGGACGCATACGGGCTGGAACGTGAGGAAGAAAGAATCGCGCGGTCCGAATCTGTGCGAGCTGGCGGGCTCATTCATTCCGTTTGCCGCCACCAAGGAGCTGCGGACCGCGTCCAGCGATCCGAGAAAGTCGCTCCAGGAGCGGTACGGCAGCCACGATGGCTATGTCAAGGCGGTTCGAGACGCGGCACAGTCCCTCGTTGCCGAACGGTTCCTGCTCGAAGAGGACGCAGCGCGATTGGTCAAGGAAGCCGAGAGCAGTCCCGTGCTGGCCATCGCAACGACAGCCGTGCATTGATGCAGCCTACGATCCGACGCGCGGACCCTTCACAGGAATTTGCCACTCAGGAGAACTGCTTCATCCTCGAGATGGCCAACGACACCGGCGATCCGGACGTGTCAATTGCGCGAGCGCGCGTACGTCCCGGCGTGACGACCGAGTGGCATCGGCTCAACGGCATCATCGAGCGCTACATCATCCTCGGCGGCAAAGGCACGGTGGAAGTCGGTGAGCTGCCGCCAACCATCGTGACCGCGGGTGACGTCGTGCGGATTCCCGCACACGTGCCGCAGCGGATCACAAACATTGGCGATGAAGATCTCCTGTTCCTGTGCGTGTGTACGCCGCGATTCGTGCAGAGTGCATATCTCATCGGCCGGTAATGCGGTGCCCATATTCCACGTCCTCGACATACGCCAGCACCGCTTCGACGAGCGGATGGCCTGACGCGAAGAAATCCATCGACTCGTCCTCGACGGCTTCCTCGCGATCGAAGGTCCCGACGTAGGTCGATCCGCCCGGGACGCCAGGGAGGCTGTCGACAATGGCCTCATTTCCGAATTCGATGGCGAAGATGCGCCGCCCGCGCAGGTGCTCCACGCGAAATCCGAGACGGGCGCAGGCGGTCGTCACAATCCGTTCGGTGAGTGCATCGAGGTCGGACGGCACGCGTGCGAGGATGGCAGCACCCATGCCGGGGTGGTATGGCTCGCGGTGAAGCTGCTGATAAGCAGCCTCACGGATGCGCGTGCGCGCGGCGCGCGCATCGGCGACGAGTTGATCGAGACGCTCGTCGGTCAACGACGCGGTCCGGTCGAGCGCAATCTCCTCCAGCGCACTCTCCACATGTGCAAGCTGCGGCTCCAACCCCGCCAGCGGCTCGCGGAACACACCGAGTGTTTCGAATACACGTACCGCATCTGCGCCGATGCCGATGGCAGGACAGAAATAGACGATCTCGACGGACATGTGGCGGCCGATCCGATCGAGTCGGCCGATTCGCTGTTCGACAACAGTCGGTCTCCACGGCAGGTCGAAAAGGATCAGGCGGCGGCAGAATTCGAAATTCCGCCCCTCGCCACCAGCCTCCGTCGACACCATCAAGCTCGGACCGTCGAGAGCGCGGAATCGCGCAACTTCCGTATCGCGTCGCGCCGCGGAGAGATCCTCGTGAAACACGCCACTGGCAAGCTGGGCGCGGTGACTGAGGGCGGTGCGCAACATCTCGAGCGTCTCTCGATGCGCGACGAAGATCAGCGTCTTCTCCTTCGCCGCGCGCCAGCGTGGTGCATTCGCGAGCAGCCACCCGAGCCGGGGGTCGGTCTTGTCCATTGCCTCGGCCTGCTCGCGCAGCGCGCGATCCTGCGGACCCAGTACAGCCGCTAATGCGGCTCCCGATGCGAGCGCTCGTCGGATGCGATCGATTTCCTGTCGCTCGGCGGGCCTGCTGGAGGCGGGCCGGCCAGAGCCGGCCCTTACACACGACGCAGGATCGCGGTCGGAAGAGCCCGTGTACGTAGAGGCCGGCTTTAACCGCCCCGAAGCCTGGCCTCGCAATGCCGCTTCGACCTCCGCACGCCGCTGCGACCCGACGTCATCCGGTAAGTCGATGCGGATGCCGACGCGTGCCGGCAGACCGCCAATGTCGGAACGGCGCGTGGAGCTCGTGCACGGCGGCAGCGGTTTGCCGGTGGCGAGCCGCTCCTCGAAGCTCACTTCATCTGGGAATTCCTCAGGCCGCAGGAGCTGCAGCAGCCTGAAGAATCCATGTGCATCGTCTTCGAGCGGCGTCGCGCTCAGCAGCAAGACATGACGGCCAAGCGCCGCGATCGGCGCTATCGCCCGATAATGCGCATCGCCGGGATGTCCACGCGGGCGCCGTATCCGTTGCGCTTCGTCGACGATGAGGAGATCGATGCCCGCGCGTACCGCCTGTTGCGTCAGCTCCGGACGCTGGGTCAAGGTCTCGAGCGCGATCACCGCGCGGCGATGCACATCGAACGCGTTGAAGCCTGCTCCAAAATCGCGCTCCACATCCGCGAGTCGTGGACCGTCGAGCAGCGTGAAGACGTGGTGATACTTCCGCCACAGCTCCCCCAGCCACTGCACCGTCAGCGCCTCGGGCACGACGATCAGACAACACTCAACTCTCTGACCGGAGCCGGTCGAGGTGCCAGTGTGCACAAGATGGTTCAGGATCAGGCACGCTTCGACCGTCTTGCCGAGGCCGACTTCGTCGGCGAGCAGCCAGCGAACGGGATCTGTCGCCGTCGCACGTTCGGCCACATACAGCTGGTGCGGGAACAAGCGAACGCGTCCGCCCAGGAACGAACCGATTCCGCTCTCGCGAATGGAGCGCAGCCGCCGGACGTCACGGAGGATTTCGTCATCCACCGTGCCAATGAGGCGTTCGGAACCCTCGAACCCGAGCCCCGCATCCCGGATCCCGGATCCCGACTCGTCGATTCTCGCCAACGCCTCACTGTTTGCAGCGATGCGGAGCGTCTTGCCGGTGCCTGCGAAGTGAACAACGAGCGCGCGTCCCTCGACGGCCGTGACGCGCCCGACCCCAAGCTCAGGGTTGTACCGGTGCCTGAGGTAATCCCCTTCCGTCCATATGCGCGCGGGATCGGTCACCTCCGGCCATCGTATCAGCGTGCGCAGGCGTCAAAAGGTTCGAATGGATAATGAACGGATGAACCCACGTGCGTACGCGGTGGCGCGAGCGGTGGCACCGCGGATCCACGCGCATTTCTCCACGCATCATCACCTCGATGACGGGCCGGATACCGTCGCCGTCGAAACGGTACCGGACGAAGCCGCGATCGAGGCGATGCTTGACACAGCGTTCTGGGCAAGCCTGAGGCGTGAAGAAGCCTACGTGCCGAAAATCTCGCTGGCCTACCTCGCGCCGGCCGAGACGCATCATCCGCTCGTTCTCGAGCGTACGCTCCCGCTCGATCCGGCGGTGCTGACGCGCGTATCGGCGGCCGTCGAACGACCCGGTATTCACCTGGGGGTGGCGTATCTCGACGGCGAGCTCCGCGTCTGGGGCACGGCTCAGGCCATTCCCGTCCACTGCTTCGTCGTCGAAGTCATCGAACCTGGGCTCATCGTCGTCAAGCATCGCCGCAGCCGCGAGGCAGGCAAGTTCGTCAATGTGGTGGTGCTCGAGGGCGATCGAATCAAAGTAATCGACGAAAGAGCATCGACGATGCCCGATTGCCCGACGCTGCTCAGCACGCTGCTCGGGTTCGATTCGCCCGAGACCTGGAACGGATCGGTCAACGTGCTCGTGCAGCTCGCGGTGTCGATGCGCGCGCATCGCCGCGGCGGGCTGCTGATCGTGGTGCCGCCTGGCACCGACGCGTGGCGCGACTCCATCGTCCAGCCTGTCGCTTATGCCGCACGTCCGCCGTTCTCCGAACTGACGGATCTCCTTCGGAACGGCGTCGATGCGAACGGTCTCGAATTTGTCGACTCGCTGAATCGTGCGGTGGATGCCGTCGCCGGCCTGACGGCCGTCGACGGCGCCACCTTGATGACGTCCAGCTACGCCGTGCTCGCGTTCGGCGCAAAAATCGTGCGGCGGCGCGGGCAGCCGATGGTGGAACAGATGACCGTGACTGAACCGATCGAGGGCAACGCGCCGATGGTCATCAATCCGACGACGTTCGGCGGCACGCGGCACCTGTCGGCGGCCCAGTTCGTCCACGATCAGCGCGATTCGGTGGCGCTGGTTGCGGGACAGGATGGGCGCTTTACCGTGTTCGCCTGGTCGCCATGCATCGACATGGTGCACGCCCACCGCGTGGAGACCTTGTTGCTGTAGAGTTTCGGCGCGGAGGACGAAATGGCGAATTCACAATCGTTGAACCGCCGCGGATTTCTCAAGCTGGGTGTCGGAGCCGGAGCGGCGCTGGGCATGAGCGTGGGCAGAGCCTTCGCGCAGGAGCGGCCGGCCTGGGAGGCGCGTCCCGCAAACCCGGCGTCGGTTCGTCCCCTCTCCATCGACATGCACACGCACTGGGCGCCGCAGCGCTACACGCAGGCGCAGGTCGAAATGGGCCGCCCCGCGCCGGCCAATCCCTTTCCTTTGGATTTCGATCTCGCGCAGCGCGTCAAGTGGATGAACGAGCACGGTATCCAGATGCACGTCCTGACGCTCTCCGGCGGGATGCCATGGCAGTGGGCGACGCCGGAACAAGGCGTCCGCCTCGCTCAGATCGTCAACGACGCCGCGATCGAAGCGCACGCCGCCTATCCGGATCGCTTTGTGGCTGGCATCGCGATGCCAGTCCGCGACCCGGAGATGGCATTGAAGGAACTGAATCGTGTTGCCGGCAAGCCCGGTATGCGCGCCGTTCACCTGCCGAATTCCATGGAGCAGCGCGACTACTTGTTCGAGCCTGCCTTCGAGCCGATCCTGGCGCGATGTCAGGAGCTCGGTTATCCGCTGTTGTTCCATCCGCTCGATGGCGAAGCGAACTTCTACAGCACACGTCTGGTCGGCCCGCCCAGCGTCACCAACTGGCTCGGCTTCACATTTGAACACGCCACCACGGCGCTGAAATTCATCACCACCGGCACCCTGGACAAATTCCCGCGGCTCGAGATTGTGTTGCCACACGGGGGAGGCGCATTCCCGTTCATCTTCGCCCGAGTCGAGCACGGTTTCTTTCACATGGGAGCGGCCCAGTTGAAGGTGGAGCGTCCATTCCGCGAATACCTTCGCCGATTCCACTACGACTATCTCAATTACTATCCGGAGGCGTTGCGCTTCCTGATCGGCGAAGTCGGTTCGGACCGCATTGTGATCGGGACCGATCTGTTCGCCGCAAGGGACATCGAATATCCGAATTCGTTCGTCGAACAGTTGAAACTACCGGTGGGCGACCTCGATCGCATCCTGAGAGGCAACGCCAAGCGCCTTCTGCATCTGTAAGCGACTCAAGGCTCGAGTCGCTATCGTTGCTATCGTTTCAGGATGCCGAAGACGATTTGGCGCCGGATGCGCGCGCTGCGGCCGAATCGCGGCGCTCGAAGAATGTGAAATATCCCGACTCGCCATTGACCGGATCGTCGAGCCAGACGGACCGGTGCACGTACTCGCGATTTATCTGATCGCGAAGCGCTTCGGGCACATCCCGCCAGAGCTCGACCGGCGTCGCCGTGAGATCCCGCGGGAACATGAAGTACGTCGGCCGTTGACTCAGTGTGTACGCAAGGTCCGAGCGGCCGTGTCCGGGAAGGTGCTGTATAAAATCCGATGGCGCGGCGAGGTGCGCAATGTGTGTGTCTACGAGGCCGTGGACGTCGTACACCACCATGTCGGAGTAGTACCCGATGCAGCCGATGGCGTTGGTCGCGAGGCTTTCTGAGTAGTCACGGCGGTATCCACGAAAGAACTTGCCAATGACGCTCAGCCGCGCGACATGCCAGCGTTCGATCAACACCCCGCGTTGGTCGCCGTGCTGCTGCGGTGGGCTCGCGAAGAACGCTCGCTCAAGCGGCGTCGACGGGAAGAACGTTCCTGCCGTGGTGATCGCGAGGATAAGCGCGAATGCGCCTGTCTGCGGCCGCCGCACCGCCCGCGGGAATAGCGTGGCAGCGCATGCGGCCGCCAGCAGGTACAGAAACGGCAGCACCGGCACGTAAAACCGGTGCATCGCCATATAGTCACCTCCAACAGCGATCGTGTACGCGGTATACGACACCAGCAGCGCACCGCCGAACAGCAGCAGCCTCGCGTCGTGAACCAGCGCCTGCCAGACCCGCACGCCGGTCGGGATGCCGCCCTCCCACGCTGCGACCAGCAGCCACGGCAGCAGCGGCATCGCGAACTGCATGTAGAAGATGAACGCGAGTATGGCGCCGCGAATTACCTGCGCAGAGCCGCCGCCCGTCTTTGCGTAGAACGTATTGGGCAGCGGGTACCCGAAGTACTGGTACCGCCAGGCGAAATACGCCGCGAAAAGCGCCACGAAGATCAGGCTTGCTGCCGCAAGCCCAGGCGGCGCGCTCTTCCGTTCGAACCGCGCCAGCAGGACGCTAAGGCCGAAGAGCACGGTGGCAATGATGAGCCCTTCGGGCCGCGATAGTGTCGTCAGGAACAATAGGAGCGCCGCACCATACGCGTCACGCGGCTCGCGGCGTTGCCACGCCCGGGCGATCACAAACGTGCTGGCAAAGGCCAGAAAAGCGAACAGCGTCATCTCCATGCCGCTCGTGGCCCACGTCGCGAGCGGCCCGGCGCACGCGAGTAGCAAGGAGGGGACAAGCGCGACGGGTTCAGGCCATCCTAGAAGCTCGCGTCCCGCGTGGTAAGTCAGCAGGATCAGCCCAATACCCGACGCAACGCCTATCGCTTGTGCAAAGAGCAGGGGGTTCAGCCCCAGCTTAATCGCGCCCGCGCAGAGCACCACCCAGAGGAAGTTGGTATAACCCTCGACCGGCGGCGCCCCGACGTTCCACGTAAAGCCGTGCCCAGCAGCCAGATTCTCGGAAAACCGCAGGGAGATAAATGCGTCTTCGGCAGCGCACCACAAGTACCACGCGTGCGCGATGAAGATGCCGACAATCGAAAGGAGCCAGAACGGGCTCGACGCAGTACGCGTACCGGAGTCGACGGGTAGGCTCATCGATCAGGAACGGCTGAGGATTATACCCTGCGGAAACGCGACCCGACGTGTACGCTTATAATTCGCGCGCTTGTAGGTGAAATGAGATACGACCATTTTCGCGTCGTTGCAGCGGTCGGCCTTTCATTCCAGCTGTCGGCCACGATCGAGGCGCATCACTCCTTTTCGGCGCAGTACGATTCCTCGAAGCCCATCGAAATGAGAGGCACCGTAACGAAAGTGGAATGGACGAACCCGCACGCTCGCGTCTATATCGACGTGCGCGACGACAAGGGCCAGATTGCCAACTGGAACTTCGAAATGGCGAGCCCAAACATTCTCGTGCGCAACGGCTGGAAGCAGAACACCGTCAAGATCGGCGATCAAATCACGGTCAGCGGTTACCTCGCGCGAAAGGGTGAGCGGATGGCAATCGCAGGAGCCGTTACCAACGCCAACGGCAAGCCCATCTTCGATTCAAATCCGGATATCCCGCGCTGACAGAGGCGGTTATGCGCACAGGTTCCTTCCGCATCGGAGTCATCTTCGCGGCGGCATTCGTCGCGTCGATCGGCGCGCAGATCAGTGTGCCAACAACGCCGCCACCGCAAACGCGCGCCGGCGGCAGCATCACCGCGAAGCCGCCCACCGGCCCAACTCCGCGAAAGCCGAACGGCCAACCGGATCTGGCAGGTGTCTGGCTGCGGCGCACCGGCATCGTCAACATCGAGCAGCTGCTGCCAAAGGGAGAAACGCTGCCCTACCGTTCTGAGACGCTGAAACGAATGAGCCTGCTCAAGTCGCAGGACGATCCGCAGCTGAAATGCCTCCCCGTTGCAACTCCACGTTCCGAGCCGTACCCGTTCCGGATCGTCGAGACGCCGACTCACATCTTCATCGTCATGGAAGCCGTTCACGGGTACCGACAGGTGTTCATGGATGGTCGGAAGCATCCATCTGCAGACGACCTGCAGCTGTCGTGGCAGGGGCACTCGATTGGACATTGGGAAGGCAATACGCTGGTCGTCGACACGTCCGGCTTCAATGACCTGACATGGTTCGACAACTGGGGTCACATTCACAGCGACAAGATGCACGTCGTCGAACGCTTCACGCGCGTCGATCTCGGACATCTCAATGCGTCAGTCCTTGTCGACGATCCCGGCGCATACTCGCGACCGTTCACGCTG
>Ga0070664_100004330_pt1 | contig 11409 bp, 10 predicted proteins | sample KBSC73metaG_FD_65863 | JGI IMG/M metagenome (GOLD analysis project Ga0070664, IMG submission 65863) | Corn rhizosphere microbial communities from Kellogg Biological Station, Michigan, USA - KBS C7-3 metaG | ecosystem: Host-associated > Plants > Roots > Rhizosphere > Soil ... | reverse complement strand
GCAGACACTGTGCGGTGTGGGTGACTCCGATAAAAACGAAAGAGTCATTCAGAACAATCAGAAGATTTTTCGCTAGAAAGAAGTGATTAACGAAATTGAATTGAGGAAAATTTCCAGCGCCTCATTTTTTGCCTTGTGCCTGAGCATTCAAACAAAAAAACTTTAAGCGAAAAATGCAGCGCCTGCAGTATTTGCGAAGTTTAGCCGCAACATTTACGACAGTTGTCGAATGACTTCAGGAGCACTCAAGTGGATGAAAGTAACTAGATCTGGTGAATGATCGGTTCAATAGTTCGGTCACTTGTGCGCTGGCCCGGCAAATCCGGCGGAGTCCCGCAGGGCGGGAGATTTGCCTTGATTTTTTTGTCACTTTTTTTATCAAGAAAAAAAGCGAATAAGAAAGTCCGAGGATTAAGGATGGCAATCATGCGGTAACGATCATAACCTATCTAACTTTCTTTGCTTGTGCCAAGAAAGTGACAAAGAAAGCACAGCCGATTTTGATGCAGAGACAGCTTGCTGCTGATCATTTCCTTGGCCAAAATCGGCGTTTAGAAACATAATGCGGCTGATCACCTTTGGAACGAATAGGTAGCAAGACCATGAAACTTCTTTTATCCGCAGACACTGTGCGGTGTGGGTGACTCCGATAAAAACGAAAGAGTCATTCAGAACAATCAGAAGATTTTTCGCTAGAAAGAAGTGATTAACGAAATTGAATTGAGGAAAATCTCCAGCGCCTTCATCCCGACGCCAGTTAAGGTATATTGCGAGCTGAGCGACGCAGTCGGAATATTTTTTGTTACTTTTTTTATCAAGAAAAAAAGTAATAAGGATCTGCACAAGCAAAAAAAGTAAAATTAGTCACGATCTCTCAGGCAATGCGAAATGAGGACGAAAGATCTATTTTCGAATTGGGACACTCTGAATTTTGAGCAAGGCTTTATTTTTCGTTGGTGATGGAAACCGTAACTTTATAATTAGCCCGAATAAGCTTCCTTATTGTCTTCTTACTTTTCCGCGAGCTCTTCATGTAATTCCTAATGTGCGCTTGAATCGAAGCTATGACCACAGGAGATATCGAATCAACATTCGTAAAATGCTGCATTTGCGAAAATAGCAATGCAACGATTATTGGCAGCGGCCAGGATTTTGAATATCACACAAGTCCGGAAACATTCTGGATGATGCAATGTAATTCATGCGGCCTTATTTATTTAAATCCACGCCCGCTCGTCTCTGAATTCAAAAAGATCTATCCGCCGACATATCATGCCTACAATTTTTCGGAAGATAATTTCGGTTTTTCATACAAGGTCCGCTCGCGGATAGAAACCTGGAGATTATTACATGACTCCCGCAGTTTACCTGGCGATGCCAGGATACTGGATATAGGGTGCGGTGACGGTTTTCATCTTGAATTGCTGCGCGAATACGGAGAGAAAACTTGGTCTCTCGAAGGGATCGATATCGATAACCAAGCTGTAGAAGCTGCCGTCCTAAAGGGATTAGAAGTACATCGGGGCACTGTTGAAGAAATTGATCTGCCGGAAGAGAGATACGATCTCATCTTCATGATTATGACGATCGAACATGTGGAAAGACCCGATAAAACGATTTGCAGTATAAAAAGGCTCTTAAAAAAAGGAGGCAGGCTGGTGATTGTTACAGACAATACGAATTCCGTGGACTTTACTTTTTTCAAGAAACACTATTGGGGTGGTTATCATTTTCCACGGCATTGGAATTTATTCAATCGCCATTCGCTGAAAAGACTGGCTGAAAAAACAGGCTTTGAGGTGATGAATTTAAAAACAATCATAAGCCCGGTGAACTGGGTTTATTCAATACACAACGCACTGGTTGACCGCGGAAGACCGGAATGGCTTGTTGACAGATTTACTTTGAGATCAACTTTTTCATTGGCATTTTTTACAATGCTGGATTTTATTTTTCAAAAGTTTGGAAGAGGTGCGTTGTTGAAAGCAGTTTTGAGAAAACCATTGTGAAAACAACCACAGGCAGTAGAGACAAGGCATGCCTTGTCTCTACTGCCTGTGTGGGTATACTCTGATTACCTGTTTATTCCTATAGCGCTTTGAATGTAACAATAAAGGAAGTGCCTGTTCCCTGCTCGCTGTTTACAACGATCACGGCATTGTGCCGGTCCAGTATCGCTTTCACGTTCGCAAGTCCAACGCCCAAGCCGTTCGTTTTCCCGGAAAAATTTTTATCAAACATATGAGCAGCAATGTCGGGTTCCATTCCCGTCCCATTATCTTTAAACACGATTTTAATCGAATCTTCCCGCCTGTAGGCCGTGATCCATATTCTTCCTTCGCCTTGTTTTGCGGCTTCGATGGCATTGATAATAATATTCAGAAATGCGAGCGAAAGTTTTTCAGCATTGGCATGGATAAAAAGTCCGCGACAATAACTTTTGGATATCTCCAACTGTTTTAAAAAAATACGGTCGTCCGCTTTTTTCAAACTGCTCTCAATTATATCACAGATATCCGTAGGGGCGAGTTCCATTTGGCCGCAGTTAGCATGCAACAGTTCCTTTAGCAGCACTTCGATCCTGGTGATGTTTTTAGCGATCATTTCTGTTACGGTGTACAGCGATGGTGGCAAATGACCATATCCGATCTCTTCATGCAGGGATTGGTTGGCAAGACTGATCGCGGTAAGAGGATTTCTTATTTCATGGATGATCATCCCGATCTCGTTTGCCACAGGGTCGGTTTTGTCCGGGCTTTTTATATTTTTTTCTTTCCTTGATTTGGTCATTCTCGTTGTATGACGATCGTTTTTGTCACGCGGATGGTCCTGCTTGTGCGATGATGTAAATGACTTCATAAAACCATATTTGTTTGAATAAGGCAGTTGCTTATGGGTTAGGGAAGACAAAGGGTACAAATGCATTCTGTTACTAGAGCCGATTCCTGGATCAATAATTAAATCTGGAAATGTGTAACTGGTAAGTGAGAAATAGATGTAATGCGCGAATGGAGAGAAAGCCAAACGGTAAGTGTAAGGTAGGGGAATTAAATTTCACAGCGCCCATTGTGCAAAAAAAAATCATTGTTGCCAATGCTGTGCGACGACACATGTCAATTTTGCCCATAAATACAAATGGTTGGCGACCCGGTAGTGTCTAAGGCTTGCCGCCGGTAATATCATATAGGGATAGCCTTATTCTTTGTAATTCTGCGCGGGCCTTTCGGATATTGCCTTTTCCCGAATCGGACAAACTTTTCGCATCATTTAGTGCTACGTGTTCTAAGTGCAGGTAAATTTTTTCAACTCGTTCCAATATTTTAATAGCATCGACCCCGTTTACTCTTTTTGGCAGCTCTACATCGGAAATATCATTGTGGCTATCGTCTTTAAGTGTTTTCCATTCTTGAAAGATACTGTTGATCCTTCGCCTTTTATTAGCCAATTCATTTCTAAAAACTGGAAAAGAATTTTCTCGCAGAGCTTTTAAATATTGATTGTTCAAACCGATTTGTTCCTGTATCATTTTTTCGACTAAACGTTGCTGTTCTCGGAAAGTAGCCATGTGATAGCCAGATTAGGGTATCCTAATTTACGTAAAAAAATAACTATCTCTATTGTTATTTTACTTATAAGTGCCTTTTTACCGGACCTTCAATGGCTGCAAGAGTACCGATATCTTCAATACTCATTAAACTGAGAGGCTACACGGAAAATTTTGGATTGGAAAAGCTTTGGTACCTTGCAGTCTACTCTCTGAAGGGAACATGACTTAAGAAATTGCATCTGTTGACGGGTCTTCCCGGTCATCATTCTAACTGAAGAAATTTAGCTGGAATCTTAATCAGTAAAAGCTCACCGCCAGCAGCGCCAATAAATAGTGCGTCTTGCAACATATTGAAAAATTTTTAAACAGCTCGGGAGATGGCTAAGCTGCAATAAATATTTTTTAAAACCCTGATCATGGCTCAATTACTGTGATATAATGCATGACATGTTGTTGATCTTGTCACTTAAAAACAACAAATGGCTCAGAGTAATTTGAAAAAGGTGGTTAAAAGAGACATTGGTGAAAACGGTGTAAATGAGAACCAGCGTATCATAGTCATGGGTGCGTCAACAGGTGGTTTCGAAGCGTTCAAAAAAATTATAGCGGGCCTTCCTTCCGATTTTAATAGCCCGATCTTTATTGTTTGGCACATGAGTCCTGGCACACATGGCATAATGCCACAAGTGCTGAACCGTGTGAACGATATTTATGCTGCACATGCTTACGATAAGGAAGAAATAAAACCTAACCGGATCTATGTAGCACGGCCTGATCATCATCTGCTCATAGAACCTGGCAAAGTACGCATTACCCGCGGACCAAAAGAAAACCGGTTTCGCCCCGCAGTTGATCCCCTGTTTCGCTCAGCTGCCTATGCCTATGGTAACCGTGTAATTGGAGTGATCCTATCCGGCGCACTAGACGATGGGACCGCGGGGCTTTGGACAGTAAAACATTATGGTGGAATTGCCATTGTGCAGGACCCCAACAATGCGGAAGTTTCTTCTATGCCCGAAAATGCAATGCACCTGGTCAAAGTTGACCATTGCGTTCCCGTTTCTGAGATCGCCGAATTGCTTGTTCGTTTATCAAAAGAACCATTCACCGCAAAACCTGGCGTTATGAAAGATGAACAAACAAAAAAAGAAATAGAAATTGCAGCGGAGAAAAATCCGCTGGAAAAAGGTATTATGGGGCTTGGCGAACTCACACCATTTACCTGCCCTGAATGTCATGGCGTATTATCAAGACTGTACAATGAAAATATTGTACGGTATCGCTGTCATACCGGCCATGCATATTCGGTTGATGCATTAATGGCCTCTTTAACCGAAAAGGTGGAAGATGCTCTGTATAATGCTGTACGCGGCATGGATGAGACCATTATGCTATTGAATCACCTGGGTGATCATTGTGCGGAAGCTAATCAGCCAAAGCTTGCTGCTCTGTATTTTAGAAAAGCAAAGCAGGCGGCAGAACGGGCAGATCTTGTCCGCAACGCAACATTTTCGCATGAACAGCTGAACAAAGATACTTTGGCGAAAAGTTTAGAAATTGAAACCGTTGTCGCTGAAAAATAAATTTTATAATTGTTAGAAAAAAATGGCAAAGGCGAAGTCGAATAAAAAAGAAAAAGAACAACCTACACACACTGCCGCTCCCCGCGTGAGCAAAGAAGAATTCCTGATCGCGGGTTTAGGCGCATCGGCAGGTGGCATACAAGCCTTTCAACAATTCTTTCTTAAAGTGCCTCCGGAGTCAGGAATTGCGTACGTGGTGATCTTACATATGTCGCCAGATCACGACAGCCATCTTGCGCAGGTGTTGCAGGCAACAACCAAAATGCCGGTAACCCAGGTCAATGAGAAAATAAAAGTCCAGCCCGATAATGTGTATGTTGTTCCGCCGAACCGGCACCTTACTATGCAGGACGGCCACATTATTGTATCTCCCAATACACAGATAGAAGATCGTCGTGCACCGGTAGATATTTTTTTTAGAACACTGGCAGAGGAACATAATTCAAAGGCAATAGCTGTTATCTTATCAGGCACGGGTGCTAATGGTTCAATGGGTTTAAAAAGGGTGAAAGAAAACGGGGGCGCCACCTTCGTTCAAAATCCACGCGAGGCAGAGTTTAATGAAATGCCGCGCAATGCAATTGCTACCGGGCTTGTGGATGAAGTATTGAATGTGGGGGAAATTCCCGCGAAGATCATTGCCTATAAAAACAGCCATGGCAGGATTCAAATATCAGAAGATGCCGAGAAACATTCGCCGGAGCAGCAACAGGCCTTGAGAAATCTATTCACTGAACTCAGGCTAAGAACAGGTCATGATTTTTCGAATTATAAAAGGCCCACTCTATTACGAAGGATCGAGCGCCGGATCAATATACAGAACCTGCCTGACCTTCCTTCTTATGTAACCTACATTCATGAAAACCCCGAAGAAACGCAGGCATTGTTAAAAGACTTGTTGATATCAGTCACCAATTTCTTTCGTGATAAAAAAGCTTTTGAGATCATCGAAAATGAGCTATTGCCAAAGCTGTTTAAAGGAAAGAACTCAGAAAACCAGTTAAGGATTTGGGTGGCGGGTTGTGCCACAGGCGAAGAAGCTTATTCGTTTGCCATTCTTTGTGCTGAAAAAACAGACGGAATGATTGATGCTCCAAAGGTCCAGATCTTCGCAACTGACATTGATGGAAATTCAATCGCAGAAGCAAGAGACGGATTGTATAGTATAAATGATCTTGCTGATGTGTCACCGGAACGGCTGCGTCGTTTTTTTATTAAGGAAGGAGATGATTACCGGATCCGGAGAGAAGTGAGGGAATCCATCATGTTTGCCAATCACAATCTTTTAAAAGATCCTCCCTTCTCTCATTTGGACCTGGTCAGCTGTCGCAATGTGATGATCTATCTTAATCATGTAGCGCAGCAGCGGTTAACAGAAACCTTTCATTTCGCACTCAATCCCGGCGGATATCTTTTTTTAGGGTCTTCTGAATCCGTTGACGGTGCCAGTGATTTCTTCGCCAGCTATAACAGGGAAAATCATATTTTTCAAAGCAGGCCAGCAACATCAAGAGCTTACCCCATACCAGAATCGGTGCCTAATTTTGGTATTGACAAACCACATATTTCTGTTATACAGGAACAGGAAAATAAACAGCTTGAGCGTATTTCATTTGGTGATCTGCACCAGCAATTGCTGGAACAATATGGCCCGCCTTCCATTGTAGTAAATGAAGAATATGATATTGTCCATCTTTCAGAACGCGCCGGTCGTTTTTTACAGATCGGTGGCGGTGAGCCTTCTCAAAATCTATTGAAGATGGTGAGACCCGAGCTCAGGCTTGAACTTCGTTCAGCTCTTTACCAGGCAATGCAACGACAATCTGCGGTGGAGGCAAGAGGGGTGGAGGTAAAAATTGACAAGGACGCGGAAATAATAAATATTCATGTGCGTCCAGTGTTGAGGAAGGGTGATACGGCCCGGGGATTCATTTTAGTATTGTTTGAAACATCTACAGGCAAGAGTAATGGACAGGAAATATCGCTTACGCCCGATGAGCCCATCGCCAGGCACCTCGAAGAAGAACTCATGCGGGTAAAAAATCAACTGCGCTCATTAAAGGAGCAGCAGGAATTTGAACAGGAAGAATTTAAGGCGTCCAATGAAGAATTGCAGGCGATGAATGAAGAGCTCCGTTCTGCTGCAGAAGAACTGGAGACAAGCAAAGAAGAGCTTCAGTCTATCAATGAAGAATTGAGAACTGTGAACCAGGAATTAAATGTGAAGATCGAAGAGGCTAATTTGACAAGTAACAATCTGCAGAACCTCATCAATTCAACTGATATCGGAACGATATTTCTTGACCGCCGCCTTCGCGTTTCATTGTTCACGCCACTGGCAAGAAATATTTTCAACCTGATACCAGCTGACCATGGCCGGCCCTTAACTGACATAACCAATAAACTTGATTATCATAAATTATTGCACGACGCGGAAATGGTGCTTGAAAAACTCACAACCTTGGAACAAGAAGTGAGCACAACCGACGGGAATGTTTTTTTAATGCGCATTGCCCCTTATCGCACCATCGAAGACCGCATCAATGGCGTAGTGATTGCGTTTGTTGACATCACGGCCAGGAAAGAAGCGGAAACGTTATTGCAACAGAATATGGATGAATTAACACGAATCAACCAATCTATGATCAGCAGGGAAACAAGAATGATAGAGCTCAAAAAAGAAGTGAATGAGCTTAGCCACCGCTTAGGGGAAGCCCCTCCCTATCCACTTAAATTTGAAAACGAAAAAGACGACGAAGATGTTTGAGTTGCTACAGCATAAATTAATTTATTCGCCCGTTGATCCAGGCGCCGGTAACCAGGCCGCTGTAAAAAAACGAAACGCTCGACAGACGAACGAAGAACAGGCCACGTACATCGAGGAACTGGAAAAACTAAATTTCGAACTTCGTGAAGCACGCCGCGCAGCATTTAATTTATTGGAGGATGCTGTTCAAAGCAAAGAAGCGCTGCGGGTAACTGAGCAAAAATACCGCGCAAGACTGGAACAGGAAGTTCTTGATGGCACCGCTGATCTAAAAAGAAGCCAGCACCAATATGTATCATTGGTCGAGAACACACCTGACTTGATTACAAGGTGGAATAAATATCTTAAGCTCGTTTATGCAAACACTGCATTTGCTGACCAGGTAGGAGCGAGGCTGAAAGATCTCTATGGCAAGACCCATCTTGAAATGGGCCAGCCCGATCACATTGCAATCCCGTATATGAACAGTTTGAAAAAAGCATTTGATACAGGCGAAACAATTGAACACTTTAATTCTTTTCCAGCACCTGGTGGCGAGGTGTTTTATTATTCCCGGATTGTCCCCGAAAAAAATGAAAAAGGTGAAATAGAAACTGTTCTGAGCAGTGCCAGGGATATTACTGAATTAAAGCACAGTGAAATGCGGGTTGTTGAACTGAACAGATCATTATTTGCAATGAACAGGGAACTCAACGCATTGAATGCCGAACTAAAAACCTTCACCACTGTTGGTGCCGCCAGCTATGCTGAGACACTCAGGCATCTTTATCTTAGTCTTGAAATGATCGTAACCAGTGATGCCCGTAATTTATCCAATTCCGGTCGTGCAAACCTGAGAATAGCGCAGGCTGCTATACAGAAAATGAAATTAACCACTGAAGACCTGGTATCTTTTTCGAAATTGCACGAGGTTGGTGCTAAGGAAGATCATATTGACCTGGATAAAATTCTGCAGGCAACGGTAAATGATTTTGTACACAAAACTAGCTATCCTCCTATTGAAATTAATTGGGCTCAGCTGCCCTCTATAAACGGCTATCCTTTCTTACTTCATCTTTTGTTTCATCATTTACTCGACAATGCGATTAAATTCAGAAAGGGCGACAAAGATCACGTGATAAACATCACTTGTAGGGAATCAGGAAGAGATTTAGATATTGAAGGTGCGGAAAAAACTATTAATTACTATGTTATTTCAATCTCAGACAATGGCATTGGCTTTCCGGAGGAGGAATCGAAAAAAATATTTGAGATGTTTTACCAGTTGCATGACAGAGGTAAGTACAAGGGTTCAGGCACTGGCCTCGCCATTTGCAAAAAGATCATGGAAATGCATGGCGGTTTTATTATCGCTGAAAGTACACCCGGCGAAGGTTCTTTTTTCCATTGCTATTTTCCGGAAGCCCATGGGAAAATGTGAAATCATTTTTCTGTATTCGGATGCTTGCAGAGTTTCCAATAGTCAACAATAATTTTAATATCGCTTTTTATTTCTTTGTAGCTGCTGCCCTTTTTGAAAAAACCCTGTACCGTCATTTTAGTGTAGGCCTCATTTACGACCTTCTGGCCCGCATAAGTTGAATAAAAAATAAAGGGAATGCTTTTTTCACGCAGCTGTTCATCTGCATCGATATTCCTTTTAAGCTCTACACCGGAATGTCGTGGTAAATTGACATCACTAAAAATAATAAAAGGCTGCTCGTGGGTTTTTTTTAAATATTCGAATGCGAAGTGAGGATCCGCAAACCAAATTACCTTGTTAGAAATGTCAAGCTCTTGCAGGATGTCCTTAAAAATTTCTTCGTCTTCTTCATCATCTTCGATAATGATAATGGGGCCATTTTTCGCCATAACAGTTGATTTATAATTATACAATCGAAAACAGTATGCCAACACAAAACAAGCTCAGCCAAAATCAATTCTTATTTGACTCAATCAATTTGAGCGCTTCCTTTGCATCCATGATGGAAAGAACTTTGAATTTTTTCTCTTCGATATTATTGTAATTGATAAAAAATTGTTCCAGTTCTTCCAGGGCCTGGCCAGGCAAATCTTGAATGGATTCCATCCGGCCGAACATTTTCGCAACCTTTGGTATCGCGATAAACCGGTCGTTCCTGACCAATTTGTCCGACCTCTTTTTTTCTGATTGTTCGGCTTTAATGCCTCCAATGACCTTACATTTTATAACACAACCGGGAAAACTGCGGAATTCGGAGATCACAATAATATCAAGGGGGTCGCCATCCTCACCCTTTGTACCAGGGATAAAACCAAAATCATAGGGAAACACCATACCTGCGGGTAATAACTTTTTTAATTTGAACAGGTGGAGCCCTGGATCATAGTCATATTTTTCTGTACTTCCTTTTGGTGTTTCTATTACTATATCAATACAACCCATAAAGAATCGATTGTTTTTTTCAGGGGATATGTTCAATTAACATGCCTCAAAAAGAATTAAACCAACTCTCATTAATAGCAGGAAAAACAGGGATTCATTTCTCAATATTTTCTCACCTGGGGTTCTCCGGGGTAATTAATTTCCCCCTTTAGCATAATAAATGACCGAAGTATGTATATTGTATCTTTTTTATTATAGACCTATCAGGGCCGGTGATCGCTTTCATTTTTAGCGAGCAGTTCCTTCAATTCTCTTAACAACTTTTCCTTTAGCTCAATTCTTTCCAAAACCTCCGGGCACTTTGTTCTGTCGTATGACTCGATCAGCTCTTGCACTTCAATCGCTAATTTGATAGTCAATATCTCAAGCCCATATGTTTCATCGGCTTTCACCATGGTAATTTATCAGGAAAATAAATCGATGTAACCCAGACACGAGAGAGGGAAAGATATCGTGCAGTCCTATTAAGGTACTGATTCTAAGGCCCACAATCGAATTTTTCTTTTTATAATGAGGCTCCTGATCAAACAAGATGAGTAAACTCTACAATCCTCCCTGTCGCCGATCATCGGCTGGCAGCTTCCATGTGGAATTGCGGAAACGTGAATGTAAATGGCATATTATTTTCAGAGTATCAATTATCGCATGGGTAATGATTTTTGTTTTTGAAATTTAGTATCAAACGGCATGAGCAAATCCTTCAAAACCTATCACCAACTGGTCGCTGAAAAAGAACAGTTGCAACAGCTTTTGGAAGCGCAGAAGAAATTGATCAGGGCGGATATAGCAGAGATCAAATTGCAGGTAAAACCTCTTTCTGAGATCAGGTCTCAGGTAAAAAGGTTTACGGCCAGCAATGTGATACGCTTACTTCTCACTCTCAAATCGGATGTCATCTTCAAGAAAGTTTTTGAAAAAATAATTACGGCGAGGGCTGGGTGGCTGGGTAAAGTGCTGGTGCCGTATCTTCTTAAAAAATATTCCTCTCCTGGCTTTTTCACGGAACAAAAAGAAAAGATCACCAGGTGGTTTAAATGGTTGCTCCGAAAGGAATTTAAAGAACCGGCCGGTCAGCCTGGCTCTTCACCAAGTGTATAGCAATGCCAGC
>Ga0070664_100004326_pt1 | contig 11414 bp, 8 predicted proteins | sample KBSC73metaG_FD_65863 | JGI IMG/M metagenome (GOLD analysis project Ga0070664, IMG submission 65863) | Corn rhizosphere microbial communities from Kellogg Biological Station, Michigan, USA - KBS C7-3 metaG | ecosystem: Host-associated > Plants > Roots > Rhizosphere > Soil ... | reverse complement strand
CTCGACCGTGCGCTCGGGCTCCGCGACCTGGTGTTGTTCAACCTGGTCGCGGTGCTCGGGCTCCGCTGGCTCGCCACGGCGGCCAGGGCGGGACCGAGCGCACTCGCGCTCTGGCTGCTCGCCGCGCTGTTCTTCTTCGTGCCGCAGGGGCTCGTCGTCACCGAGCTCTCGTCGCGCTTCCCCGAAGAGGGCGGCATCTACCAGTGGACCAAGCGCGCCCTCGGCGAGCGGCACGGGTACGTGTGCGGCTGGTGCTACTGGATCAACAACGTCCTCTACTATCCGAGTCTGCTCATGTCGACCGCCGTGATCGCGACGTACGCGATCGGCAAGGGCGACTCGGCACTCGCGTCGAGCTGGACGTACGTGCTCTCCGTGACGCTGCTGTGCCTGTGGCTCGCCGTGCTGCTCAACATCGTCGGCGTCGGCACGGGGAAGTGGCTCCAGAACGCCGGCGGGATCGGCTCCTACATCCCGGGCATCATTCTGATCGTGCTCGGCGCCGCGTTCGTCATCGCCGGCCGGCCGTCGGCCAATCCGATCACGGCGCAGAACTTCGTCCCCGACCTGCGCAGCCTCGATGAGCTGAATCTGTGGGCGTCGATCGCCTTCGCATTCGCCGGCCTCGAGCTGTCGAGCGCGATGGGCGGCGAGGTGCGCAATCCGCGGCGCACGCTGCCGCGTGCGATCCTCATCTCGGCGCCACTCATCGCCGCGGCGTACGTGCTCGGCACCGGCGCGCTCCTTCGGCTCGTGCCGAAGGACAACGTGAGCATCGTGTCGGGCTTCCTGCAGGGGATCGACGTCGGCGCTCGCGCGCTCGGCCCCGGCCTCGCGTGGCTCGCGCCGCTCGCCGCGATCGCGTACACGCTCGGCAACATCGGCGGCGTGGGCGCCTGGCTCACCGGGCCGGCGCGCGTGGCCTTCGCGATCGGGCTCGATCGCTATTTCCCACCGGCGTTCGGAAGGATCCACTCCCGATGGAAGACGCCGTACGTCGCGATCATCGTGCAGGCCGCGTTGGCGACCGTCTTCCTCTTCCTCTCGGTGCTCGGGAAGGGAACGACCGTGGAGAAGGCGTACCTCGTCATTCTCGATACCCAGCTGCTCGTCTACTTCATCCCGTACGTCTACCTCTTCCTCGCCTTCCTGCTGCACCGCCGCACCCCAGCGCCGGCCGACACGATCCGCGTGCCCGGTGGCGCGCTCGGTGCCTGGCTCACGGGACTCAGCGGGTTGTTCGTGACGCTCTTCGCGATGGGCGTGGCGATGGTTCCTCCGAGCGACACGGACCCCTGGCTGTTCGAGCTGAAGGTGATCGGCGGAGCGCTGGGGTTCGTGGTGTTGGGCGGGGTGGTGTATTGGCGGCGACGAGCCGTGCGTGCGTGAGCGCGGTATGCGTGACTGCGTGACGGCCTCGGGAAGCAATCGCCTCCCGAGGCCGTTTGTTTCGGACGCACGCACTCACGCACTCAGGCCAGCATGCTGTCCTCAAACGCCCGATGCAGCCCGCGGCCGCTGCGCTTGGCGGCGTACATCGCCACGTCGGCGTAACGCATGATCTCGTCGAGACCGCCGGTGAGCGTGGACGCGCTGCCGACGCTCGCCGAGATCGTCACGTCGCCCATCGCGAGCGAGAAGGGGAACGCCATCTGCTCGCGGATCCGTTCGACCAGGACTTCCGCGCAGCTCGCCGAATCGGGGTCCTCGACGAGGATCGCGAATTCGTCGCCCCCCAGGCGGGCCACCGTGTCCGTCGACCGCGCGCAGGCGCGCAGCCGGCCGGCGATGAGGGCGAGCAGCCGGTCGCCCTCGGCGTGGCCGAACGAGTCGTTGACCTGCTTGAAGTCGTCGAGATCGAGATAGAGCACCGTGACGGCGTGGCCCTGGCGACGCGCGAGCGTGATGGCGTGCATGACGCGGTCGTGGAACAGCGCGCGGTTCGCGAGCCCGGTCAGCGGATCGTGGAAGGCCTGGTGCGCGAGCTGGTCGAGCAGCGCCTTGCGCTCGCCGACGTCGCGCGCCGTGAGCACGAGTCCTCCGACGGATTCGTCGTCGAGCAGGTTGCTGGAGATGGCCTCCACCTCGACGTCCTCGCCATCGGGACGCCGCATCCGCCACTCCACCAGCGGCGAGACGCCGGGCAGGTGCGTCGTCATCTCGAGGAACGCGGCGACGCGGCTGGCGTCCTCCGGATGGCTGAGCGCGGACAGCGCGACGCCGATGAGCGACTCCGGGCTGTAGCCGATGATCCTCGATGCCGACGAGCTGGCGAACTGGATCAGGCCACGCGCGTCGAGGACGAAGATCAGGTCGGACGACTGCTGCACGAGCGACCGGAAGCGCGCCTCGCTCGCGCGGAGCGTCTCCTCGGCGACGACGATCGCCTGCTCGCGCTGCGTGAGGATCTGGCGCGCCCCGAGGAGGCACGACACCAGGATGGCGCCGAGCGCGAGCCCGCTGAGCGGCGCCACCCAGCGCTCCGTCGCGACGGCGAACAGGAGGGCGTAGGTGATTCCGGCCGCGACGAAGGGGAGGGCCGGAACGAACCGGAAGCGTGGCCCCGCGGCGCGATGTCCTTCCGCCGGCCGCGGCGAGCGCAGGAACAGCTCCGCCGCGACGACGAGCGCGATGCTCGCCGCCAGGTGAAGCGCATCGGCCCACACCGTCCCGAGGGAGCCGCGCGCGAGGAGGAGGGAGCGGAACAGATCGTCCGCCACGCCGAGTGCCGCGCTCACCGCGAGCCAGGTGATCGCCGAGCGGTTGTCGTCCGTGGGCTGGCGGAGCAGCACCGTGACGATCGCGACCAGGATGAGCAGGTCGGCGAGCGGGTACACCATGGCCAGGGCGACGCCGAGCGGGGGCGCCCCGCGCGCCGCCGTATCGCGCAGCACGAAGTACCAGAGGGCGACGCCGACCCCCGAGATGACCATCCCGGCGTCGAGCGCCAGCTTCCAGCGATCGGTGCCCCGCCCGCGCGTCGGGATCGACAGGAACGCCGCGAGGGTCAGCGGATAGATCGCGAGGAGGAAGGGGTCGGCCAGGGAGACGACGGCCGCGGTTCCGCCGCCCAGGTCGAGCCAGAGCGCGAGCGAGCGCCCGACCACCGCCAGCACGGCGACCGTGGTCATGAGCCGGAGCGCACGCCGCGTTCCCCGGGCGAGGACGTCCCGCTTCGACGCGCGCCAGAACAGGATCAGCAGCGCCACGTCCAGCGCGATGAACAGGCTGGCGACGACCCTGCCGTGAGCGCCCGGGCTCCCCCCGCTCAGGCGAAGCCAGAGCAGGTAGGCAGCGGCGGCGACGACGGAGATCGCCGATACGGGAAGCCGCGGTGTGGAGGAAGGGTGCGCCGGAAGGGCGCGGGGAGGGAGGGGGGTGCTCATCGAACCAGGGTGGGCCACACGAGCCCCGCCTAAGGTGCGACCATTCCGTCGTTTGACGCAAGCTTTCCCGACGGTAGCTTCTGCCTCGATGACCGATTCCGACGTTCACGAGCCCGAAGCTTCCCCGGTTCGCCCCTCCCGCCCGCAGCCCACCCTCGACGAGCCGAAGGATCTCGGCTTCGGGTCCATCGTCGGGGGTGCGCACGAGAAGCGCCTTCTCAACCGCGACGGCAGCTTCACGTCGCGGCGCCTCGGCTTTCCGCCGGTCAGTTATCTGAACGGCTATCACGCGCTGCTCACCGTCACCTGGCCGCGCTTCCTCGGCTTCGTGGCGGCCGGGTACCTCGTGCTGAACGCGGTGTTCGCGTGGGCCTATCTGCTCTGCGGGCTCGGGAGCCTGGGTGGGCAGAGTGAGCTCAGCATGGGCGGGCACTGGCTGCGCGCGTTCTTCTTCAGCGTCGAGACCTTCGCCACGATCGGCTACGGCCACGTCTTCCCGCTCGGCAGCGCGGCGAACATCGTCGTGACGATCGAGTCGCTCGTGAGCCTGTTCTTCGTCGCCCTCATGACGGGGATCGTGTTCGCGCGCTTCTCGCGTCCCACCGCGGCGGTGCTCTTCAGCGAGGTCGCCGTCGTCGCCCCGTACCAGGGGGTGACGGGCTTCATGTTCCGCATCACGAACGCGCGGAGCAATCAGCTCATGGAGCTCGAGGCCAAGGTGCTGTTCAGCCGCCTGGACGGCCGCGGGCGGCGGTACGACCAGCTCAAGCTCGAGCGCACGCGCGTCGTCTTCTTCCCGCTGAGCTGGACGATCGTGCACCCGATCACGGAGGACAGCCCGCTCTGGGGCTGCTCGCACTTCGATCTGATCGACCAGGATGCCGAGTTCCTCATTCTGCTGAGCGGCATCGACGAGACGTTCGCGCAGGTCGTGCACGCGCGCTCGAGCTACAAGCCGGACGAGATCGTGTACGGCCGGAAGTTCGCGAGCATCTACAACCCCGTGCTGGAAGACGGGACGATCACGATCGACGTGTCGCGGCTGAGCGAGACGGAGGAAGCGCCGATCGACGGCGAGTCGAACATGTACACGCAGACCTTCCGCCACACGGGCCACTTCACCGGATTCGCGCCGCCACGATTCCCGACGAAGCCGGGCGACGACAAGAAGAAGCGCTGAGCGGGGTGCGCGCCGCATGACCGAGCCCGGGGCGAGCCCGAATCGCCGATTCAACGAGAAAGAGGTCGCGCACATCATCAAGCGCGCCTCCGAGCTGCAGCAACTCGAGACGACGACCGAATCGAGCACGGGAATGTCGCTCGCGGAACTCGAGCAGGTCGCGCGCGAGGCCGGGCTCGACCCCGCGCTCGTGCGCCGCGCCGCGGTCGATCTCGACACGCGCGTCAGCGATCAGACGCCCAACAAGTTCCTCGGTGCGCCGACCGTGCTCCGGCTCGAACGCACGATCGACGGCGAGGTGCCTGCCGACGAGTACGAGCAGCTCGTGCTGGAGATCCAGGGGCAGCTCGGTGAGGTGGGCTCGGGTTCGACGATCGGGCGCAGCCTGCAGTGGACCGTTCAGAGCGCGGCCCGCCGGCGCGTCTCTTCGCGCACGGTGCAGGTGACGATCTCGCCGCGCAACGGGCGCACGACGATCCGGATCGAGGAGCGCTTGGGCGGGCTCGCCGGTGGCCTCTTCGGTGGGCTGATGGGAGGCGTTGGCGGAGGAACGACAGGCATCTCCGCGGGCATCGGGATGGGCGTGCTCCACTCGTGGGGCGCGTTCGCCGGCATCTGGGGCGGCGTCGTCGTCGGCAGCTATCTCCTGGCGCGCACCATCTTCGGACGCGTCGTGCGTGGGCGCGGCGAGGCGCTGCAGACCCTCATGTCGCGGCTCGTCGAGTATGCCTCCGCCACGGCGGTGCAGGCCCCCGGACTCGCCCGCCCCTCGGAGGAGCTGCGCTCACTCGAGCGGGGCGGGGGGCCCGTCGACGGCTAGGACTCTCTCGAGTCCGCGTCGTTGGGGACGTTGTTCGGCTCGTTGTCGATCGTGAACGCCGAGCCGATCGCCCGCGGATCCTTGGGCGCCGACGCGCGCTTCGCCTGCTCCTGGGCGAACCGCTCCTTGTCGCGATCGGGGAGCCCCGACTTCTCGCGAAGCATGTCCTTGTCCGCTCCGCCCGACTCGGGGCGATCACTCTGGAAGTTGTTGCTGGGCTTGGATCCCATGTCGCGCTCCATGCTGAAGGTGCCCGCCTGGGAGTCAGGAAGCATGCCGCCGCCAGGGAGGAACCCGCTCCCTGAATCGCGGGTAAGCCCATCAAGCGACCGCTTCCGCCCTATATTCAGAGAATGCGACCGACAACGCTCATCGCCCCCGCGCTGGGTGCGCTTCTGCTCGCGCATCCGCTCGCGGCCCAGGGTCCGACGTCGCGGCCCAAGGTCACGCCACTGCCGGGCTCGTCGACCGCACCAGGCGCACCCGCCACGCCAACGACGAAGCCTCCCGCTGCGCCGCCCAGGACCGCTGCGCCCAAGGGCGGCGCCGCGGCGGCGAACGAGCCCGGTGCGATCACCACCGCGTACCTCCAGGGCGTCGCCGTGGACAGCATCCATGGCGCGCCCCTCATCGGTGCCGCGATCCAGCTCGAGGGCACCGACCGGCTCGGCATCACCGACTCGCTCGGCCGGTTCCTGATCGACAGCATCAAGCCGGGCAGCTACAAGGTGCTCGTCGACCACGACATCCTCGACACGCTCGGGATCTCGCTGAGCACCGCGCCGATGGAGTTCCAGGCGAACAACGTGACCCGCGTCGTGATCGCGATCCCGAGCCCCGACTTTCTCGCGACGCGGTTCTGCACGCCGGCACGGCGGGCGCTCGGCCCCGGTGTGCTGGTCGGCCGCGTCCGCGAGCCGGACAGTCCAACGGCGGCCGTGGGAGCGCGCGTCTCCTTCGTGTGGTACGACCCTGATCCACCGGCCGTGGCAGGCGTGCCGATTCAGATCAAGAAGCAGCCGCGCGTGCGAGAGGCCACCGTCGGCGAGGACGGCACGTACCGGCTCTGCGGCCTCCCCGAGAAGTACGAGGGCAAGCTGCAGGCGCAACGCAAGGACGGTGGCACCACCGCCGAGGTGCCGGTCGAACAGGATGGCGGACTGCTCACCCTGCGCAGCATGAGCGTCGCGCCGCTGGCCGCCACGGCGGTGAACACGGACACGACGAAGGGGGCGCCGGTGCGCGTCCCGAAGGGGAGCGCGCGCGTGCTCGGCCGCGTGCTGAACAAGGCCGGTGCGCCGGTGGAAGGCGCGCGCGTCAGTCTGCTCGGCGGCGGCTCGTCCACGACGACGCGCGCGAGCGGCGACTTCGTGCTCGATTCGCTGCCGGCGGGCACGCAGGCGATCGCCGTGCGGCATCTCGGCTATGCGCCGCAGGAAGTTCCGGTCGAGCTGTCGTCGCGTACGCCGTTTCGGGTCACCGTGCAGCTGGGGGCCTACGTCCCCGAGCTCGCCCCGGTCGAAGTCGTGTCGCAGATCGACCAGGGACTCGACCGCGTCGGGTTCACTGGCCGGAAGCGCGGCGGCGCGGGTGGCTACTTCATCACGCCGCAGATGATCGAGAACCGGAAAGCGGCGCAGTTCACCGACCTGCTGACCACCGCGCCTGGCATCCGCATCGAGGGGACGATGGGGCACATGGCCATCCGGTCCACGCGCACCGTGGGGCGCCAGGGCTGCGTGACCGTGTACGTGGACGGCTCGCAGTGGCAGCAGCTCGAGGCGGGCGATCTCGACTCCTTCGTCCGCCCCGAAGAGGCGGCGGCCATCGAGGTGTATCCGGCGGGTTCGGCGACGCCCGTCGAGTTCCAGACGTCGGGGCAGGACTGCGCCGCCGTCGTCATCTGGACCAAGTTGAACGTCAACCGGAAGGCCAGGTCGAGAAAATGATCGCGTCGCCGATCGTCCACGATCCGTTCAAGTTCTACCTCGGCCCGATCGAGCTCACCGGCTTCGGCCTCGCGATGATGGCCGCGTTCGGCGTCGCGCACTTCGTCGCGCAGCGTGTGCTCGAGGAGCGCGGCGACGACCCGGACATCATGAACGACGTGACGTTCGCGGCGCTGCTCGGCACGATCATCGGCGGGAAGATCTACTTCGCCATCAACGAGGCGCGCTTCTCGGCGCTGTTCAGCCGCGCCGGCTTCGTGTACTGGGGCGGGTTCATGGGCTCTGTGCTGCTCTCGTGGCTCGTCATCCGCTGGCGGAAGCAGAACTTCCTGCGCGTCGCGGACGGCGCTGCCGTCGGCATTGCCGCAGGCTACGCGATCGGGCGCACCGGCTGCTGGGCGGTGGGCGACGACTATGGCCGCGTGTGGGACGGGGCGCTCGCGGTCGCGTTCCCGCAGGGCGCGCCGCCGTCCACCGTCTACAACATGAACCACGAGTTCCACGCCAACCTGCCGGCATCGCTCCCGCCGGACATGGTGGTCGGTGTCTATCCGACGCAGCTGCTCGAGGTGCTGCTCGGCTTCGTGATGTTCGTCATCCTGTGGCGGTACCGTCGCCACGCGCACGGGGCAGGGTGGTTGTTCGGCCTGTACTGCGTGCTCGCCGGCGTCGAGCGGTTCATCGTCGAGTTCTTCCGCGCCAAGGGCGACATCGTCGGTCCGCTCACCTCCGCCCAGTGGGTCGCTGCCGCCATCGCCGCGGTCGGCGTCTTCCTGCTCACCTCACGTCGGACGACGGCGGCGCCACTCGCCGTCGCTCGCTGACCTTTCGCTCATGGAGACCATGGCGTCCTCGCTTCGTGTGCGGCCCGAGTCGTCGGAGTACGCGCCATTCTACCACAAGTACGTCGTGTCCGTGCCGGAGGGCGACGTCGTCGCGCTGCTGCGCCAGAGCGGCCGCGAGCTGCTCGACACCGTGGCCGCCATCCCGGAGGATCGCGGCGGCTTCCGCTACGGCGAGGGGAAGTGGTCGATCCGCGAGGTACTCGGCCACATGATCGACGCCGAGCGGATCTTCACCTATCGCGCGCTGCGCATCGCGCGCGGCGACACCACGCCGCTCGCCTCGTTCGACGAGAACGAGTACGTGAAGACGGCGGGCTCCGAAGCGCGCACCTTGTCGAACCTGGCGCGCGAGCTCGGCGCGGTGCGTGAGGCGAGCGTGCAGCTCTTCGAGTCGTTCCCGGCCGACGCGTGGGCGCGCTCCGGCGTGGCGAGCGGCAAGGACATCAGCGTGCGCGCGCTGGCGTACATTGCGGCGGGCCATGCGCTGCATCACCTCAGGATTCTGCGCGAGCGGTATGGGGTGAGGTGAATAACGGTGAGTTGGTGAGTTGGAAACGGCCTCGGGAGGCAACAGTCCCGAGGCCGTTTCTCATCCCCCCATCCCCGCATCACTTCAGGATACAGCACCCTCTCGAACAGTCGATCCAGATCGGGTCCGTGGCGTCGAACATCATCAGGTTCGACGTCTGCGTCGAGTCGTTCCCGGACGGAGAGTTGGCGCACGTGTAGAAGTTCGCGCGGTTGACTCGGCCCGGTCGGTACGGATGGTTGCATCCCTCGAACGTCCCGGTACCGAAGCTCGTGTGCTTGCGGGCGCCGGGCGTCGTGTCGAGCTCCTCGATGCGCCAGTCGCCATTCTCCCCCGCGCCGGGCAGCACGATCGCGTAGTACTCGAATTTCTTGTCGGCCTTGAAGCCGTAGCGCTCCTCGTCGAGCGAGCCGCGGTTGAGCGCGCGCACCGCGACGACGCCATTCACGGGCAGCGCCGTCGTCGTGATCGAGTCCTGACCATCCACCGCATCGACGCGCACCTTCGTCGACTGTGACGGCTTCGTGCCGCCGCACCCGGGGTTCCCCTTGCACTTGCGAGCCTTCTCCACCCCGCCGCCCCACTTGAGCTTCTGCACGAAGTCGTAGAACTCGTCGCCGGTGTACTGGTCGATCGGCTTGGTGAGGGCGCCGGGAAGCGCGGCGACGGCGGGCGCCGCGGCGGCGACCGAATTCGCTGGTGCCTGAGGTGGCGCGCCGCCCGCCGCAGTGCCGGCACGGGCGGTATCGGGTGCAGGCTCCTTGGACGAGCAGGCGGTGAGCGCCGCGCCGGCGAGCAGCGCGACGAGGCCAACGCGCACGATCGGCATAACGAGGGATCGTCTCACGAGAGTTGGGGATCGGGAGGACATCGCGGTGCGCCGGTGCCGGCGCGCGAAACGACGACTCGAACTACGACAGCGGCTGGCGCGCCGCAAGGCGGCGCATCCGGGCCAGCGTCGGCTCGAGGCTCGCGTCGGCGTGGCCCCACACGGTGAGCACCCGGCTCGCCCAGAGCGCCGCCGCGGACGGATCGCCGAGCCGCGACGCGAGCTCGGCGCGATACGCCATCGCGCGTCCGACCGACGCGGCCATCGCCGGCTCCGTGACGATGAACGTCGACAGCGTCGGCAGCGCGGTGAGCGCCACGTCGAGCCGTGCCGCCGCACGCGGCGCGTCGCCCGAGAATTCCGCCAGCCAGGCTTCCTCGACGATGGCGTCGAGCGTGATCGCCCCGGGCCGCATCCCGCGGCGCGACGCATCCAGCGAGTCGAGCATGCGGCGCACACCGGTGCGGTCGCCGCGCGCCGCGAGCTGCTGCATCCGCAGCACCACGCTGGTCGGCTCCTGCACCATCAGCGTCGCTTCCGGTCCGAGGCAGGGCACCGCGAGCGACAGCGGACGCCCGAGAAGGCGACTGGTGGCATGCTGGCGCTCCGCCGGCTCGACGTAGCTCGTCAACGTGCGGACGATCGTCTGCGGCAGTGTGCGCACCGAATCGTCGCACACGCCGAGCGCCGCACGCATGAGCAAGGCGGCGAGCGGCTGCTTCACCGCGGGAACGGCTTCGCTGCTCAACTGGAATTCGCTCGCGCCGAGATACTGCGAGGCGCGTCCGGTGCGGCCGGCGAAGGCGGCGAGCGCGGCGAGCTGCGAGGCGTGCGGTGTCGCCGCGGCGGTTTCGGCGCTCAGCACGGAATCGGCCGTTGCGGTGGCGCGTCCGAAATCGCCGAGCTTGAGGTGGAGGCGCACGTCGGCCGCGGCGAGGCGCAGGCGTTGTTCGGGGTCGGTGCTCAGCGCGCGCGCCCGCTCGAGCGCCGAGAGAGCGGAGAAGCGCCCGTTGGGCGTGCCGATGATCTCCTCGCGGGCCTCGAGGAGATCCATCATCGCCTCGAATGCATCGGGATTGGCCGGCATGCGCTGCGTCAACAGCTCGAGCAGCGCGAGCATCCGGTCACGATTGAACCGGAGCGCCGCGTCGGCCGTCGCCGGAGTGGGAGACGAGCGGAATGCCGCGAGCGGCAGCGGCACGTACGCGATGGTATCGGCCTTGAGCGCCACCATGGCACCGAACAGATCGCTGCCCGCCGTGCCCAATCTCGAGCTGTTGTCTTCGATCCGTGCGATCCGGCTCAGAAAGTCGCTCGGCAGTGCGGCGAACGCTTCGGGCGCGAGCTCGAGGGCGCGCGTCGTCGCCCGCCACGCGGCTTCGTGGCTGCCGCGGAATGCCCACCCCGACGGTGACGTTGGCGCGCGCACGACGACCGGGTCGTACGCCTGGCACATGGCGAGACCGAGCCAGGCCATCGCGTCGAGCGTATCGCGGTCGCGCAGCGCGGCGTAGCTCCGGCACGCCGCCGGATAGTCGTCACGCGCGAGCGCACCGAGCGCCGCGGAGAGCGCCTGCTCCCGCGCGTCGAGCGATGCACGTCCCTTGTCGGCCGCGATCCACGTCGGCGTCCACTCCTGCGCCGGCTTGTGGCGCCACGCCTTCGCCTGGGCGAGCCAGAGGTTCGCCTGTGGGTACGCCGGATCGGCGGCGACGGCACTGTCGAGCGCCGGGATCGCCGCGTCGACGTCCCATCGCGCGAGCGCGGTGGCCCCGCGCTCGAACGCGCGCCACGCCGCGTACGACGACGTGCCGCGATCGGCGCGCGTCGAGATGGCGCGCGCCTTCGGCGTGCGCAGGAGGTCGGCGACGATCGC
>Ga0070664_100004323_pt1 | contig 11419 bp, 13 predicted proteins | sample KBSC73metaG_FD_65863 | JGI IMG/M metagenome (GOLD analysis project Ga0070664, IMG submission 65863) | Corn rhizosphere microbial communities from Kellogg Biological Station, Michigan, USA - KBS C7-3 metaG | ecosystem: Host-associated > Plants > Roots > Rhizosphere > Soil ... | reverse complement strand
AGACCTCGCAGCCGTTTCCCAGCAGGAACAACAAGCGCGACAAGCTCATCACCAACGCGGACGGCTCGGTCGATCTCTATTTCGGTCCCACCGCGCCCGTCGGGGAGGAAGCGAACTGGATTGCGACCGTGCCGAAGAAAGGGTGGTTCCCACTCTTTCGCCTGTATGGCCCGCTGGAGCCGTGGTTCGAGAAAACGTGGAAGCCCGGAGAGATCGAACTGGTGAAGTGAACCTGGTTCATGGGACGAATTGCACAATGTCACGCCCGCGAAAAGGCCAGTTTCATCTGTCTGTCTATTTTCCGCCCGAGCATCGGATTCACATGGGGCACTTCTAAATGAGTTTCAAGGAGTAACGAAAAATGAGTAATCAAAACAACGGCTTTAAAGGAACAATCAAGCTCGACATCCGAGATTCAAAACCTGATTGGGACGCTTTTCTTTACAAGAAAGCCCCGAAGGATGCGCCCAATGTGTTGGTTATTCTGTATGACGACACGGGCCAGGCAGCATGGTCGCCGTATGGCGGACGGATAAATATGCCGACCATGGATCGTCTGGCGGCGAACGGCCTCACTTACACCCAATGGCATACCACCGCAGTCTGTTCGCCGACGCGCTCAACTTTCTTAACCGGACGAAACCATCATCTCAATGGAACTTATCAATTGCCAAGTGTTGAGAGGTCGAGGTGATCGATGTGGTAAGCACGGTTGGACGGGATTTCTGAAACCTCATGTTGAGGTCGGCTCGTATAAGTCTTCGATAAGAGTGACTAATTATGTACTGTCCGCGGTGTGCAACCCAGAATCTTGATGGCTCAAAGTTTTGTCGCGCTTGTGGTACCAATCTGGAAACGATTGCCATCGCGCTCGCGGAACAACTTGATCCCGCTCAGTCCGTTAAAGATGTGACGACGTACTTTCGACCAGGTAAGAATAAGCTAGAGAAGCGAAGCGAGGGCCTCACGAACATCGTTCGCGGGTCTGGATTGATTAGTGCTTCAGCGTTAGTAGGCGCAGCACTCGCTGTCTTCAGCGGCAAGCCCGATTGGATAATTATTTGGATGATCTTTGCTGGTTGGATGGCTTGCTGGGGAGTCATCTGCCTGATAGCGGGCATTGCCGCTCTCATCGAGTCCAGATTCATCCCGCGCGACTCGAGGCACACATCAGGGGAAATAGTCTCCCGGACTACGCCAGTGGGTTTGGAAGAAGATCAGGAAATACTATCTGCACCTGCCGCTCCCAAGTTAACATTGCCATCGAGCATCACCGAACATACGACAGAACTACTGAACAAGCAGTCAACCTCCAAGCCCGCTAGTTAAGGACCAGCCTTACATCAACGCAAATTACCGGTCCAGAAGCGGGTCGATGGTGGCGACCTGTACAGTACCGCGAGCGCAGCGACCGGATGCCAGACTCAAGAAGCGCGTTCTATATTGAGCGCGGCATCCGGTCGCTGCGCTCGCGGTACTGTACAGAGTGATAAGCATGTGGAAGATCTCAAAGCTAATCACGCAAGACTCTCGCGCTCAGTTGTTGACACTCATTATTCATCGTGAGCAATACTCACGCAGTGAAGAATGGGAATTAGAGATTGCCGATATCTGCGATCTCAGCGACCTCGCCCTTAAGGGGCCTGAATTGTATTAGACCTCTTTTTAATTCCTCGAGCGCGATACTGGTATGCCGTTGCTTCATTCGATTGGGTAGGATTCGTGGAGCTGCCCCCCGCAGGAGCTGCTTGCTTCTTCGAGCTGCCAGGTTAACCAATTGAAATCTGGACAAGATTCCCGGCCACTCTACGGGTTTGTTGTCACTTGCAACGTTACTACTAACTTCTACTATTCCTGCCATATTTTAACCGCCTTAGTTTTTTAGCCACGCTCATTATGAGCTCTTTGATCGTGGGCGTCTGTGTGGTACACCACATACATCAAAAGGTTTTAAGCAGCTATTGGCCGTTTGGCCGTCTAAAACCTTCATTGTTTCCCCGATTGTGTGTGTTCCCGCACAGACCATCCTGACGTGTTGGTTGTAGACTTCTTTCGCAGAGTTATTGAAGCATTATGAGATTGTTAAAGATTCTAATAGGAATGATCCTATTAGGTGGTGCGGCATGGACGACGGTTAAGACCTATAAGGGTCGCGGCGCATCGTCGTTCCTCATTTTGGCGTTTGCGGTTTTTCTCGTCGCACTAGGGTTGTGGTTTGTCGTCAGCGCCTGCGCAGCGATCATCCACGACTTCAGAGTCGGAAGCGAATGGATCAAATGACTCCGATGTCGAGGAGAGAAATGCGAGTCGAAATCACCGACTCGAATGCGACTTGGCGACTTGAGAAGAACACTGATTTATCTGCCCGGCCCAATTCTGTTTTCGTAATAACCATATCTGTTAGTGATATTTATGGTGATTTGACATATAGGGCTTGGAGGCGTAAGGTCAAACAGAACCGAGACCAGCTAACTCCATTCTCAGCTCCTTCTGGACCAGCCAGATCGTCTGAAACCCACAGCTCGACTACCAATAATTTCAGGGTGTTTTCCCTTGCTGTTAGTTTGCCACTATTGAGCGCTCGTTCGCGCAAATCAATAATGGCGGGCCAATTTCCTGCCTCACAGAAATCACTCCTGGTAGCAACCCAATGAAGGAGATTGAAGGAAGTCATGACAACCAATATCCAACCACTGAACGACCGTGTGATCGTAAAACGCATTGATGAGGGCGAACAGGTGCGCGGCGGCATCATCATCCCTGACACCGCAAAAGAGAAACCGCAGGAAGGTGAAGTGATCGCTGTTGGCCTTGGAAAATATCGAGAAGACGGCTCGCGTCAGCCACTTGATGTGCATGCGGGCGACCGCGTGTTATTCGGCAAGTATGGCGGCTCAGAGATCAAAATCGACGGCGAAGATCTCTTGATCATGCGCGAAGACGAGATTCTTGGAGTTATTAGCCGGGCTGGTGCAGCTGCCGGCGGCAAAAAGAGCAAGTGAGTCAGGTGCGAAAGCGTACGACCGCAAACCAATAGTTTGCAAACAATTTTTGAATTGGAGAATGGACGACGATTATGGCAAAGCAAATTGTACAAGGCGAAAAATCCCGAGCGGCGATCCTGCGTGGTGTGAATCAACTCGCCGACGCAGTGAAGATCACCCTCGGACCGAAAGGTCGCAACGTAGTTCTAGACAAGAAATACGGTAGCCCAACAATCACCAAAGACGGCGTGACCGTGGCGAAAGAGATTGATCTAAAAGATCCCCTGGAGAATATGGGAGCGCAGATGGTGCGCGAGGTAGCTTCGAGAACGAGCGACGTGGCGGGTGACGGAACAACCACGGCGACAGTACTCGCGCAGGCAATTTTTCGCGAGGGTGTGAAGACTGTTGCCGCGGGTGCTAATCCAATGGCACTGAAACGCGGCATCGACAAGGCAGTCGAACGCGCGACCAAAGAGATCAAGAAAATGTCGAAGCCCGTCACGGGAGATATGATCGCGCAGGTTGGCACTATTTCAGCAAATGGCGACCAGAGTATCGGCGAATTAATTGCCGAGGCCATGACTAAGGTTGGCAAGGATGGTGTGATCACTGTCGAAGACTCGAAAACAATGGAGACATCGTTAGAAGTTGTCGAAGGGATGCAGTTTGATCGTGGCTACCTTTCGCCTTACTTCGTCACCAACGCTGAAACAATGAAGTCCGAGCTCGAGAATCCGATCATTCTCCTCAGTGAGAAGAAAATTTCGTCGATGAGAGACATGTTGCCGATTCTTGAGCAGGTCGCAAAGTTGGGTAAACCAATTTTGATTATTGCTGAGGACGTGGATGGCGAAGCCCTTGCTACTCTGGTAGTCAACAAACTGCGTGGCACGCTTAACGTCGCAGCGGTCAAGGCGCCAGGCTTCGGTGATCGTCGCAAGGCGATGCTTGAAGACATCGCAGTACTTACCGGTGCCAAAGTCATCAGCGAAGACCTTGGGATCAAACTCGAGAACGTCATGCTCGACGACCTGGGTAGCGCCAGGCGCGTGACCATTGACAAAGACAACACGACGATCATTGACGGAGGTGGCGAGACCAGTGATTTGCAAGGTCGTGTGAAGACACTGAAAGCTCAAATAGAAGAGACCTCGTCAGACTACGACCGCGAAAAATTGCAAGAGCGATTAGCCAAACTGGTTGGTGGTGTTGCGATAATTCGCGTTGGCGCTGCTACTGAGACCGAACTCAAAGAGAAGAAGGCGCGCGTTGAAGATGCAATGCACGCGACTCGCGCAGCCGTGGAAGAGGGAATCGTACCCGGTGGCGGAGTGGTATTCATTCGGGCCGCCAAGGCGCTCGACAAATTCAAACTCTTCGACACCAATAGCGACGACGAACCAACTGGCGATCCGGACGAACAAATTGGCGTTAACATTGTCAAACGAGCCCTGGAAGATCCACTGCGTCAGATCGTAATGAACTCCGGTAAAGAAGGTGCAGTTATTGTTGAAAGAGTTCGTAGCGAGAAGAATCCAAACGTCGGCTACAACGCAGTGACGGAAAAGTTTGAAGACCTCGTGGCCGCTGGTGTGATTGATCCCGCCAAGGTGACGCGATGCGCGCTGCAAAACGCCGCATCGATAGCAGGGCTAATGCTAACAACGGAAGCCCTTATTTCTGAGCTACAGGACGATGACAAGCCACGGGCATTGCCCGGCGGCATGGACATGTAATTCCGTGGCAAATTGGGAGGCCAACATGTTCACCATGCGGCTTCTGTTGATCTCGAAGGAAAAGTCCTTCTGAGGAACCCCAGATGGGGAAAGGTAAGAAACAAATGTCTATGAAACTTTATGTTGGTAATCTCTCGTTTGAGACGTCGAGCAGTGATCTGCAGACGCTGTTTGCAGAAACGGGAACAGTTGAAAGTGCCTCGGTGATCGAGGATCGTGAAACGGGTCGCTCGCGTGGCTTCGGCTTCATCGAAATGTCCACCAAGGAAGAAGGAGCTGCCGCTATTCAGAGATTCAACGGTCAGGAAGTGAGCGGAAGGGCTTTAAAAGTCAACGAAGCCAAGCAGCGTGAGAGTCGTCCATCTTACAATTAAGAGCACGTTGAGAATTCCTGGTTGAAAATCCCACATTGAAAGAAAGAATCCCACCCACGGTAGTGGGTGGTTCTTTCAAGTCCCACCTAAAAAGACATGACACCACCGGCTTCAGCCGCGTGGTCCCTCAACTTCCACCTAACCCACAACTAACCATGATCGCACGACACCACCGGCTTCACCCGCGTAGTTCCTCATCCATAGCTTACCTCTTCCTAGCCTATTTATCTTCATGTTAAATTCTCAGCACTATGAAACCTCACTTCACGGCGCTGGAAGCGGCCTATCAGCTTCACTACTACCTCTACCTCAAAACCAACTACCTACGCCCTATATTTCAACCTGATACCACGCAAGCTCTAGTTACAGAAGTCTTATCCGAAGTTTGTGCGCGTGAGAAATATTCTCTGCTCGAAGGCCCAGTCATAAATCCCAACCATCTGAAGCTCCTCCTCAGTCTTCAACCCACACACTGCTTATCGGACGTGATAAAGAAGTTGAAAGGCAACATCTCCCATCGGCTTGGTCCAATGCTGACCGGGAAGCTCTGGGCGCGAGGCTATTTTGCAAGGACGAGTGGAAAGATCGACTTGGTGCGGGCTCGCGACTATATCGACCAACAGGTGCGGCATCATGGCTATAAAGGCGAATGGACCAAGGCCTTGAAATTCCATGATCCTCATTTTTCCTCTCCATTTTTCCACTTTGTCCTATCAACATATGCTCGCTCTGAGATCTTTGATGAAGCGATCGCCAGCTCGCTATTCAATTACATTATCGCGATAGGCATACCCGTATGGGTATTATTCGCAATACATCTTCGGCGACAGTGAGGGCGCCAATAGTCGGGGCTATCACGATGGGTTGAAGACCGGGTCCACTGATGCGCGTCACAATCGCAGTTACGATCCTGAGCGATCGCAATATTTTAAGTCTTCAACACCGTCAAGCCGCATTATCTCTGGACTCACCCGACGCTCCGCGAATCGGTACTGACCGTTGCTACCTCTCTGCTACCGTTGCCAGTAGCGTTTGATGCGGTCGGCGAGCATCGGGAAGGGTACATACTCGGCGGAACGTCCAGCGCGTCGCAACTCTTCAACCATTCGCATCGCGCCATCAGCATTTCGAGTGTGTACAAGTATTGTCGATGCCGCCTGCTTGTCGGGATTCGTACTCAACCATATCGCAATCGCATAACCAGTTCGCTCGTCATCGGTCGACTCAGCATGGTAGTGCTCTGGGTGTAGATCGTGATCGAGAAAGATTGCATCGTACGACTTAGCACTCAACATTTCCTGCGCCTGAACGACGTTGTCAGCGATATCGAGGAAATCACCTTTGAAACGAGTCGTGAACCACTCGTGTCGTCGCTTGTCGTCATCAAGGAGAAATACCCGGATCGGATGGCGTTCGGCTTTGATGGAGGCGAGCCCAAGCTTGGCTAGCAGAGAATTCAACAGTTGCATATGATGGCTAATCTAAGATCGAATTGAGGAGAATGTGGAATATAACATAACGCAAGATTGCTCGAAGGTGTGTTACCTGCCTTACTCGGTGCAATAAATCAGTAACTTCTTGTTTTCCTGGGCACGTTCTTACGCCAACGGCCAGTACAGTACCGCGAGCGCACCGACCGGATGCCACACTCAACAAAGCATCGTAAGAACAGAGCCGAAATTGAGTGTGGCATCCGGTCGCTGCGCTCGCGGTACTGTAGGTGAAGCAATCCTGAGTGGGATTAGCAAACCCGTTGGCGCTTGGTTGCGACCGTGCTGTGCCTCTTTTGTGTCCCTGGTATCTTCGTGGTGAGCGCGCCCTGAGAAAGCTATCACCGGCGATCAGCCCGATAAAACAAGCGCCGCTTAATTTTTAAATACCGGATGTTATAATTCGCCGCGAAGACTGTTAGAGTGCACAATATGTTTGAAGGCGTGAAAGAGTCACCGATTTCAAAACCTGAGTCAGAAGGCGACGTCTGCGATCAATGCTTTGGCACAGGCACCAAGCTTGATCCGGTGAAAGGCGCAATGCCGTGTCCTTGTAAGACCCGGGCAAGTTCGCAGAAATTATTGCGGGCGGCGCGCATACCAGCGCGTTATGCAAACTGTTCGTTGGACAATTTTAGAGTTGCGCATGATAGTTCGCAGGAGAAGGCGTTCCTTTACGCTGGCCGTCTCGTGCTTGATTTTCCGGCCGTCGATAAAGGATTGCTGTTTATGGGTCCAGCTGGAGTCGGAAAGACCCATCTTTCAGTAGCCATCATAAAAGGCCTCCTTGCCAAGGGATTTCCGTGTCTGTTTTGTGAGTTTGGATCGCTTTTGAAGGAGATTCAGGATTCCTACAATCCCATCTCGAAGTCGTCTGAATTGAAAGTGCTGGCCCCGGTCTTTCAGGCAGAAGTACTGGTTTTGGATGAACTGGGAGCAACGATGCCGACTGATTGGGTCCGCGATACGATGTACCAGATCATTAATAAAAGGTACAACGACAGGAAATTGACAATCTTCACCACAAACTACCTGGACGAAGTACGAACTGATCTGAAGAGTCAATCGGATTCAAGTGATCGGCCGATGGGTAGGAAGGAAGCTTCCGAGCGGATCCGTGAAATGGCGACTCTTGAAGATCGCATTGGGTCCAAATTGCGCAGTCGTCTTTTCGAAATGTGTACTGAGGTGAAGATTGAAGGTGACGACTACCGGCGAAAGAAAATCTAAGAAACTCCCATCCTCATTACGCATCATTCAACAACAATCAGGCGAATACCCAACGGTGTTTGTAGATTTCTGTGCCATGAGTGTTTCGTCGGACGAGGCCTCACGAACTCGGGAAATGGAAAATGAGAAATGAGAAATGAGAAATGGAAAATGGACGGATTCTCTGACTTAGAAAGGCCCGATCCGCGAAGTGGGGCGCCCGCGGAGGGACGCCCCTACGAAATATGGGGGGTAGCATGTAAAATGCTTTCTTCAGTCGGCTCAAAATTTAAAACAATAAACGTCTCCTGATGCCCAAACGCACCGATATTAAAAAGATTCTAATCATAGGTTCCGGTCCCATAGTCATTGGTCAAGCCTGCGAATTTGATTACTCCGGAACTCAAGCATGTAAAGCTCTTCGCCAAGAGGGATACGAGATTGTTCTCGTCAATTCCAATCCGGCGACGATCATGACCGATCCCGAAACGGCGAATGTCACCTATATCGAGCCGCTCAACGTTCCGTCTCTCACCGAAATTATTCGCCGAGAACGTCCTGATTCGCTCCTGCCAACTGTAGGTGGTCAAACCGCGCTGAACCTGGCCATCGCTCTCTCTGATGCTGGGGTGCTCGACGAGTACGGCGTGGAAATGATAGGCGCCAATCGTGAAGCCATAAAAGTTGCCGAAAATCGTTTGCTGTTCAAACAGGCGATGGACGAGGTGGGACTCGACATGCCGCGCGGTGGTTTTGCGCAAACCTGGGAAGAAGCAAAACAGATTGTCGCAACCACAGGGTATCCAGCGATCATTCGACCGTCATTCACACTCGGAGGCACTGGTGGCGGAACAGCCTATAACCCGGAAGAGTTTGAAGAGATCATTCGGTCAGGACTCGCAGCCTCTCCGATTCACGAAGTCTTGATCGAAGAGTCAATCCTCGGTTGGAAAGAGTTCGAGCTCGAGGTGATGCGAGATCTTGCCGACAACGTCGTCATCATCTGCTCAATCGAAAACTTTGATCCGATGGGAGTTCACACTGGCGACTCGATCACCGTCGCGCCCGCGCAAACTCTCACCGATCGCGAGTATCAACGCATGCGCGACATGGCCATACAGATCATTCGCAAGGTCGGAGTTGAGACTGGCGGATCGAATATTCAATTCGGAGTTAATCCCGAAAACGGTGATATTCGCATCATCGAGATGAACCCGCGCGTGTCTCGTTCATCCGCACTGGCTTCGAAAGCGACTGGTTTTCCAATTGCGAAGATCGCTGCGAAACTCGCTGTTGGTTACACGCTCGATGAGATTCCAAACGACATAACGAAAAAAACACCAGCATCCTTCGAACCCACGATCGATTACGTTGTGGCCAAGATTCCTAAATGGGATTTTGAAAAGTTCCGCGAAGCAGAGGACGTGCTCGGCACCCAGATGAAGTCCGTGGGCGAGGTGATGGCCATCGGTCGCACTTTTAAAGAGGCGCTTTTTAAAGGACTGCGATCGCTCGAAGCGGTAAAGCCTTTGCGACTTGAAGATGTGTCTGACGACGAGTTGCAACGTAAGCTCGCGAGACCCAACTCTCAAAGGTTTTCATATATCACGTACGCGCTGCAACATGGTTGGCCCATCTCGGAAATCTATCGCCTTTCCAGGATCGATCCATGGTTTCTCGATCAGTTGCAACAGGTGATGGACATTCAAAAGGACATCGAAGGCACCAAACTCGAGGACATCTCGGCAGAAGAGTTGCGAGCTTTTAAAGAAGTCGCTCTTTCCGATCGTCGTCTGGCTTATCTTACCGAGCGTTCCGAGGATGAAGTGCGCAGTTATCGGAAGAAATTAGGTGTGGTACCGGTCTACAAGCGAGTTGATACCTGCGGCGCCGAGTTTGAATCCTATACGCCTTATCTCTATTCGACTTACGAAGAGGAAGACGAAGCGGCGCCAACTGATCGACGCAAGATAATGATCCTGGGCTCTGGTCCAAATCGAATCGGGCAGGGAATTGAGTTTGACTATTGTTGTTGTCACGCTTCATTCGCGCTTCACGAAGCCGGCTTCGAGACAATCATGGTCAACTGCAATCCTGAGACAGTATCGACGGATTATGACACCTCGGATCGCCTCTACTTCGAACCACTCACGTTCGAAGACGTGATGAATATCGTCGACGTTGAAAAACCTGAAGGTGTCATAGTTCAGTTTGGCGGTCAGACGCCGCTCAACCTCGCGATGCGACTGCACAAAGCTGGAGTGCGCGTAATTGGTACTTCGCCTGACTCAATTGATCTCGCAGAGGATCGAAAACGATTCGGCGCCTTACTAAAAGAATTGGGCATTCCGCAACCTGAAAATGGAATGGCCGCCTCGGTTGAAGAAGCTCGCGAGGTTGCTGGACGGATTGGCTATCCAGTGTTAGTCAGACCCAGCTATGTGCTTGGCGGACGGGCCATGGCGATTGTTTACGACGAAGAGTCGCTTGAGCGATACGTGCGAACCGCAGTTGGTTTCACTCCGGACCGGCCAGTACTGATTGATAAGTTTCTCGAACAAGCTGCTGAATTCGACGTCGATGCTCTTGCGGATCAAACCGCGTGCGTGATTGCCGGCATCCAGGAACACATCGAGGAAGCTGGAATACACTCCGGCGATTCCTCTTGCGTGTTGCCCCCTGTTCGTATCGAGCCTGAACATTTGGACACGATGCGTCATTACACACGCAAACTCGCGTCGGCGCTATCTGTATGTGGGCTGATGAATATTCAATTTGCGATCAAGGACCATCGCGTTTATGTAATCGAAGTAAATCCACGCGCGTCGCGCACGGTGCCGTTCGTGTCGAAAGCCACCGGAGTTCCGATTGCGAGAGTTGCGTCGCTAATTATGGCTGGTAAGCCTCTCAAGGATTTCAATCTGCCGGAGGAGCTTTCGGTTAAGCGGTTCTTTATCAAGTCGCCGGTGTTTCCTTTCGCCAAGTTCCCCGGAGTTGATCCCATCCTGAGTCCCGAGATGCATTCAACCGGCGAAGTAATGGGTATCGGAGAAACGTTTGGCGAGGCCTACGGAAAAGCGATGATGGGCGCTGGCCTCGGACTTCCCTCGAGCGGCAAAGCGTTTTTAAGTGTCAATGATATTGATAAAGGCGCGGCAGTGATCCTTGCCCGAAAACTCAGCAGGCTCGGATTTGAGATCGTCGCTACCGTGGGCACTGGAATGCGACTACGTGAGGTTGGAATCGAAATTGAGACTGTGTTCAAAGTAAATGAAGGTCGTCCGAACATCGTCGATCACATAAAGAGCGGTGAGATTTCATTGGTCATCAACACACCGTTAGGACGCGTTTCGCATTATGACGAGCAAGCGATTCGTCGTGCGGCGCTCCAGTACAATGTGCCTTGTGTGACAACGATGACAGGCGCGCAAGCCCTGGTCGAAGCAATAACGGCAGCAACCGAGACAAATCGACCAAGTGTCCACTCTCTACAAGAACTGCACTCCATGCAGGGGGCGATGGATGCCGTGAGTTCCAGTTAACGCCTTTTGAGCGAACAAGGGAGGATAAAAGCTTGCCGATTAATGATCCCGAAGACATCCGCAAAATACTCGACGAGTGTC
>Ga0070664_100004315_pt1 | contig 11431 bp, 8 predicted proteins | sample KBSC73metaG_FD_65863 | JGI IMG/M metagenome (GOLD analysis project Ga0070664, IMG submission 65863) | Corn rhizosphere microbial communities from Kellogg Biological Station, Michigan, USA - KBS C7-3 metaG | ecosystem: Host-associated > Plants > Roots > Rhizosphere > Soil ... | reverse complement strand
TTCTCCGGCCGGTATTCGGTATAGATGACCTGCGAGGTCGCCGTATCGCCATGCACGAAGATCAGTGCATTATCGACGGTCATGTTGAAGGGGATTCTCTCGCGAGGCGCAGCGGGTGCCTCCCCAGCCGCCGGCACCGGGCGCGCACCGCCACCGTAGGCCGATTGGATCGCTTCCCTGCCGTCGTAGCGGCGGGTGCCGAGAATCAGCGCACCGTCTTCGGCGTAGAAACTGGATTCGGGGGCTTTCGTTTCCTTTCCGAAGTTGTAGTAGTAGCGGGTGATCTGATCGAGGATCAACTGCCGATCGATCAGCGACTGCACAGTCATTGTGTCTTCGGCAATTGCCGCCGTACTCGTCATCACGATGAAGCAGAGCCCCGCGGCAGCCGCCCCAGCTGCCAGCTGACGACGAAGCGAAATCACGGTCATAGTCATCTCCCACATTCCTGCTGATACGGTGTTCCGATGTCGGACCCGCGCGCGATGCCCGGCGATCCCACTTTATAGACTGCGGTTTGCTTGTGAAGCAAACTCTTGCCGAGGAGACGCCCGGGCCAGGAACGTAGTCCAGACGTCGTCCAATTGCGCGCAAACACCGGGGAAGACGTGCGCGTTCTTTCGATGTCGGGTTGATAATCCCGCGCTCCCTCCTACCCTGCATTGGCGAGCAGCCGCGTCACGCGGATCAGAAGTCGAACTGCACGCTGAACCTCATGAGCCGGGCGTCCATGATGTTTAACGGCGCCTGCCAGCTGGTTCCATACGAATTGTTGACGGCGAGTACATCGCTCGAGTTCAGCGCGTTGTTCAGATCGAAGTTGATCGACGTGCGATACCCGCCCCCGAAGCGAAAGATCTTCGAGAACCGCAGGTCCAACTGGTTTGCCCGGCTCACGTATTCCGTGGATCCGGCGATGTTGGGCGCCGTGGCGGTGGTGAAGCCTTGCGGCTGCGTAATCGGGATCAGGTTGATCAGGCGAACCCCCGCTGCGGAGAACGAGGGTAGTCCCACCTGAAAGGGCAGCACGAACTGGTTCGCGGCAAGCGGCGGTCCTGGCGAACTCTGGAACGTGACGCCGAACTGGACGTCGATCTTCGGCACCAGATAGGTCCCGAGCAGCTTGCCCTGCGTGAGGAACGACTCGTCGACGTGGCAGTAGCTACGCGGAACCGCAAAGATTCCGAAGACCAACTGCGTTTCCGGCAACTTTTGCTGGATCTCGCAGACGTCGGCCGACCGACGACCGGTGCTGATCCCGCCCTGAATCGTGAAGCCGTTACGAGGACGGGCATTGAACGTGATGTCCACGCCGTTCCAGTGCTCCGTCATCTTGCCGACGTTGTCGGACAACGTCGTGTAGTTGTCCACGAGGCCAGCCTTGGACGGAATCACCTCGTACAACCCGCTGATAACCTGGCCGCTGTTCTCCAGTCGGCTGTCGACCGGCACCGTGAGGCTGTACTCGAAGAAGTCAGCGGCGGTGACGGCCCGGTTGTCCACGACCTGGAAGTTTCCGTACCAGCGGCGGAAGTACCCCACATCGACCGACACGCGCGGAAGTATCTCCCGCTGCACACTCGCCGAGAATTCCTGGCTCCAGAAGCGGTGCCCCCAGCCCGTATGAATGTCGGGATCGATCGCCGCGCTGGGCGTCAATTGACCGAACAACTGATTATCGAGCGCCCCGCAGTCGCCGTTGGCCAACGGGTTCAGCAGGTTGCACTGCGGCACATAGTAGTTGGGATGTCCGAACGGCAGACTCGGCGTCCAGCTCCGGCTCGCGCGCGTCGCCAGGTTGTTGATTGGATTTCCCTCTGCGGCATTACCGCCGCTGACGTACTTGCCCCAGGCTGCCTTCAGCGCCGTCCTCCCGTCGCCGGTGAGATCGTAGGCGAACCCGACCCGCGGCGAAATGTCCTTCATGTTGTTGTAGTCCTGCGCCGGAATGGTGATGTCGCGCGTCGGCGTCCAGGCCGTCGGCCCGAGATGCTGATCGGGAAAATTGTTCTTGAAGTAGTCGAACCGCAGCCCGCCGTTGACCGTCGCGCGTCCGAGCGTCCACTTGTCCTGGGCATAGATGCCCATCTCCGCAGACAGGTGCGTGGTGGCGCAGTACGGCAGCGCGTGCTGCTCGATTGCGACCGGTGTCAATGAACGTCCGGCCGAATCCGTCACACCGCCCCCAAAGCTAAACCTCATGGCTCCGGTGTTGTCGTATTGGCAGCTCGTGGAGGTGCCGAAGTCGTTCATCCAGCCGAATTTCATCGCATGCGCGCCCGTCACGTACGACAGCGACGACTGCGCCTGCATGATGTGCGGTGCGTCCTGCGTCCCGTAGATCGCAAACCCCGAGCAACAGTAGCCGTTCCCGTGATACAGGAGTCCAGTGTTCAGATCCTGGACGACGATTGCATCGACGAGTTTCCTCGACGACGGCCCATACCCCGCGCATGCCGCGTTCACCGACGGGGCACAGTCGTCGACGAACCCTTCGCCATGGTGGCCGAACTTCGCCTCCACCAGCAGCTTGTTCGTGACCGGTGATGCATAAGTGACAGTTGTCATCGACTCGCGCTGGAACGACCAGCTCGAATAGATTTCGGGCGCCTGGTTCGCGGAAGCGGTCTGCCAGTATCGCGATTGCGGCTCGAAGGAAAAGCCGAACTTGTTACGGGGTGTCGCCTGAGCCGTGAGGCGAATGCTGGCGGTCGGGGTCATCTTCTTGATGTCCTCGCCGGGCGCGCTCAGGTCTGGCTCGTAATTCCACTTCGTCGGGTCACCGAGGTTCTTGTTCTGGAACGCGCCAGCGTAGTTGAAGGTGCTCTCCTGCCACCGCATGGAACCGAAGAACCACAGGCGGTTTCTCAGGATCGGGCCGCCGATGGCGGGGTTGATATCGTAGATGCGTTTGAGTTCGTTCGGCGAGGCCAGCCCCTTCGCCTGGAGCTCGGAGGTGTAGTTGTTGCCCTGGAACGAACTGTTTGCGCCTGTAGCGAATATCGATCCCCTGAACACGTTGCCGCCTTCCTTGGGGATTACGTTGATGACGAAGCCGGATCCGATGGCTTCCGCCGACCCCGACGAAGTCTCCATCGCCACTTCGGCGGCCGTACCCATATCGGGGACGAAGTTGCTCGCCCACCCCGACGACAGCAGGTTCCTGGCTGACAGCCCGTTGATCATGAGCCGTCCGTCGAGCGGGCGGCTGCCATGCACCGAGAAGACGGTGATGTTCATGTTCCCCGTGCCCCCTACATCCTGCTGGTTGCCTCCGCTGAAGCTGTTCAACGTCACGCCCGGAACGAGCACGGCGACCGCGTACTGACTCCGGCCACTGGGGAGCGCCGACACGACCTGATCGCTGATGACCGTGTTCTTCTGTGTGTTCTGGATGTCTACCGTCGGAGACTCGCCGGTCACGGTCAGCGTCTCTGTCACATTGCCGACGGTCAGGTCGGCGTTGACGGTCACGGTGTTCGAGCCGGTCAACTCGATGTTTTCGCGCCTGACGGTGGTAAATCCTGACAGGGTGAACGTCACACTGTAGAGACCGGGCCGAAGATTGACGATCTGATACTGGCCGGAGCCGTCAGTCGAAACGGATCGAACCCTTTCGATGAGCACAGGGCTAGAGGCTTCGACGGTTGCGCCGGGCAGCACGGCCCCGGATGCGTCTCTGACCACTCCAGCGATGGATGCCTGTGCAAGCGCAATCGATGGCGCAAGCACCAGACACGCGAAGGCGCACGCTCCTACTACCCCACACAATCGGTTCATAGCGGTCTCCTAGGGAAGATCCGAAGCCAGTACGAAGGCGACCAACGTGGGCGGTTAAACGAGGCCGCACGCTAGCACGGTGGCCGGTCAAAAACAATGGATTCGCGGTTGTGGCTACCAGATTGCGGTGATTGAAGTTAGGAGTGTTCTCGCCCTGCAAGCTGTGGCTATCGAAAAGTCGATGCGGGGGCAGATCAGGATGTCGCGACTTGAAAGTCGATTTGGTCCAACGGGCCGTACTATGCTGTGATAATCGGCGCCGGGACGCTCGACACCAAGGGCGGCCGGAAGATCAACGCTTCGGCGCAAGTCCTCGATACCGACGACCGTCCGATCGCCGGCTTGTACGGGGCCGGCAACTGCATCGGTTCGCCGGCTGGGCAGGGTATTGGGCGGACCGATCGACGCTCGGTCCGGCGCTCACATTTGGCGCGCTGGCTGGAAGGCACGCCGCCGGGTCGGGTCACGGCCGAAGGAGCTCACATCAACGGCGCAACGATTCTCGTCACCGGGTGCTCCAGCGGCTTCGGCGAGCTGGCGGCGCAGACCCTGGCCAGGAAAGGTCATCGCGTGTTTGCCTCGATGCGCGGCGTCGCCTCGAAGAACGCTGCCGCCGCTAGTCGACTCCTCGGCTGGGCGAACGAGCGTGCTCTTGCCCTTGAAGTCGCTGACATGGACGTGACTGATGACCGGTCGGTCCACGCGTGTGTTGATGGCGTCCTGCGCGCGGCTGGACATATCGACGTCGTCATCAATAATGCCGGGCGCGGCTCGATAGGCCCGATCGAAGCGTTTTCCATGACACAGATTGAGCAGCTGATGAGCACCAACGCCCTTGGTCCGATCCGCGTCGACCGCGCGGTGCTTCCATCTATGCGGCGTCGAGGCGCCGGCCTGCTCGTTCATATCTCAAGCACCGTCGGCCGTGTCCTGCCAGGTCCCGGCGGCGTGTACGGCGCGACCAAGTGGGCCTTGGAAGCATTCGCGGAGTCGTTGAGCCATGAGGTGAAGCCATTCGGCATCGATGTCGCAATCCTCGAGCCAGGTGCATATCCGGCGACCGCCACGATGGCGCGAGCCGTGATGCCCGAGCATAAAGACATCGCCGGTGAGTACGCGAAGGTCGCAGCGCCATTTCGGCTCACGGTTCGCGACGACTCTCCCCAGGATGTCGCCGATGCGATCGCGAAATTGATCGACACGCCCGCCGGATACCGCCCGTTGAGAACCGTGGTTGGACGCGTAATGACGGAAGGTGTAGCTGAATTCAACGCCGTTTACGAGCGCACGAAGACGCGGCTCATCGAGAGCTTCGAATGAAACGAACTCGGTGCTCTTGCCGGTCTGCATCATTGCTGGTATGACGGCATCGCTCGCGGCGTGACAGACAACTAAATGAATCGAACACTTGCGGTCGCGACGGCATCCGGGGCTCTCATCGTCGGCATTGGCGTGTCGGTGTTCCGCGGTCAGTCACAGGAGCCGGCTTCCGCGCTTCCGTTCAGGCCTGCGTTCAAGAACCAGACGCGGGCCCCGCAGCCGCCGCAACGATCAGCTTACGCGGTCGAGCCCGTCACCTCCGGACTGGATCATCCCTGGTCGCTCGCGTTTTTGCCGAACGGTCACAAGCTGGTCACCGAGCGAAATGGCACGATGCGCATTATCGACCAGGCCGGGCGCGTGTCGGAGCCGTTGAAAGGGTTGCCTCCGTTCCTGCTGGCTGGCGGCCACGGGCTGGCGGATGTTCTGCTCGATCCTGAATTCGCGCGGAACCGGTTCATCTACTTCTCGTATCTGGCGCCGCCGGCTGGGAAACCTGCCCGATCGATGCCGAACGACGAGATGAATTCCTGGCTGAATCGGCCGCTCGAAGACCGGCTGAAGGATCCGATGGGGATCCCGCGGGTGGCGCGGGCGCATCTGGCGGAGGACGAGCAGCGGATCGAAAACCTCTCGATCATTCTCGAAGGCGGCGATCGCCGGATGGCTTTGGCGAACGACGGAACCCTGTTCGTCATGGCCGAGACTCAGACGAGCGGCGGTGTGACGTTCGTCGACGACTTGCCGCAGCGTCTCGACCAGCCGTGGGGGAAAGTTCTCCGCGTGACTCGAGACGGCACGATCCCAAGGGACAATCCATTTGTTGGCAAGCCGGGCGTGCTTCCGCAGATCTATGCGTACGGGGTGCGCGATCCAGAGGGTGCTGCGATCGAACCACGTACAGGCAGGCTCTGGATAAACGAGCACGGCGTGAAAGGCGGCGATGAATTGAACGTGATCCTGCCAGGCCGAAACTATGGGTTTCCGGTGATCACGTATGGCCTGCAGTACAACGATCAACCGATCGGTGGTGGACAGACGGCAAAAGCGGGCATGGAACAGCCTGTGTACTTTTGGAATCCCGATATCGCACCTTCCGGTCTGCTCTTCTACACAGGCTCGCGCTTCCCGGACTGGACCGGCGACCTCTTCCTCGGCGCGCTGCTCGGCAAGCATCTGATCCGCCTTCGGATCCGTGAGGATCGCGTTGTCTTCGAAGAAAAGCTGCTCACCGAGCTCGATGCCCGCATCCGCGACGTGCGCCAGGGTCCCGATGGGTTGATTTACCTGTTGAGCGATGAGGATAACGGCCGGCTGTTCCGACTGGTGCCAATCGAGCACTGATCTGTGCGAGGTCCAGCGGCCGGATGAAGTGTTGCACCTGGGGACAATCGGGTGCCGTTGTACTCCGCAAAAACTCACGCCGCGATTGGTTCCAGCTCATAGTGATGATGGAGGCCGCCGAGACGGGTACAGGCGGCGACGCGATGAGCGGCGCGTAGCCGGTGTCCGGTCAGAATCGTATGTCGTGTTGGGGCATGCGGAAGGCCAGGACCCAACGCGGAATGTGGTCGTTCACGGTTGTAATGGGAAATCCCGTTCTGTCCCACCGTGGATCGCACTCTACGCCACTAACCGGTAGTAGTAGTTCAGGATTCCACCGACTCGCTGGCTGCGACGCACAGCACCGGTCCGTCGTTCTGCCGGCGGACCGTCGATCAGTTCGTTCGCAAGGCCTTGATGGTTTCGTTCACGATGGTAGTGGGCGACGAACTCTCGCAGAGTCCGACGAAGGTGCCATTCGCCCAGCGGGACGACACGATGAAGGCATTCCTCCTTTACCGACCGGATAAACCGTTCCGCATACGCGTTGCAATTCGGCGCACCAGGCGGCGTTCGGATAACGCGAACACCCGTCTTCGAGAGCCACTGCTCTACCGCGTTGCTCCATTTCGGATCGCGATCGCAGACTAGGATCCGTCCTCTCTGTAGGATGGCGTCTGGCTCGCTCGTGACTGGCCGCAGGCATTGGATGACGAATGCTTCGGCCGGATACGGCGTCGAGCCCAGGATCTGTACACGGCGGGACTGCAATTCGATCAGGAATGCGGTGTAGTACGTCACGAGTCCTCGCGTGGTCCACACCTCGGTTGTGAAGAAGTCGGCAGCGACGAGTGCCGGCCAGTGCGCCCGCACAAACGTTCGCCATGGTGTCGCGCGCTGCCCTCCCGGCAGAATGCCATGCGCGCGCAGCACACGTGCGGTCGTCGAGCGACCCACGCGGTGCCCAACGTTCTTCAACGCGCCCTGAATCCGCGTGTAGCCCCATGTCGGATTCTCCGCCGCCATTCGAACGATCAGAGTTCGGATGTGTGCCTGCAGACCACACCGGCTCGGACGAGAGCCTCGGTAGGTCCATTTGCGCGCGATCAGTTCACGGTGCCAGCGAAGAATCGTGTCTGGCGTTACGACCGTCGTCACCTGCGTGAGCCGCCGACGCCCCAGTCGGTGCCCCAGTTCGCCGAGGCGTCGCCGCTCGCCGTCGTCGAAACGCAGGCGCCGTCCACCAAGCCTGGACTTCAGAACTCGATTCTCTTCTCGCAGAAACGCGATCAGATCTGTCTGCTCACGATGGAGCCACGCACACACTGCCACGACGACCAACTGAAACAGGGCCACGCGTGAAGTCTAGGCGATCGCGTCGATCCAGTTCTGGGACATTACGGGTCCAGCATCCCCGTTTTACCCGGTATTTGGGCGCTATTGGACTACATCCGGACTACGACATGAGACGTGAGGGTTCTTGCTCGTCGATCCCAGCCCTGAGGCCGAATGATGGTCAGGCGTCCGCGGCTGGTCACGAACGCGCTACGGCAGGCCCTTGAACGGGTTGAAGACTTTGAGCCCTGGCCGTCTGAAGTCCCGGTCATTCCCAGTGGCGATCGTGAGTCCGTAACGGCGCGCCGTCGCTGCGATGTAGCCGTCCTCGACCGGCATGCGTTGGCCGACCTTGTCGAGAAGACGTTCTTGCTCTGCCCAGACGTGGGCCACTGATACGTTGAACCCATGAACCCGGCCGTGCAGCGCTTCGACGAGACGCGTGAGCCATGCCTGCAGCGCCTGTCGCTGTCGACCTTCCTTGGTGCGAACCCAGTACGCCAATTGTGCGATCACTACCGCGCTCGTGTAGCAGCGTTCTTGTTCTGCCTCCAGCCAAGCGATGACCTTCGCGTCGCCATGCTTCTTTGCCGGCTGGCAGATGACGTCCGTGTCGAGCAGCCAGTTCACAACTTCCGTCGCTTCGCGGGAGCCCGCCGACGCGGAGGTACGTCATCAGGACTGACGGGGCACTCCTTCATGACCGTCAGCCAGCTCTCCTGGCCGCCGAGCCTACGGAAGACGATGGCGTCCTCTTCGGGATCGAAGCGGGCGTCGAAATAGTCGCCGGGCTTGGCCGGTGCAAGCGCAGAGGGCACGGTCAGGCGGCGTTTGGCATCAAGCGTAACTACCATGGTGGGATTATCCCACCACGTGCGCCCCGCCGCCAAATCGCGGTAGGAGCAGCTCGGACAGCCGCCTGCCGCGCCGCAGGGTGCCCTGGTCGAATCCCATACGACCTCAGGAGAACCGCAGTGCGAAACATCCTTCGCAGGGGCGTCTCGGAGCGCGTCGCGATGCAGCTGGCTGGCCACAAGACGCGCTCGGTGTTCGACCGCTACAACATCGTGTCGAGTGGTGATCTCCGAACGGCTGCCGCGCAGCAATTGTTCCCACACTGTTCCCAAGTTCAGATAGACATCCTTCGTCGCTCTCTTGGACAGAAATGGGTGACGGATCGACGTCGAGTGCCCCAGTCGCTCCAGCATCACGCAGTGAGAACCGTGCCTCCTCCTCCCTCCGCACTCAAAGTCCGACGAATAGCCCTGTTCAATTCGGGGGCGCAACCATCTGGATTTGGGGTTCGCCCGGGCGGCAGCCTAGCTTGCGACCGGGCTACTCGGCGCTCGAATCCCTGCGAGCCAGCCACACAAGAATCGGCCCGAACAAGGACCTGAACAAGGGCGGATGCTTGACACCCGCCGATCGCACGGCGATAATCCGCCTTCATGAACCTGCTGAGGGTCACCGGCAAGGCCGACGTCGTGGCGTTGACGCCCGACGTGTCGGTCGTGTCGATCCTCGCACTGGTGCTTGGCGTCCTCCTACTTAGCCTTGGGCTGCTTCTGGGAAGCACGCCTGCCGCCGGATGATGTAGTTCCCACAAATTTCAGTGCACCAAGGGCCATCATCCGATAAGGGTGATGGCCCTTTTGCTTTTTGAGAGTCTATGGAGCTCGGAGAACTCAAAGTCTTCGTCACAGTCGCTACTGAACACAGCTTCTCGCGGGCGGCCATCAAACTCTGTCGAACCCAGCCGGCGGTGAGCCAAGCTGTCCGCCGCCTTGAAGAGGATCTGGGCGAGGTCTTGTTCGATCGCAGCACGAAGTCCGTGAAGCTCACACAGGCAGGCGATGCGCTGCTACCCGACGCGATCCGATTGCTCCGAATGGCCGACGAAACAGTGGCCACGGTCCGGCAGTTGTCGCAGCAGGACCGCGCAGTCCTGCGGATTGGCGGCGACGAAGCCGACGCTCACATCCTGCTCCCGACGTTGTCGACATTCCTCCTTCAGCAGCCGCACCTCAGCGTCGAATTTCGGCGCGTGGCCGACCTGGACGTCCTCGCGGAAGTCGGAGCGGGGACCATCGACATTGGCATCACGACCAGGGAACGTGTGCCGGTGCCGTTGTGCTCCGTGCCGGTACCCGTGCTATGTAACGGATTCTGCGTCCTGCTGCCGAAGAACCACGTTCTTGCGTCGTTGCCCGAGCTGCCGGTGACGGTTCTCCATTCCGAACGGCTCGTTACGCTGGCTGGTCTGCCACTCCCGGAATCGATGAGAGCGATCGATGATGCCGCGCCTCCCACGGGAGTGTTCGTCGTCATGCCGGGCCTTGACAGTCTGAAACACGCGGTTGCCCACGGCCTAGGCATTGGGATCGTTCCTCGCGCCGCCGTTTCGAGCCTTACCCCTGCCGGACTGGTCGCGATCCCCCTGTCGGCAGCGCGGGCAGCCCGCGCGCGCACGCTCGTGTATCGCCACACCGACGGACAACGAACTGTTGTCGAGGACTTCGTCGAGGCCCTGCAATGCGCCGGGGAGAACCGCTCCTCGCGAAAAGCCCCGATCGCCATGAGGGCCGCGAGGTGAAGCTCTCCTACGTTCACGGCGTCGGCACGACGCCTCTGATCGCGGATACCATCGGCGGCGCCCTCAACGGTGCGGCCGAACGCTGGGCCGACCGCGAGGCGCTCGTGGCATGTCATCAGCAGCTGCGCTATTCGTACCGAGAGCTTCGCGACGAAGCCAATCGCGCCGCCCGCGCGCTGATCGCGCTCGGGGTGCAACGCGGCGACCGTGTCGGCATTTGGAGCGGCAACCGCGCGGAGTGGATGATCACGCAATACGCGGCGGCAAAGGCAGGCGCCGTCCTGGTGAACATCAATCCAGCCTACCGCCTGCGAGAGCTGGAATATGCGCTGACCCAATCGGGCGTGAGCGTGCTCATCGCCGCCCGTGGGTTCCGCTCGACCGACTATGTTGAGGTGCTGCTGGGGCTCATGCCGGAACTGACGACGACGGGGACCGGGCCCATCGACGCGCAACGAGTGCTGGCGCTTCGCCGTGTCGTTTTCTTGGGCACCGACGGGGAACCGGGTGGGATCACCTGGGTAGAGTTTTTGGATCTCGCCAATCGAGTCTCCGCGCGCGAGCTCGAGGCGCGCGAAACGGCGCTGCAATTCGACGACCCGGTCAACATTCAGTACACCTCCGGGACGACGGGGTCACCGAAAGGTGCGACGCTCTCCCACCACAACATCCTGAACAACGGTTACTTCGTTGGCGAAATGTTGCGCTACACGGAACACGACAGGATTTGCCTGCCGGTCCCGTTCTATCACTGCTTCGGCTGCGTGCTTGGCAACATGGCGGCCGTCACGCACGGCAGCGCGGTCGTCATTCCTGGCGAGTCGTTCGATCCGGGTGCCACGCTGCAGGCGATTCAGGATCACGGCTGCACGTCCATCTATGGCGTCCCGACGATGTTCATCGCGCAGCTCGACCATCCCCGTTTCGGTGGCGTCCAGCTCGAGACACTGCGTACCGGAATCATGGCCGGCGCCCCCTGTCCGATTGACGTCATGCGCCAGGTCATCGGCCGCATGCACGTGCCGCAGGTCACCATCTGCTACGGCATGACCGAAACGTCGCCGGTGTCGTTCCAATCCG
>Ga0070664_100004307_pt1 | contig 11443 bp, 9 predicted proteins | sample KBSC73metaG_FD_65863 | JGI IMG/M metagenome (GOLD analysis project Ga0070664, IMG submission 65863) | Corn rhizosphere microbial communities from Kellogg Biological Station, Michigan, USA - KBS C7-3 metaG | ecosystem: Host-associated > Plants > Roots > Rhizosphere > Soil ... | reverse complement strand
GAACGGCGACGCCACCCCGGCGGACGAAACGCCGAAGCCACCGCAGGACTAACCACCCGCGCCGTTTGCCCCTTGGCGCGGACGCCAAACCGCGCCAAGCTCGCCCTCATGCATTCGATGACCGGATTCGGCCGCGGCGCGGCGACCACGGAGGCCTTCTCCGCCACCGTGGAAATCACCGCGGTGAACCGCAAACAGTCCGAAATCGTGGTGCAGGGCACCCGCGATTTGGTCGAACTGGAGCCGAAAATCCGCCGCGCCGTCGCAAGCGCCACCTCGCGCGGCCGCCTCCAGGTCACCGTCCGGCTCGATGCCGTCCGCACCGACAGTTCGCCCGTCCACGTCGACACCCGCCTCGGCTGCGCTCTCGAGCAGGCATTCCAAGAGCTTTCCATCGCCATCGGCCGCCCGCTCAAACCCGTCGGCTCCGATTTCCTGCGCCAGCCCGGCATCTTCCTCTTCGAAGAAGGCGGCATCGACGCCGAGGCCGCCTGGCAGGCCGTCGAGCCGGCCCTCGAAGCCGCTCTTGAGCAGCTCCTCGCCATGCGCCTGAGCGAGGGAGGCCACCTCAAGGACGACCTGCTCGCCCGCCTCGCCACCCTGGAGGCCTTCGCCGCCGCCCTCGCCGCCGAGGCCCCGGCCCGCCCCGCCCGCCAGCGCGAGCTCCTGCTCAAGCGCCTGCGCGAGGCCGGACTCGACCTCGACCCGGCGGACGAACGCGTGCTCAAGGAACTCGCCGTGTTCGCCGACCGCTGCGACATCAGCGAGGAAATCACCCGCCTCGGCTCCCATTTCCGGAAATTCCGCGACTACCTCGACGGCACCGAACCGCCCGGCCGCTCGCTCGATTTCCTCTGCCAGGAGCTCTTCCGCGAATTCAACACCATCGGCTCCAAGGCCAACGACGCCGGCATCGCCCAGACCGTCGTCGAGGCCAAGACCGAGCTCGAGAAGATCCGCGAGCAGGTCCAGAACGTGGAATAAGCCGGAGCAAAACCGGCCGTCCGGGGTGGAGGGAAAAACCTCGCCCGCCGCTTTGAGCGCGTGATTCTTTCATTGTTAGAGGGTTCCACGATCTAACTACGTTGACGCGCGCCGGGATCTCCCCTATGTGATCGCCTGTCATTCCGGTTAAAGGCCGTGTCTCCAACCCCTGTGGAGGGAAAGCCAGCCTTGGCTTTCAGCACGCCCGAGGCAATCGGATGACGCCAATCCCAGCCTATCCCGGCGGCTTCGTGTCCACGTCTCTGGAAGCGCCGGCGTGCATCCCATACACCCATGAAGAAACCCGCCGCCCTTTACGGGTCGGCCGCGGCGCTTGTCGCCGGCGGCCTCCTTGTTGCCTGGAACTCCGCTGGAGACTCCACCTCAGCCCACGCCACACCCGCGGAAGCCACCGCGCCGCCCGCGGCCGCCGCCACCTCCGCGGAAGCCGAAGCCGCCCGGGAAGCCGACGCGCTCGCCGCCGCCGGCACCCTCTGGGAAATCCAACCGGGCAACGCCCGCGACGCGCAGCGCGCCTCCATCCAGGTCGCCGCCGCCCCGCTGATGGAAGCCCTCAACGCCCCCCTCGGCACCCGCCTCCCGCTCGCGCTCTCCCAGCGCTTCGCGCCGCTCGACGCCACGGTCGTCGCCAGCAGCCGCCACGAGGACGGCACCGTAATCACCCAGCTGCGCGTCGAAGGTAGCCCGAGCGGCCTGCTCACCCTTCAGGAAAACACCGAGGCCGGCTTCTTCCTCGGCCAGCTCTATTACGACAACGGCTATCCGGTCGCCTATGAATTCCGCAACAAGGGCAACGGCATCGAAGCCACCCGCCACGCCGTCTCCGACCTAGTCTGCTCCGAGCTGGATTCCGACCGCACGGTCGTGAAAAACGCCGGTCTGCCGTCCGCCGAAGCCGCCGCCACCCTCAAGAGCGGCAAAAAGACCGGCACCACGGCCAACGCCCGGAAGCTCAACGCGAGGCTGGGTTCCAGCATCGGCATCTCGGCGATCGACTCCTCGGTGACCGAAGGCGACAGCGGCACGACCAACCTGAACTTCAGCATCCGCCTTTCCCAATCCGACCGCACGAACACGATCACCGTCTCCTACACCACCGCCGACGGCACCGCCATGGCCGGCACCGACTACCAGGCGAAATCCGGCACGATCACCTTCGCCCCCAAGACCACCACCCAGACCGTCTCGATTCCGGTCATCGGCAACCTGGTACAGGACGGCAACCGCACCCTCAGCCTGCGGCTTTCCAACCCGGTCAACGCCACCCTCTCCGACGGCACCGCCACCGGCACGATCGTCGATAACGACAGCCCGCCCATCCTCAGCGTCGCCAACACCTCCGTCACCGAGGGCAACAGCGGCGCGACCACGGCCAACGTCACCGTCTCTCTCAGCAAGGCCTACACCTCGCCGGTCAGCGTGAACTACGCCACCGCCAATGGCACCGCCACCGCCGGGACCGACTACGCCGCCGCCTCCGGCTCGCTCACCTTCAACCCGGGCGAAACGATCAAAACCGTCGCCATCGCCATCACCGGCGACACCGACGTCGAAAGCGACGAAAGCTTCACCGTCAGCCTGAGCAACGCCTCCGGCGCCTCGATCGGCACCGGCACGGCCACCGTCACCGTGGTCAACGACGACGCCTCGGTGTCGTCCTTCTCCTCGAACGTGCCCGAGCTCAACAGCCTGCCCGGCGCCACCGCGGTGATCTACCTCGACATGGACGGCCAGGTCGTCTCCGGCACCCAGTGGGCCGGCGGCGCCACCATCAACGCCCTCGGCGTCGACACCACCTTCACCTCCGCCCAGATGACCGAAATCTGGAAGCGCGTCAGCGAGGACTACGCCCCGTTCAAAGTCAACGTCACCACCAGCGAGGCCGCCTATCTCGCCGCCCCGACCAACCGCCGCATCCGCTGCATCATCACCCCGACCAACGAGTGGTACGGCAACTACGGCGGCGTCGCCTACGTCGGCTCGTTCACCTGGACCGGCGACACTCCGTGCTGGGTCTTCTCCGACGCACTCAGCAACTCGACCCGCTACATCGCCGAAGCCGCGTCGCATGAAATCGGCCACACCCTCGGCCTGCACCACGACGGCTGCACCAACCCGTCCACCGGCTACTACACCGGCCAAGGCACCGGCGAGGTCAGCTGGGCCCCGATCATGGGCGTCGGCTACTACAGCAACCTCGTCCAGTGGTCGAAGGGCGAATACGCCAACGCCAACAATCTGGAGGACGACACCGCGATCATCTCCGGCAGCACCAACGGCTTCGGCTACCGCGCCGACGCCACCGGCACCACCCCGCTCACCGTCAGCGGCGGCTCGGCCAGCGGCTCCGGCATCCTCGAAGCCCGCGGCGACGTCGATACCTTCTCCTTCACCACCAACGGCGGCAACGTGTCCCTGACGGTCAACGGCGCAACCCCCAGCCAGGACCTCGACATCGTCGCCTCCATCTACAACTCCAGCGGCCAGCTCGTCGCCAGCGCCAACCCCGACACCCAGCTCAACGCCACCGTGGCCGCCAACCTGCCGGCCGGCAGCTACACCCTGCGCGTCTCCGGCACCGGCCGAGGCTCCGCCACCGCCGACGGCTACACCGACTACGGCGCCAGCGGCCAATACACCGTGCAAGGAACCATTCCCTGAGCCCCCCCGGGCCCACCCGCCCCGTCTCCCTCCGGGAGGCGGGGCTTTTTTGCGTCCATCCACAGCGCCCCAAAACCAAAACCCGAAAAAACACACAACCACCGAAAAACCAACACACTACAACACAAAAAAAACACCCCATCTAACCGCCAGCCACCTCACCCAAACCGAACATCAGAATATGACTTCACAAGGCAACCGCCTCCACTCTATCAACGTCTTACAACCTCGCGGCGAGCACACACCATCCTGCCGGGCATGGACGTAAGCGCGCACCTCAAAAACCATTCATGAAACATCATCCCGCTTTGTATGGGTCCGCCGCCGCGCTTGTCGCCGGGGGATTAATGCTTGCTTGGAACATCTCCGGGCAGCATCCGGTCGTCTCCACCTCCGCGACCACCAACCCGGACGCCTCCCTGCAAAGCGCGCAGAATGAGCCCGCCGGCTCCACCGCCTTGGCGACCGATCCTCTCGTGGAAGCCGGCACCCTGTGGGAAGCCGAAACGGAAAACCCGCGCGAAGCCCGGCGCAGCGTGATGCAGGTCGCAGCCGAACCTCTGCGAAACGCCCTCGCCGCCACGCCCGGCACCCGCCTGTCGCTCGCGCTTTCCCCGCACTTCTCGCCGCTCGAAGCCACGGTTACCTCGCGCGGCACGCAAGCCGACGGCACGGTCGTAACCCGCCTCCGTGTGGAAGGGTCACCGGAAGGCACCCTGACCTTGCAGGAAAACCGCAAGGACGGCTTTTTCATCGGCCACCTCTTCTACGGCAACGATTACCCGATCGCCTACCAATTCACCCAAAAGGGCGAGGCTGTTGAAGTCAGCCGACATGCCGTGCCGGATCTCGTCTGCTCCGAACTCGATGGCAGCCAACAGCGGGTCGAGCTCCACGGCCTGCCGCCCGCCCGCCAAGCGGGCGCGGCCACCCGCCCCGAGGCGGCCCCAACCGCAAAAGCAAAGGTCCAGAAAGGTCTCACCGTTTCCGTCAGCGATGCCACGGTGAACGAAACCACCCCCGGTGTCACCTACCTGACCTTCAACGTGAGGCTCTCCAAGAAGGCGAACAGCAAAAAGCCCGTCAGCGTGGACTACAGCACCGCGAACGGCACCGCCGTCGCCGGCACCGATTACCAGAGCGTTTCCGGCACCTTGACCTTCCCGGCCAAATCCACGGTGCAGACCATCACCGTCCCGATCCCGTGCGACAACCTCGCGGAGGACAACAAATCGTTCACGCTCAACCTGAGCAACCCGGTGAACGCGACCTTGGCGAACAGCAGCGCCACCGGCACCATCATCGACGACGACGCCACTCCGGAATTCAGCGTCGGCAGCATCACCGTGGTCGAAGGCGACTCCGGCGCCAAGGAGGCCCGCATTCCCATCACCCTCAAGCAGGCCTACGTGACTCCGGTGAGCGTTCAATGCACGACCAGCGACCTCACGGCGGTCGCCGGCGTCGATTATGATGCGGCTTCCGGCACCATCGTTTTCAAACCGGGCGAAACCCAGAAATTCCTGCCCACCAACGTCTACGGGGACAACGTGATCGAAGGCAGCGAAACCTTCCGCGTGAGCCTGAGTAACCCGCAAGGCGGCATCATCAGCGTCAGCGAAGGCACGGTCACCATCACCGACAACGACGCCATCTTCTCCTATATTCCGGACCTCAACAGCCAGCCCGGCACCGAGGCGGTCATCTACCTCGACTTCGACGGCGAGGTCGTCACCGACACCCTCTGGAATAACGCCAATGGGGATCCCATTGTCGCTCAAGGAGTCAATTATCTCCTGACCCCTTCCCAGATGTCGCAAATCTGGCAGCGCGTCACGGAAGACTTCTCGCCCTTCCACGTCACGGTCACGACCAACGAAGCGGTCTATCTGGCCGCCCCTCCCAGCCGCCGCATCCGCTGCATCGTCACGGCAAGCAGCTATTGGTTCGGTTACGGTGCAGGCGGGGTCGCATACGTCGGTTCGTTCACCTGGTCGGGTGATACCCCCTGCTGGGTCTTTTCCGACCAATTGCTCGACGACCCTGCTTCCATCGCCGAAGCCGCCTCTCATGAAATCGGCCACACCCTCGGCTTGAACCACGATGGTCGCATCAAGCCTTCCGAGGAGTATTACGAAGGCCAAGGCAACGGCCAAACCAGTTGGGCTCCGATCATGGGCGTCGGCTATTACTCGAACCTCGTCCAATGGTCGAAGGGGGAATACGCCCAGGCCAACAACTTGGAGGACGACCTCGCCATCATCACCGGAACGAACGGCTTCGGTTACCGCACCGATGACGTCGGCAACACCAATGCCAACGCAACCGCCATGGCCGTCGCAGGCAACACGAGAAGCGCCAGCGGCATCATCGAGACCCGGGACGATGTCGATGTCTTCGCGTTCACCACCACCGGCGGCGGGGTGCTGTTCTCGGTCGCAGGCGACGCCATGAGCCAGAATTTGGACATTCTCGCCGAGATCTACGACGCCAACAGCCAGCTCGTCGCCAGCGCCAATCCGGACAGCGTGCTCAATGCCACGGTCACGGCCACCCTCCCGGCCGGCACCTACTACCTCCACGTCTCCGGCGTGGGACGCGGCGACCCCAAGAACGACGGCTACTCCGATTACGGCTCGCTCGGCCAATACTCGATCTCCGGCATCGTCCCGTAAGCCCCGATTGAATCACCCGCCCCGCCTTCCCACCGGAAGGCGGGGTTTTTGTTTTTACGGAGAAATCCGGGCTCGAAAACACCGGCTTGCGGGTGCATGGGTTAGGAACCGCCATAGCCATGAAACACCCGTTCGCGCTTGCCCTTGTCGCCGCCATGCTCACGTCCTGCGGCACGGTTTCCGCCCCCGCGCAGTCGCCCGCCGCGCCCGCCTCCTGGGGGGACATGCGCATCACCCAGGCCTTGGTCGAAAAGGGGAAATACGGCCGTTCCCGCATCCGGCCGATGACACCGCGCTTCATCACGATCCATGCGACCGAGAACTTTTCAGCCGGCGGCAACGCTCGCGCCCACGCCGAGATGCTTACCAGCGGCAGCCTGAAAGGGCCGCACAACTCGCTCGGCTACATCATCTGGCACTTCACCGTCGACGATCACTCGATCTACCAGACGCAGCCGTGTGATGAGCAGGGCCAGCACGCCGATTACGAGGGCCAAGGCAACCGCGAGTCGATCGGCATCGAAATGTGCGAGAACCGCGGCAACTCGCGCGAGGTCACGCTCGACCGCACCGCCAAACTCGCCGCCCTGCTGATGAAGCAATACGGCATCCCGCTTTCCAATGTCGTGCCCCACCAGCACTGGCGGATGATCCGCTTCGACGACCGGCGCGATCTCGGCCACAAAACCTGCCCGCATTTCCTCGTCAAACGCGGCGAATCCGACCCCGCCTGGCAGGCATTTCTCGCCCGGGTCGACCGCTACCGCAAACAACTCTGAGCGACTCAGAGATCGCGCGCGCGGAAAGTGTCACCCCGCCGCAGATCACCGGTTTCGAAGCCCCTCATGAACCACCGCACCCGCTGCTCCGACGAGCCATGGGTAAACGAGTCGGGCACGACGTAGCCTTGCGCCCTCTTTTGCAAGGCGTCGTCACCGATCGCCTTGGCGCAGCGCATCGCCTCCTCGATGTCGCCGGGATCGAGGAACGAACGGCTTTCCTCCTGCTTCCGCGCCCACATGCCCGCGAGGAAGTCCGCCTGTAGTTCCAGACGCACCGACAGCGCGTTCACTTCACGTTCACTCGCCCCGCGCTTCCACGCCTCGTCGAGCGGTCGCGAAAGCCCGAGCACATGCTGCACGTGGTGCCCGACTTCGTGCGCGATCACATACGCCTGCGCAAAATCTCCCGGTGCTCCGAAGCGCTGTTTCAACTCGCGATAAAAAGCCAGGTCGATGTAAACCTGCCGATCGAGCGGACAATAGAATGGCCCCATCCCGGCGTCGGCCACGCCGCAACCGGAGCGAACGGCGCCGCTGAAGATCACCAGGTTGGGCTTGGGGTATTCCCTCCCCAAAAGGGAGAACTCCGCCTGCCACACATTCTCGGTGCTTCGCAGCACCTTCGAGACCAACGTTTTCAGCTCCTCGTCCTCTGGCGAAGCCGGCGCTTCCGCTTGCGGTCTCGCCGATCCCCCCACCACGCCTGTGTCCACCAATGCCTGCGGGTCACCACCTAGCAGGATGAACGCGACGATGAGAATTAGCGTTCCGATCCCGCCGCCCATGGCGACTCGGCGGCCGCCTCCGCGCCGGCGGTCCTCCACGTGTTCGCTTTCTTCAAGGTCGTCGAGCTTCATGGTTTTTCCCGGTTCTCTGCAGCATGCGCTCACTCCGGACTCCCCTCAAGTCGCGAGCTTCCAATCCTTGCAGCGGTCGTCGCGCTCAGGCAGCCTCGCCGCATGAAACACCGCCCACGCGGCAAGCAGGATCATCAGGCGCGCGAGAACCGCCACGTTCAACCGACCGAAACCGCCGTGCCCTCGCGCGACGAAGAGGATCTTTACGCCATCGTCGCCGGGCAGAAGGAACCGCTGATCCTGATCCTCGACTGCGTGCAGGATCCGCACAACCTCGGCGCGATCCTCCGCACCGCCGATGGCGCCGGCGTCCACGCCGTGGTCGCGCCGAAGGACAAGGCCGTCGGCATCACCGAAACCGTCCGCCGCATCTCCGTCGGCGCCGCCGACCACATCCCGTTCGTGCAGGTGACCAACCTCGCGCGAACGATGGAAAAACTGAAAGAGGCCGGGCTGTGGCTGGTCGGCACGTCCGACCGCGCCGACAAGACGCTCTACGAGCTCGACCTGAAAGGTCCGCTCGGGCTGGTGCTCGGCGCTGAGGAAAAAGGCATGCGCCGCCTGACCGAGGAGAACTGCGATTTCCTCGCCTCGCTGCCGATGGCCGGCAAGGTCGAGTGCCTCAACGTCTCGGTCGCCACCGGCGTCTGCCTCTACGAAGCCGTTCGTCAACGGCGGGGCGGAGCTCGATGAAAACGCCCGTTCGCATCCTTTCCGACCTGCACCTCGGCCACCGCGTGTCGCGGATCGAGACCGTGGAATCGCTTCGCCCGCTGGTCCAAGGCGCCGCCACCGTGGTGTTCAACGGCGACACCTGGCAGGAGCTCGCCGCCCCGTTCCGCGAACGATCGCGGCGGATGCTCGACGAGCTGGAGACGCTGTGCCGCGAGGAAAACGTCGAGCCCGTGTTTCTCTCCGGCAACCACGACCCCGGCTGGCCCGGCACTGGCTGGCTGGAGCTTGCGGACGGCAAAATCGTCGTCACGCACGGCGACGCGTTGTTCTTCGACGGCTCGCCGTGGAGCCGCGAGGCGATCGGCCGCCAGACCCGCATCCGCGAGCTCTGGCGCGAACATCACCACGCCGCCTGCGACGCGGGCGAACGCCTGCGGCTCGCGCGCGAGATCGCCCGCAGCCTCGTGCCACGCGTGTTTCCCCGCGGCAAAAAAATTTGGCACCGCATCTGGGAGGCCGCCCATCCGCCCCAACGCGCGCTCAACATGCTGCTCGCCTGGTGGACCCAGGCGGATGCCGCCGCCGCGTTCTGCGACCGCTATTTCCCCGCCGCCGAGGTCTTCGTCATGGGGCACTTCCACCGCGAAGGCCTCTGGCAGCGCCGGAACCGGCTGATCGTCAACACCGGAGGCTTCATGAACCCGGCCAAAGCCACGCTCGTCGATTGGCATGACGGCTGGCTGACCTGCCGCCGCATCGATGAACACGGGCAAACCCGCCGGATTGGGGAAACACTCGGCTGCTGGCGCGTCGGCTGAGCCGCGAGCTCACTTCGCCAGCAGCCAGCCGATGTGCGGCGTGTAAAGATCCGGCTCCAGCAGGAACGAGTCGTGGCCCTTGTCCGAGTGCACCGTGATGTGCATGACGTCGACTTTCGCCTCCTCCAGATGCCGCACCAGCTCGGCCTGCTCCTCCGGGTAGAAGCAAAAGTCGGAGTCGATCGAAAACACCACCCAGCGCTGGCCGGCCAAACGGCAGCGCTCGAACAAATCCGCCGGCGTTTCCGCATCGCCCTCGTTCGCCCCGTCGAAACGCGACCACAGGTCGATGATCCGCAGATACGTGTTCGCGTCGAAGCGCTTCACGAACTTCTTCCCTTGGTGGAGCATGTAGCTCTGGAACTGGTCGCGCACGCGGTACCACGCCAGCACGTCGTCCGGCTGCACCACGTCCTGGCGGGCGCGTTTTTCGATGGCGTCGAGGTGGACGAAGGTCTTGTGCGAGATCATCCGCGCCAGCGCCAGACCGTAGAGCGGGGGCGAACCCTCGTAGTAGTCGCCGCCGTTGAAATTCGGATCGTTCTCAATGGCGAGGATCTGCTCGAACAGCACCAGCCGGTTGAGCACCGTCGTCTTGTAGCCCGCGGCGATCGACACGACGTTCCTCACCCGCGTCGGAAACCGCGTGGCGAAGGTCATCGCCAGCAAGCCGCCGACCGACGGCCCGACCACCGCCTGCAGCGTGTCGATACCGAACGAGTCGAGCAACCGCGCCTGCAGCTCCACCTGGTCCGCCGCCGTCACATGCGGAAACGCACTGCCCCATGGCTTGTCCGTTTCCGGATTGATCGAGGACGGCCCGGTGCTGCCGTAACAGCCGCCGAGGTAGTTGGCGCAGACGATGAAAAAGCGGTCGGTGTCGAGCGCCTTGCCAGGCCCGATCATGTCGTTCCACCAGCCGTCGTGCAGCTCCGGCTGCCAGATGCCGTCGATCCCATCGATCTCCGGATTGAAGCCCTGCGCGTGATGCGAACCCGACAGCGCGTGGAACAGCAGCACCGCGTTGGAGCGATCCGTGTTCAACTCGCCCCAAGTCTCATACGCCAGCGTCACGCCCGGCAGCATCCCCCCGTCCCGCAGGCGGAACGGCTCCGAGCGGCTGCCCGTGTGGAAGAAGCGGGTGGTGGTGACGGACGACATGCGCGGGACGCTAAGGCCGCGCCGCCCGCATTCCAAGCGCCAAGCCGTGCTTTCACGCCGCGGCGGCGGATTGGCGCTTGGCATCGGCCTGGTCGGGTTTTCTCCTTCCCGCATGTCCGACTCGATTGGTTTCAAAGAATGGCAGGTGGTGTGCGACGCCCTCGCCAGCGGCCGACAGGCGATCATCCTGCGCAAAGGCGGCATCCACGAAGGCCGTAGTGGTTTCTCCTTCGCCCACGACTCGTTCTTCCTCTTCCCCACCCGCTTCCACGCCCAGAACGACCAGGTCAAGGAAGGCCGCTGCGAACCGCTGCCGGAATGGCAGCCTGGCGACCTCGTCCGCATCACTCACCGCGCCGAAGCCGTCTGGGCGAAAACCCTGACCGAACGCGCGCAGGTCGAGGCCCTCGCGCCCTACCACATCTACGCCGACCAGGTCGTGGCCGACCGCTTCGACTGGGAGGGCAAAGGCATGGCCTCCGGCAGCATCCACGTCGCCCTCGTCCGCGTATCGAAGCTCGCAGCGCCTTGGGAGCTCCCCTACGAACCGAAATTCGGCGGCTGCCGCAGCTGGCTCGCTCTGCCCGAGCCCCCCGCCACCGAGAGCAAACCGATAATCGACGACGAAGCCTTCGCCCAACTCCAAGCCGAACTCGAATCCCTGCTGGCCGGTAACTAACCCGCCGCAGATGGATCTCTTCGGGGAGTTCTGAGCCGGCGCCAGTCGATTGACCCCCTCGGAGGCCTCGTCGGTCTCCACCACCCCGCCGCTCCGGTCGCGCAGCCGCGTGAGCCGCGTGAGCCGCCGC
>Ga0070664_100004305_pt1 | contig 11444 bp, 6 predicted proteins | sample KBSC73metaG_FD_65863 | JGI IMG/M metagenome (GOLD analysis project Ga0070664, IMG submission 65863) | Corn rhizosphere microbial communities from Kellogg Biological Station, Michigan, USA - KBS C7-3 metaG | ecosystem: Host-associated > Plants > Roots > Rhizosphere > Soil ... | reverse complement strand
GCGAAGCATTGGAAATCATGAGCGGCCTTGGCGCGGTGCTGCGCGTTTCCGGTTCGAAGGCCGGCGTGGAGACGTTCCTCTTACGCACGAAGTGCGTCCCGCTGTCCATCTTCTGGAAAGGCAAGAAGCGCTCCGAACACTCAAAGTCCGTTCGAAGATAAACGGGTTCAATGTGAGCATGCGCTCGTGCCGTCCGTTCTGCTGCGGGTTGCCGGGCTTGATGCGCTCGATCGCGATCCCCAAGCGCAGCCACCACACCGACAGCTTGCTCAGCCCGAAGAAGGCACTGTTGCTCGCGAAGGGCGTGCCGTTGTCGGTGCGGATCGCCAGCGGTAAGCCAAAGTCCTTAAAAGCCCGCTCAAACACCGTGAACGCGTACATCTCCTTGGTCGTCGCCAAGGCATCGCAGCACAACAGGTAACGACTGGCAAAGTCGGTGATGGTGAGCGGATAACAATACCGTCGGTCGGCGAGCATGAACTCGCCCTTGTAGTCGGCGCACCAAAGATCGTTCGGTCGCGTCGGCGTACTCAGGCCTGTACCTTCGGCGTGATAGCGAACAGTGCGTCGGCCTCGAGTCACCAGATCGTGCCGATCCAGCACCGCGTGGACCGTGCTGATCGCTGGCAGTTGGATCTCGCTGTGTAGGCGCCGCAGCTTCTCGCGGATCTTCGGCGCACCCCAGCTCGGGTGCTCCTTCTTCAGCTGCACGATCAGCGTCTCGATCTGAAACGGCAGGCGGTTGGCGTGCCGATAGGGACGTCGTGACCGATCACTCAGCCCTTCGACACCGCAATCCTTGTAGCGAGCGAAGAGCTTGTAGCCGGTCTTGCGCGAGATATCGAACTCCCGGCACAGCACCGCCATCTTCTCGCCTTCCAGCAACCGAGCCACGAACCGCAGCCGTTCGTCCATCTTGCAACACTCCCGCCACGGCATTTTGGGGTTCTCCCAAATGCCGGAAAGTGTTACCTATGTGCTCGGAATAACCTGTAACCGATGTGCCCGAAAGCACAGCATTTGGTTGCATGCTGCTGCATGGCGTTGCGACTGTTGCTGCAAAACGTTGTTGCAGTAAGTTGCAGTCTGTAGCGCCGGCTCTTCAACTGTTGTCAATGGATAACGGCGCCCATGCATCGGCCTCCACAAAGAGAACAGAGGGTTCTGCTCCGTTTGAGTGAGGGAGCAATCTAGGAATCGACTCAACTGATCAGCGAGGGCGCCGCCTTCTCGATTGGCGTCGTCAAGCCTCAAGGTTGAGAGCAAGCACTTTAATCAATCGACCAGAAGGACGTCGGGCAGGAATCTCAGCTCGGCCTCGGCGGGAGCATGATGATCGTCATGCCGGCAACAGCGACGCCGGCACCAATGAGATCCCCAGCCGTGAGCTGGGCGCCGTCAACGAACCACAACCAGGCGATTGCAACGGCGACGTAGACACCGCCGGGCCTCTGCTCTCCACCGCGCGATCGCCCGCTCCGGCAGCGCGCGATCAACGTCGCCAATTAATTCAATCATCGGCGACTCAGCAACTCATCGTCGTCACGAATCGTCGCTTCTGCGCACGGCGCAGCGAGCCCCGTCTGCTGAGGTGAGTCCAGGCAGACCTTGAATGTTTCGTCGGCTTCCTGCAAGGCGAGTCTCATCTGGATCAAATTGATCGTTGAGGCTCACTCGTTGGCGACTGGGGTGCTTGAGTGGAGCACTTGGGCACTTTAGTCACCGTGATGCTCCGGCATGCTCCTCGATCGAAGTAGAGAGCTGATGGAGATCTGCGGAATGATTGAGCGTGGCGAAATCCGAATTGCCCCGCGAAGTGCGCCGAGGTCACGCCGCAAGAAGTAAACGGAATCACTCCGGCGCTCAGCCGCTGTCAGTTCCGTGCGGCGATCCCGACGCAATGGCGCCTCACAGCGCCTTCAGTTCGATGCCGCACATATCGCCATGGCGTTATCCCTCAGTCTGTCAGACGTCGCGGCGCTGCGGCTTGTGTTTTTGATGGAGGGGTTGCAATAGCACGGTTCCGCGAAAGCCGCGCCGCCAGCCAGCGCTGTCGGAACATGGCAATACTTCGCGCGTTTTTCGGTGTCCGCTTGCAGTCTCCACGTTTGGCTTTCTTCACACAGTGGCACGGCGCCCGCAGCCCGAGCAAACGGGTTAGCAGCGCGAATCGGCCGAGTTGCAATGACCATGACTACGACTCACGTAACTGATCGGCGGCAATCCAGAAGCGCCCGGGCTTTTCCGCAACGACGAGCGAGCGATGCTCACCCAGGCACCAATATCGGCGATCTAAGCCGCATCGTCGAGCGCGACCTGCAGGTGTTGAAGTCGAATCTCGCACAGCATAGTTGCGACGCGACGCACGACGAAGAGTGGGAGGGCGCCTGGACGCGACTGGAGAGCGCCTGGGAAACGGTGAGATCCGAGCTCGTCGACGGTGCAGTAGCAAATCCTCCGACCGAGGTCATCTCGTCGCAGCGCACTCGTGCCGCGGGCGTACCTCCACTTGAGGAAGAGTCATCGGCGACTTCGCCGACGGCGCAATTCATCGATCGCTTGCCCCGCATGGTCCGAAATCTCGCCCGCAGCCTTTCCTCCGCCGGCGCTGGTCATGCCCGCGAAGGGAAAATCTGGCTGACTGCCAGCGCTCGAGCACAAGCCAAGAATTGGGAGCGTGCCAGGCATCAATTGGGAAGCGCGCGAAATGCCTTGGGCGTCGGGTTTCGCGATCTCATGGATGCCTCACACAAGTTTGCGTCGGCGAGCGCTGTGCGCCTGCGCCGGCAGCTACGGGAAGCGGGCCGGCGAAAACGAGTACGAGTCCTGACGGATTTGACGTTACCGCCGAGCGCCGCTCGCCAGCGCGTCGCAATCGTCGATCGAAGCGGAATGCCAGGGCGCGATATTCTTGGGACGAGCCACGATGCTCGCGGAAGCAGCCGGTCGAGCTTCGACAGGAGCGCCCGTGAAACTGCCGCGCACCAGTGTCTCCACGGCCGACCTGCCTCGGAGAGCAAAGTTGCTCCGCTCGCCAAGGTTTCCAGCACGCTGAGGCTGCCGAGTCAAGGGTCTTCGGCGACGGTGGCGGCTGGCCCGTTCATAGTTCAGCCGCTGCCCTGGCTCGCGGGAGCATTGGCGCCGGTCCTGTCCTCGCGCGCAATTCAGGTTCACCATGGCGTTCATCATGCGACCTGTATCGCATTGGCGAACCAGCTCTCACGCGAGCGTCAAGAACTGGGGCATAAGAGCGCCTTGGAAATCGTCTGTTGGGCACGCGAGCATGCGCGTGACACTGCGCTGTTCACAGCGACCTCAGAGGCCTGGAACCATGCCCTGTTCTGGCAAAGTCTCACACCTTCCAGGAAGCGACCAGAGGGCGAGTTGTGCCGTGCAATCGATCAGGCCTTTGGCAACTACTCCAATCTGGCCGGCGCGTTGGCAACGGCCGGTGCAGCGCAGGTGGGCAGCGGATGGCTGTGGCTGGTAGTTAACCATCGTAATCAGGTCAAGATTCTAACGACGTCAGACACAGATTCCCCGGAGTACCGGGGCATCACATGCTTGCTGGCGATCGATCTGTGGGAGCACGCGTACTACTTCGACCATCACAACCGGCGTCGCGAGTATCTCGATGCGCTCATTGATCGCCGGCTCGACTGGGATTTCGCCGCAGCCCGTTATCGTCTTGCATTTGAGCAGAGTGCGAATGCGCGGCGCGAGTCCAGACGACGGGCACCTCACGGAACGTCGCACTAGCGAACGAGAGGAGCATTCAGCGGAGCGCCGGGCCGCCGCAATAAGCTTGCAAGCTATCGCTTCAAGTCGATCATTGCGTCACCTGAGGGAGTGCTGACGCAGCGCCGCGCGAATTGTCGTGGCGTCGCAATCTGTAGCAACTGCCCCAGCAGCGCGTACCTAGTCGATCACCACGCCCCGGCAACCGATCGAATCCGTTTGCTCCACTCACTTCACTTGGAAATCCAGAGGCACCGCCGGGAAGCGACAAATCCCCTCACCCCGACCATTCAAGTTTGCTTCCTCACTTCGCCGCAGGCAGTGCGGCATGCAACTTGTCGATCATCGCGTTCCAATCCGGCTCGGTCGAGAAAGGCTCGAACTCGTAGAGGGGCCGCATCTCGTCCGACTCCTTGAAAGCGGCGTTCAACTTATTTCGCTCTGGCCAGTTGCCCTTGATGGTGTCGGCCAGCACGGGGAAGAGCGGCAGCCCCAGCACGCCGGCCACCGCGATCTCTGTGCGCAAATGACGCACGTTCGGTGCCTCTTCGTCTATCACGACCACCATCGCACGCGAGCGGTGAATCGAGCGAATCTGTTCGTCGAACCAGCGAACGCCGACTGGAATGTCTCGAGCTGCGATCCAGACAGCGTGCCCGCGCTCCTTGAGTGCCGCCGCGATGCGATCGGCAAACACAGCCTGTTTCCACACGTGCGCCACGTAAATCAGCTCGCCGACAGCAACGTCGGCTGCCGCATCGAAAAGGATTCCGTCGATGACACGCTGAAAGGCTTCTTCTTCGGACAGCGGAACGCCCACCGACTTCAGGTCGGTGAAGTACTGCAGGAAGATATCGTCGAGGCCATGCGTTTCCGGATGATCGCCGAGTAACCCCATGCACTCTTTGACCATGACCGGCACGATCTTCTTGCCGAAGCTGCGGGCAGTCAGGACCTCGAGGCGGCAATGCGAGCTCTGCAGAAATTCCGGCGACAGAATCGGCACGAAGACGTCGCGCGCCTGGATGGCCTTGAGGAAGCCGTCGCGCCAGCGAGTGCCCGGCTCGATGCCTTCGCGGTCTATCCAGACGTCGAGCCCCGCAGCCCGCAGACGGGCCTTCAACTTGTTCGCGAAGTCGCGCTGCGCGCTGTTGTAGGAGAGCATCACGCGAGACGACATGGCTCACTCCTTTCGAGAATCGTCAGCCAAGTTCCTTGCGGAGTCAACGGTCGCGGACCGCAGCGTATGCAGACTGTTTCTTGCTCTCGACCTCGGTCTCGTTCGGTTCGTAGAACAACGCCGCCGACAACCTGCCCTTCGCGACGCAGGACGGATTGGCCGCGCCGCGTACCAACGTCCAGCGCGCATCCACGACCTGCGCGTGGGCAGTCGCGAAGCATCGCTCTCTCGTGCGCTGGTCGACCAGCAGGACACGGCCGGGCGCAGCGGCCAGCCACGCCGCGGCATCGTCGGCTTCCTGCTCCGCCTCGCGCCAACGTGCATGACCGAACGTCGTCACCGATCTGGTCGCATTGAGGAGATAGTCTTCCTTGTACGCCACCAGGCCCAGCTCGCGGACGTCGCTCGTCATCGCCTGCACGTGACGCATGAAGCGCGCACCCGACCGTTCGTCGTTTGCCATGGGATCGAGCCAGAAGCCGATGACCAGCAGGCTCGCAACGATCGTCACGCCATAGGCTGCGAAACCTCGCGCCGGACGCGCGATGCTGCAGACGAGCGCGACGCACACTCCGACTGCCAGCAACGGTCCGATCAGCGCAAGCGGACTCACTTCGTAAGTCACCCTGAACCGCTCCTGCTCGTGCGCGCTCAGCGCGAGAGCAGTTCCTGCAGCGACGCAGATCGCCGCAACGGAACACGTCACGACGAACATCGTCTGCTGCGCGCGCCGACGATGCGCAATGTCGTTCAGCCATGGTGCGCACGCGAGCGCCAACGCCGGCACGGCCGGCAGCACGTAGATACCGCGCTTGCCTTCGCTGAAGGTGAAGAACATCACGACCGTCACGATCCACACTAGCAGCAATGCGCTGCGCAGATCGTGCTCGCGCAGACTCCGCCACCACCGTGGGATGAGCCACGGCAACAACGCCGTGAGCGGCAGCCACATCACGGGAATCACGTCGGCAATGAAGAACCACGGCGGCTCGAGGTGGTGCCAGGGGTGAAAGTAGCGACCCCACGTCTGCTTGAAGAGAATTTCATCTCGATAGCTGCGAAGCACCGGGTCGTCGTGGGCCGCAATCAACATCGGCACGAGCCAGATCGACACCGCAACCAGCAGAGCCAGCGGTCCCAGCGCCCAGCGCGAGGCCTGGCCGGACAGCTCCGGCCGTGGCTGCCAACGCGGCGCGCGTAGCAGGAAGTACGGAATCAACACGAGCAACGGCAGGAATCCGACTCCTTTGGTGATGATGCCCAGACCCGCCGCGGCCCAGCCAATGACATACCACCGCCACGCGGGACCGCAGAGACAATGCCGTAGCAAGCCGTAGAGACTCAGCGTGGTCAAGAAACACAGCGTCGCATCGATCTGGCCCTGCCGCGGCTGCCAGACGAACTGCAACGTAGCGAGCAGCGCCAGGGCGGCGATCAGGCCGGTCTCGCGGTTCCACAGCCGCCTGGCGAGGTCGTACACCAACACGATGCAGCCAAGGCCGGCGATGGCAGATGGCACGAGGAACGCAAACCGCAGCGAGCCCGTGAGCTTCAGCAGGCTCGCCATCACCCAGAAATAGAGTGGCGGCTTGTCTGCGTAGTTGTCGTTGCCCACCTGCGGAATCAGCCACGAGTGATGCGCGACCATGTCGCGCGCCACGAGCGCAAACCGCGGCTCATCCGCTGGCCACGGATCGCGCAAGCCAATACCCGTGGCAAACAGCAGCAGCGCGAGACAACACAGCCACGCGACGTCGATGCGAACTTCGCGCACGCCGTTGCAGCCTCGTCGGAGCAGCCGATCGAGAATGCCGTTCATGGCGCCAGCAACGCGTAGCGACGTCCCTGCGGCAACTCGTAAACCTGCTTCACGACGAGCGGCAGGCATGTCGTGAGCTCGAGCAGATCGCGACTCTCCGCTGCGGCCGGAATCTTCACTCCCACTGTGCTCAGGCGATCCGACACGGGTCCCCGTCCCCTCCCGCTCAACTGCACGAGGAACAATGGCGGATCCTTTGATCTCAGCAGTGTCTCGACGTCCGTCACATCCCGCGCGCGAATTGCCGCTCGTCTTCGACCGGCGAGCACGCGATCCAGCGTTGCGACCGTGGTTTCATCGGGCGCATACAGTGCGAGCGAGCGACTCCCGATGTCGCGATCGACTTTGCGCGCAATGGCAGCCAGGTCCTGCCAGCGATCGATGGCCGGAAAGAGCGCGCCGGCCGCGACGAGGAGTGCGACAACAAACGCCGCGAAGACAGCAGCCAGTCCTGGCAGCCACAGCCGTCGGCGCAGAGCCCGCAGTGATAGCCATAACGTAGCCGCAGTGATGACGACGCCGGGCACAGCCAATGGCCAGAGTTCCCGGGCATTCGCGTCGGCACTCGCCACGACCGTCGCAGCGGCGAAGAGAACGACGACCAGCGCAGTTACGAGCCATCCAGTTGCAACCATCATCCGGCGATCGAACGCATCAGGCTGAGCGAGGCCGTGCGCGGCCCACTGACCGATGAGTAACGCCGCCGCGGGCATCAGTGGTGCCGCGTAGATCCCGCGCGCCGTTATCGCCAGCGACAGTGCGAGCAAGGGCAGCAACAACGCGCTGAGCGCGAACGTCCATTGCGAACGATCTGCTCCCCGCCACGTCAACCAAGCCCGGCGTAGAGCCGCGAAGAACAACAGAGTCCATGGCAACAGGTAGTACGGCAGCTCGACGAGGTATTTTCCAACCCAGTTCTTGTGACCTGCGGCGTACTCGCTCGCGTCCGGGGCGCTCAGCGCGACGGCTCGTCCGATGACGTTGCTCCACAGGAGAATGCGCAAAGCGTGCGCGCCGTCGGACGAGCGAACCACGGCGGCGATCCAGCTGCCGACCGCCCCGAGAACAATCGCGAATCCAGCCCACATCTGCCATCGCAGCAGCTCGCGCCAGCGTCGTTCGCTGGCCAGATAGCCCAGAACCGTCAGCCCGGGGACGAGCCAGCCGCCCGGCCCCTTCGCGAGAAACGCCCAGGCGAGTCCAACGTGCATCAGGCAGTACCAAAGTAATTTCGCGCGTGAGTCCGCGGACTTCTGCCCGACGTAGAAGCCGAGCAACGCAAGCGTCACGCCGGCCATGAGCGCTGCATCGGCCGCGAGCCACGAGGACACCTGCAAGGCGAGCAGAAAAGATGCCGAGGTGAGCCCCGCAAACCAGGCGGCGATCGCTCCTGCCATCTCGAAGGCAAGCAGCACGACTGCAGCCATTGCAACGACGGCGTACAGCAAATTCGGCGCGCGCATCGCCGCATCGCGACCAGGAAAGGCGTTCTCCACGGCAGCGGCCGCCCAATAAGCGAGAGGCGGCTTCTCCAGGAATGGCTCCCCAGCGAGCGTCGGCACTGCTCGCTCGGACTGCACGGCCATCCGCCAACTGATGTCCGCTTCACGAGGCTCATCGGGCGTCCACAATCCGCGCCCGAACAGGACGACGCTCCATAGCGGCAGCAGAATCAGGCAGCACAGCCACACTATTGAAAGGCGCCCGGATGCGAGGCCCGATGCCGGCCACAGTGTGCTCACGCTTCACCCGCAGAACTGCCCGTCGATGTGTATTGGACGGCGCGCGCAGCCGGATCAGTCGATGAGCAGCTCGCAACGTGTGCTCACATGCAGCAGCGACTGATTCCCCGAGATCGAGCGTCTAATTTTTTTATGAGACCTGCGATCCAGTTGCGCACGCAGAGCAGTCTTACACGACCTCTTGGGCTCGCAGCACTGTGCTTCCTGATCGGCCTCGGACTCGTCGTCTGGTTCGGCAATGTTGGTCTTCGCACCTTGACCGAGCCCGACGAGGCGCGGTACGCGGAGATTGCACGCGAGATGCTCGCGACCGGCGACTGGGTGACTCCGCACCTCAATGGCATTGCGTATTTCGAAAAGCCGCCGCTGCAATATTGGGCGACAGCCGTCGCTTACAGCGTCTTCGGCGCCCAGCCGTGGGTTGCCAGGCTGTGGACGACCGGCTTCGGGCTGCTCGGCCTGGTGCTCACCTATGCCACTGCGAAAAAATTGTGGGGCGTGCGCACTGCCGAGCATGCCGCCCTGCTTCTCGCCAGCTTTCCGCTGTACTTCATCGTCACGCACCTCAACCTGCTCGACGGCGCGCTCGCGTTCTTCCTGAACGCCGCTGTCTGTGCGTTCGTGGTTGCGAGGCAACCGGATACTCCGCTCCTGGCGCGTCGCCGCCTGCTGTATCTGTGCTGGTTTGCGCTGGCGCTCGGGTTCCTGCAGAAGGGTCTCGTCGCACTGGTCCTGCCGTTCCTGGCGCTGACGACCTATTCGCTGCTCTACCGCGATTCACGGCTGTGGCGCGAGATGCAGCTGCGCGCAGGATTGGCGATCCTGGCCGCCGTCACGCTGCCCTGGACCACGTTGGTCGCGTCGCGCAATCCCGGTTTCCTGGAATTCTTCTTCGTCCACGAGCAATTCACCCGCTTCCTGACGACGGTGCATGACCGTTACCAACCGTGGTGGTACTTCATCGCGGTCCTGATTGCCGGTGTGTCTCCCTGGCTCGTTGTCGCAGTACGAACGACGATCCATGCGGTGCGACGTCGCGCGACACTGACGACATCACCGCAAGCCGAGCGACTGCTGCTGATCTGGGCAATCGTACAACTGACTTTCTTCTCCCTGTCCGATTCGAAGCTCGCTCCCTACGTCCTGCCGATGACCGTGCCGATGGCACTGCTCATGGCGCGCTGGCTCGACCTGTACGGCACGATGCGGACGCTGAATTCAGTCGCGGTGACCATCACTGTTCTGCTGCTGCTCTTGATCGCTTCACCGTGGCTGCTTCCGCACCTGGTCGTGCCTGGCCTCAAGCTCACTACCTACTTGCAGGTCGCCGAGTGGGCGCAGTACGGAGGATTTGCCGGCCTCGCATGCATGGCTCTGTACGTGCTGGTTGCGAGAGGGGGCGACTTGCGTCCGCCCGTCACCGCGCTCGCCGCGAGCGTCAGCCTCGCATTGGCAATCTTCATGTGTGGAGCAAATGCGCTCGATCACTCGCGAGGTCAGGCCAACCTCGCCGCAGTCATCGCGCCCCACCTCGCCGCTGATGCTCCGCTGTTCTGCGTCGGCACGTACTGGCAGGCACTGCCGTTCGACCTGAAGCGCACGTGCATCGTGGTCGAGTACCGGGGCGAGTTCGAGCTGCAGTTCGATCCGAACCAACGCAACCACCTGGCCGGCGTGCGCGAATTCGTCGAGCGATGGAAGCACGAGCCGGGCGCCGTGGCCCTCGTAACTGCAGAACTGTGGCCGCAGATAGCCAATAGCGGTATCGAAGCACGCACTGTCATGCACGACGACAACGTCGTCGTGCTGGTCGCGCCCGACCCCTGTTCCGCTAGAAATACCAGAAGCCGATCGAAACGAGAAACTTCAGATAGTCCCTTGCTGAGTCAACTGTCGCGGTGAGACTCCAGTCGTAATCGCCCCAGATGCTCGTGTGCAACACGCGTACTTCGAACCCACCCGTCACGTGCATGCGGCTCGACACGCCTTGGTAGTTCGACGGCTCGTAGTAAGTCCCCAGTCGCAACCGCAGCCGGCCCGGGATTGTCTCGAGCTCTGAACCGAGCCGGACGCCGACGGTGTCATCGGTGCCCACCGGCTGAATTTTCTGGGCCAGCACCGACTCCACCCCAACCGCGTTCGTGCTCGACGCGGTGAACAGCAGATCGCTGGCAACCAGCCACTTGTGACCTGGCCAGAACGGCGCCGAATCGACCGCGTACGACGCGCCGAGTCCCAGGCTCGCAGGCAAGATCACCTGCTGCGGAATGATCAGCCCGTTCACCGTCACCGGAGTGCCGCCCGAAGTGTCGAGCACCTGATCGGAACGGATGGTCGACGAATACGTCATGCCGAACCGCCAGGGTCCGCGCTCCGGATTCCACAGAACGCCCACGTCCCAACCGGTGCCGGAGAGCTTGCCAAGCGTCACGTCCAATATGTCAGCGCGCAGCTTGCTCGTCGTGGCGCGCCACCCGACGCCGACCGTCAAATCTCGATCGAGGAACTGCCGCCCGAGTGTCAGCGAGGTAACGCTCAGGACGTACTCATCGTCGTCGGCACCGGGATTCTCGAGCGCGATGATTTCCGAGTCGCTCAGTACACCCAGCCCCCAGAGCCCGTATTGGCCCATCAGTCCGAGCGAGCGGATGCGGTGAGTCTTGTAGTCCGGCGGCGTCACGCCGTTGTTGTCGAAATCATCGCTGTCCAGCCCGGTCAGGCCGGCAGTCCAATCCCAGTCGAATTTCGTCGTCGAGCGTTGCGGGCGAAACGCCACGCCCGCGGGATTGGAACTCAGCGACGCGATACCTTCGGCGACGCCGATATACGCCCCGCCGAGCGCCACCTTCCGCGACGAGCCCAGCACGGGACCCTGCCGCAGATCGAGGTCGTAGTTGTTGTCGACGATCGGCGGGCCATCGATATCGCCGCGCGCTTGCGCGCACGACAGCGACAGCAGCAGCAG
>Ga0070664_100004302_pt1 | contig 11448 bp, 13 predicted proteins | sample KBSC73metaG_FD_65863 | JGI IMG/M metagenome (GOLD analysis project Ga0070664, IMG submission 65863) | Corn rhizosphere microbial communities from Kellogg Biological Station, Michigan, USA - KBS C7-3 metaG | ecosystem: Host-associated > Plants > Roots > Rhizosphere > Soil ... | reverse complement strand
GCGACCTGCGGCTCGAGGCGATGCCGCCATTCCCGCGGCACCAGCGGCTGCCGGAACCGTCGAGGCTGTGTGTGCGGCCGTCTCGCCACCCCGCGAGCCAGCGCGCTCGGCATGGGCTTCAGCCTAGCATGGCCCGTTTCCCGCACCGGTTGAGTATGCTGTCGGCCGTGGCCGGGCCGCGCCGACATCTCTCGATGCTGCGGTCGTACACCGCGGCGGACGCCTTCACGATCGGCAACGCCGCCTGCGGCACGATCGCGCTCTTCCTGTGCCTCGATTACGTCGAGACCGACAGTCCACGCTGGCTCTGGATCGCGTTCGCCCTGTTCCCGCTGGCGCTGGTCTGCGACGTGCTCGACGGTTACGTCGCGCGACTCGACACGGGTCACCGGTCGATGCTCGGCGGCGACCTCGACTCGCTGGCCGACGTGATCTCGTTCGGCGTGGCGCCGGCCGTGCTCGGGTTCACCGTCGGCCTGCGCGGCGCCTGGGACATGCTGATCCTGACCTACTTCGTGGTCTGCGGCGTCAGCAGGCTGGCGCGCTTCAACGTCACCGCGAGCGCCCTCACCGACGAGAGCACCGGGAAGGTGAAGTACTTCCAGGGCACACCGATCCCGACCAGCGTCGGGATCGTCGCCGTCCTGGCGGTCGCGTTCCTGCTCGATCGCACCGGCAGCGCGCTCTGGCTCGGGGCGTGGCGGATCGGACCGGCGACGCTGCATCCGCTGACGCTGCTCTACGCCGCCAGCGGCAGCGCGATGATCAGCGCCACGCTGCGGGTGCCGAAGCCGTGAGGCGGTCTCGCGCTAGTCGTCGAGGACGAAGGTCACCATCATGTTGACCTGGTACTCGGCGATCTTGCCGCCCGGGTCGCAGCGGACGTGCTGCTCCTTGATCCACGCGCCCCGCACGTTGCGCAGCGTCTTCGCCGCGCGCGTGAGGCCTTGCTGGATCGCGTCCTCGAAGCTCCGGGTGGACGTTGCGCTGAGCTCCGACACCTTGGCGACGGACATGGGGACTCCTTCCGAGTGCGAGGGGCAGGGTCACGAGGCTGTGACCGCGGATTCGACTGGTTATACTCCGCCGCGGCGCCGGGACGCGCGGCAATTCATCGCATGCCCGAGGCGGAACGCGCGCGGACCTCGGATGAGACGCCTTTCCGTTGAGCTTCTCCCACCGTGCTGATTGACGCGGCCACACTGCACGACCTGGACGTCCTCACCGCGTCCACGCCGCGCGGCCGGACGCTGTGGAGCCTCGTCGATCGCACGCGATCGCGCGCCGGCCGTGAGCACCTGCGCCAACGCCTGGTGGCGCCGGACCACACGGCCGCCGGCGTCGTCGCGCGTCAACGCGCCCATCAGGCGCTGGCGCGCGATCTGGGCGGGTACGGCCGCCTGCTCGACGCGCTCGGCGTCGACGCCGTCGACCGATACCTCAACGCGACGTGGCAGCTCCCGTGGGCGCAGCCGTCGTTCACCGGCGTCGGCCCGTGGCGGCCGGCCTGGTTCAGGGAGTACCTGGGGGCCATCGACGATGGGCAGACGCGCGTCCTCGCCGCGCTCGATGCCGCGGCCGCGCTGCGGGATCGGCTCGCGGCCACCGATGCCGCACTGCTGCGAGACGTTGCGGACGCGCTGACGTCGGCGCTCGCGACACCGCAGGTGGCCGAATTGCGCGCGCTCGGCCATCGTCGTCGCGTGTCGGCGCGCATGGCGTTCGACGGCGTCGCCCGCGACACGGGACGGTCGGTGCTCGCCGCCGTCCTCGATGCGGTCGGCATCGTCGACGCGATGTGGAGTCTGGCCGCGGTCACCGTCGAGCGTCACTGGACGTATCCGCGCTCATCGACGCGGCTCGCGGTCGAAGGCCTGTACAACGCGTTCCTCGAAGCCGGCCACGGTGTCGGCAACGACCTGCGCCTCGACGATCGCACGCGCGTGTGCGTCGTCACGGGGCCGAACATGGCCGGCAAGTCGACCTTTCTGCGCGCCATCGCCGTCGCCGCGCTGCTCGCCCACGCCGGCTGCGGCGTCCCTGCCATCGCGATGGAGTTCCCCATCGTCGCGACGATCTTCTCCAGCGTGCAGATCACCGACGACCTCGCCGCCGGCGAGAGCTTCTATCTCGCCGAGGTGCGCCGGATCCGCGCGCTCGCCGAGGCACTGCACGAGCACGGCGCGATGCTGGCGGTGCTCGACGAGCCGTTCCGCGGCACCAACGTCCACGACGCGACTGAGGCCAGCCTCGGCATCATCTCGCGCCTCGTCGCCCATCCAGCCGCGCTCGTGTTCGTAGCGACGCACCTGGCCGAGGTCGGGACGGCGCTGCGCGACGATCCGCGCGTCCAGTTCCTCTGCTTCTCGGCCGACCTCGCCGGCGATCGGCCGGTGTTCGATTACCGGCTGCGGGAGGGCGTCTCGACGCAGCGGCTCGGGATGACGCTGCTGCGGCAGGAACGCGTTCTCGAGCTGCTCGAGCCGAGGTCCTGACGGCCACGCTACCAGAGGCGCTCGGTGGTCACCCGAAGCGCGAAGTCGTGCTGCTGCAGATCCGGCGGCAGCTTGGCTCTCAACGGGTCGGGTAGCTCGAACTCAATCGTTTCGCCCGATCGGACGACCAGCCGCTTGCGCCCGCCGCCGCCGCGGAAGCCATGTCGATCGCTGGCGTATTGCTCCGTGTCAAAAGTCAGATCGATGGTGCCATCGGTACGCGCCCGCCCAATCACCTTTCCGCTGATGTGCACTTTCAGCGCGCCCGCTGAACTGGTCAGCGCCAGCGGCGGGAAGGCGTAGGTCGCGTCGGCGCCCTGCGTCGACTGGGTCCGCACTCGCGCCGGCGCCGACGACGCCGGCGCGCCGCGATCGATCAGCCAGAGGTCGAAGCCGAGCCCGGCGTCCTGCTCGTCGGCTGGCGATCCGAACCGCAGCTCCAGGGCGATGGCGAAGGTGTCACAGACGCCCGGCGACGGACTGGCGGCACGAACGACGTCCAGGATGCCACGTGCGCCATCGCGCAGCGTCAGGCGTTCCTCGCGCTCGATGCTCTGCTCGAGCACCACGCCGGGCCGCGGCACCCGGCGGCTCCAGCGCACGTCGACGGTCGCCTCGTCGCCCTCGACGCTGACGGGCGTCGCTTCGATGCGCCACGAGGCGGACGCCGTCGAATCGAACGCGGCGACGTCTCCGGCTGGCATCTGCAGCGCGTTGGTGCACCGCCCCTGCGCGTCCGACTGGATCGTGACCGCGTTGAAGGGCGCCGACGATTCTTTCAAATCAAGAGGGATCAGGCCGCCAGCCCCCAGCCCCGGAGCCCGAGACTTGAAACCGGCCATGGCGTAGATACCCAAGGTCGGCACCACGCGTGTGCTGGACGCCGGCGGAGCCGGCTGCGCGGCGGTGTGGAAGGACGAGCCCAGCGCGACGAACAGCAACGCCAGGCCGATGCGAGTCATGACAGACATCGGATACCTCACGGTCGCGTGACGGGTAGCGGATCGAGCTGGACGACCCGGGCCGGCGCCGGCGGGCGGTCCCGAGCGGCATATCGCTCGGCGAAGACGCCGGCACCCAGCCCGGCGGCGAGGAGCACCGCGGCCGCGGCCAGCCTCCAGAGCTGACGACGCGGTGGCGCGGCACCTGGAACCTGGCGGGTCGCCATCCATTCGCGCTCGCCGGGTACGGGGGCGTGCAGTTCGGCGCGGACGCGCGCGAACGCCACCAGCGCGCCTCGCGCCTCCGGGTCGTCGAGGGCGACCGCCAGCGCGTCGGGATCGACGGGCTCGCGATCGATCAGGGCCGAGAGCAGCTCGGCGTGGTCAGTCGTCATGGGAACCTCGCACGGGTGCGGCCGCCGCGCGCGGCGGCGGCAGGAGGCGGGCGCGCAGCGTCTGGCGCGCCCGGTAGATGCGGGATCGAACGGCCGGGACCGTCGCGCCGGTGGCCTCGGCGATCTCCGCGTAGCTGAGGCCGCCCATCTCGCCGAGCAGCAAGGCAATGCGTTCGTCCTCGGGGAGCGCGTCGAGGCCCCGTTGCAGATCGAGGCCTTCCACCTGGCGGGCCGGCGAGGCGGCATCGGCGGGGCGTGCGTCCTCGACCGATCGGATCCGGCGGCGGTTCGCGTCGCGCCAGACGTTCTGCGCGATGCGGAACACCCAGGCCGCCTCGCGCTCGCGCGCCTCGTAGCCGGGCGCCGCCTGCACCACGCGCAGGAACACCTCACCCGCGAGGTCGTCGGCCGCGGCTGGATTGCGCGTCAGCCGGTAGAGGAACCGCCGGACGGCAGCGCCATGCCGGTGGAACATCCCGATCGCGACCTCGCCGGTGTCGGCTGCGGGTCTCATATGCGGATCAAACGCATGAGAGGCGAAAGAATCGCACGCCGCTATGTTCCTGCAAATCCAAGCAGTTTTGAACACGTTCAAATACTGCTGGCGGACAGCTGGCGCCAGGGCGATACTTTGAACATGTTCAAAGACGGTCCGGCGCGCGCCACGCCGCAGCGGTCGCGCAGCGAGAGCACCCGACGCGACATCCTCGAGGCGGCGCTCACGTTGCTGCGGGCGCGCGGCTTCGAGCAGACCACTATGCGGGAGGTGGCCGCAGCGGCCGGCGTCTCGCTGGGCGCCGCGTACTACTACTTCGCCAGCAAGGAAGCGATCGTGGCCGCCTACTACGACGACGTGCAGGCGCGGCACCAGGCCGCATGCCGCGAGGCGTTCGCGGCGGCCCCGGATCTGCGCGCCCGGCTGCGCGCGGCCGTGCACGGCAAGGTCGACATCATGGCCGGCGATCGCAAGCTGCTGCGCGCGCTGTTCCGCTACGGCGGCGATCCCGACCATCCGCTCTCCTGGTTCGGACCGGCGACGCGGCGCCAGCGCGAGGAGAGCATCACCATCTTCGCCGACGTCCTGCGCGGCGAGCGCCTGCCGCGGGACGTGCGCGAGTCGGGTCCATCCCTGCTCTGGGCGCTGCACATGGGCGTGCTGCTGGTCTTCCTCTACGACGACTCCGCGCGCCAGCGCCGGACGCGGCAACTGATCGATGCCGTCGTCGATCTGGTGGTCGACATGCGCCGCGTCGTCACGTCGCCGCTGCTGCGGCCCTTGCGCCGGCGCGTGATCGGGGTGCTCGGCGACGCCGGCCTGCTGCCGGCCCCCGCAGCGGAGGCGTGATGGGTGTGACGCCAACCGCGTGGCCGGCCTGGCTGGTGATGTGGACCCTGGCGGGCGGCATCTACGGCGCCTGCAAGCTCCTGACGTGGCGCGCCGCCACCGCCGCGGACGGCGCGCCATGGTGGCAGCACGCGGGCTATCTCCTGGCCTGGCCGGGCATGGATGCGCCGGCGTTTCTCGCGAGGGGCGGCGTCCGACGGCCTGCGGTACGAGAGTGGGCTGCGGCCGCCGGCAAGACGGCGCTCGGCGCCGCGGTGGTCTCCGCGGCCGTCCTGGCGTCGCGAACCGGCGCGTCGCTGGCAACCGGCTGGCTCGGGATGGTGGGGCTGGTGCTCCTCCTCCACTTCGGCGCTTTCCATCTGCTGTCGTGCGCGTGGCGATCCGCGGGCGTCGACGCGCGTCCCCTGATGGCGTCGCCACTGCGCGCGGCCAGCCTGGCGGAGTTCTGGGGCCGGCGCTGGAACACAGCGTTCCGGGATCTGACGCACCGCTTCATCTTCACGCCGCTGCGACGATGGCTCGGCGCGCCCGCCGCCATCCTGGCCGGCTTCGTCGGCAGCGGCCTCGTGCACGATCTGGTGGTCTCGCTGCCGGCCCGCGGCGGCTACGGCGGCCCGACCGGCTTCTTCGCGGTGCAGGGTGTCGCGATGCTCGTGGAACGCAGTGATGCTGGACGCCGGCTCGGCCTCGGCCGCGGTGTGCGGGGACGGCTCTTCACCGCGGCCGTGCTGCTGCTTCCCCTCCCGTGGCTGTTCCATCGCGCGTTCGTCGAGCGCGTCATCGTCCCGTTCCTCGATGTCCTCGGTGCCGCATGACCAACCAGACCATGGCGCTCCTGCTGACGCTGGCGGGCTGCGCGCAAGCCAGCATCCTGATCGCGTCGTCGCTGGTGCCGGCCACGCTGCGCTGGCGCGACGAGCTGCGGCCGCTGCCCCGCCTGCACCGCCAGATGCACTGGGTCTATGCCGGCTACGTCGTCCTCGCCATCGTGGCGTTCGCGATCATCAGCGTGCTCAACGCCGGAGAGTTGGCGCGCGGCGGCGCCCTGGCCCGCGGGGTCTGCGGCTACATCGCGGTGTTCTGGGGCGTCCGGCTGGGCCTGCAGGCCGTGTTCGAGATGAAGCCGTACCTCGACGCGTGGTGGAAGACAGCCGGCTATGCTGCGCTGACGGTGCTGTTCGCCAGCCTGACGCTGGTCTACGCCGTCGCGGCGCTTCGGCCGGTCGACTGAGCGGCCGTTTCCTGCCCCGTCCGCTACGGCCGCCGCGGCGCGCGCACGTGCCGCACCAATCCCGCCAGGGCGAGCGCGGCGACCGCCGTAACGGTCAGCGTGGCCAGGCGGAGGTGGATGTTGCGCTCGATCGCGTCGAGCACCCGGTCCATGAATCCGGTGTCCGGCGTGCACAAGGGTGAATTGGCCAGGATCGCCAGCTCCATGCTCTTGGGCAGGAAGATCGCGTTCGTCTGCTGGACGAAGGTGCCCTTCTCGAAGCTCCAGAAACCGCCCTTCGCGTAGACGAGGCCCAGCGGCGTACGCCGGACCTGGTCGATGCCGAAGCCGCGATCGAGCATGATCTGGGCGCGGGCCGGATCGACCATGGTGCCGAGCCGCCGGAACGACGCCATGACCGCGAGCAGATCGTCGACCGACAGGCGCCAGCCGACGGCGCCGCTCATCGTCGACAGGTCGCCGGCGTCCTTGCCCCGCGCGTTCACCGGGAACTCGTAGGCCAGCGCCTGGTCCGGGGCCATCGCGAACGTCGAGGTCACGCCGGCGGGATCGAAGACGTTCTCCTGCACGTAGCGCTGGAAGTAGCGGATGGTCGTGAGGTCCCAGTAGTTGTCGTCGACGGTGGGCAGGAGATCGAACAGGAACGGCGCGTCGATGGTGCTGATCAGGATGCGGCACAGGCCGTAGTTCATGTTGCGGTAGCCCATCGCGCCGACGACGCCGACGGCGATCTGGTTCTTCATGAACGGGTAGTCGGCCGGACCGGGTTCGTTGACCGCCACGAGGCCCGAGGTGTGGGTCAGCAGCTGGCGGAACGTGAGGCGATCGACGCCGGGCCCGCGCATCCAGTGCTTCGGCAGCCAGCGCGCGATCGTCGCGTCCGGCGAGATGTTGCGGGTATGCAGCAGCTTGGTCATCGCCATCGCGGTGATCAGCTTGCTGACGCTGGCGACGTGCATCGGGACGCTCGGGGCCCAGGCGACGACGCCGTCCGGAGGCGTTCTCGCCAGCTTCCAGCGCTCGTCGATCAGCACGCGCCCGCGTTGCCGCAGCTGCAGGGCGTAACCGGCCAGGCAGGCACTCAACAGAGCGTGCAGATCACGGCGCAGGCCGTCGACGTCCAGCTCATAGAGGATCCCGGACGGCGGCGGAGCGAACACGTCCGCGCCGTCGCCGGCATCGTGCAGATCGAATGGCACCTCGGCGTCGCCCAGGTGGTCGGGACGCAGGACGTGGTCGCGCACCGTGTCTTCCGTGAGTCCGAGCTTGTGCAGGATCGCGACCGAATGGACATCGAGTGCGTCTGACATGCGCCCCTCCTGGTGCCGGTGATGGTGGCGAGACGGCCGCCCGGGTCCGCGGCACGGCTCTTGAAGTGACTCGCGACGCGCGCACGACGGCGTGACGAAGGCCGGTTTGAACGTGCGGGATTGCGAGGGCTGGCCTCGGGTCGAGCGGTGACCGAACCGAGATGGCTCTGAAATGCCGGAGTCTGCCTCCTGACGGCCGGAGGCACCGCCAGGAGTGGAGCGCCATGATCGTCCCGAGCACACCTCGTCCACCGGCACGCGGCTTCCGCGCGGCGCTCGCCCTGTCGTTCCTCGCGCTGCTGCCGCCATCCGTGCTCGCGCAGAAGGCGGCGGCGCCGGCGGTGCCGGACAGCCTCGATCGCCTGAACCAGGCGGTCGACGGACTGACGAAGAAGGTGTGGCCGAGCGTCGTCCAGATCATGGTGACGGGCTACGGAGCGCGCGAGGAGAACGGCCGCGGCGACGGCAATACCTTCATGACGCGCCAGCGATCGCTGGGCTCGGGCTTCGTCATCGATCCCGAGGGCTACATCATGACTAACGCGCACGTGGTCAGCGGCGCACAGCGGGTCCAGGTGGTGCTGCCGCCGACCAACGCGGATGGTTCGCTGATGTCGGCGCTGTCGCCGAAGATGACCGTCCTGCCGGCGCGCATCGTCGGCGTCAGCAGCGAGATCGATCTGGCGCTCCTGAAGGTGGATGGCCTCAAGGCGCCGGCGCTGCCGCTGGCCACCTACCGGGACCTCCGGCAGGGCGAGACAGTGTTCGCCTTCGGCAGTCCGGGCGGGCTGCGCAACACGCTCACGCACGGGCTGATCTCCGCCGTGGCGCGGCAGACCGACCCGGATTCGCCGCTCATCTACATCCAGACCGACGCGCCGATCAATCCCGGCAACTCCGGCGGTCCGCTCGTCAACGTGCGCGGCGAGGTCGTCGGCGTCAACACGTTCATCATGTCGCAGTCGGGCGGCAACGAAGGCCTCGGCTTCGCCATCCCGTCGGCGACCGCGCGGACGGTGTTCCGTCAGCTGAAGCAGTACGGGCAGCTGCGCCGGCAGGAAGTCGGGATGACGCTGCAGACGATCACGCCGCCGATGGCGGCCTCGCTCGGCCTCGAGCGCGATTCCGGCGTCATCGTCGCCGACGTGTGGCCGGGCGGACCGGCCGAAGCCGCGGGGGTGAGGATCGGCGACGTGCTGCTGTCGGTCGACGGCCAGGCGGCCGAAAACCTGCCGACCGTCAACTACTTCTTCCGCCTGCGCGATTCCGACAAGCCGGTGGACCTGGTGGTCCTGGCCGGCAAGACGCAGAAGCTGTACAAGGTCACGCCCGTCGAGCAGAGCAGCGACTTCGACTCGGCGGCGCTGGCCACCGATCCGGAGCGCAATCTCGTCGCGCCGCTCGGCATCATCGGTGTAGAGATCGATCCGCGGCTGGCCGCGGGCGCGAAGGGACTGCGGGACCCGTACGGCATCATCGTCGCGGCGCGCGCCGCCGGCGCGGTGGCCGAGATTCCGCTGCTGCCGCGCGACATCATCCGCAGCTTCAACAACGAGCAGACGGCGTCGCTCGTCGGCCTGCGCCGGATGCTGGCCGAGCTCAAGCCCGGCGCACCGGTCACCCTGCAGATCCAGCGGGAGGGCCGGCTGATGTTCGTCTCGTTCACGATGGAGTGAGCGACGCACCGCCGCCGGCGTTCCGCGCTGAATCCGGCGACGCACCACTCGTGTTCACGGAGAAGAAGATGAAGCCGACGAGACGTTCGTTCTACCCGGCCCTGGCGGCGGCGAGCCTGGCGGCGATGGCCTCGGTCTACGCGACCGGCCAGCAGCCGGCGGTGAAGATCCCCGAATCCGGCGTGCCGCAGATCATGACGCTGGAGGACCGCTTCGTGCGCGCCGCCTACAACAATGAAGGCTATGTGATCCTCGGCTACCAGATCGCCAATCGAACGGTGGGCGAAGACTGGGTCATGCTCGATGTCGGCATCACGCTGATGAAGAACACGTCGACCTATGTGCTCAAGCGCGAGGCGCTGTCGCTCGACACACCGGACGGCCCGGTGCCGCTCCCGTCGATCGAGGAGTACCGGGAGAACGAGGCAAAGGTGCAGCCGCTCCAGAACCGCATGAAGGTCCAGCGCGACTCGATCAACTACTTTCCGCCGTGGACGACCGGTGTGAACCGGCTCGGCTTCTTCGCGGACCTCGGGTCGCGGGCGATGCCCTGGAACCAGGCCGATGTCACGAGCTCGCGCGCGTGCGTCGGCCAGCTCTATTTCCACGTGCCTGGCGGCACGAAGTACGGCCAGTACTGGCTGAACACGAAGTTCGCGCAAAGCGTCGTACGGGTGCCGTTCCGGCTGTTCACCAAGGAAGAGGAAAAGACGCTCACCAAGAACTACGGCGACATCAAGAAGCAGGTCGAGGCCGCGTTCGGCAAGAAGTAGCGGACCTCACTCGGGACGCGTCTCCGTCACGATCAACTCGCAGACCGAGCAGGCGTCGGCGCCAGCTTGCAGAAACCAGCGGCAGTCGTCGCGGATGCCGCACGCCGGCAGTTCCCGATCCGCGCCGGGCTGGTGGCCGGCGGCACGCGCCTCCTCCATCGCGCCGTCGATGACCCCGCACGCGGTGCCGGTCCACTGGCGGCAGCCGCCCTGCGCGCACGGACTGCTAAAGCGGAAGCGGCGTTCGGGCGCGCGGCGGCCGTCGCTGGTCGCCACGCCGACGAACTCGCGATCGACGGTCGTCCGACCCTCCGCGAAGGCCACACGACCGTCGGGCAGCACGATGCCGAGCAGAATCGCGCCCTCGTGGCAGCGCGCGCTCGGACACAGGACGCCCATGGCTACCTGCGCTGGACGACGTCGAGGGCCGGAACCTCGGCGCCAGGCACCTGCAGATCCTTGATGGCGCGGAGCCAGATGCCGCGCCATTCCGGGTGGAACGTGATCGCCCCACTCGCGGCCTTGGGCAGCGCCAGATCCAGTTTCGCGAGCTCCCGCATCACGGCGCCCTGAATCGCTCCCGCAACCTGGGCCGCCTGTTTCTCGTTCAGCTTGGCCGTGTCGATCTTCACCACAAAGTCGCTCATGTGAGACCTCCTGCGAACGGTGGGCGCGGCGGCTGCCGGCCGCGACCGCTCTGATCATCAACGCTCGAGGAGGCGCAAATGAACGAGGCGAACGCGCCGCGATCGGTGACGTCCCGCGTCGCGAATCCCAGGCGCGCGTATGCGTATACTGGCCTCCCCTGTCGGTCGAGCTGGTGAATCATGGCGGAGACCACGACCACGGCTGATGCGCGGCGATATCTCGACGGCGGGTTCGCCGACGTGGACCAGGTCCTCGAGTGGCGCAGGCAGCTTCGGGATCAGGGTGCGCCCGCGATGGCCCGCGCGCTGTCGCGGCGGCTCGCCGAACGGTTCATCGGCGGCGAGGCCCTGAGCGCCGCGCAGGCCGATGCCATCTGGCGCGCGTGCAAGGCCGACGAAGCGTTCTCGCAGGCGCGCCGCGTCCTGAAGCGCCGCTGCGACCCCGTGCCGCCGAGCGACGAGCTGCGCGAGCAGTGGGCGCTGATGACGTCCAGCGATCCCGACCTGGCCGCCTCGGTGCGACACGATTGGGCGCTGCAGATCCTCGACGCCCGGCTCGACACGTCGAGCGCCGAGACGCTCGGCATCGCCGGCGGCATCTTCAAGCGCCGGTGGGAGTGGGACGGCCGCACCGC
>Ga0070664_100004296_pt1 | contig 11458 bp, 10 predicted proteins | sample KBSC73metaG_FD_65863 | JGI IMG/M metagenome (GOLD analysis project Ga0070664, IMG submission 65863) | Corn rhizosphere microbial communities from Kellogg Biological Station, Michigan, USA - KBS C7-3 metaG | ecosystem: Host-associated > Plants > Roots > Rhizosphere > Soil ... | reverse complement strand
AGCCTCGACGGACAGGATATCGACTGCCTGACCGTCGGCGAGGGCCCGCTCAGCGTCTGGCTCTACGCCCGTCAGCACCCGGGCGAGAGCATGGCCGAATGGTGGATGGAAGGCGCTCTCGAGAAGCTCACTGACGAGGATGATCCGGTCGCGCGAGTGCTCCGGGCCGAATGCACCTTCCACGTCGTTCCAAACATGAATCCCGACGGATCGCGACGCGGGCATCTCCGCACCAATGCGGTCGGCGTGAACCTCAACCGCGAATGGCATGCGCCGTCCGCCGAGAAGAGCCCGGAAGTCCTGTGCGTTCGTAACGCAATGGACGGGTCGCCGCCCGATTTCGCGATGGACGTGCATGGCGACGAAGCAATCCCCGCCAACTTCCTCGCCGGGTTCGAGGGCATACCCTCGGTCAACGACAAGCAGCTGCAGCTCTTCAGCCTGTTCGGCGAAACGCTCGAGCGTCTCTCACCCGACTTCCAGCGCAGCCAGGGCTATGAAATTCCCGCGCCCGGCGAAGCGAATATGTCGATGTCGACGACCCAGCTCGCGGAGCGCTACGGCTGCGTCTCCATGACTCTGGAAATGCCCTTCAAGGACAATTTCGACTTGCCGGACGAAGTCTACGGCTGGTCGCCGCAACGGTCGAAATTCCTCGCTTTCGCCTGCCTCGACGCACTCCACGCCGTGCTTCCGGAGCTCAAGGCCGCAAAGGCAGCGCGCAGCAAGGCCAAGCAGACAGAGCCCGCCTGATGCGGACCCTGGTGCTGCTGCGCCACGGCCAGTCGCAGTGGAATCTCGAAAATCGTTTCACCGGCTGGTGGGACGTCGACCTTTCGCCGGCGGGCGTCGAGGAAGCGCGGGCGGCAGGCAAGCTGCTCCGCGACAAAGGCATGGATTTCGACTGCTGCTTCACCAGCGTGCTCACCCGCGCGATCCGGACCTTGCACCTGGTGCTGCACGAAATGGACCGCCTGTGGCTCCCGGTCACCAAGGACTGGCACCTCAACGAACGTCACTATGGCGGACTGACCGGCCTCAACAAGCAGGAGATGATCGACAAGGTCGGCGAGGAGCAGGTCAAGATCTGGCGGCGCTCCTTCGACATCCCGCCGCCGCCACTCGATGCCGGCAGCCGATATGATGTAAGCGGCGACCGCCGTTACGACGGCCTCGATGTCCCGCAGACCGAGAGCCTCAAGGACACGATCGCCCGGGCCGTTCCTTATTACGAACGCGAGATTGCGCCGGCCCTGTCAGCGGGCAGGCGCACACTCGTCGCGGCGCACGGCAACTCCCTGCGCGGAATCATCAAATATCTATCGAATATCGGCGACGACGAGATTGTCGGCCTCGAAATCCCGACCGGCAAGCCGATCGTCTACGAGTTGACTGACGAGCTGTCGGTCCTGCGACGCTACTATCTCGAGGACGCTTAAGCGGCGGCCTTTCGCGCGTACATGGCCTCGTCCGCGCGATCCATGATGGCCTCCGCGGTGTCGAGCGCGGTAATCATGCCCACCCCGATCGCAACGCCGAGCGGAAGCGCCTCGCCGTCATGCATGAAGTCGCAACCGGAAATCTGTTCAATCAGGCGGGCGGCCGTCTCCTGTGCGCTACCTTCGTCGGAACATTCGAGCAGGATCCCGAACTCGTCGCCGCCGATTCGGGCCACCACGTCGCTGTGGCGCACGCCCTTCGACAACAGGTTTGCGATCTGCACCAGCGCCTCGTCGCCGGCGCGGTGTCCGAATGTGTCGTTGATCATCTTCAGCCCGTCGACATCGACGAACAGCATCGCGGCGCTGATTCCATAGCGGTCGACTCGGGCGATCAGCCGCTCGAGCTCGCGCATGAAGCCTCGCCGATTCGGAAGATCGATCAGCGAATCCTGATGCGCCAGCTGGTCAAGCTGCTCCACGCGCTCCTGAAGGCGCGCCACTTTCCCTCTCAACGCACTGATCTCTTCGATCAGCCGGTCACGGTCGTCGACGTCGATGACGTCGGTCATTTGCTCAGACATTGCCCCGGAGCCCTCGCTCTCGTCTGTGCCACGTTCATAGCCTGATTCTACTGCCCTGAAAATGCGGGAACTTTTACCCACGCGAATCATAACGTGATTCGCGGGGAAAAAGCTCCGATTGCCTAGCCGAAATCGGCCCCCTAAACGAGCCGTATCCTACAACAGGTTGAAGGCGGGACGATGACGGCGCCGATGGTCGGCATCATCATGGGAAGCAACTCCGACTGGGAGACGATGCGGCACGCGGCCGACACGCTCGACCAGCTCGGCGTCGCCCATGAAACGAAAATCGTCTCCGCTCACCGCACGCCCAGGCGCCTCTACGAATATGCGCATTCCGCCAAGGAAAGGGGCCTCAAGGTCGTGATCGCCGGCGCCGGAGGGGCGGCCCACCTGCCGGGGATGACGGCGTCCATGACTTCGCTTCCCGTCCTCGGCGTTCCCGTCGAAAGCCAGGCGCTCAAGGGCATGGATAGCCTGCTCTCGATCGTCCAGATGCCTGCCGGCGTACCTGTAGGCACCCTTGCGATCGGCAAGGCCGGCGCGATCAACGCCGCCCTGCTAGCCGCTGCCATGCTCGCGAATGAAGACGAAAAGCTTGGGCAGCGGCTCGAAGCCTGGCGCGAGGCGCAGACCGGATCGGTGGCCGAAGCGCCCGAATGATCCCGCCCGGCTCGACGATCGGCATCATCGGCGGCGGCCAGCTCGGCCGGATGCTGTCGCTTGCCGCGGCGCAGCTCGGGTACCGCACCCACATTTTCGACCCGCACGAGCATCCCTGCGCAGCGGACGTTTCCGCCTATGTCACTCGCGCCGCTTTCGACAGCCTGGATGCGATCGAGCGCTTCGGCGAACAGGTCGATGTCGCCACTTACGAATTTGAGAACCTGCCCGTCGCCCCTCTGAGGATCCTGGGAGAAAAGCTCAGGCCCGGAGCGCGTTCGCTAGCCGTTGCTCAAGACCGGGCGCTCGAGAAGCAGTTCATCGAAAATAGCGGCGGGCGGGTCGCTCCGTGGCGGCAAGTCTCGAGCCTTGTCGAGGTCGAGTCCGCGGTCGAGCAATTGGGGCTGCCGATCGTGCTGAAGACCCGCCGTTACGGATATGACGGCAAAGGCCAGGCCTGGGTCCGGTCTGCCGACGAAGCGGCAACCGCCTGGGACGCCATCGGCCAGGAGCCGGCGGTGGCGGAATCGGGTGTCGACTTCATCGCCGAATTCTCGGTCATCCTCGCGCGCTGGGCGGACGGCCGCCACGCCTTCTGGGACTCGGCCCAGAACGAACATGTCGACGGCATCCTCAGGCGCTCGACCGTGCCGTGCAGCGACCAGGTGGCGGTGCAGATCGAGGAAGCGCGGGAAGCCGCGCGGGGCATTGCCGACGCGCTCGGCCATGTCGGCGTTCTGACCGTCGAGTTCTTCGCCTCCGCCGAAGGGCCGATGGTCAACGAGATCGCGCCGCGCGTCCACAACAGCGGCCACTGGACCATCGAGGGAGCGGTCACATCCCAGTTCGAGCAGCACATCCGCGCCATTTGCGATCTCCCGCCGGGAGTCACCGGCCTCACCCGCGGCCACGCGGTAATGGAAAATCTCATCGGCCCGGAAATCGAGCGCTGGCCAGAGCTCGTCGCCGAGCGCGGTGCGCACGTTCACGTCTACGGCAAGGGCGAAGCGCGGCCAGGGCGCAAGATGGGCCACGTCACGCGCGTGATCCGCTAGGCGCTATTTTCGGGTCCGCTCCGACTTCGTGACGTCCGTCACGCTCTGGTCGTAGCCGCTCTTGTCGCTGAAGAATGCCGCCGCGAACAACCCGCAACCGAGCAGCACCGAGAAGAATACGCCGAGCGTCGTGGCAATCACCGTGTTCACGTCGAGCGAGCTGGTCAGATGGAGATAGGTCAGCGCACCCACGACCATCAGGACCGCGATTGCGGCGATCCAGGCCATGATCCGCTTGAACTCGGCCACCGCTTTTCGTCTGTCGTTGGGCATGCAATGGAAGATGGGGTGTCAGGCAGTGATTGCCAGACACGGGTCCGCGATAACCCTCGTTGTCGACGTCGCCCGCGCTTGGTAATTCGGACCGATTGTTCGCACGAAGCTTGATGACATTTTCGCGTCCGGTTTGAGTACGGAGAGCAGCTGATGTCGTTTGCCGTTGGCCTTCGGGATTCACTTCGAGATCGAGTGAGCCTTGCGCCTGGCGAGTTCGCTAGGGGCGATAGCCTCGAGCATGTGCTCGGCAAGTGTCTTCTGGCTGTTGAGGACATGTCCGATGGCGACTTGTTGACGTCCATCCTTCTGCTCGACCCGGACGGCCTGCACCTGTGGCATGGGGCAGCGCCCAATCTTCCGAGCTCTTACTGCAAAGCTATCGATGGTATTGAGATCGGACCGTGCGTGGGCTCCTGCGGCACCGCTGCGTTCCGAGGCTCTCCAGTCTACGTCGCCGATATCGAAACCGATCCGCTTTGGGCCGACTATCGCGATCTGGCGATTGCACACGGCCTGCGCGCCTGCTGGTCCACGCCCATCCGCGACTCCGCCAACGCCATAATCGGCACCTTCGCCATCTATCATCGAAGCGTCGGCAGCCCCACGCGCGACGAGCTCGAAGCGATCGACATGATCACGGAGCATGTCGCCGAGGCCATCGTCCTGGCGCGCAACAGCCAGGATCTCGAACCTCCCTCCGCGAGGCCAAATCTGAGGCTTGTGACCACAGGCCCCGACAGTTTCTCGAGAATGCTGGAGCGCCTGTCGGAACGTGCCGACCGACTTCACTCTCTTGCCGGCGATCTGGAGCGGTGCGGCGACCGGTGTGATTCGGAACACACTTCCCAATCGTTCAGGACGAGCGCGACGGATTGCAGGCGGCTCGGCAATGCTCTTCGCAAGCAAATCCAGAAATATACTCGCTCGTTGCCCAGCTAAATCCACTGCTGTTCTTCGGTATTGGACCCCACCTGAGCCGGTGAAGTACTTCAGTTCGCAGATCAGTACTTCTACTGAATCACGCCTAGTTGCTAACCCATGTTATCTGGCGGATAATCACAAAGCCGATGAAAGCCATTTGCGTGGGGCGGCATGGTATGGGCGAAGCTGCGAAGACTTGGATGCAGGACGCGACCCGTGTGGGCGCCGCGGCGTCCGTCCGCGACTTTTTCGTCAGGACCTTCCAGCAACTGATCGATGCCCTGCCCGAGCAAATCGCTCTCGTAGACGAGCATTGGACGATCCTCGCGGTCAATCCGGCGTGGACGAAGACGGCTGCGGTCTATGGCTACGAGGCGCTGGTGCCGGGCGCGAATTACGCAACCTTTTGTCGCGACAGGGTGAGTGAAGGGCATAATGCGGCCCGTCCGGCGGTAGAAGGAATCGCCGAGATCGATGAAGGGATTCGGCGTTCGTTCGAGTATTTTTACGACGGGAACGACCGCTGGGAAGGCCACACTTTCCATCTGCGCGTCAACCGACTGTCGATTGAAGGCCGTGTCTTCGCGACGATCACCCGCTACGACATTTCAGAACTCATTGAGCTACGGCGTCAGAAGGAATCCTTCAGTTTCTCGATGCTGGAGACACAGGGAGAAGAGCGGCGACGTTTCGCGCGTGAACTTCATGACTCCACTCAGCAACTGCTGGTCGCCATGTCGCTGAGCTTGAGCCAGCTGAAGCTTTCGCGCCAGTCGAAGAAGGTCTCGCAACTCGTAGATCAAATGGACGCGCTGCTCGGCAATATTCACAGCGAAATCCGCTCGATCTCCTACCTGTCGCACCCGCCGGCACTCGGAACAGCGGGTGTTCGCGCCGCAGTGCAGGAGCTCGTCCTGGGTTTTGGCCGTCGCGCGAGTCTCGAAACCTCCTTTCAGATCGAAGGCGATGAGATGCCGATGCGCGCGGCGGCTGAGATGGCGATTTATCGAACCGTCCAGGAAGCGCTCTCCAACGTGCATCATCACGCGCATGCCAGCCGGGTCGACGTCCATTTGATCTTTCGGAAGTCCCTGGTGCACGCAATCATCGTCGACGACGGGATCGGAATGCCCGCGCACGTCACAAACGGCGTCGGGATCATGGGTATGCACGCACGCCTGGCTGAACTCGGCGGCCGCCTATCCGTGCGGCATCAACCGCGCGGCACGGCGCTCGTCGCAAGCATGCCTCGCATGTCGAGCATCAGGCCAACCGGTGATCTTTCGATCTGAGCACCATTAGCTCGCACGCCTGCGAGCGCGGCGACCTACGGTGCCTCCACCGTTTCGATCGGGATGCCGAGCTTCTCGAGTTGCGGGCGAAGCTTTGCGGCGTCCCCGACGACGATCCAGGTAAAGCCCTTGGGATCGAGCGCTGCACGCGCCGCCTGGTCGAGCGTTGCCGTCGTGAGCGACCGGTATTCGGGGGCCAAGGTCTCGTAATAATTGTCGGGCTTGCCCAGCATGTCGATGTCCATCATCGCGCCAAGGACCGCGCCCGCCGTCTCGAACCTTCCGGGCAGCTGATTGATGCTCTTGGTGATCACGCGGTCGCGTTCTTCAGCCGTCGTTCCCTTTGTCGTCAGAAATTCGGTCGCGAGCCGGTTGAGTTCGGCGATCGAATCCGCCGTGCGGTCCGCCTGTACGGGCGCAGAGATGATGTAGGGGACGGCGTGCAGGTTGATCTGCTCGCCGCCGCCCACGCCATAGGACCAGCCTTTATCCTCGCGCAGGTCCATGTTGAACCTCGCGAGGAAGTCGCCGCCCAGCACGTCGTTCGCCGCGTCGAACGGAACGATGTCGCTCCTCGGGTCGATCGGAAGCAGCTGTCCCGCGAGGATGCTGGACTGCGGAGCCCCGGGACGGTTGATCAGCAGGATTTTCGGCGCCGTCGGTCGCGCTGGGGGAGCGGTGAAGCTCTTCGTTCCTCTGGCGACCGCAGCCGGAGCCCAATTGCCGAACCGCGACTCGAGGAGCGCCTGGACCTCGGTCAGGGGGCGGTCGGACACGATGAAAATCTTGGCGGTGTCGGGCCGCAGCCAACGTTGCTGGAAGGCCACGAGGTCCGCCCGCTCGAGGTTCTCGATCGCCGCAGGATCGCCGCCGGGAGGTCCGCCATAGGGATGGCGGCGGCCATAGAGGACCGTTGGAAGCAGCCGACGGCCGACACGCGTCGGATCTTTCTTGGTCTGCGCGATCGCGGTCAGCCGCTGGGCCTTGATGCGGTCGATATCACCGGTCCGGAAGGCCGCATCCCTCACGACGTCGCTCATGAGGTCGAGCGAGGGCGCGAGGTTCGGCGACAGTGCGTTGAGCATCACGTAGGAACGATCCGCTCCATTCCCGGTACTGATATCGGTGCCAAGCCGCTCCTCGGCTTCGGCAAATTGTTGCGAGCTGAGCTTCGATGTTCCTTCGTCGAGGAGATCCATCGTGATCGATGCAACGCCGCGAGCTTGCGGACTGTCAGCGGAGTCGCCGGCGTCGAACGCGAGCGCCATCTGAGTCACCGGGACGCCCTTGCGCTGCACATAATCCACCGGGAGCCCGTTCGACAGCTTCACATGAACGATATCGGGGAAGTCGAGTGCCGCGAGCTGGCCGACGGGCGGTAGGGGGCGATTGCCCCTGACCGCACCGCTGCTCTTGTCCGTTCCCGGCTTGGGCGGCTGGGCCGCCTTCGCCTCCGTGTAGGCGGCCCGCTCGCCGGGCGAGAGGATGATCGTCAGCGGCGGCCGCCGCATCCAGCGCTGCAGCTCTGTCCGGACGGCGGCCGGCGTGACGGCGGCATACCGACCAAGGTTCAGCTTGTAGAAATTGCTGTTGTTGGCGAACGTTTGCCCTTCGGCGAGGGAGACCGCCTTGCCGCCGAAGCCGCCTACCTGCTCGAGGCCGCGGATGCGGCCGGACACTTCGCTCATCACGGCGCGCTGGACCTCGTCCGGGGTCGGTCCCTTGGCGATGAAATCTGCGACGACCTCGTCCATTCGCTTGGCGACCAGATTGGGGTCGACGCCGGGACGGGCGTTCGCGCCGACGCTCAGGACCCCGATCCGCTGAAAGGCGCTGACGCCAGCGCTCACCGAGACCGCGATCTTCTCCTCGCGCACCAGTATCTGGTCCAGCCGTGAACTCGCGAGGCCTCCTAGGATGGAAGCGCCGACATCGAGCGCAGGCGACCGCGGATCGAGCAGGCCCGGGACAGCCCAATAATGGGTGATGCCCGTCGTCGCGACATGGTCCTTCATCTCGACGGTCTTGGACTGGGCTAGCGTCGGGACGCTCGCCGCGGCGGGGATGTTGACCGGCCCCCGCGCGATATCGCCGAAGTATTTCTCGACCAACGGCCGTGCCTGCGCCGGGGTCACGTCCCCGGCAATCACAAGCACCGCATTGTTCGGCCCATATTTATCGCGGAACCATTGCTTGACGTCGGCGAGGCTGGCGGCATCGAGGTCCGCCATCGAGCCGATCGTGGTGTGATGGTAGGGGTGACCCTTCGGGAAGAGCGTGCCGTAGATCTCATACTGCACTAATCCGCCCGGCCGGCTGTCGCCTTGCCTTTTCTCGTTCTGGACGACGCCCCGCTGGTTATCGAGCACGCCCTGCGTCACCGCGCCGAGCAGATGACCCATTCGATCGCTCTCCAGGAACAGCGCCCGCTCGAGCGCCCCCGCGGGAGCCGTCTCGAAATAGTTGGTGCGGTCGAACCAGGTCGTGCCGTTGAGGTCGGTGGCGCCGATCTGGTCGAGGTAGGTGAAGAAGTCGCCCGGTAGATTCTCGGTGCCGTTGAACATCAGATGTTCGAAGAGATGCGCGAAGCCGGTCTTGCCCTGCGGCTCGTCCTTCGATCCGACATTGTACCAAACGCTGACGGCCGCGATCGGCGCCTTATGATCCTCGTGGATGAGGACCGTCAGGCCGTTCTTCAGCTTGAAGATCGTGTGAGGAATCGAGACCTGCTTGACCAGCGCCGAAACCGGCACGGATTGGGGCGCGCCGGCGGCAAAGGCGGGGGCGGTCAGCGCCGTCGCGGCGATAAGGAGGGCGTAGCGAACAGGATTACGCATCGGCTTCTATTCTCCGGATGAACTTCGCGGGCGGCGGCGACCTTAACGGTGGATAAGGCATTGGCAACGGGTCCGCAGACGCGCTTTCTCGTCGAGTCTCTTGTGAAACGGCGTGCGGTCCGAGGCCTTTTCCTGGATCAACAGCAGTATCGCCGACGAAACTTAGCGCAGGCCCGACTTATTTTCGTCAATTCCGTCTCAAAACGGCACAGTTACAGGAGCGCAGATGGTGAACTGCTGTTTCTTACCATTTACTTTTCTCGGAAAGTTTTCATTAACTGAGACCTCCTCCGAGTTACGAGGGGCGTACCAGCTCTGGTTGGCGTTTTGGTGCCCTTGGTCAGTGGCGGGAATTACCTAGTAGTTTAATTCCGCCCCGCAAAGGGAACCCGGGTCTTAATGATCCGTTAACCGCAGCACTTGGGTGTTTGAAGGCGGAGGTCGCTATGCGTAAACTTGTATACACTGCAGCCGTAGCTGCAGCGATTGCTTTAGGGTCGACGGGCGCGCAAGCGGCCGTGACCGTCACCAGTTCCAGCGGCTATACGGACCTTCAGGGCAATCCCTGCTCGCCTGTCTGCGGAACGGCGCCGGCCAATCAGGCCGTGGCAGTGATGGACGGCACCAGCTCGATCGTTTTCGGCCAGAATCCGAGCGGCAATGCCTTCGACACGAACTTCATTTTCAACAATAACGTTGCCGGGTCGTACAACATCAATCTCGGCACCAGCACGCAGGGGCTCCTGTTCACGCTGGTCACGGTGATCGGTGGAGGCACCACCACGACGTTCGCACCGCCCGCGATCACCACGCTCCAGCAGTTTGGCATCAATCTGCTCGGCAACACCAATTATACGGTGAGGGTGCAGGGCACCTCGCCCAACGTGGCCGGCGAATGGCACGGCGGCATCACGGTCGTGAACGCCGCAGTTCCGGAACCCGCGACCTGGGCGATGATGCTCCTTGGCTTCGGCGCGGTCGGCATGGCAATGCGTCGCGGCCGCCGACTCAAGATCGCGCAGCTCGCCTAAGCGACAAGGCTCGAAAATCATGAGGGCGGTCCGGGACCTCCGGGACCGCCCTTTTTTTTGCCGGTAACGAAAGCGCGGAAAACCGAGCCCGACTGCTATCTCCGCGGCGGTACGGGCGCGGCCGCGGGCATGGGCGAAACTCCGCCTAGCTGGGTCACCAACTTCTTATAAGCGTCGAGATAGGCGAGCACGATGATCTGGCCGATCGCCGTGTTCTGATAGCCATAGCCGCCTGCGGCCGCGAATCCGCCCCACCAGCCGGCCCCGCCTCCGGCGCCCCAGCTGACGTCGGTCTTGCGGGCATAGCCCTGTGTAAGCGCCTCCTCCTCGGTCGTCCTCGCATTGACGAGCGACAGCGTCACGTTGGCTTCGCCCTTCTTGACGTTGATGCCGCCCGCGAGCGAGCCCACGGTGCTCCCCCAGCCGCCGAAATGACCGAGGATTCCGCCGATCGCAGCGCCGGCACCGCCGCCACCCGAATTGTTGTTGCTGCTGACGATGTCCGGCTGGAGGAAATAATCCGCCGCCTTCACCTGTCCCGCGCCCATCCGGCTGCCCTTCTGCAGCTCGCCCTGCTCGGCGAGCGCGCGTTCCATCGCGCGGCTGTTCATCGCGCGATCGCGGTTGACCATGCTGAAGCAGCCCGACTGGGCGACGAACACCTTGATGATCGCTTCGGGGCTGCCGAGGTTGAGCTCGCGCCACCATTCCTTGTCCGGCGGTACGATCGCGAGCGTCCCGATGCGGTGCGTGCAGATCGGGATCTCGGCCTGGCCCTGCTGCTGTTGCTTGTAGCCGGAGCTTTGGTCGCTCTTGGCCGATGCCTGCGTGGAAACGACAACCAGCGCGGCGCCGGCGAGGAACGCGAACTTGGTCATATCAACCCCCTTTTCGGATGCGGCGCGTTTAACAGAAATTCACCCGGCCCGAAACCGCCTCTTCCCGCACATCGCCGCAAATCGCGGCCCGTGCTGACAGCCCCCGACCCCTCTGCTAGCGGCGGGGGATGTTGGGAATTCGGAACTTTTCGATCATCGCGCACATCGACCACGGCAAGTCGACTCTGGCCGACCGGCTGATCCAGGCGACCGGCGGCCTCACCGCGCGCGAGATGACGAGCCAGGTCCTCGACAACATGGACATCGAGCGCGAGCGCGGGATCACGATCAAGGCGCAGACGGTCCGCCTCGAGTGGAAGGGCTACGAGCTCAACCTCATGGACACGCCGGGCCACGTCGACTTCGCCTACGAGGTCAGCCGCAGCCTCGCCGCCTGCGAAGGCGCCCTCCTCGTCGTCGACGCGGCCCAGGGCGTCGAGGCCCAGACCCTCGCCAACGTCTACCAGTCGATCGAGCACGAC
>Ga0070664_100004295_pt1 | contig 11458 bp, 10 predicted proteins | sample KBSC73metaG_FD_65863 | JGI IMG/M metagenome (GOLD analysis project Ga0070664, IMG submission 65863) | Corn rhizosphere microbial communities from Kellogg Biological Station, Michigan, USA - KBS C7-3 metaG | ecosystem: Host-associated > Plants > Roots > Rhizosphere > Soil ... | reverse complement strand
TAAAGGTAAGGATCAATCGTCATGGCTAAAGCAATAAGAAAAACCACCAAACGTTCGAGAGCAGGCGCTAAAAAATTAACAACAAAGAAGTCGCGAAAAAAGAAACCCGCCGCCAAACCGCAGAGCAAAAGCGCCCCGGGCCGGCGCCGATCGCCCGCGCCCACGCTTACGGCCGCAGCCGTCGATCCGGCGCTAGACAACTTGCAGAAGATCGACAAGATCGTCGTGCTGCTGATGGAGAACCGCTCCTTCGATCATATGCTCGGGTATCTAAGGTTGGAAGGAAACCGTAACGACGTTGAGGGACTGACGCCGGGCTTGAGCAACAGCGATGGGCAGACAAGTTACTCCATCCATCATCTTGATCACACCGCTCTCAACTCAAGCCAGGACCCGTGTCATAGCGGCCAGTGCGTCGCCGATCAGTTGCAAAACAACAACGGCGGGTTCGTCAGTAATTACGTGAGCACTCATCCGAATGATCCCGAGCGGGATCTGGTGATGGGGTACTACAACAAAAATGAGCTCACCACTTATGACTATCTCGCCGCCGAATTCGCCGTGTGCGACCACTGGTTCTCTTCTGTTCCCGGTGCCACCTGGCCCAATCGACTCTATGCGGTCACCGGACGCGCCGATGGCAGCAAGGACAATAAAACGATTCCGATCTACAACCTCGCGGCCTTCGTTCGCAAACTAGACGCAAAAAAAGTGAGTTGGGATTGGTACAGCGATAACTTCTTCGGTTCGACGCTAAATCTGACGGACGGTCGCTACCGGTCGCGCAGCGTTTATCACCTAGAAGATTTCTTCCAGCAGGCGGCGGACGGTACTTTGCCAAGCGTTTGTTGGATCGATCCGCTCTTCATCAATAGCCCCGGCGTGATTGCGGCCACCGACGATCATCCTCCCGCCGACGTTCGGCACGGGCAGGACTTCGTTCTCAATATTTATCACGCGCTCGTCAGCAACCCGGTCCAGTGGAACAAGACGTTGTTCGTGCTGGTTTACGACGAGCACGGCGGCTTCTATGACCATATCGGCCCGCCTGCCGCGCAAGACGACAGGCCCAATTTCCGGAGTTACGGCGTGCGTGTTCCGGCGATTTTAGTTTCGCCGTGGGTGCCGCAAGGAAAAACTGTCTCGAACCTGTTCGATCATACGTCAATCATCAAAACCATTTTGCTGCGCTTCTGTCGCGCCGCCGACGGAAGCATCCCGGATATGGGAAAAAGAGTCATGGCAGCAAATCACTTGGGCTATGCCTTGACGGAGGCGACGCCGCGACCATCACCGCCAAAGGAGAATTACGACCACGTCGTCGCCGACTTGGCGGACTGGCATGCCGGACAATTCGAGGCGCGATTTCAACCCGATCATGTCAGAACCCATCAGCCACGTGAGCTCAATGATTTTCAAAAAGGTCTCCTGCGAGCTTCAGAGCGATTGCCGGCCAGACGCGAAAAATAGTTCAATAGCGATGCGACGATCGATCGCCCGTTACATAGATACAAGAAGCGCCGCCGTCGGAATCGATATCAAATTAAGTCTTGTCAGATTATTAAATAGCGCTTCGATGCTTCGACCGGTCGAGCGCTCACGGCAGGCTTCCTCGGCGGCCTTCCCGTTCCGAGGCCGTCGATCGGAGTCGTGCGGATCTGCGGATTTCTCTTTTCAAACACCTCCTTTTGGACTAAAAATCGCCAGCAAGCTTACATCATCATGGGAGGAGTCATGGCCGTGATCGTTTCTATGCTCGCTGCTGTCTTTCTAAGCGTGGTCGCGCATCAAGCCAACGCCGCTTCGGCGGAGGATTTTTACAAGGGTAAGACGATCCGAGTCGTTGTCGGGTTTGCCGCCGGTGGAGGATTCGACAGTTATGCGAGAATCCTCGCGCGTCACATGCCGAAGCATACGCCCGGCAATCCGGCGCTGATTGTCGACAACATGGCGGGCGCGGGCAGCCGTTTGGCAGCAAATTATCTTTACAAAGCCAGCGCTCCCGATGGCCTGACCATCGGCAATTTCATCGGCTCGCTCATCATGCAGCAGGTTCTCGGCGATCAGAGCGTCGAATTCGACGGCCGCAAATTCGAATGGCTTGGCGCGCCGGTTACGGACGAGACAGCATGCGCCGTCACGACCGCCAGCGGTGTCACCAACATGGACCAGTGGCTCGCCGCGAAAAAACCGGTGAAGCTTGGCGGCGAAGCTCCAGGCGCGAACGATTCTGACGTGCCGAGAATTCTGCGTGCGGCGCTCGGGCTGCCGGTCCAGTTGATCGAGGGCTACAAGGGCACTTCGAATATCCGTCTTGCAGCCGAGTCGGGAGAAGTCGATGGGGGTTGCTGGACCTGGTCGTCGATCCGATCGACGTGGAAAAAGGGAATCGAGTCGGGCGCGGTCAATGTCGTCCTGCAGGTAAACGCGAAGAAGGCCGTGGATCTTCCCAACGTCGCTAATGCCATCGACTATGCGAAGACCAACGAAGCGCGCCAGTTAATCGATGCGGGTGTCCATGCGACGTCGGCTATACTTCGTGCTTATGCTCTGCCGCCGGGAACACCGAAAGATCGCTTGAATGTGCTGCGCAAGTCGTTCATGGACACCTTGAAAGATCCTGAATTTGTGGCGGAGGTAAAAAAAGCCGATCTCGACTTGAACCCGGTGACCGGAGCCGAAGTCGACGCCACCGTTCATAAACTCTTTCAGCTCGACTCGGGGACGGTAATGAAACTGAAAGAGATTTTAGTACCGAAAAAATAGTCGAAGCAAAGCCTGCCTATAACGCGCTCTGGCGCAGATCCGCCCATTCGTGTGCCTAGGCTCTGCCGTCTTAGCTTATTGGTGGCGAATCATCCGTTTGACGTTCTAGAATCGAACGCAAGGACGCCAATGCCGAGAGACCGTCGCGGCCCTTCGCCGCATATGCAATATAGCCATCTGGTCGAACGAGAGTTATACCGGCTTTCGAACCCCGTCTTAACTCGACAATGTCGCTAAAGGATTCGCAGAGCTGCTGCGCAGCCTTCTGGGTTGCAGAGTCTGCGTCATTGTCCATTACGAATACGAAGCGGCCGCCGATGTCCTTGCCGCCGCGGAGCGAATCGTCGAAGTAGCGCTCCCCAGGCCCTTCAATAATCGGACTGCCGGAATAAGCGATGCCCAGTTCAGAAAGCCTCTGCACGAAAGCGTGCTGGAACGGGGCCAGACGCGACACCATCGGTATGACGGTATCGCGCAGAGCCTGGGCAAATTTGTTCGGAGTTCCCATCACCTTGGTCAAGAAATGAGTGGTGTCGATGACCTGCTTGATCACTGGAAGACGTTCGGCGCTGTAGCTGTCGAGCAAGCGTTCGTTGCCGCGGCGGCGCAGAAAAAGATCGAGCTTCCAGACGAGATTCCAAACATCATGGAGCCCAGTATTCATCCCTTGCCCACCAAATGGGCTATGAATGTGCGCGGCATCGCCAGCGATGAAGAACCGTCCGACGCGCAGACGCGCGACGTGCCGGTGGTGGATGCGGAAGTAGCTGCTCCAGTGAAGAGCGCGCGCCTCGATCTCCCTGGGCGCCCGTTGAGCGAGTATCTTCCGCACGAGTTCCAGCGACGGAGCGTCTCCTTCGGGCTCGTCGATTGACGCCACGATGCGCCGGCGGGTGATGCTCATCGGAAAGATTGCGACCGGGCCGAATTCACTTGGACACAATTGCAATTCGTCTCCAGGAAGAGTGTCATTTGTTTCCACGTCGGCGAGCAGAAACACGTCCTTGTATTCTGCTCCTGCAAACGGAATCTTCAGCAGATGCCGAACGGCGCTATGCGCGCCATCGCAGCCGACGACAAAGGAAGCTTTGATGTTGATGGGTTCTCCCTTGTGGTCCATCGCGACGTCCACGAAATTGTCCTGCTGCTGTGCAGAAAGGAATGTGGTTTCGTACTCAACATCGCCGCCTTTACGGCGCAACTCTTCGAGGAGCAATTTCTCAGTCACATCCTGGGGAACCATGGCAACAAACGAATAGGGGCTCTCCTTAGGTGTGAACCGCATGTGGGCCAGCGTGCGCTGATGTGCCATGACGGCGACCGACGTGACGCGATTGGCCGTTTCAAGGAATGGAGCGACGATTCCCGCCATGTCAAAGATCTCGAGCGTTCGGGGAAAAATTGCCAGCGCTTTAGAATGCTCGGACTGTGACGAGCGCGTCTCGACGAGCCGCCAGCGCAGGACGCCGGCGCGCGCATTCATTCGCCAGAAACAGTCCGACAGGTCCCGCTCCAACGATCAAAACATCCGTATCGACGGCGCAATAGCGCATTCTTCAAGCCCCTCGATAAAAGGTCCAGAAGTGATTGCCATTCTCCTCTTGAGAAGTGATTGAGTGCAAGTCGCGCTCAATGCGACGCAGCGCGCAACTTGGCGGGTCGATAAGTTCCGGCTACAGTTCTCGCCGCAATGTTGAGACGGTTCCAGCCATTGATCGCTGCAACCGCGAAGGTCAGGTCGGCCAGTTCTTTCTCGGTGAAAAACTTTCGGACCTGTTCATACACTTCATCCGACACGTGCCCTTCGCGGATATTCGTTACCGCCTCTGTCCAGGCTAACGCCGCGCGTTCGCGATCAGAGTAATAAGGAGACTCTGCCCACGCATCTAGTCCGTACATTCGCTGTTCTGTTTCGCCAGCGGCTCGCAGGTCCTTCCAGTGCATATCGAGGCAGTAGGCGCACCCGTTGATCTGTGAGGCTCGCAACTTGATCAGGTGGAGCAGAGATTCTTCTAACCCGCACTGACTCAGATATTTTTCAAGTCCAAGCATGGCTTCATAGACACCGCGCGCGACCTTCGCAAAATTAATTCTTGCATCCATGACTGTTTCCCCCCGGATTAAGTGTGAAGTGTAGTGACGTGAAGGTTTCCAATGCAAAAAAACGCAAGATAATTGCCAGCGAATAAGAAACCACTATATTCAATTGCTATTACTACGGTTACGGGGATTTGCTCTGAAGGTCGGCGGCTGGAACTCAAAATTTCTACCAAGAATCGCGCATGAAGACGCCCTTTAACAGGCGAAAGCCGCGGTCGAAAGATCATATCCAGCCTCACACGACTTTTCTGAAGGAACAATGGGGCATTCTCTCAATTCGCACCAATAGGACAAAGGTCGTGTGTGTGTCCCGATTGGGCGAATTGCGCCATTCCGGCGAAAATCCGAAATCGACAGGAGCAGCCAATAACGATACGGGACCGGCGTCCGCGCCACAGGATAGCCTCGCGTTATTGCTTGAACACCTCACAGGTATGCACGAATTCACCACGAGCCGGGTACTCGAGTTCCTCCGGTGTGGATTGCCGCCCCAAGACCACATCACGTGATCAACGTGAAAGCGTGTGTGTTGGCGAGTTATTCGCGATTATTCAGCGAGCCTGTCATCAAGGCCTGATGAGTAGAAAGGATCGATCGCGATGCCCCACGAATCTGCAGGAATGTAAAAAGTAAAATTGATCCTATCCTACGCTTGTCATATAGACAGCGAAGCTATATCTCTAAATCGACGACGCTACGGCCCCAACCGATGTGCCATGGTAGCATTTCCCGAAGTGTTCACACCTAGGAGTTCTATTGTAGTCTTATCTAGGAGGTAACATGGCAGACAAGATTTCTCTTCATCCGAAGATCGACCCGGGCATTCAGCCCGCGGCCAAGAATTTTGCTGGCGGTGACCTCATCTGCCAATGCGCGAGCGACCCCGTGCGGGTTAGCGTCAAAACTCAATCCGCGCACAACCATGCGTGCGGATGCACCAAGTGTTGGAAGCCGAAAGGCGCATTATTCTCAATGGTGGCGGTTGTCCCACGCGACAAGCTGAGTGTAACCGCCAATGAGAATAAGCTCGCCGTAGTGGATGCTGGTGCGGCAATTCAACGATACGCCTGTAAGGAATGCGGCGTCCATATGTACGGCCGCATCGAGAATGCGAAGCACCCGTTCTACGGGCTCGATTTCATACATACCGAGTTGTCACCGCAATCCGGCTGGTCGCCACCCGAATTCGCCGCCTTCGTATCGTCCATCATAGAGAGCGGCGTCGATCCAGCTCGGATGGGTGCAGTGCGCACACGGCTCCGCGAACTCGGGCTCGAGCCTTACGACTCCCTGTCGCCGGCCCTGATGGATTTCATCGCAACGCATATCGCGAAGGCGTCCGGAGTCTTGCAGTGAGTGTTTGGTTTCTGATCGTTTACGGCAGGTGCTCAACGTAAAAGCGCGGTTCCTGTTAGTTCAGCTCGCCTGAGAAATCGCAGCAGAGCCGCGTTTCACTTCTCGTTACGCCGCGTACGCGCGCTTCAGCGTCTCGATCTCGATCTTTTTCATCTTGAGCAGCGCCGCCATGACGCGCTGGGATTTCTTGGCGTCGGGATCATTGAGCATCTCGACCAGAACACGCGGCACGATCTGCCACGACAGACCGTATTTGTCCTTGAGCCAACCGCACTGTTGCGCCTTTTCGTCTCCGCCTTCCGAAAGTTTTTCCCAGTAGTAATCGACTTCTTCCTGGGTCGCACAATCAACCTGCAACGAGATCGCTTCATTGAGTTTGAATATCGGTCCGCCGTTGAGCGCCGTAAACGTCTGGCCGTCCAGTTCGAATTCGACGGTCATAACCGAGCCCTCCGGCCTATGGTGAATTTCGTAGCCTTCCTTGCCGTAGCGGCTGATTTTCTTGATCCTGGAATTTTTAAAGACCTCCGTATAAAACTTCGCCGCCTGTTCCGCTTGGTCATCGAACCACAAGCACGGAGTAATCCTTTGCATAGGTGGCATGGCTTTCCTCCTGTTCGAAGTATTGCAACCATCATGAGCCGAGTATCGGTCAACTTACCTCCGAGGCAGGCGCTGCTCTATTGCATTGAGTGCAGCCCGAACATATTCCCTTCAGTGTCGATGGCCAGCGCGATGAAACCATATTCACCGATGGAAAATTTTTCCCGTTCGATGCGCCCGCCGGCTTTCACGACGCGAGCAGCCTCTACGGCGCAATCGGCACAATTGAAATAAACCAAAGTACTGTTTCCGCCGGAGGCGAAACCCGGCATTTTGACTAACGCACCAGCGCATCCCACTCCGTCCTTCACCATCGAAAAGGCCCACAGCTCTAATTCCGGACTGTTTAACTTTTGCAGCTTGGTTTGGAAGACATTTTCGTAGAATTTCTTGGCTCGTTCCATGTCTTCCACGTAGATCTCGAACCAGACGACCGGATGGGTTGCCATAACGTTCTCCTTCCTGAATTTATTGCTGAGCAAACTTGGACAATTAGCCAAATTGACTGCTACCGCTCCCGTTAAAAGCGCGCGCGTCGAGAGGCCTCTACCATTGACCGTCTAAAACTCATCGACATCGAGAGCGGCAACAAAACACTGCGGGACCAGGATCTGTTCATCCGAATTATAGATAACCTCACGTCGCTATTTGGGCACCTCACGGATGTGTACGAATTCGCCACGAGCCAGGTACTCGAGTTCCTCCGGGGTGGATCGCCGCTCCAAGACCGCGTTCCGATGAGGATGGCGGCCAAAACGTGCAATGACGTCTCGATGCCCGCGCACCTGTGACGCGGAATGTTGCAAGATTTTTTGGAACTCCGGCGGCGCACGTTCAACCAGCTCTTCTGCGAGCTGGATGGCCGTCTCGAGGTGGGAGAAATCTTCGGAATGTCCCAACGGCATGAAAAAGAAGGTTTTCTCCCAAGGTGTCTCGAGAGCTGCATAGTGACCGATCTCAATCCCTTCAAACGCCAGGTTCAACGCCTTGGGATCCTGTGCGAATGCGCGCGCTGTGTTTCGAAATACTGAACGGGAAAACTGATCCAGAACAATAATGAGCGCCAGCCGAGAACGCGCTTGCCGCGACCAATGGTCGAGATCGTTGTGAATCGCGCGGTCGAGCAACTTGAGAAACCGCTCGCAAATGGCCGTGTCCGCACCGCCACGAAACCACCACTCGAACTGCCGAACCATGCGCGCATGATCGGTGCTAGATAAGTCCGGAAACCAGAATCGCAGAACCTCTTCGAATTCCTGACTCTGCATCGTCTCTCCTCATATCGCGAGCTGCGTCAATTAAATGACTTCGGCGGCTCAAGTAAAAGTTTCCGAGCGCGCGCGAACCATTGGGGGTGACGCAGACCTACGAGCTCACTGGCTGTGGGCAGTTCCTGGAGCTCGAGAGTCATGGGCATACTCGGGTGAGACTTTCCGAGCATCAAATCGAGCGACAGCCGACCGTTATTGCCGTCGTACGTGCCGCGGTGCAGCATGTGCGCGGAAAAAATCATAGTATCACCGGGCTCAAGATCGCACACCGTTGCGGATGGAAGCTCCTCCCAGCTGTGATGGCCCGAACTCTCGAGCCGGACGTCGCGCTCTAGTTCGCTGTCCCAGCGCGCATGGCTGCCGGGTACCAGCATGAAATGCCGTTCCGATCGCAGCGGCATCCGGACATGCAAATTGCACAGTTCACCCAGCAGTGCCCGCTGCCTGGTTTTATCATAGCTCATGTATTGTAGATCACGATGCCAGTACGGCCGCCGGCGGCCGTCGAGAGGATTGAAAAACATCTGAGTGCCGTGAAAATAGAGACTGTCACCAAACACGGCCGTGAGAAGATCCCATAGCGCGCCATCGGCAAGCGCATTGAAAAAGGTGCGGCGTTCACTGTCGAACGGCGGTTGGAAGTATCGACTCGCGGTGAGACCGGTACTATTGATCAGGTCATGCTTGCGCGCTTCTTCGGCATGCTCCTGCAGCCACTGTGCATGGACCCGCTGGCCGATCGCGACGAGGCGCGAGACGCTTTCCGGAGAAAGCAGCCGTCGCCGCAGGACAAAGCCGTCTTTTTCATACGTTGACCATAAACGCATCGATGCCCCTGAACCCGGAAACGGAAAACTACAGGCGCGTGGTGCAACGCTTCGGTTCCAGGCCGACCGGCCAGACCGCTACTGCCGCTTTCCGTTGAACGCTTCACTGCCTAGATAAATTGCCCGGAGTACGTTCGACGCTTGGCTGTTGAAGCAGCCTTTTCACCGCTCCGATCGTCTGGAACTTTGATCCGAAGACCCGATCGGCGGCGACGATCGGGAGATTGTCTGGTGATCCTCGGATAAACCATGGGTCAATCGCAAGATCGCATCCGCCTTAACGGGCTTTACAATGACATCATCAAAACCGGCTCGCCGAGCCCGATTCACGGTTTCGTTTCCGCCTAAACCCGTGACAGCGAGAACCACGATGTTCCCCCCACCGGATTGCTCTCGAATCCGCCGACAAGTCTCATAGCCATCCATACGAGGCATACTCAGGTCCAGCATAATAATTTCCGGTCGGAAGCTCGCTGCGAGTTCGATCGCTTTGCTGCCGTCGTTGGCCGCGGCGACTTCACAACCGAGCGTTTTAAATAGCTTGGCATATACGGTTGTGGTCGCTTGATTGTCATCGACCAACAAAATCCGGCGGCGCACGGGCGGCTCATAATCGTTGACGTCCAGCGAATTTTTTTCATCCTCTCTCGGCTTTACCAAAGGCAAGCGCACGATGAACTCGCTCCCTTTGCCCAGGCCATCGCTGCGTGCCTCGATGGTCCCGCCGTGCAGCTCAATGAGACGCCGAGCTAACGTAAGTCCAATTCCCAGGCCGCTGGCGATGGATTCGAGCGGCGGTTGCGCCTGATAGAACAACTCGAATAGATGACGCAAAGTTTCTTCGCTGATACCGATGCCATTGTCCGCGACGGAAACAAGCGCAGTGTCAGCATCACGGCTGAGATTGACCCTAATTTTACCGGCCTCTGGCGTGTACTTAGCGGCGTTCCCCAATAGATTGGCGAACACCTGCGCGAGCCGCACGCGGTCGCCATATAAAAACAATTTCTGCTGCGGCATGATCGTTTCCAGGTGAAGACTGCGCGTAACGATCACGGACCGCGTTGCGTTTAATGCATCCTCGAGAGCGTCCGCCAAGTCCAGCTCTTCTTTACGCAGCTCGAGCTTATCGAGGGTCACCCGGGAAACATCCAGCAAATCATCGATAAGCCGACCCATATGGTTGACTTGCATATCGATGATGCTGCGGGTTTCATCGGAGTCCGGACCGGACACTCCGAGAACTTTTAGAAGATCAACGGCGCCTCGAATGGCATGCAGTGGATTTCTCAGTTCGTGGCCGAGTACCGCCAAAAACTCGTCTTTTCGCCGGTCGCTGTCCCGGAGAACCTTGACGTAGTCCTGCAACTGCGCTTCCATCTGTTTGCGCTCAGTAATATCGATGTCCATGCCTGTAAAGCGCGTCCGCCTGCGCTCTTGATTGCGTTCGAGGCGACCTACACTCGCCAGCCAGCGTTGTCCGCGCGTGGGGTGGTCAATGCGGAATTCTGTGGCCCAATCGGTGCCGGACTTGTACAGCTGCCGTATCTCGTTGGCCACACGATCGCGATCCTCTTCAACAATGAACTTAAGCCAACGATCAAAATTTAGCCCATCGCTCTCGGGAAAACCGTAGAGATCATAATACGCGGGCGAGAAATACATCTCGTCACTCACGAAATCGAAATCCCATATTCCGGCCGCGACGATCTGCTGTGCCAGCGATAACCCGTCCAAAATGCGTTGCCGATGCTCCTCCGCCCTTTTGCGGGGCGTGATGTCCAGGTAAACAGCGATCGTTTGTGTGGGCTGATTGTCCTCATCACGCAGGAGCCGGACCGCAGCATTCACCCAGATTAATTTGCCATCTTTCCGCAAAAAACGGATCTCACGGAGAACTTCGTCTTTACGACCCTCCAGAATCGGCAGGAGTCCACCGAGAACATCCGTGCGATGCATGAGATCCCTGGGCCTCATCTGCAGCAATTCGGCCTCTGAATATCCGGTCATCTCACAGAAGCGCTGATTGACCCGCGTAAAGATGCCGGTTGTAGCGCTTGCCTGCGTCTGGCCAACCACGGCGGCCTCGAACATCGCACGGAATTGCGCTTCATTTTCGCGCAGCGAATTTTGGGCGCGAACCATGGCGTCGATATCCGTTATCGCTCCCACACGCCGGAAGATCTCGCCATTTTCGTCTCGCACCGGCACACTTCGAACCAGCATCCACCGATACTGCCCATCCACCCGCCGAAAACGCATGCGCTGCTCGTGCATGATATCCGGGCTCTCTTCGGCAACCGAGCGGCTCCTGAATCTCTCGAAATCCTCGGGGTGGAGCGCCTGCATCCAGCCATCGCCGGCGCTTTGCTCAGCCGTTAGTCCGGTGTATTCGTACCAAGTATCGCTATAAAAATATGTGCCTGTCTTTGAGGATCGTTCATATATGATCGACGGAACGGCTTGCGTGAGCAGTCGATACCGTTCTTCGCTCGCGCGCAACCGTTCTTCACTTTGCCGGACCGCAGCTTCCTT
>Ga0070664_100004294_pt1 | contig 11459 bp, 11 predicted proteins | sample KBSC73metaG_FD_65863 | JGI IMG/M metagenome (GOLD analysis project Ga0070664, IMG submission 65863) | Corn rhizosphere microbial communities from Kellogg Biological Station, Michigan, USA - KBS C7-3 metaG | ecosystem: Host-associated > Plants > Roots > Rhizosphere > Soil ... | reverse complement strand
GCGAAGGGGCATCTGTGAGGAAGTATCTCAGATATCATTGAGGGTCATGCCGATCGCAGGACGCGTCGCTTTGTGCGTCGTGCTCTGCTGTAGTGCGATAGCCGCCGCGTGCAGCGGTCGCGTGCTGAAGCCACAGTACGAGTACGAGGAGGAGCTGTACCTCAATCTCGATGGCTCCGCGACGCTGAATCTCAACGCGTCCGTCGCATCGCTGGTCGCGTTGCGCGGTGTGGACCTGCCTACAGATCCTCGTGCACGACTCGATCGTCAGCAGGTGCGGCGGCTGTTTGCAGATGCGGGATCGGACGTGACGCTCAGCCTGTCGCGCCGGCATGGCCGTCGTTTTGTGCATGTCAGCGTCCAGGCGGACGATGTCCGCCAACTGACGGCGATCAAACCGTTTTCATGGTCGACGTACATGTTCAGCCGTGACGCCGATCGCGTGGATTACCACCAGATCGTCGGCCCGCCGCGCTCTCGTGCTGAAGGAAGCGTCGCCTGGGACGGCGGTGAAATCGTCGCGTTTCGCATGCATCTGCCAAGCGAAATCCTCTTCGAAAACAGTCCCGACAAGGTCCGCCGCGGCAACATCCTCGAATGGGAGCAGCCGCTCGCATTGCGACTGCGTGGAGAGCCGCTCGACCTGCGCGTGCAGATGGCGCCTGAGTCGATTCTGTACACGACCCTGCTGCTGTTTGGTTCCACCATCCTGGTTGCGGCGGCAGCTTTTGCCGGAGTGCTCTGGTGGGTTGCCCGTCGTGGCCGGGAGCCCGCAGAAGCGGAGTCTCACCCCTGATGCGCCCCGAGTCACCGCACACACCGGTGCTGCGCTGTGGGCGATGTGGACGCGTTGCGGCGTGGTCGGACGCGAGACTGCAGGTCGTGTGCGGATGCCGGCAGCGTGTCGATCTGGCTCCTCCGCTTGTCCGCGAAGCGACACCTGTCGATCGCGAGCTCGCCGAGGACATCTTCCGCCGCGAGTTCGGCGGCCGCCAGCTCGTTGCTGATGGTCAACCGATCGCTCTGGAACATGCGGATCTTCTGGTCGCCGAAACCGAAGGAGGTGTGGCCGGGGCGCTGGCGTGGCGCCGTCTCCCCGATGCGCTCCACATTGTCGGGCTGGCGACGGATCCGATGTGGCAGCGAGCGGGTGTCGGCAGCTACCTGCTGGCCGAAGCCGAATTGCTCGCACGCCGCCTGTCCCTGATCCGCGTGATCATCACGCTTTCGAACGACAACATCCCCGCGCAGTATTTCTACCAGCGGCGGGGATATCGGCTGACGCGAGTGCTACCTGGGGTCATCGCGGCGCAGCCCAGAAACGCTGGACTCCTCGGCTTTGCCGACATTCCCATCGTCGACGAAATCCAGCTGTCGAAGGATCTCCAGACCTAGAGTCCCGCCAGCTCCTTCTTGACTTCCTCCTCGGTCCGCAGCGCGTTCTTCACCGAGAACGCCTGGAACCGCGAGGCGATCGAATACGCCAGCGCGCGGTCGACGTTGTTGGCGACGACGCCTTCCAGCACCACGCGTCCGCGCTCGACGACGATGTGAATCGGCGGGTTCACCTGATTAGCGTAATTCGCGAAGGCGGAGTTGCCATAAATCGCATTGGCAATACCGTTACGAAGCTCGTCGTCCATCTGGGACGCCGGAAGAACCTCGATCTGGTTATTGACGCCCTTGATCCCCTTGATACTGCTTACACGTTCCTCGAGATCCTTGCGCTTGAACCCCATCGTGACCTTGCCAGTCAGGGTCACCATGCCGTCCTTGACGTTGGCATTGATCGAGTCGAAGACCGTGAAGTGCGGATAGGTCAGGACCTGGCGCTGGACGCTGCGAAAGATCTGCAACGCGGTCTGCGGCGGCATCGGCGGCAGTGCGTTCGTCTGGGCGGCTGCGGGGGACGTCAGCGCAAGAACCAGCGAGGATGCGGTGAGAAATCGGGTCCACATGTCGTTCCTCCTGAGGTGGAGGCCGGCGCGATCTCGGCTATGAAACGGATATGACGCGCGGCCGCAGTGTACCGTGCGGCGCGCCAGACCTCCAGCGCCTATCCGGCAAAGGCGTTGCCATGCCGACACGTTCGCATGGGGCGCGATTTCTTGCCGATGCCGCACGGTTGTCCCCGGTGAGGGACGCACCGCCTGGACGTTTATGGGACGAAGACGAACGAGGTCGCCACGCCGGCGCCGATGAGCAGAATCTGTCGCATGGAATGGGCGTCTGTGCGGCCGCGATGCAGGCCAGGGATCAGGTCCGCCATCGCCACGTAAAGAAAGCTCGCGGCCGCGAGCGCCAGGCAATACGGCAGTAGCAGCGGCACGAGCTTCAGCGCGAGGAGCGCCACCAGCGCGCCGACTGCGCTTGCCAGGCCGGATGTCACGTTGAGCAGGAGAGCACGTCGGCGCGAATAGCCGGCGTGGAGCAGTATCGCGAAGTCGCCCACTTCCTGTGGGATCTCATGCGCCGCCACGGCCAGCGCGGTGCTGACTCCGAGTGGCACCGAGGTCATCACCGCCGCGGAGATCACCGCACCATCGACGAAATTGTGGAACGCGTCGCCGATCAGCACCGGGAACACGCTGCCGTCGTGAACTTCGCAGTCGTGAGTGTGACAGTGCCGCCAGAGAACGAGCTTTTCAAGCACGAAGAACAGGAGGATGCCCCCCAGCAGCGTCGCAAGCACGCGTGACGCAGGAAGCTGCTCGAGTGCCTCCGGCAGGATCGCGAGCATTGAGACGCCGAGCAGCGCTCCAACGGCGTAGCTCACGAGCGACGGCACTAACCGTGCGCGAAGCGAGTCGTTGATGAGAAGAATGCCCGACGCGACGAGGAGACCCCCAAGGCCGCCAAGAACGCTCAGGCCAAGGGCGATGAGGGAGAGATACACGTAGATTGGATGATAACCTCAACCCCCAACGACCAATTCCCAACTCCCAAAACCATCAGGCGAGGAGTTGTTGGGAGTTGGACAGGGGGAGTTGAGCGTCCGTCAGGACGCGACGTAGCCGCGTCGGGCGCGAACGGTCAAACGACGATCCCGGACTTCCACGCGGATGGCGTGCCAGCGGCCGTCTTTGTCGCCGTTGCTCGCGTAGCCCAGGTAGTACTGTTTGCTCAATTCGTCGGCGATGCGCGCAGTGGCTGCTTCGAGGCCGTCAAAGCCACGGACGATTTCCGTTCGGCCGCCGGTGTCGTCAGTAATCTGGTGCAGCGCTTCGCCATTGACCCGCTCGCCGTTCACGTTGCGGTTGAAAACGCCACCGGTGATCTGTGGGAACGCCGGCCGCCTGCCGCGCGGCATCGGGAACGGAAACGGCAACGGAATCTGGACCGGCGGCGGCGAGACGCGTCCGCTCGAGCTGCCCCGACTCGATCCATCCACACCAAGCGCGTAGACCATTACCTCGCTCTCTCGAATCAGTTGCCGCAGCTCGCTGACACTGGTATTGCTGTTGCTGTCGTTACCGTCCGAGATCACCAGGATCGCCTTCTTCCGGTTTTCGCCGGCGCTGGCGAACGGGATCGCATCCGCAATGGCGTCGTACATCGCCGTCCCGCCTGAGGCGGTGGCGCGATCGACCGCCCGGCTGATCATGCGGCGGTCGCGGGTCCATTGCTGCGTCAGACGCGGGTGGTTCGCAAACTCCATGAAGAACAGCTCGTCGTCTTTGCCCAGCAGGTCAAAAATGAAACGGTCGATAGCGGCCTTCGCGGTGGCGAGCTTGTCGCTCGTCATGCTGCCGCTCACGTCGAGCAGAATGCCGAGGCTCACCGGGACGCGATCGTTGCTGAAGTAGGTGACTTCCTGGCGGACTCCATCGTCATAGACGGTGAAGTCATCCTTCTCCAGTCCGGAGACGAAGCGTCCGGTATCGTCGCTGACGGTTGCGGTCACGTTGACGAGCTCAACGCCACTGCGAAACCTGAATCCGTCCGAGGACTGCGCGGTTACCGATACGGCGACGGCGGCGACAACTGCGAGCGCGGCAAGCAGCGGGTGAATTCGCATGGCAGCCCTCAATTGGACACCTGAAGTGTCGCACGGCGGTCGACGTGCGGCACGATGCCCGCCGGACTCCGGAAACTGACGCGGTAGCGGCCCACGTCTTTCACGTCTGGAATTGTGACCTTGAACGGCGATTCATCGCCACGGGCTACTGAGCCGAACTCCAAAGGCGCTCTACCGCTGGCGACGAAACCGCCCTCGTGGTCGAAGACAAAGACGACCGCCGTGATCGAGGCCGTGTCTGCGGCACTTTGGTTGCGGACGAGTCCGGTAACGGTCAGACCGTCTGCGGTACGCGTGTGCCGCATCGACAGCAGCTCCAACGCCGGCGTGGCCTGTTCCGCCGAAACGCTCTGTCGTTCTTCGGCGCTTGGACCATGGCGGTCGCTGTTCATGGCGACCAGGACAATCACCAGGACGGCCATCGCGAAGCCGACCCCCAGCTTGAGCAGCGGCCGGCTCTGCAGGCCTGAACGCGGAGCCCGCTCAAACATCGGCGATGACTCCTCGTCGGCAGGCGTTCCGTCGATTGCCGCCGCGAGCGAGGCCACGCGCGCCTCCGAGCGCAGCCGCTCGGTGCGAGCAATGCGCCAGGTGTACAACAGCGCGGCAACGGCAGCGACGACCGCCACGATCGATATAACCAGCAGGGACATTTCCAGTTACCTCAGGGTGAATTCCACGGCCACTTCAACGATCACGTCCACGGGCTCGCCGCGCCGTCGCGCCGGGCTGAAGCGCCACTGGCGCACTGCGGCAACGGCGCGCTGGTCGAGACCGGCGCCGCGACCCTGCAGGACCGTGACGTCGCCGACCGAGCCGTCGCGCTTGACGACGATTTCGAGGACCACATCGCCCGTGATCCCGCGGCGCCGCGCTTCGTCCGTGTACTCGGCTTTGACCTCACGCAGCAGTCGCGGTGGATCAACGCCGCTGCCGGGCCGGAATGGTCCACCACCCGTGCCCCCTCCCGACCCATCGCCGATGCCTCCACCGAGTCCTTCACCGCTGCCGGCGCCTTGACCGGTTCCGGCGCCGCCACCGACCCCGGGTCCCTGGCTCTCGCCAGTGGGTTTGCCACGCTCCACGACGCCTTCGCGGTCGCGGTCGCTGCCTGACGTTGCGATGACGGGCGCGACCAGAACTCGAGAGGGGAGAGGATCTGGTGCCTTCTCAATCGGCTTCGGTTCTGGTACTGGAGGCGGTACCGGCCGTGGCGGTTCTTCCACCACTCGCCGTGATGCCAGTACGCGTTCGGGGGTGACCTTCGGAACCTGCGTTTTCGAGGGCTTGGGACTCTGGCGTTCGACCTTTCGAGCGGGGAGTGGGTTCTTCAGACCGCCGCCACCACCACCGCCGCCCGGACCGGGCGTAACCAGAAACACCATCCGGGTGGGTTCCTGCTGCTCCGTGACCGTGGCGGTCTGGCTGGATCCAGAGGTCCACCAGAGGAGCACGCCAAGGAGGGCAACGTGGATCGCCGACGACCCGACAGCATGGACGCCACGCCGATGTTCTGCGAACCCGGATTTCCGAATCACGCGCGCAAAGAGAGGTTCATCCACGGCAGGCGGAGCCTGCGCCAGCGCGGCGTTGATGTTTTCGCGGAGTCGACGACCCGCGACGACGGCGTCTTCCGCCGCAATAAAGGGCGTTCCGCCGATCCGACGCAGCCCGCCCGAGGCAATCAGCGCCCTCACAGTGTCAACCGGGACGCCTGCTGCGCGCGCCACCTCTTCGGCCGTATAGACGTCCTGGAGACTCGCGGACATGAATAGGGCCTCACGAGGCAAATCTCTTGCCTCACGGTGACCAGTCAAATCAGGCGCAATTTACGGGTGGGACTGAACTTGTGACGACTCACCGTGACGGTTGGGCTGTCCTCTAATCCGGCTTCTTGTAGCCCTCGACGAAGCGAAGGCCCTCGCGATCGCCGAGGATCCGGACGCCCCCAAAACCGGCCGATGCGAGCGTGGCCTCCGACCCAGCAGACGCCCCGGCGTCTTTCACGCCGCGAAACCAGCCGCGGACCCCGACCGGAGATCCTGGCTCGATCGTGATAATGCGGCCGCCGCCGCGAAGCGTCCGCTGACAGAGCTGCAGCCATCCTGACCGAACCGCAGCGTGTGGCGAGGCGATGGTCTTCTGCACGTCGTGCACGACGATCACGTCGAAAGCAGCGTCGTCTGGGGGGACTCCCTGGTCCACCACGCCCACTTCGGCAAGCGCACCCTCGTCGTCGAGGGCTCTGCGTACTCGGCCAGCGGATTGTTCATCCAGGAGAACGATCACCGCTCTCCCGGTAAGGCCCGTCCTGGTGGCAATAAGGGTCATGACGCGAACGTCGCCCTCGCCGATTTGAAGCGCTTTTTCGCCGAGCCGAACGCCGCTCATCGTCACCGCGAGCGGGTCACGTTCTATACGGCTTTTGCGCAAAAACATGCGCATTTCCTCATGATATAGTGCCCGATTGTGACTCCACCACTGGACGTAGCGCCCGCACGCGGCAAGCTTGGCGTGTTGCTCGTGGGCCTGGGCGCGGTCGCCACCACCACCATCGCCGGCGTGTTTGCGATTCGCAAGGGTCTGGCGCTGCCAATCGGTTCGTTGACCCAGATGGGCACGATCCGGCTCGGCAAGCGCACCGAGGCTCGCGCCCCCAAGATTAACGAGTTTGTCCCGTTGGCGGACCTGAACGACATCGTCTTTGGCGGCTGGGACATCTTCGAGGAGGACTGTTATGCCGCGGCTCGCACCGCCGGCGTCCTCGACCCGGCCCAGCTCGATCAGGTCCGCAGCGAGCTCGAGGCAGTCAAGCCGATGCCCGCGGTATTCGACCAGCGTTATGTGAAGCGGCTGGACGGCCCGAACGTCAAGAAAGGCAAGAACAAACGTGACCTGGCGGAACAGGTGGTCGCCGATATCCGGGCGTTCAAGTCCAGGCACGGCTGCGACCGTCTGGTGATGATCTGGACGGGCAGTACCGAAGTGTTCATGACGCAGACCGCGGCCCATGCGTCAGTCTCGGCATTCGAGAAGGCGCTCGACCAGAGCGACGACTCCATCCCGTCGAGCATGGTCTACGCGTACGCCGCCATCCGCGAGGGGATTCCGTTTGCGAACGCGGCGCCGAACCTGACCGCTGACATTCCGGCAATGCTGGAGCTTGCGGCACGGACGAAGGCCCCGCTCGCAGGCAACGACATGAAGACGGGCCAGACGCTGATCAAGACGATCATCGCGCCCGGTCTCAAAGCCCGGTTGATCGGAGTTCGGGGCTGGTACTCGACCAACATTCTCGGCAACCGCGACGGTGAAGTGCTCGACGACCCCGAGTCATTCAAAACCAAGGAAGAGAGCAAGAAGTCCGCGCTCGATTACATCTTCCAGCCGCACCTCTATCCGGAGCTGTACAAAGACCTGACCCACGTTGTCCGAATCAACTACTACCCTCCGCGTGGCGACAATAAAGAGGGCTGGGACAACATCGACATCTTTGGCTGGCTGGGGTACCCGATGCAGTTGAAGATCAACTTCCTCTGTCGCGACAGCATTCTCGCCGCGCCGATTGTGCTCGATTCCGCGCTGTTCCTTGATCTGGCAAAGCGCGCCGGGATGTCGGGTATTCAGGAATGGCTGTCCTTCTACTTCAAGGCGCCGATGCATGCTCCCGAGGTGTATCCGGAGCACGACCTCTTCATCCAGTTGATGAAGTTGAAGAACACGCTGCGCTTCATGCGCGGTGAGGAGCTGATCACGCACCTCGGCCGCGAGTATTACGACTAAGCCTCGATGCCTGCGCTGCTCGGCGGTCTTTTCATCGGCGTGTTGTCTGCGCTGCCCGTCGTGCAGATATGCAACTGCTGCTGTCTGTGGATCATTGGCGGAGGCCTGCTCGCAGCCTACCTGCAGCAGCAGAATCAGCCGGTGTCGCTCACGCTGGCGCAAGGCGCACGCATCGGGCTCTTGGCGGGCCTGATCGGTTCGTGTGTCTGGTTCGCTGTCGATTCAGCACTCTCGCCCATTCAGACGCGTTTTGTCGGTGAGCTGATGCGCAACGTCCGGGATTTGCCCCCGGAAGTTCAGGACTTTCTCGAAACCGCCGAGGCCAACCGCACAGGAGGAAGCCTGTTCGGATTCGCCATGATGTTGATCTTCGGCTCCCTCTTCGCCGCGGTCGGGGGAGCCATCGGCGCAGCCTACTTCAAGAAGGACGTTCCCCCTGCACTCGGAGGCCCGATCAATCCTCCCCCGCTCCCTTAACCATGGCAGACAGCAAGCCGCTCGCTGAGATCGCCGATCTCCTTCAAGAAGATCGCACATTCGAGCCAGCCGCGGCGTTTCGCGCCGAAGCCAACGTGCGTGACGACGCGGTGTACGCCCGCGCCGAAGCCGATCCGGAGGGGTTCTGGGAGAACTTCGCGAAAGAGCTCGAGTGGTCCACACCCTGGACGCGAGTCCTGGAATGGAAGCCTCCGCACGCGAAGTGGTTTATCGGCGGGAAGCTGAATGCGAGCGTCAACTGCGTTGACCGTCATGTCCGTGGCCCGCGACGGAACAAGGCCGCCATTGTCTGGGAAGGGGAGCCAGGTGATCGCCGGACACTGACGTACTTCGACCTGTACCGGCAGGTCAGTCAATTCGCCAATGTGCTGAAGGGTCTCGGCGTGAAGCGCGGAGATCGTGTGGCGCTCTATCTGCCGCTCATCCCTGAGCTGGCGATCGCCATGCTGGCGTGCGCACGCATCGGCGCGGTGCACTCGGTCGTCTTTGGTGGTTTCAGCTCCGAGTCGCTGCGGGATCGCATCAATGACGCGCAGGCGACCGTGCTGGTCACTGCCGACGGCGGCTGGCGCCGCGGACAGGTCGTTCCGCTGAAGCAGATGGCGGATGAGGCGCTCACCGGCACACCATCGATCAAGCACGTTGTGATTGTCCAGCGGCTGCATGGGTCGCCCGTGCCCGTGCACATCACAGAGGGGCGCGACCATTGGTACCACCGGCTGATGCTCGACGCATCGTACACATGCGAGCCCGAGCCGATGGACGCAGAGGACATGCTCTACATCCTCTACACATCAGGCACCACCGGGAAGCCCAAAGGGATCGTTCACACAACCGGTGGATATCTCGTCGGGACGTACGCGACAACGAAGTGGGTCTTCGATCTCAAGGAAGACGACGTGTACTGGTGCACGGCGGACATCGGTTGGGTGACGGGACACAGCTACGTGGTCTACGGCCCGATGTCCAACGGTGCCACGGTCGTCATGTATGAGGGCGCGCCGGACTGGCCGAAGAAGGATCGGTTCTGGGAAATCATCGAGCGATACGGCGTCACGATCTTCTACACGGCGCCGACGGCCATTCGCGCATTCATGCGATGGGGGACGCAGTGGCCGACTGGCCGTGACCTCTCGAGCTTGCGGCTGCTCGGCTCCGTCGGCGAGCCGATCAATCCCGAAGCGTGGGTGTGGTATCACCGTTACATCGGTGGCGAGCGATGTCCTGTGGTGGACACCTGGTGGCAGACGGAGACGGGCGCGATCATGATCACGCCGCTGCCGGGGATCGTCAGCACCAAGCCCGGATCGGCGACGCTGCCGTTTCCAGGCATCAAAGCGGAGATTAAGAACGAAAAGGGCGAGAGCCTCGACGGCGCTGGCGGCGGATTGCTGGCGCTGACCAGGCCGTGGCCGGCCATGCTGCGTGGCATTTACGGCGACCCGGATCGATACGTGACCCAGTACTGGAGTCGATGGACTCCGGACATCTATTTCACCGGCGACGGCGCCAAGCGCGATACCGACGGTTTCTTCTGGCTGCTCGGCCGGGTGGACGATGTGCTCAACGTGGCGGGTCACCGGATCGGAACGATGGAAGTCGAGAGCGCGCTCGTCGATCATCCACGTGTGGCAGAGGCCGCCGTCGTGGGTCGGCCGCACGAAATTAAAGGTCAGGCCGTAGCGGCGTTTGTGACTCTGAAAGAGGGAAATGCAGGCTCTGAGATGCTGATCGCCGAGCTGAAGGAGCACGTGGTCAAGAAGATTGGGGCGATTGCGCGTCCCGACGACATCATCTTTGCGGCGGATTTGCCGAAGACGCGATCCGGCAAGATCATGCGACGGCTCCTGCGGGATATCGCCGAGGGCAAGACGCTTGGCGACACGACCACGCTGGCGGATCCGGCGGTCGTCGCCCGGCTCAAAGAGCAATACCAGGACGAGCACTGACGAGCCCGGAACGAAGATCGCGCAGCCGCCGTAACGCTTACCGGAGGCGCGCTTACCCGATGGCCCTGATCGAAACCCGCGACCTGTGGAAGACCTATGTGATGGGTTCGGAGGAGATCCACGCGCTGCGCGGTGTGTCGATGGAGATCGAACGCGGCGAGTACGTGGCCATCATGGGGCCGTCAGGCTCCGGCAAATCGACGCTGATGAACCTGATCGGCTGTCTCGACACACCCACGAAGGGCAGCTATTTGCTGAACGGCAAGCAGGTCGGCCAGATGAACGACAACGAGCTGGCGCGAATCCGCAACGAGGAGATCGGGTTCGTGTTCCAGACGTTCAACCTGCTGCCACGCGCGTCGGCGCTGCACAACGTGGAGCTGCCGCTGGTCTATGCGGCAGTGCCGGCGAAGGATCGTCAGGTGCGCGCGAAGGCCGCACTCGATAAGGTCGAGCTCTCTGGACGCATGACCCATCGTCCGAACGAGCTGTCAGGCGGTCAGCGTCAACGCGTCGCGATCGCTCGAGCGCTGGTGAACAATCCGTCCATCCTGCTCGCCGACGAGCCGACCGGCAACCTTGACTCCAAGACCGGCAACGAGATCATGGCGCTATTCGCCAAGCTGCACTCAGCCGGCAATACGATCATCCTCGTCACGCACGAAGCAGACATTGCTGCGTACGCGCGCCGTGCCATTCATCTGCGGGATGGCCAGATCGAGAAGGACGTCCAGCAGCCGGTCACGGCGCAACTCACCAGCTAGACGGCCGCCCAGTGTCCGGCGGCGATCTGGCGCAGCGGCGCCTCTCGATCGAAGCTCCGCGGATCCAGATCGATTCGCTTCCGGACGGCGTCTGGATCGAGCGTGGGAATCGCGCTGAGCAGTGCGCGGGTGTACGGGTGCGTCGGCGCGCTGAATAATGCGCGGGTTTCGCCGAGCTCCACGATCTTTCCCAGATACATCACCGCGACACGGTTGCAGATGTCTTCGACCAGCCGCAGATCGTGCGCGATGAACAAGTACGTGAGCCTCAGTCGCTGCTGCAGATCGAGGAGCAGCTTTACGACCTGTGCCTGAATGGAGACATCGAGCGCCGAGACCGCCTCGTCCGCAATGATCAGCGCTGGATTCAAGGCGAGGGCACGGGCGATGCCGATCCGCTGCCGCTGCCCGCCGCTGAACTCGTGCGGGTAGCGATGGAGATGGTCC
>Ga0070664_100004293_pt1 | contig 11459 bp, 8 predicted proteins | sample KBSC73metaG_FD_65863 | JGI IMG/M metagenome (GOLD analysis project Ga0070664, IMG submission 65863) | Corn rhizosphere microbial communities from Kellogg Biological Station, Michigan, USA - KBS C7-3 metaG | ecosystem: Host-associated > Plants > Roots > Rhizosphere > Soil ... | reverse complement strand
GAGCGCGCTCAAATGCAGCCTCGCGACGTCGATGGAATAGCCGTCACCGTTGGTCCCGGGCTGGTTGGATCTCTGCTCGTCGGAGTTTCCTACGCCAAAGCAATGGCATATGCGTTAAAGAAGCCTTTCGTTGGCGTAAACCACATCGAGGGTCATATTTATTCAGTGGCATTTGAAAATCCGCCGATTGAATATCCCGCCGAAGCATTAATCGTCTCAGGTGGCCACACGAACATTTTCTATATTCCGGAACCGGGAAAGTACAAGGTCGTCGCGCGAACCCGGGATGATGCGGCCGGCGAAGCCTTTGATAAGGTGGCAAAACTACTAGGGCTCGGTTATCCGGGTGGTCCAATTATCGAACGCCTGTCGCGTGAGGGAAATCCAAAGGCAGTTCCTTTTGCAATACCACGAATGGGCGATGGCCTGCCTGATTTCAGTTTTAGTGGTCTCAAAACAGCTGTCAGCAAGTATGTGCGCGAGACAGGTCTCCAGCCAGTGGGAAAAGATGAAGAACCCACGCCCGCTGTGAAGGATTTGGCGGCAAGCTTTCAACACATCGTGGTCCAGTCGCTGGTCCAGACCATGGAGCGCATCGCCAATGAATATTATCCGAAGACCCTGATAGTCGCTGGTGGAGTCGCCTGCAACGGGAAGTTGCGAGAGGAATGCCGGGTAATGGCTACTGAACTCGATTTGCCTGTTTATTTCCCGTCACCACATTTATCGACTGACAATGCTGCGATGATTGCCGCGGCCGGCACGGTCAAGTTACAGGCGGACGAACGCGGCACGCTCGACATGAATGCCGATGTCACGTTACGTCTCCAGAATATTGATCTTGAAGAGGAGGCGGCCAGGCGAGCAGGCGTGAGGTACCGGCTTTAGTTCTTGCTTTGCCTTTGTTTTCGTAGTCTCGTCACGCGAGACTTAAGTGGGCCTTATCAACCCTCTATCGTACTCATCGCCGTCACTGCCCGCTTTTCATAAGCTGCAATGGTGGCGATGTTTTTCTTTTCGACCTCGGTCAGAGAGGTCTCGCTGAAAGTCGGGTCGGGCTTGTACCAATCAAAACTTGAAAAGTACTTCTGCAGCCAGGGCTCCTTAAAAACCTTGCCGCGACGAGCGTAGATTTCCTGTCGCATTTGACTCGCATCTTCCAGGAAGAGGCCGGTCAACAATGAAGCGGTAATTGCTTTGGTTCCCAGTTCCTGGTGAATTTCGTTCTCGCGCTTGACGATCGTTTCTACGTTTGTTTTGTCAAAGCCGGAGAGTTGGTCATCCTTAAAGTTTTCATCAGGCGCATACCATGGTTGCTGGAAGAAGTACTGCTGCAGCCATTCAGCCCGAAACGAACGTCCATGCCTCGCGTAAACCTCATTCCGCAAAAGGCGAAGTTCGTGAAGACTTAATCCGTCGAGCATCCTGGGTGAGAGTGGACGCTCCTCAAATAACTCCATATCGCCCGGCAGCAGAGCGACGTTCCGCTGACGCTTCTGTGCAGCAGTCAGCGCCACCAGATTTTTGCGTTCAATGGCCGTCAATTTCTTCGGATCGTAGTTCGCACTTGGGAAATACCAGTAACGCTCTTCGAAGTAACGTTGCAGCCATGGCTCATCGTCAAAACGCCTGCCGTGAATAGCTTCGACTTCGGCGATCAATACTTTCCATTCGGCACCGCTGTGCTTACCCAGTTTCCTGGTGTTGACTGCGCGGTCTTTCCAATAGCGCATATCGCCCGGCTGAATAGTGGCGTGTTTACTGGCCTCCGCAACCCGAATCAAGTCCAGGTTGCGTCGCTCGGTGTCGTTCAGCATCGAGTTACTGAACTCAGCGTTTGGCTTGTACCAGGATTGTGATTCCAGATAAGCCTTGATCTCTGGATCTTTGAAAACACGTCCATGCCGCCCGAAAACAAGGCCCCGCACCAATTTCAGGTCCTCGATGGACAGGGCCTGGACTTGCGGCTGTTTCAAGGAAGTCTTGCGGAAATCGAAGTCCTTCCAGGCGTCCAAAGGATCTTGCGCGTGCGTAACTGCGCAGAATAGACCAATCAATAAAAGTGAGCAGCAACGATAACCACGGAGTCGGGAGGTTCTAATCATCATCTTCTCGCTTTCCCAAATCGGCGCGTTACAAGATTAACTGAAAATGTTCCGCACTTTATCGACCAGCCCTTTATCTTCGAGATCTTTAGTCTCAACTTCGGCGAGCTGTTCCAGCAAACGACGCTGTTCTCGAGTCAGTGAGGTTGGTGTAATCAACGTGACCGAGACAAATAGATCTCCCCGGCCGCGTCCACTGAGCACCGGCATTCCCTTCCCTCTCAATCGAAAAACGGTTCCTGTTTGCGTTCCCATCGGGACCTTCAGTTTGTCTTCGCCTTCAAGTGTCTTCACCATGATCTCTGCCCCGAGAGCGGCCTGGGCAAAAGTAACCGGCACGGCCTCGTACAGATTGCTACCTTGTCGCTCAAATACCTCATGCTCGGTAACGTGGATAACCACATAGAGATCACCAGCTCCGCCACCCTGCGTACCCGATTCGCCTTCACCTTGAATACGAAGTCTGGAACCAGTTTCAACTCCAGCCGGGACCTTAACTTCCATTTGCTTCTCGCGCTCGACCCGACCGGCACCGTGACAGGTAGCACATGGATCCTTGACGATCTGGCCTACCCCACGACAGGCGTGGCAAGTACGAGCAACGGAGAAAAATCCTTGTTGATAACGAACTTGACCGGTTCCCGAACAGGTGTTGCAGGCTTCGGGTTGCGTTCCAGCGGCTGCACCTGAGCCCTTGCACGTATCACAACCTTCAAGGCGAGGAATGCGGAGCTGTGCAGTCATGCCCGTCGCTGCGTCCTCAAGTGAAATTTCTAAGTCGTAACGAAGATCGGCTCCACGCTGAGCGGCCGACCGCCTTGAACCACTTCGGCTTCCACCAAAAACGTCGCCAAAGCCAAACAGGTCGCCAAGAATGTCTTCGATTCCACCAAAGCCAGGCGCTCCTCCCCAGGCACCGGAGCCTGCGCCACTGGAAACACCTGCGTGTCCGAAGCGATCGTATTTCCGCCGCTGCTCAGCGTCTGACAAAACGCTGTAAGCTTCGGCGGCCTCTTTAAACTTCTCTTCTGCACTTGCGTCGTTCGGATTCTTGTCAGGATGGTATTTAACGGCGAGGCGTCTATATGCACTCTTGATTTCTTGATCTGTTGCCGTGCGAGTGACGGCCAAAATCTCGTAATAATCTCTCTTACTCATTCGATCCTATTTTTAACCTCTCGAAAATATAGCTGAAAATTTTAAATGGGAATTTTAACTCTCTGAAGTTGATTCAGAGTTGGGGTTCATCATGGCGTTAGTCAATTGACCAGCAGTTCGCTCTAGAGCGTTTAAAGCGTTATTGACGTCGGTCACGCTCTGACCTTTACTGGCAGTCTCGGCCTCGGCAAAAATGCGTTCGGCTCTTTCCTGTTCATTCTGCGACAGCAATCCGCCGAACTTGCCAAAAGACTTTTGAGTGTTTCTGAGGAGGGATTCAAGTTTGTTTCGGAGAACGATTAACTCCTTCGTTCCCTTATCGACATCGGCGAAATGCTCTGCCTCGGAAATCAGACGCTCAATCTCGTCCGGCGCTAAACCTGAAGTCGGCGTTATTCGCATCTGCTGTTCGTGCCCAGTCGCCTTGTCACGTGCCGAGACTGAAACAATTCCATTGGCATCAACTTCAAAGACAACGTCGATCTGGGGCACGCCTCTCGGGCTGGGAGGAATTCCCACCAATTCAAACTTCCCAAGCGAGCGGTTCCCTTCGGCCATCTCGCGCTCACCTTGTAAAACATGAATCTCTACCGATGACTGATTATCTACGACGGTAGTAAACGTCAGACTGTTTCGAAGCGGGATCGTCGAGTTGCGTTCGATGATCTTTGTAAACAAGCCTCCACGCGTTTCCAGACCAAGGCTCAACGGCAAAACGTCGAGCAATACGATGTCTTTAACATCACCACTTAAGACGCCGCCTTGAATTGCTGCGCCCATGGCAACAACTTCATCAGGGTTTATCTCAGCTGAAGGCTTTTTGCCAAAAATCTTTTCTACAGTTCTCTCAACGATGGGAGATCGCGTTTGACCACCAACCAGGATGACTTTATGGATGTCAGAACTTTGAAGCTCGGCTTCCTTCAGCGCGATATGGCATGGTTCAACTGTCTGTTCGATTAGATCACGAACAAGATCCTCAAACTGCGCGCGACTCAACGACTTATTGAAATGCTTCGGTCCAGTCGCATCCGCAGCAATGAATGGCAGGTTAATATTTGTTTCCGTGACAGTCGAGAGCTCGCATTTGGCTCGTTCTGCAACTTCCTTGAGACGTTGCAAAGCCAGTCTGTCCTGTCGCAGATCAATTCCAGTGTCAGCCAAAAACTGTTCCGCCATCCAGTTCATTATTCGTTCATCGAAATCCTCACCGCCCAGGAATGTATTTCCAGACGTGGCCAGAACCTCGAAAACGCCATCGTTTATTTCGAGTATGGAGATGTCGAACGTTCCACCACCCAGGTCGTAGACAGCGATGCGCTCTACATTTGTCTTTCCTAACCCGTAGGCAAGAGCCGCGGCCGTGGGTTCGTTAATGATTCTTTCGATCTTCAAACCTGCAATCTTGCCTGCGTCTTTAGTCGCTTGTCTTTGCGTGTCGTCGAAGTACGCAGGCACGGTAATTATGGCGTCCGTTACCGATTCTCCGAGGAAGTCTTCGGCGGCAGCTTTGAGACGTTGCAGCAAAATGCCGGACAATTCCGGCGGACTATAGCTTCTGGTCTGAACTCGAACACGCGCATCGCCGTTTTGGGAATCTACAATTTCAAAAGGGGAATTTTCGCGCATCCGTTTGACTTCGGGCGATTCGAACTTTCGCCCGATCAAACGCTTCACTGCAAACACGGTGTTTGCTGCGTTGGTTACAGCCTGGCGTTTGGCAATCTGACCAACGAGCCGTTCGCCCTTGTCAGTAAAACCCACGACGCTAGGAGTGGTGCGGCCACCTTCTTTGTTCGGCACGATCTGAACTGCGCCGCCTTCAAGTACTGAGACGCAGCAGTTAGTGGTGCCTAAGTCTATGCCTATTGCTTTTCCCATTTAGCTATTGAGACTCTCCAACTAACCTCGCGCCGATACTTTCACTAGAGACGGTCGTATTAGTTTGTCGCCTAGCCGGTATCCTGTTCGAATCTCCTGCATAACAGTGTCAGGCTCAAACTGATCACTTACTTCTGTAGCTACCGCCTCGTGAATATGGGGATCGAAAGTTTCGCCAACCACCTCGATTGGCTGGACTCCGAAACCTTCGAGAACACTATTGAACTGTTTGTAAATCAGATCAACGCCATTGAAGAAGTGTCTAAATTCGTCCGATTCGGATGCCTCGACCGAAGCTTCTGAATCGAGAGCTCGTTTGAGATTGTCGAGTACGCCGACGAGTTTCAGGGCCACATCCGCAACAACGCGATTATAGGTTTCGGCCCGTTCACGCTCGACGCGTTTGCGATAGTTGTCAAAGTCAGCCTGTCTTCGAGCGAGTACATCCCTAAATTCAGCGATCTCAGCAGTTAGTTGTCGGTTTTCGGTTTCTACTCGTTTCAGCTCAGCGCGGGTGGCCACTAACTCGGCAACCGCAGGTCCACCAAGCCCGCGAGGCGCTTCAGTAGCCTCGGGTTCTTCGGCTTCGAAAACTTCCTCGTCTGAGGGGTCTTCGACCGGCTCACTTGAAAGTTGACTCGACTCGTTGTCGGGGTCCAAGGTGCTCATGTCCGCTTGATCATTGTCGGAGGAGGATTCACTGTTGTCAGTGTCTACGAACCTGATAGGAATTCGATGCTTTGGATTATCGTTATCCGTTACCATGCGGGAGGATCAACATTTTCCAAAATAGCTCCACTTACGAAGCTATCTGTTCGTTTAAGCGATGCTCAATTAGCCGCGCCATGTAGTTTACCATAGCCATGATCCGAGCATATTCAATTCTCATGGGCCCAACAACACCCAGGGTGCCCGTGTTCTCATTCGACCCTATTCGGTATGGAGCTGTGATTAACGCGCAATTTTGCATCGAGGTGGCTGGATGTTCTCTGCCGATAACCACCTGAACATCACCAGGGTAATTTTGAAGATCGTGTGACACACACTCATTCAGTATCTTAATGAGCCGCGACTTCTCTTCAAAAGTTCTAAATAATTCTCTCATTCGCTCGACATCGACAAAGTCGGGTTGCGAAAGGATATTCGAAGCACCATCAACATAAACTTCTCCACCTGATGTCTCTTCACCTTCAAGACTCCGCTCGCACAGCAGGACCGCATTACGTAAAAGTCGGTCGTACAGCGCCTTTTCTTCCTGCATCAACTCGACAATTTCAGCCCGAATGGTCAAGAGGCTCTTCCCACTAAACTCAGTATTGAGGTAGCGTGCCGTGCGATCTAACTCATCTTGCGACAAGTCGTCGGTTGTCCGAATGACCTTGTTATGAATGATGTTTGTAGTAGAGACGAGGACTACAAGGATGCGCCGATCCGGTAGTTGCACGAACTCTATATGCTTCAAGCGGTTCTCCGCTAGCGAGGGCGAAACCACGATCCCGACATTCTGCGATAACGCCGAAAGAACGTGAGAAGCGGTTTCCATCAGCCTGTCTGGTGAGTTTCCCGAGTCAGTATCATTGTCGGCAAAAAACTGATCGATGGCTTTAAGATCGCTGCGTGACAGGCGGGCCTCGCCGAGCATGTTATCGACGTAGTATCGGTAGCCCTTATCTGTAGGTACGCGGCCAGCGGAGGTATGTGGCTGTTCAGCCAGTCCTGCCTCTTCGAGTTCGCCCATCACGTTTCTGATTGTTGCCGGACTCCAGCCGTAGCCATGTGAGAAACGGTCTGAGAGTACGCGCGAACCGACCGCCTCTCCAGTGACCAGGTGCTCCTTTATTAGTGCCGCCAGGAGTACCTCGGCCCGGGAGTCGAGTGCGTGGGGATCGTTTGATTTTAAACTGGCACTGCGACGGGGCATATCAACAAAAGTTACTTCAAAACCAGGGTTTGGGCGCCTTCCGCTCAACCTTTTAACCCAGTCCAGCAGTATAAGGATTTAGGTCAGGACCTGCAAACAAACGCTTGTGTTAGAGGAATTTGCGAGCTTTCCCGGGATCGCCGCCGATAAGCCAGAAATGGAGGTTCATAACCCGTCTACCCTGTAAGCCTAAATATTTCACCAGTTACCTGCGGCATTAATACTGCGATGTGATCCCGGGAGCTGTTCGAGCCCGTTTTTGGCCGTAAATGGGCGCAAAATTGAGGGTGCTCCAGTTTGGTTGACTAGGCTGGCAACGCGTCTTTAAGATTACGTCGCTGGAATTTCAAATCCTGGTCAAACTACCGGCGCCGGTTCCCGTTAGATCAACTTACCTCTTGATCCTCGCGACCGCACCAAAGTCCCCTGAGACCAGTACAGATAACCCGCATGAGTGATCTGAGCAAATTATTCGCTGACGCTTTCCGGCATCTTGGCGGCAATCGAGGTGTGCCCGCGATTGAGGTGCGCTTCTATCCCTACGCGGGATTGCGACACACGATCAGGATTCGCTCAAATCGAGTCTATGTGCGACTTTCCGATATCTGTAAGGATGCGCCTGCCGATGTCCATCGCTCGTTAGCCTGGATACTGGTGGCTCGATTACTGGGCAAGAGAGTTCCGACAATTCATGAACGAGTTTATCGAGACTACTCCCTAACACCTGCTGTGATGCGTTCGTCAGATCTCGCTCGACGTGGCCGTGGACGCAAAATGATTTCATCAGCTCGTGGCGAGGTTTACGATCTGGAACGAATGTTCACGAAACTAAATCGTCGATACTTTGACGGTCAGATCGAAAAACCAACATTGACCTGGTCTCAGCGCCGTACTCGTAGCATTCTTGGTCATCATGATCATGTGTACGACAGCATCACCATTAGTAAGACTCTTGATTCAATTGATGTGCCCGAGTGGTTTGTCGAATACATTCTCTATCACGAGATGTTGCACATTAAACACCCGGCGAGATTGATCAATGGGCGCCGTTTCTATCACACCAGCGCTTTCCGAAGTGACGAGCGCAGGTTTCCACATTACGACCAGGCGCAGAAGTGGCTGGAACGACTGGCGAGACAACGTCGTGTTCCCCGCGCTCGAGCCGCCTAACCTTGGAGTGCGCCGGCCTGGCGGCGCTTTTTATGAGCCTGGCACTCCACTCAACTCGGTCTTAAATCGCGCCACTCGAAAATCGAAGATCTCAAAAAGCGCCGCCAGGCCGGCGCACTCCAAAGTTCGTGGAACAACAACACCACCTGCGCGTTACTACAAACGAGGTAGGTGGGCTCCTCAAAAAAGAGCGGTCTAGTCCGGTTCAAGAACGGAATAGGCCGCTCTTTTAATGTCTTTCCAGCGGGCAAGCGGCTGGACAAAGAGTCAAAACCCTAGTTAGACTACGCGGTTTCTCATGAGCGGTAACTCATTAGAGTAGAGATTCACATCAAGTAATAGACAACTTTTTAAACGGAGAATTCAGTTTTATGGCGATTCCTGCAACCCACATCAGACGCGGTATGGTTATAGTTTTTGAGGGACAGCCCTGCAAGGTAGTTGAATTTCGACATCACACCCCGGGTAACCTCCGCGCCATGGTGCAAACGAAGTTGCGCAATATTCGCACCGGTACATCCTTTGAACATCGCTTTCGTTCTGCCGATACAGTAGATAGAGCATCACTGGAGCAGCATGAAATGGAATATCTTTATTCCGATGGTTCACATCACCATTTCATGAACACCGAAAACTACGAGCAGGTGGCATTGAGCGAGGACGATCTGGGAGATGCGGCCCAATGGTTAACTCCCGGGCTCAAGATTCAGGCTGAGTTTTATGAAGGAGCGCCAATCGGTGTCGATCTCCCGCCTTCAATGGAGCTGACTGTTACGCAGACGGAGCCGACAATGAAAGGCGCTACAGTTTCGAACGTTAACAAGCCCGCGACTCTCGAAAACGGCGTCACCATAACAGTTCCTCCCTTCGTCAACGAAGGAGACAGAATTCGTGTAGATCCTTCCGAAGGAAGATACATAGAACGCGCAAAGTAAGCCTTCATTTCTAAGATTCGTTGGAGACACGTCCGTTTAGCCCGCCATGTACCTGGCTTACAGTCTGCTGTTAACGGTTGGTCTCCTGATTCTAATTCCATATTTTCTTTACCAGGCGCTGGCGCACGGCAAGTACCTCTCAGGCCTGCGCCAACGTCTGGGTTCAGTTCCGGAAGTTCAAGCTTCCGGAAAACCCGTGATCTGGCTGCACTCAGTATCGGTTGGCGAGACCCAGGCAGCGCGACCATTAATTGATTCACTTCGTCAAACGTATCCAGATCACGTTCTCGTAGTTTCTACGATCACCCAAACAGGACAGAACCTCGCTCAACAATCCCTCGCGGATCAGGCAAGTGCTGTTTTCTACTTTCCGTTTGATTGGAAATGGACTGTTCGTCGCACCCTCGCGCAAGTAAAACCGTCATTGGTCTTGCTCATGGAAACCGAATTGTGGCCCAACTTTCTTAAGGAATGCTCGTCGCAATCGATTCCGGTCGCACTGGTCAACGGCCGAATTTCCCGGCAGTCTTTTCGTCGCTACGGGTTGATAACACCCTTCATGAAGCGAATTCTCGATAATTTGAATATCGCGATAATGCAGACCGACAAAGACGCCGAGAGAATACACACGTTAGGTGTGCCTTACGAAAGACTCTTCGTTTCGGGCAACCTCAAGTTCGATTCGAAGGAGAGTCCCAGCGCGAGTAAATCGATCGACGAGCTGAGTCAAAGGTTCGCTTTATCATCTGATACACCGCTGATTCTCGCCGCCAGTACTCACGAGCCTGAAGAAAAAATCCTGTTAGAAAGCTTTGAGTTAGTGAGGAGAGCAGAACGCGTCAGGCTAATGCTCGCGCCTCGCCATCCGCAACGATTCGACGAGGTGGCGGCGCTAATTCAGAGCAAGGGGTTGAGCTGGACCCGACGTAGCCATGTACCGGACGCCGCCGATTCGAATGTGGACGTAATTTTGCTCGATAGCATTGGCGAGTTGCCGTCTCTTTACCGATTTGCCTCTGTTTGTTTCGTAGGGGGCAGCATAGTCGATAAAGGCGGCCATAACGTGCTTGAACCTGCGTCAGTTGGCATCTGTGTCGTCACTGGGGCATACACCCACAACTTCGACGAGATAGTGAATCTTTTGCTCGCGGAGAACGGATTGGAACAGCTTCCTCCGTTGGAGCTTGACGCAGCGGCTGCTGAGCTCAGTAGAAGGCTAATTGAGTTATTGCGAGATGAAACAAAGCGACAGAAGATGGGAAAAAAAGCAATGGCCGTGGTAGAAGCAAATCGCGGTTCGACGCTGAAGACAATCGGGTTGCTCAAAACTCTTATCAACGCCACCTCTTCGAAGAATGAAAAACAAGATTCAGTGTTAGCTTCAAACGCTTCATGAAGTCGTTGATCCTACCTCCATTGAGCGAGTTGTACGGCGCTATCACCCGCGCACGATCCACTCTCTACCAAAGAGGAACATTTCGGACAAATCGACTTGACCGTCCCGTAATCAGTGTCGGCAACCTCACAACCGGTGGAACAGGAAAAACTCCACTGGTCGAGTGGATTGCGAGAGTGGTTGCGGCAGAGGGTAAACGCGTCTGTATTCTCACCCGAGGCTATGGCCGTAGAAATCCGAATCGTCGGGTGCTTGTTTCAGATGGTCACTCGGTATTTTCGAATCCATTCGATGCAGGCGACGAACCATACCTGCTTGCGAAAAATCTTGTTGGGTCGGCCGCGGTGATCAGTGACATCGATCGAGTATCAGCTGGTAAGGGCGCGATCGCGCACTTGAAGACTGACTGCTTCATACTTGACGACGGATTTCAGCATCTTCGACTCGCCCGTGACCTGGACGTGGTTACGATTGACGCAACGAATCCCTGGGGAGGAGGCAACCTGTTGCCTTACGGTCGACTTCGCGAAGCGCCCGATGCACTCAAGCGTGCCGATTGCATTGTAATAACTCGTTCAGACCAGGCTGAGAACGTTGCGACTCTGGTGAGTGATTTGAAGGCGGTAAGTGGTAATCGGCCGATCTTTATTTCTCGGATGGTACCCAGACGAGTAATGAAGCTTGATCAGTCCGCAGTAGTTGAGCCTGGTGGACCAATTGCAGCGTTCTGCGCAGTGGGTAACCCTGAATCGTTTTTCCAACTAGTCGACCGGTCCGGATATGAACTCGTTTCGAAGACGAAGTTTCCGGATCACCACGTTTACAGTCCTCAAGACTTGCAGGATCTCGAAACCGACGCTCGAAATGCAGGTGCCAACGCTCTGATCACGACC
>Ga0070664_100004286_pt1 | contig 11479 bp, 11 predicted proteins | sample KBSC73metaG_FD_65863 | JGI IMG/M metagenome (GOLD analysis project Ga0070664, IMG submission 65863) | Corn rhizosphere microbial communities from Kellogg Biological Station, Michigan, USA - KBS C7-3 metaG | ecosystem: Host-associated > Plants > Roots > Rhizosphere > Soil ... | reverse complement strand
ATTGAGCCACAGTCCGTTCCACCATGACATTGTCACGAGGTCACCGAACCACATATGGGCATTCTCGTGCGCCACGACATCGGCCACCCGCTCCAGTTCCCCATGCGTGCCGGTGCGCAGATCGACGAGCAGGGCGGTTTCGCGGAAGGTAATGGCGCCGAGATTCTCCATCGCGCCCGAGGCAAAATCCGGAATGGCCAACAGGTCGAGTTTGTCGCCTGGATAAGGAATGCCGTAGTAGTGTTCGAAGAACTGCAAGGAGGCGGTTGCAATGTCCTGCCCGAATCCGGTCAGGTGCTTTTTGCCCGGAACGGTCCACAGACGGAGCGTCGTCTTTCCGACAGATGTCGGGGCACTCGCCTCCATGCGACCGACGACAAAGGCGACCAGATAGGTGGACATCTTCATTGTGTCCGCGAACCGGACGATTTTCTTCCCGCCGTCCAGCCGGTCGGAGAGAACGGCGCTGTTGGACACCGCAGTGAGGCTGGGATCAATCACCAGTGTGGTCGAGAATACCGCCTTGAAATCGGGCTCATCCCAACATGGGAATGCCCGCCGCGCATCGGTGGCTTCAAACTGCGTTGCCGCAATTGTCTGCGTCGCCCCGTGCTGGTCCTTATAGGTGCTCCGGTAGAACCCTCGAAGCTTGTCATTGAGCGTGCCTCGAAATTGGAGGTGCAACCGCCATTGTCCCGGGGTCAAAGCCTGCTCAACCGTTAACCTGCAGCGTTGGGACGGTTCGTCGAGGGCAATCGAAGCCGGCTGCCGTCTGCCACGGACGTCTTCGATGACGGCGTCTTCAATGGCCAACTCGAGTGCATTCAGCACAACGACGTGTGTGGGCTGAACCACGGTCAGGACGATGATGGCGCGGCCGGAAAAGGCGGCGGCGGCCAAGTCCGGCTCCAGTCTGAGTTCGTATCTCGTAGGAAGGATATGCCGCGGCAGTCGAAAAGGATCGTCGGAGTTCTGAGAAAGCTGGCTCATGGACTCACCTATAGAAGGTTCTGTTCCGGCATTGACCGTGCTTGCAAGGGATTGACGTGACAGCGTGATCAGGGGAGCGACGAGGAGCAGGCCCAGCGTCTTGGCGAGCCGGCGAAGGGTCTCACGTCTCTCGAGCGACCAGTCATGTCCGTTCGACGGTGTAGGTTTCTGTTCCATAAGGCGTGCCGACGATCAAGACGTCGGTTCGGCCGACAAACAAACCGGTCTCGACCACGCCCGGAATGCGGTTCAGGGCGATTTCCAATTCGCCGGGCCGATCGATCCTTGCGAGATGGACATCAACGATCAGATTGCCCGACTCGGTCTGGAATGGAACGCCGCTGCGTTCCCGAAGGACCACACGACCCTGAGTGAGCCCTTCGATGTGCCGTGTCGTGCTCCCCCAGCCGAACGGCACGACCTCGACCGGCAACGGGAAGGTGCCGCCGAGCACCGGCACCCGTTTCGTATGATCGATGAGCACCACGAATTGCTTGGCCGACGCGGCCACGATTTTTTCTTTCAACAGCGCGCCGCCGCCGCCTTTGATGAGGTTGAACGAAGGATCGACTTGGTCGGCGCCGTCGATCGCGACGTCAATGGCCCAGCGAGGCTCGCGATCGAGCAAGGTCACGCCGTATTGTGCGGCGAGTGCCGCGGTGTCCCGCGAGGTGCATACGCCGCGTATCTGGAGCCCCTTCTTCACTTGCTCGCCTAATGCCATGACGAGGTGCTTGGCCGTGGAGCCGGTGCCAAGTCCGACGACCATGCCGTCCTTGACGTAACCGACGGCGGCCAATGCCGCGGCGCGCTTGAAACTGTCGAGATCCGAGGTGGTCATGGGAGAGCCAGACGGGCCGCCATCGCGGCCGCCCCGAGCAGGCCGGTGTGTTGGTTTGTCACGACATGGACAGGAATCTGGCTCATCAGCCGTTTATACCGGCCTTTGTTCGTGAAGGCTTTCATAAACGTGCCGTCCTTGAGCTTGGTCAGCAGTTTGGGTGCGATCCCACCACCCATATACACGCCGTTGATCGCCATGGCTTTGAGCGCCAGATTTCCGGCTTCTGCGCCGTAGATCGAGGCAAAAAGATCCAGCGCCTGTTTTGCGATTTCCGCCTGACCCTTGAGTCCGGCTTCCGCGATCTCCGCAGCCGGATCGCCCGCCTTGATTTTTTCAGCGAGCCACGTCGGTTCGTTTTTCTTGGCGTCGCGCAGATATTCGTAAACCGAGAGAAGGCCCGGCCCGGAAAGGACCCGTTCATAACTGACATGCAGATACTGGCTGCGGAGATAGCGCAGCAGATCGATCTCCTGATCACTGTTCGGCGCAAAGTCGGCATGGCCGCCTTCGGACGGCATGGGTTGATACCGACTTCCATCCCAATAGAGGATGGACTCACCCAATCCGGTGCCGGCAGCGATGAGCGCGATGGCCTGTTTGTGTGACGGTGGCGTCCCTGCGTTGAGCGTCACCAATTCGTCGGGGCGCAGCAGCAAAATGCCGTGCGCCATGGCCTCGAGGTCATTGAGCAACTGGACGTGCCGGATCTCGAATTGCTTCGAGAGCGCGGAACCGTCCACGACCCAGGGCAGGTTGGTCGTACGCGAGTGGTTTTGAAACACAGGACCGGCGACGCCGAAGCATGCGGCATCAAGAGTAGGCGGTGAAGCTTGGGGAGTAGGCGACAAGCTTTGCTCTTGTTGTTGGTCGGGTTGGTCGGTGATCAGTGGAGGCTTCGGAGGGGTAAGGAATTCGGTAAGCATCTCTTCCAGCGACGCATAATCGGTGCTGTGAAAGGATTCCACCCGCAACGGCTCGATCCGCTCCGTCGTCCAGTCGTACAACGCAAGCTGCGTTTTTGTGCCTCCGATGTCTCCGGCCAGAATCATATGAGCCTCGGGGGGTCCTTCGCGTACAGTCCGGTCAGCTTGGCGGCGGCAGGACGATCTAACAGCCAGATGAGGCGCCCTCGTTCGGGTCGCACACGCGCTGCAGGCAACTGCCGATCGGGTTCCTGCATGGGCTCAAGGATCGTTTTGAGGATGGAGGCCTTACTCTCGCCGCTGGCCAGGAACAGTACCACAGTCGCTTCGTTGATCACACCTAGGGTCAGCGTCAGTCGCGTCGACGGATTGACAGGGGCTCGGCCGACAGTGACCCAGCGTCGTTGCTCATGAAGCGCATCGGTTCCCGGGAACAACGAGGCGGTGTGGCCGTCGTTCCCGACGCCTAGCAGCACGAGATCGAAGTGCGGCCAATCCGCCGGTGCGGCGTTCATCTCGCGACGCAGCAATTCTTCATACTCTTCCGCCGCCGCGGCGGGATCCGGACGCTCACCCTTCATCCGGTGAATATGATTGCCGGGGATATTCAGAGGACGAAAAAGCGCCTGTTCGGCGAGATGATAATTGCTGTCGGAATGGTCGGGAGGTACGCACCGTTCATCACTGAAAAAGAAATGCGTGCTGCTCCACTCGTTCCGCGCTGCATATGAGATGGATACCAATTGGTGGTACAGCTGTTCGGGAGTCCGGCCCCCGGACAAGGCCACCCAAAACCGTCCTCGCAGTGTGACCGCCTGCTGCCGCAGGGCGAGCATCAGGCGCGCGGCCTCAGCAGCCCACTGAACCCCATCGTGGTCCAGAATATGAATTTCGGGATGCACGGACATCGCGGTCTTCCCAAGTCTTGTCGGCACACCGTCCGCTCTCTCGTCATCACCACAGCGGAGGTTCACGCGCAGCAAGCGCACCCCACGAATGGCGGTCATGGTTCTGACCGTGTGTGCGGATGGTGAGCGCTGCTCAGGCGGAGATTCCTCTATATTAGGTAGCGTGCCTCAAAAAGGCAACGACGTCAGGAGGCTTCGGCGGATGCCCGTCGAACGAGAAATGGCATGCCTTCAGTCACGGTCCAGGCGAGTGATTGCGCATCATGAGGCGTGAGAGTCAGACGCACAACAGGCTGGGCGGTCGGTTCCGTCCCTGTCGCAAGCCTACGGGCCCAACTCTTGAGCCACACCCACCAGTCGCGGCCGGTGAATCGCAGCCATCGCCAGAAATCTTCCGAAGCGGACGGGTGCACGGCTACCGACAAGGAAGGAGAAAACGTCAGGGTAAAATCGGTCGGCATGTCATCAAGCGAAACCGGGGGTTGATCGCCTGCCGCCGGTTCGATCTTGCGCCGCGAGACCGGGGGCCGCGCCTGCAAGCGAAACATTGCTGATGCTTCGGCGAGATGGACGGCCGACCATTGCGCGATGGGAAAGCGGTGTAGCTCCGCTCCGCGCCCCTTGATCACCACGGCACGGTCGACGAGATCCACGATGACATAGGTTTGAGGGCGGGCGGCGAGCTTGACCTCTTCAATGAGAATCCGCGTCGCTTCTTGGAGGGCGACCGTATCGTGGGGGTCGATGGCAAGGACGTTCTCGGGATCGGCGGACCAGACGGACGGAATGGAGACTGGTGAAACCAGCAGGAACACGAGCAGACAGACGAGGCTAGCAGAACGTCTCTGCATCCTTCAGAAGATCATAATCGGCGTTCCGACCCTCGCCAACTGATACACGCTCTTCAGGTCGTCATCGTTGAGCCGTATACAGCCATGGGTCACGTTCTTCCCCAGCAGCCTGGGATACAGGGTGCCATGAATGAAGTAGCCCTTGCCGAAGCCAAGGGCATACTCCCCGAGGACTCCCGGCTCGATACGATCAGCAGCGCTCTTGGGGATTGCCAATCCTTCCTCGACGAATGCCCAGTCCGGCTTGACCCAGACGGGATTCACCAGCTTGGTTTGCACGGCGAATTCCCCGCGCGGCGTGTCGAAGATCCACTGACCTTTGGCCTCGCCGGGCTTGTCGAGAATGGTGCCGCTTCCCGTCGATGCCAGGGCATCGAGCAGGACTTGATCACGTCGCTTGATATAGAGATGGTTTCTCGCCGTATCAACGACGATGTACGGCTGGCCGGGCATCAGTTGGCTGAGTTGCTTGGACAGTGTTCGATAGCGCGATTGCAGGACACGAAGCGTCGCCTGATCGATCTCGACGATTGGCACGGTCGAGGCCACCGTTGCCGGAAGACTGCCGGCCAACACGAGCAACACCAGGCCGATCGAGGTGGCACACAGCGCCGCAAGGATGCGTTTCATACGTCGCCTCAGATTTCATCCCGATGGCTCGGGAGATTGGCGAGTGCCCGCGCCACCGAATTGTCGGCCTGCAACGCTCCGACGATCGTCACGGGGGTGCCGTTATCCACCCGGTCGAACAGCACCGCCATTTGCGGATTCTCGAGCATCACACAGCCCAGCGTCTGAGCCATCAACTCGTTGTCCACTCCATGAATTTCGATTTGTCCTCCGATGTCACGGAAGGCGGGAATCTTCCCCTTCTTCCGGTCAGTCAGAAAGCGCCGCCGATCTTCCTGGTTCGGGTAATCCAGCAGGAGCGCCCGATAATACTGGGTCTGCCCTCGCCCTCGCTTGGCCGCCACGCGATAGCGCCCTTCAGGCGTGGCGCCGTCACCTTGGTACCGTTTCTCCTTGATCCCGTTAAAGCCGAGCCGGACGGGATAGGATATCACTTTCTGGCCGCTACGATAGAGGGTCAACGATCGCTCGGCTTTGCTGATGACGATCGCGGTGGTGCGATGTGTTTTCGACCATTCGATGGTTTCACGAACCGAGCGCTGCCACTGCGCGATCCGGTCGGGGCTGGCGTATCGGCCTAACTCATGCTGGAGCAGCGCCAATTGTGCGGCCAGGTGACGAAACGCGCGATCCGAGGCATGCAGAGATTGTTCGTACCGTCCCTGTTCGTAGAACGCACGGGCTTGTTTCAGCAGCAGGTCCGTTTCCACGGGCTTTTCTGCCAGGATGAGCCGGCTGTCGATCGCCCTGACCTGGACCCCGAGAGTCTGTACCCGCTCCTCCACCTCAGTGAGCTGCCGGACGGCCGCACGGCGCTCCGCTTCCTGCTGCTCGGCCAGATGAGCCACCGTCCGGGCGCCTTCGGCCTGCAACTGACGGAGTGCCTCTTTCAAGTCGTTGGATTCCCACGGCCACCGGATCGTGTCTTCTTCCGCTTCCACCCTCGTGCGAAGCCTGACCCACTGGTGCGCGAAGGAGGCATATTCGCCCGGTGCCACTTCGGCGGCCCGTAACTGCAACAGATCCCGATCGAGCGTTTCGATGGCTTCGACCATTTCGGGCGGGACAGTCTCGACGCATGCAGTGAGCGACCCGCAGAGCGCCAGGGCTCCGGCACACCACAACGAGAGTTCGACGGCGGGCTTCTTCTGAAACATACAGATCTGCTGGCGTTACTTCTTCTTCGCGACCGCCTTCCCCTTGCCGATCTTGGCGAGCGCCGTTTCGATTTCATGCGACACGGCATCGGCCTTTTCCTGGATCGCTTTCGCTTTGGTCTGTGCGCCGAGATAATCGTTTTTATCGAGCATCATTTGTACATCGTTCAATGAGGCCTTGAGCGCTACGGCGTCCGTCTTGATCGATTCAAGCGCGGCTCGATCCTTCCCTGCCGGAGCCTTGGCCACGAGGTCCATCGCCGAGGCGACACTGGCTTGTGCCGCTTGATGCGCCTGGGTCGCGCCGAACTTCGCCTCCTCCATTTTCTTCACAGCCGCGACTTTGACGCCTTCCGCCTCGGTCTTTGTCATGACCGCCAACTCTTCGGCCTTTCCATAGTCACGCAACAAGGCAAACTTCCCGTCCTGCTCGGCGACCTCCGTCTTCATGGCTGTCAGGAGGCCTTCGACCTTGGCATAGTCATTGGCGACATAGGTGGCTGCGCCGCTCTGCTGGGCATCTTTGACCGCTTGTTCGGCGGCATTGATTTGATCGGCCGGCGGTCGGGCACAGCCGCTCAGTAAGACACACAGACCCACGATCGACACGAGAACATGGCGGATCTTCATATCAGGCTCCTCCTGAGTTAGTGGACGGTTCAATCCGCATAGCGCCTGTGGGTTCGACGCGCGCAGGTAAGGCGGAATCTCAGTTGATTTCGCAAGGGCAGTGCCAGAGGGGTTAAGCAGCGCCAAGTCCCCAAGTCCTGATTCTGCAATAGGTTACGGCGGTGCCAACGGTCATATGAGTGAAAGTCTGGGGCAGTCTAGTCCATTTTTGAGAAAAGGTCCACAAAAGCGCCCCAATCTGAACGCCATATCAAAGAGTTAGAGGTGTGGGCAGCGATGAGGCGATTGGTTTGACAGGTCGCGGAGGCATACCTATAATGCACCGTTCAATCGAAGTTTTGCCCGCGAAATTCTGCGCGAAAGGGTGACCGGTTATGTCGTTTACGTTTCAACAGCCGTCGAACCTCAAAAAGAAGCGAGAACACGGTTTCCGCAAACGCATGAGCACGAAAAACGGCCGGAAAGTCTTGGCCCGTCGTCGAGCCAAGGGCCGCGCGCGTTTGACCGTCTAAGTTCCCGCGCCGCACGGACTTCCGCCCCCCTTGTTTCCTCAAGCAGGGACGTTTCCCTAGAGCATCACGGAGCGGTCCGGCCGAACTCGGAACGCAGGAGTCGAGCGGGTCCTGCGCGAGCCCCAATGAGCCGGACGATGTCGCAAGGTGCAGGAGACCGGTCCTTTTTTCTTCGAGCCAGCCGCGACATCGAGTATGTGAAGCAGCATGGACGGCGGTTGTCCACTGCCTGCTTTAATTTACTCGTGTGCAGGACCACTGACGCGCAGACGAGCCGGGTCGGCATTGTCGTCGGCAGACGGTTCGGCATTGCGGTGCGTCGTAATCGCGTGAAACGCCTTTTCCGGGAGCTGTCACGGCAAGTCCGCAGCCAACTGGCCGCGGACCACACGCTGTTGGTCTTTCCGAAACGGGATGCCCTCATCCTTCCATTTGAAGAATTGAAAAACCTGTGGCGGACCACTCTCCGGCGCCAAGGATTACTGAACGAAGGGGAGAAGTCGTAATGAGAACGCTGTGTGTGACGATCATCAGAGCCTATCAATTCTACGTTTCCCCCTGGCTTGGGCCGGCGTGCCGCTTTGAACCGACGTGCTCAGAGTATGCGTGTCAGGCTATTGGGCATTTCGGCGTTGCCAAGGGGAGCGGCCTGGCCCTCTGGCGCCTGCTGAAATGTCATCCGTTTCATCCGGGAGGATATGACCCTGTAGGGGGCGAGAGCCACAGGAGGGTCATGGAGTAGCATGGAAAAGCGCGTTATTGTTTTTCTCGTCCTTTCCCTGGCACTGATTTTGGGCTATGACCTGCTGCTGAAGCAATTGGGATTGCTGCCGCCCCCCAGCACGGTACAAGAGCCGGCAGGCGAGCCGACAACTACGCCCACGGGCGATACCGGAGGCCGTCCGTCCGGACCTTCCACTGACTCATCCGGTTCACCAAAAGCGGGCATACCCGAGACACCGCGAGAATCAGCCTCCTCGGCACAAGCACCATCGCCTGAGCGAACGGTCGTGATTGAGACCGATCTGCTCCGGGTGGGCTTGGACGCCCGTGGCGGTGTGATTTCCAGCTGGGAACTCAAGCGTCTTCACACGGCGCCTCCCGAAGAAAAGCCCGTCCAACTCGTTCATCAGGGGGCAAAGTTCAAAGGACCCTTATCGATCAGCACGTCCGAGGCGGCTGCAGAAAAAGTGCTCCACGAGGGCCTCTATGCGATTGAGACCGACTTTACGAGCCTCGATCACACTCGTCCAGTTGGGCACGCGACCCTGCGGATTCGCGACGCGGCCTCGGGGCTTACGGTGCTCAAGCGCCTGACCTTCCACCAGGGAAGCTACCTGGTCGACGTAGCCATCACCGTCGAGGGCCTCAGCGGGTATGACGTCGTGCTCGGCACGAACTTCGGCATCGTCGAATGGGGCGACGGTTTTATCGGGTTGATCGGTTCGGCCTCCATGGTCGATGGGAAAGTCGAAAAGGAAACACCCGACACGGAATTGGAACGGAAGGGCGCCGTCCAATGGGCTGCCCTCCAGGACAAGTATTTCCTTTCGGTCTTGATGCCGCAGGGTGCCAATGCGGCGTTCGCCAAGAAGGAGGGAGAGAAGCTGGTTTCTGCCGGAGTACGCATGCCCTCCTCCGCCGGCGCAGCCACCACGATGACGTTGCAACTGTATGCAGGGCCGAAGGAATACGACACCTTGCGGTCGCTCAACGTGGGCTTGGAGGAAACCATCGATTTCGGGTGGTTTATCTTCGGCAGTTGGAGCGTCGTGAAAGCCGTCGCCAAGCCTATCTTCTATGTGCTGCGCTTCATCAATGAATACACGCATAACTTTGGTGTCACGATCATCCTGTTGACGATGGGCATCAAGCTGCTCTTCGTCCCCCTGCAGTACAAGAGCTACAAATCCATGAAGCAGATGCAAATGATCCAGCCAAAAGTGCTGGCGTTGCAGGAAAAATACAAGGATGACCGGGACAAAGTGAACAAGGAGCTCATCAAGCTGTATCGTGATCACAAAGTGAACCCGGTGGGCGGCTGCCTGCCAATGGTCCTGCAAATGCCGGTGTTCGTGGCACTCTTCAACATTCTCTATATGACCATCGATCTGCGACAGGCGCCGTTTATTGGCTGGATCACGGATCTCTCGGTCCAGGATCCTTACTATGTGTTGCCGATCATCATGGGGGCGACGATGGTGATCCAGCAAAAGATCACCCCGACCACGATGGATCCGACGCAAGCCAAAATCATGCTGATCCTGCCAGTATTCATGACGTTTCTCTTTGTCAATTTTCCGGCCGGCCTTGTCCTCTATTGGCTCACGAATAATGTGCTGACCATAGGACAGCAAGTATTGACTGACCGGCTGTACCGCAATAGGCCGTTTATCATCGAACCAGCGAAATGAGAGATGGCGCTCATGTTGAGCGGAGCGCTCGACGACACGATCTGTGCGATCGCCACTCCGGCCGGTGAAGGCGGAATCGGCATCGTCCGGATCAGCGGTGCCCGGGCGGTAGCCGTTGCCGAAGGGATTGTGCGGTTACGTTCCGGACGCCGGCTGGGCTCGGTCGCTTCTCATACCGTTCATCTCGCTGACGTGCATCTGTCGTCGTCGTTGAATCCTCCACAAGCCTTGACCTGCACGACCGCGGAGGGGCGAGGCGAGCTCTGTGACGAGGCACTCGTCGTCTACATGAAGGCGCCACGCTCGTTCACGGGCGAGGATGTTGTCGAGATCCAGTCTCACGGCGGGTGGCTCGTCCTCTCCCTTGTTTGTCGGTCGTGCCTGTCCGCTGGAGCCCGTATGGCGGCACCGGGCGAGTTCACCAAACGGGCTTTTCTCAACGGCCGTCTTGATTTGTCACAGGCCGAGGCGGTGCTCGATACGATTCGCGCCAAGTCGGCTGCGAGTCTGACGGCGGCCCAGCGGCAACTGCGCGGGGATCTCGCGCGAGAGGTGGACGGAGCACGAGACGCCTTGTTGCGCCTGCTCGCGCAGCTCGAAGCCGGCATCGATTTCGCGGGTGAAGAGATCGAATTGGTCGGAAAACAGGAGTTGGTCGAGACCATTGGCAGAGTGGTTGCGCTCGTACAGCGGTTGGAATCCACCTCGCGGGAAGGGCGACTGCTGCGCGAAGGCGCTAAAGTTGTCATCACGGGCCGCCCTAACGTCGGGAAGTCCAGTCTTCTCAATCGCCTTCTGAGAGAAGAACGGGCGATCGTGACCGCGGTGCCTGGAACCACTCGGGACATCATCGAGGAAGCGATCGATCTGGATGGCGTCATGATCCATCTGGTGGACACCGCCGGGATCCGTGCCACCGACGATCCGCTGGAACGGGAAGGGATTAGGCGGTCGCAGACGGCGCAAAAGGAGGCGGATCTGCAAGTGGTCGTGATCGATGGAAGTGTTCCCCTGACTGAAGAGGATCGGGAACTGATCGAGCAGGCTGCGGCCGGAAGGCACGTGATCGCGATCAATAAGGTGGATCTTCCGCTCCACATTGACCCATCAGCGACGAGAACCGATACCGTGGCTGTGGCCTTGTCGGCGAAAACCGGCCAAGGAATCGATCAGCTTCGGGCGGCGATTCGATCCCACCTCGTCGGAGCGGGCGCTGAAACGCCCGATGGGGTGATGGTGACGAATTTGCGGCATCATGATGCGTTGGAGCGCGCCCGCGAGTCATTGAGCCAGGCCAAGGAATCCGTCGCGACCGGAATGGCGGACGAACTGGTCGCCGTCGACGTTCGAGCCGCTGCGGATGCCCTCGGAGAGATCACCGGCGCCATTACGACCGATGAAATCTTGGAGCAGATCTTCTCCACATTTTGTATTGGAAAGTAGGGAGTGACGCGTGGCGCAGGGGTTTGACGTTATCGTCGTTGGCGGAGGGCATGCAGGTTGCGAAGCCGCGTTAGCCGCGGCTCGAATGCGCGCAAGCACGCTCCTTTTGACAATGGATCCAGCCCGGGTCGCTCAGATGTCCTGCAATCCCGCAATCGGCGGCATTGCAAAGGGACA
>Ga0070664_100004284_pt1 | contig 11480 bp, 6 predicted proteins | sample KBSC73metaG_FD_65863 | JGI IMG/M metagenome (GOLD analysis project Ga0070664, IMG submission 65863) | Corn rhizosphere microbial communities from Kellogg Biological Station, Michigan, USA - KBS C7-3 metaG | ecosystem: Host-associated > Plants > Roots > Rhizosphere > Soil ... | reverse complement strand
CAACGTCGGCGCCGAACGCAAGATCGGCGACGAGATCATGCGCGAGATCCGCGTCGATCCCGACTACATCGACGACCCGCTCCTGCTCGAGTACGTTCAGTCGGTCTGGGATCCGCTCGTCTCCGCGTCGCGCCGCCTCGGCAACATCACCGCCGACATCGACCAGCGCTTCACCTGGCAGCCGTTTCTCGTGCGCGACCCGAGCGTCAACGCCTTCGCCCTGCCGGGCGGCTACGTCGGCGTGCACCTCGGGCTGATCGCCATCACGGCGACCCGCGACGAGCTCGCCTCGGTGCTCGGGCACGAGATGTCGCACGTGTCGCAGCGGCACATCGCGCGCAGCGTCACCGGCGCATCGAAGCGCTCGCTCGTCAGCCTCGCGGCACTCGTCATCGGCCTGATCGCGGCGTCGCGCAGCAACAACCCCGACGCGATCAACGCGGTCGTGACCGGAACGCAGGCCGCGTCGATCCAGAGCCAGCTGAACTTCTCGCGCGACATGGAGCGCGAGGCCGACCGGATCGGCTTCCAGGTGATGGTCGCCGCCGGTTTCACGCCCGGCGGCATGGCGTCGATGTTCGAGAAGATGGACACCTCGACGCGGCTCAACGACTACGGCGGCTTCCCCTACCTGCGCACCCACCCGCTGACGGTCGAGCGCATCGGCGAGGCACGCCAGCGCGCGAGCATGAAGGTCGATACGCCGCGCGTCAGCGTCCTCGAGCACACCGTCGCCCAGGCGCGCGCGCGCGTGCTGATGGACAAGCGCGTCGATGCGCTGCGCCGCTGGCAGGGGCGCGACGCCGACGGCGACAACGGCGGCGCCACCGAACGGCTGCTCAACCTCTACGAGAGCGCCTTCGCGTCGACCCTGCTGCGCGACTGGCCACGCGCCGACGCGGCGTTCGCCAAGGCGCTCGCGATCACGCGAGCGAGCCCGAGCAGCAGTGCGCGCGCCGAGCGCGCCGTCGCGCTGACGCAGGCGCAGTCGCTGCTCGATCGCGGCGCGCCGGCGAAGGCCCGCGAGGCCATGCGCGCCTACGCCGGCGACGGCTCGCGCCCGTCGATGTTGCTGTCCGCGCAGGTCGCGCTGGCCGAGCTGCCCGCGGTCACGCCCGACAGCGCCGAGCTCAAGGCGCGGGCGAGCGACATGCAGACCTGGGTCGCGCTCCATCCCGACGACGCGCTCGTCTGGACCTCGCTCGGCCAGACCTGGGGTCGCCTCGGCCTGCCGCTGCGGGCCCTGCGCGCCGAGGCCGAGTCGCGCTACGCGCTCGGTGACCTGCTCGGCGCCGTCGATCGGCTGCGCGCGGCGCAGCGCTTCGCGCGCACCGGCGGGCCGGTCGATTTCATCGACGCATCGGTCATCGACTCGCGGCTGCGCGACATCGAGGCGCAGCGCCGGCAGATCGAGCTCGAACACCGCACGGGACGCTGAGCAGCCGGCGTGCGAGGCTCGAGTTTGGCGCCCGTCGGCCGATATCGTCGCGGCTGGCGCAGGCAAGAGGGAAGGCTCGAATGTTCGAACGACTGAGGCAACGGTTGCAGCGCGTGTCCGAGCGCGAGCCGGGGCAAGGCGAGGCCCGGCTTGGGATCGGCCGCACGCTTCAGGAGCAGGGCAAGGCCGTCGAGGCAAGAGAGCACTTTGCCGCCGCCATCGAGTCCGAGCCGAGCCTGAAAGAGGCGCACGTCCGCTTCTGTCAGGTTCTCGCCATGACGGGAAGCTTCAAGGAGGCCGCCGTCGTGGTCGAAAGCGCGATCGCACGTTTTCCGGAGGATGCGGATCTCCTCTACCTGGCCGGAAATCTCGCCTTGCACGATGGCCGAGCGGGTGAAGCCGTTGCCGCCTACCGGCACGTGCTCTCGTTGAATCCCGCGCATCCGGAGGCGCACTACAACGGCGGCTTGGCTCTGGAGAGCCTCGGCCGCCACGCCGAAGCCCTGGAGAGCTTCGAGCGGGCCGTCGCGCTACGCCCCGACTATCCCGTGGCCCAGATCAAGCGGGCCGAGGGACTTTTCAGGGCGCAACGTTCGACCGAAGCGATCGAGGCGTGCGACAAGCTGCGCGCCGCCGGCATCGAATCGCCGGCGCTGCAGAACGAATGCGGCATCGCCCTCTCCCGCCTGGGGCGTTTCGATGCGGCGGTGGCGGCGTTCGACCGCGCCGTCGCGGCAGATGCCGGCTTCGTCGAAGCGTTGAACGGTCGCGGTCTGGCGCAGCAACAACGGATGCGGTTCGAGGAAGCGCTGATGGACTTCGATGCCGTGGTGGCGCTTCGGCCCGATCTGATCGAGGTCCACGTCAACCGCGGCAACGTTCAGCGCGAGCTCCTGCGGCACGAGGAGGCGCTCGAGTCGTACCGCAAGGTGCTCTCGGTGAAGCCGGACTTCGAGGGCATCTACCTGAACGTCGGCCTGTCCCAGCTGGTGCTGGGCCGCCTTCGCGAAGGCTGGCCCGGCTACGAGTGGCGATGGAAGTTCGGCGAGGGCGTGGGGCGGGAACGTTCGTTCGTCCAGCCCCGCTGGCGTGGCGATTCGCCGCTCGCCGGCAAGACGATCCTGCTTCATGCCGAACAGGGCCTCGGCGACACGATCCAGTTCTGTCGGTATGCGAAGCCCGTCGCCGAACGCGGCGCCACCGTCCTGCTCGAAGTGCAGCCGCAGCTCAAGGCGCTTCTGTCGACGCTCGAAGGCGTGGATCGGGTCCTGGCGACCGGCGAAGAGCTGCCGCCTTTTGACGTCCACTGTCCCCTTCTCAGCCTGCCGCTGGCTTTCGCGACCGAGCTCTCGACGATCCCGTCGCCCGACGGCTATCTCCACCGAGTGCCTTCACGCGCTGAGCGGGCGTCGCTCCTGATGCCGGAGAGCCGCCGTGCGGGCGTTCCTCGCGTCGGGCTCGTCTGGTCAGGCAATCCGCATCATCGCAACGATGCCAATCGCTCGATCCCCCTCGAGCAGTTCGCCTCGGCGCTCGTGCCCGACATCGAATTCGTCTGCCTGCAAAACGCCTTCAAGCCGGGCGACAGGAGGGCGGCCGACCGGTTGCCGCAGATCCACTTCATCGAGGCGGCGCTGGTCGATTTCGAGGCGACCGCGGCCGTCGTCGCGGAGATGGATCTCGTCATCTCGGTCGACACGTCGGTCGCACACCTCGCCGCGGCGATGGGCAAGCCGACCTGGATCCTGCTTCCCTTCAACCCCGACTGGCGGTGGCTTCTGCAGCGGGAGGACAGCCCGTGGTACCGCTCGGCCCGGCTCTTTCGCCAGTCGCGCCGGGGCGACTGGGGCAGCGCCCTGGCCAAGGTGCACGACGGCCTGCGCGCGCTGGCCGGGCAAGATCGCGAATCCTGATCGCCGAACCGGCCATGGTCTTCAAGCGGCTCCGGGCGATCCTCGGCACCAACGACGCCGCTCCGGCGATCGCGCCCGACGAGCGCGTCGCGCGGACCGCGGAGGGCAGCGCGCTTCTGGCCGCCGGCCGACTCGATCCGGCGATCGCCGCGTTTCGCGCGGCGCTGAAGCTGGGCGCGGGCAACGACGCGCGGTTGCCGCTCGGCTTTGCCTTGTGGCGATCGGGTCGGTTCGAAGAAGCGTGCGAGTGTCTGCGCACGGCGGTCGACGTCGATGGGCGCTGCGCCGACGCGCATCACCTCCTCGCTCTCGCACTCCGCGATCGGGGCGAGTTCGTCCCGGCGGCGCGGCACTTCTCCGCCACGATCGAGATCGATCCGGGTCTCGTCGAAGCGCACCTGCACCTCGTCGACGTGCTTGCCGGCTCCGCGTCGGAACAGGCAGCGTCCGAGGCAGCGTCGCGTGGCCTCGAGGCCTGTCGCGCCGCACTCGAGCGGGCTCCGGCCGATCCGCAGTTGCACCACAGCGCGGGCCTGTTCCTGCGCGCCCTGGGACGCCGGGAAGAGGCGATCGCCAGCTATGGTCGTGCGCTCGCGGCACGACCGGCGTTCCCCGAGGCGCTCAGCAACCGGGGGCTGGTGCTGCAGGACCTCGGCCGGTACGACGACGCGCTGACCGACCACGACGCGGCGTTGCGGATCGACCCGCAGCTCGCCAACGCCCACGGCAACCGGGCCAACGTCCTGCGCGAGCTGCTCCGGCACGAGGAGGCGCTGGCCTCGTACGAGCGGGCACACGCACTCGCTCCGGGCCTCGAGAGCCTGTACCTGAACGAGAGCCTGTCTCGTCTCGTTCTCGGCGACCTTCGCGGCGGTTGGCCGCGCTATGAATGGCGCTGGCAGGGCAGCGGCTCGGCGGATCCGCGCAAGGCATTCGCCCAGCCGATGTGGCTGGGGCGAGAGCCGCTGCAGGGCAAGACGATCTTCCTGCATGCCGAGCAGGGCCTCGGCGACACGATCCAGTTCTGTCGGTACGCGCGGGAAGTGGCAGACCGAGGCGCGAAGGTCTTGCTGGGCGTCCAGCCGGCGCTCGAGCCGGTGCTGGCGGGGCTCGACGGCGTCGACCGGCTTCTCACGCCGGCGAACGAGCTGCCGCCGTTCGACTTCCACTGCCCTCTCCTCAGTCTGCCGCTCGCCTTCGCCACCTCGCTCGAATCGATTCCGAATCGGGGGCCGTACGTGCGTCCCTCGGGCGAGGCGTTCGCCGCAAAGGCCGAGGCGTGGGAAGAACGGCTCGGACCGCGCCGCGGCCCGCGGGTGGGCATCGTCTGGTCGGGCAACGCGAATCACAGGAACGACCGCAATCGATCGATTCCCCTCACGGCGCTCCTGCGCGAGGCCTTGCCCGCGGGCCGCTTCGTCGCGGTGCAGAAGGAACTGCGTCCCGGCGATGCGGCGCTCCTCGAAGGCCTGCCCGGCACCCTGCAAGCCGCTCCCTGGCTCGGTGACTTCGGCGACACGGCGGCGCTGCTGTCGCGACTCGACCTGCTGATTTCCGTGGACACGTCCGTCGCGCACCTTGCGGCGGCGATGGGCAAGCCGGTCGGGTTGCTCCTGCCTTTCAATCCCGACTGGCGCTGGCTGCTCGATCGCGAAGACAGCCCCTGGTACGACTCGATGCGGCTGTTTCGCCAGACGCGCCTGGGCGACTGGAGCGCCCCGCTCGCCGCGGTTCGCGCCGAGCTTGCGCGTTTTCTCGGCTAGGCCGCAGCGCGCCCGCGGTAGAACCGCAGCTCAGGCGGGAAGGAAGTGGCGCGCCCAGACCGGCACGCCCCGGTGCGCGACATGCAGGTTCGCGGACGCGCTGGCGAACTGCAGGCCGCGTCGATTGAGGCTGGTGCGCAGGCTCTTGCCGGAAAACAGGCTGATGTGGCCGTTCCGGGGCGCGGCATACCACCAGGTCAGCGGCTTGCCGCGAGCGATCTCGCCATCCGACAGCATGGTCGAGAAGAGGAGCAGCCCGTCGGGCTTCATCAGCTGAAGCAGGTTCGCGAACAGCTCGTCGATGTCGGGGACATGCTCGAACACCTCGAAGGCCGTCACGAGGTCGAACGTACCCAGGTCGGAGATCCTGGCGTCGCGTTGCACGAACGGGTCGTAGCTGCGCGAATCCCAACCTTTGTCGCGCAACCAGGCGCTCAGCAGCCCGGAGCCCCCTCCATAATCGAGGTGCGTGATGCGGGCGCTGCCGAGCAGTTGATCAACGAATTCGGCATTGCCTTGCGGCCGCGACAGCTTGTAGTCGGGATCGACCTTCTCGTAGTCCTGGTTGTAGATGTGCTCCTCGAAATCACCGAAGGCCCATTCGCCGAACTCGGGCGCGAAGCAGAAGCCGCATTCGTCGCAGAGCACGTACTCGACGAGGATGCCGCTGTCCGGAAGCTTTTTGCCGCGCGCCTCTTCGCAGTTCTTGTTGAAGTCGACGCGGTCGAGGGGAGCGCAGGGTGCGGTGCACACGGGGCAGTGCGCCGTGCGCTTCGGCGCCGCGGCGGGCGGGCGCAGGGTCGTCTTGAGAAATCGCGTCAGCAGTCCCACGAATTCACCGTCAGGGAGCGAGGCTCGAACTATAGAAGGCTCCCGCAACCTCTCGATGCCCCCGTGTCGCTGACTTCTTCACGGACCGTCGCATGGTCTTCGTCCTAGCGTCGGTCGTCGTCGTTCTCGTCGTCGCGCTGGCGGTCATGGCCCGACTGCTGGCTTCCGCGCGCGCCTTCGGCATGGCGCCGGCAGCGCCGGAGCCGGACGTACCCCCGCCGCCGGCCGCTCTCGCCGCCGACCAGCGCTCCATCGCCATGGCCCCGCCCTACCGCCTGGTGTCGTCGCGGCACGGCTGGATGCTGGTGAACGTGAATGACTTCTATCTCGGCCAGGCGATCCTGAACTACGGCGAGTGCTGCGAAATCGAGATCGGCTTCCTGCGCAAGCTCTGCGACCTGCGCACGGGAACCGTGCTCGAGGTCGGAGCCAACGTCGGCACACACAGCGTGCCGCTCGCGAAGTGGCTGGCGCGCCAGGGCCGGCAGATGCAGGTGTTCGAGCCGCAGCCTTTCATCTTCCAGAACCTGTGCGCGAACCTGGCCTTGAACGGGCTGACCAACGTTCTGGCATGGCCGCACGCCTGCGGCGAATCGGAGGGCACCGTCCGTTTCGATCGCCCGGACTACACCGCGCTCGGCAACTTCGGCGGGGTCTCGATGAGCGACGACGAGGCTACCGAGGGAGTGATCGTCCGTGCCGTCGTTCTCGATGACTTTCTCGATGCCGAGCGGGTCGCGCTCATGAAGATCGACGTCGAGGGCTTCGAGCTTCACGTGTTGCGGGGCGCCGAGCGCACGATCGACGCGTTCCGGCCGGTGCTCTACGTCGAGAACGATCGACCGGAGAAGTCGCACGAGCTGATCGAGTGGCTCTGGAAGAAGGATTACCGGCTCTGGTGGCACGTGACCCCTCTGTTCAATCCCGACAACTTCTTCGGCGATGCGCACAACCGCTACGGCGACGTCGATTTCATCAACATGGTGTGCCTGCCGCGCGAGATGGAATTCGCCTTCACCAGCCTGGAGCCGATCGAGGTCAACCGGCATCCGCTGCTGCGGCCCGACATCGCGCCGACGACAGCGACCCAAGAACAGGAGGTCTAGATGCTTTTCAGCTGGTTCAACGCCCGTGAAGCCAAGGCTTTCGGCACCCGGCTCGCCGAGATGCTCATCGAGCGCACGCCGGCGGAGGGCGCCACGGTCGGCAAGCACCTGCTGACCAAGAAGCACGAGGCCATGCTGCATCAGCTGGAGCAGCAGGTCGTTCGTTTCGCCGCCGAGCACAAGCTCAACGCCTACAAGACGGCGCAGCTCGGCAATACCTTCAAGTGGACCCTGAAGGACCGTGGCTACGATGCCGCGTACGTCGACCAGGTGACCAACTGGCTGCTTCTGAAGCTGGGTCCGAAGCGACGCTGAGGCGGCCGGAACTTCCGGCCTGACGGCTGCGCACGTGCTCGAACGTTTCAAGAGCCTGTTCGGAAGGGGCGCCGCCCAGGCGACGCGCGGCGGCGGCGATCCATTCGCCGAAGGCGAGCGGCTCCTGGCCGCCGGCGACCGCGAGGCCGCGGTCGACAAGCTGCGCGAGGCGGCCGCGGCCGCCCCGACCGACCCGCGGCCCCTGCTGCCGCTCGCCGTGGCGCTGCGCGAGCAGGGCGCGACCGACGAGGCGCGGCAGGTGCTCGAACGGCTCGTCCGCATCGAGCCGGCATCGGTCGACGCGACCTTCCTGCTCGGCCTCCTGCACGAGGGTCGAGGCGCGCTCGCCGAGGCCGCGGCGTGCTTCAGGAGGGTGATCGAGCTTGCGCCCGCGCTGCCCGACGGCTACGTGCAGCTTTGCCAGGTGGAAGTCGTCGCGGGCCGATTCGACGCTGCGCGCGAAGCGGTCGCCAAGGGTCTGCGCGTGCTGGCGGACCATGCTGCCCTGCATTTCCTTCTCGCCAATCTGCATCTGCAGGCCGGCAGCTTCGAAGCCGCCGAGGCCGCGTATCGGCGCGCTCTCGATCTGCAGCCCGATTGGCCCGAAGCGCACTACCACCGCGCCCTGGCCGCGCAGGGCGCCGGACACCTCGACGATGCGTCGCGACATCTCGCCGAGGCGTTGCGCCTGCGTCCCGACTATCGGGCGGCGAGGCTGGCCAGCGCACGTCTGCACCGGACGGGCGGTCGCTATCCGCAGGCGCTTTCGGACTTCGAGCACGTCCTCGCGACGGAGCCGGGCGACGCCGAGGCGCTCTTCGGGCGGGCCGCAGAACGCTTGCGCGCGGGCCAAGCGGCGGAGGCGCTCGACGACTTCGAGCGCCTGCTCGCCGTCGATCCCGCGCGAAGCGAGGCCTGGCTCAATCGCGGTTCGGCGCTGCTCGAGCTCGGTCGGCCGGCGCAGGCGCTCGAGTCGATCGATCGCGCGCTCGCGGCCGGGCCGGCTTCGGGCAGTGCGCTCCTCGCCCGGGCCCGGGCGCTGCGCAGCCTCGAGCGCGCGAAGGAAGCTCTCGAGGCGGCGCGTCAGGCGGTGCGGAGCGCCGATGCCGAGGCGCCGCTGCTCAACGACCTCGGGTTGCTGCTGCGCGACCTGGGTGATCGGCCGGCCGCGCTCGAAGCCTTCGAGCGCGCGCTGAGCCTGCGTCCGGCATTCGCCGCCGCCCTCGCCAACCGGGGCTTGATCCTGCAGGAGTCGCGTCGCCCCGAAGACGCGCTGCGCGACCTCGATGCCGCGCTTGTCCTCGACGCGGGACTCGCGGACGCGCACGCCAGCCGCGGCAACGTCCTGCAGGAGCTCGACCGCCACGAGGAAGCCCTGCAGTCCTATGCACGCGCCTTCGCGCTCCGGCCGGACCTCGAAGACGCCTACCTCAACGAGGGCCTGGCGCGGCTCCTCACCGGCGACCTGGCCGGGGGCTGGCCGCGATACGAATGGCGCTGGCGGAGCAGCGGAGCGCCGCATCCCGCGACCCGCTTCGCGCAGCCGATGTGGGACGGCAGGCAGTCGCTCGAGGGCAAGACCGTCTTCCTGTACGCGGAGCAGGGCCTGGGAGACACGATCCAGTTCTGTCGCTACGCCGAACGCGTGAAGGCCCTCGGGGCGACGGTGGTCCTCGGCGTGCAAGCGGCGCTGTCCTCGCTGCTTCAAGGTCTCGCCGGCGTCGACCGCCTGCTGGTGCTCGGCGATACCCTGCCCGCCTTCGACTACCACGCTCCGCTGCTCAGCCTGCCGGGCCTGTTCGCGACGACGCTGGAGTCGATCCCCGCCAAGGCGGCCTATCTCCCTGCAAATGCCGCCGCGCTGGCCGAGCCCCGCGCTGTCTGGCGGGCGCAGCTCGCCGCGGCGCGACATCCGCGGATCGGCGTCGTCTGGTCGGGCAACCCGGACCACCGCAATGACGCGAATCGCTCGATCCCCCTCGAGACCTTCCGTCGCGTCTTCGCGGCGCCGGCCGCCTTCTTCTGCCTGCAGAACGAGCTTCGGGCCGGCGACGCAGCGGCGCTGGCCGACACTCCGCAGGTCGCCTACGTGGGGCCGCAGCTCGTCGACTTCGCGGCCACCGCGGCCCTCGTCGCGGAGCTCGACCTGGTGATCTCGGTCGACACCTCGGTCGCCCACCTCGCCGCGGCGATGGGCAGGCCGGTGTGGCTTCTCCTGCCGACGAATCCCGACTGGCGATGGCTGCTCGATCGCAAGGACAGTCCCTGGTATCCGACGATGCGCCTCTTCCGGCAGGAGCGGCGGGGCGACTGGAACGGGGTGATGGAGCAAGTGGCGCAGGAGATCGCGCGCCTGAGGTGATCGCTTCTGGCGGGGGCGCAGGGATGCTCTCTTAGACTCGAGCGAACCGGAGGGGAGCATCCGAATGAGAACGCGCGACATCGCCGCGGGCCTGTGTCTCGGCCTTGTTTCATGGAACGCGGCGCACGCCGCCGCCGTCGTCTCCGTCGCTCCCCAGGGCGAGGTCGCCCAGGTCCGCCAGGTCACGGTCAAGTTCTCCGAAGCCGTCGTCGCATTCGGCGATCCGCGCCTCGCCGATCCCTTCGCGCTCTCCTGCCAGGGCGCCGTGCCGCCCGGCACCGGCCGCTGGGCGAGCGACCGCATCTGGGTCTACGACTTTCGCGAGTCGCTGCCGCCCGGCACGCGCTGCACCGCGAAGCTGCGCCCCGAGTGGAAGCCTGCCGCCGGTGCGGCGAGCGGCGCGGCGGCGGTGGCGCCGCTCGGTGGCCCGGGCGAGTTCGCGTTCTCCACCGGCGGCCCGGCCATCGTCTCGATGCAGCCCGGCGACGCCGCCGAGATCGAGGAGGACCAGCACTTCCTGATCCGCCTCAATGGCCCGGCCGTCGAATCGACCGTGCTCGCCAACGCGCGCTGCGAGGTCGAAGGCCTGGGCGAGCGGCTACCGCTCGTCCTGATCGGCGGCGAGCAGCGCGCGCAATTGTTGAAGGCGCGGCGCATCCGGCCGGTCGAATGGCCGCGGCTCCTGATCGCACGCTGCGAGCGGCCGCTCCCGAACAACGCGGCGCTTCGCCTGGTCTGGGGCAAGGGCATCGCCGCCGCGGCGAACCCGCAGGTGGTGACGACGATCGAGCAGCGCTTTCGCCTTCGCGTGCGCGCCGCATTCACCGCCGAGTTCAGCTGCGAGCGCGAGAAGGCGAATGCGCCGTGCATGCCGATCCGGCCGATGACCGTGCGCTTTTCGGCGCCGGTGCCGCGGCCGCTGGCGGCGCAAGCCCGGCTCGTGCCGGCGAGCGGCGATGCGCTCGCGCCGGTGTTCGACAAGGACGACAAGGCGAGCGAGCTGAGCGAGATCGCCTTTCCCAAGGTGCTCGCCGAGAACGCCGCCTACAGCGTCGTCCTGCCGAAGGACCTCAAGGACAACGCCGGCCGCGCCCTCGCCAACGCGTCGAGCTTTCCGCTCGCGGTGCGGACCGGCGCGGCGCCGCCGATCGCCAAGTTCGCCGCGGCCCCGTTCGGCGTGATCGAGCGCAACGCCGACGCGATGCTGCCGGTGACGCTGCGCCACGTGCAGCCCGACCTGCGCGGCGCCGGCGCGGCGGCGAGCGCGCCGCCGGCCGCCTCCTCCGCCGGCCAGGTGCGCGTCAAGCGCCTGCAGAGCGATGCCGACATCCTCGCCTGGTACGCCAGGCTGCAGAAATACCACGAGACCCAGCTCACGGCGGAGGAACTCGGCCTGCCGAAGAGCCAGTGGTTCACCTTCGAGGAAGACACCGACGCCAAGGGCCGGCCGATCAAGCGCAAGGTCGAGCGCCGCGTCGGCACGCGCGAGGTCTCGCTGCTCGGCAACGACGCCGGGGCGAAGCGGCTCGACCTGCCACAGCTCGCGGGCGGCGACCCGCGTCCGTTCGAGGTCGTCGGACTGCCGCTCGCCGAGCCGGGCTACCACGTCGTCGAGATCGAGTCGCTCCGCCTCGGTCAGGCGCTCCTCGACAAGCGCGCGCCGATGTACGTGCGCACCGGCGTCCTCGTCACCAACCTCGGCGTCCACTTCAAGCTCGGCCGCGAGAACAGCGTCGTCTGGGTGACGACGCT
>Ga0070664_100004279_pt1 | contig 11485 bp, 8 predicted proteins | sample KBSC73metaG_FD_65863 | JGI IMG/M metagenome (GOLD analysis project Ga0070664, IMG submission 65863) | Corn rhizosphere microbial communities from Kellogg Biological Station, Michigan, USA - KBS C7-3 metaG | ecosystem: Host-associated > Plants > Roots > Rhizosphere > Soil ... | reverse complement strand
TACCGATGTATTAGATACATTGGTCAACGGTAATACAGGCCTGCCTGTCGCTGTTACATTCACCTTCAACGCATTGACGCCCCCGGCTGGGTTCAAGATTACGGTCGACTATAAGCAACTCTTCTCCCATTACAGCAGTGACGAGCATCTGCGCGCTAGTGCGTCTTATTATGGTCTTTTCGGGGCTAGTTACGAGAAATCGGTTCAGCAAATCCGTGAGTCATTAATTAATAATGGCGATATAAAAATTGAAGTGATAGCTGGAGAGCAGCTAACCTTGGCCGATGTCGATAAGTATATGCAGCCCATACTGGCTCGAATTAATAGCGAATTGCTAGAAGTTGCAAAGCCGCCAGAGGCAATTACGCCTGCAGTGGCCGGTCAGCCCAGCGGAGGTGGTTGGTTTGGAGGCGCGGGTTATTCGGTCGCTGTCAAGGATGTGAATAAAACGAAACAGACTAAAGAGGTTTGGGACATGCGAGTACAACAAATCGTTGAGCGAAAAACGATCGCTCAAGGGTTTATGGGCCTAGGTGCATACCCGGACGACGTTAAGAAAAAAGTCGTCGTCGTCGTTCCGGAATCAAAATTTAAATCAGCGTTTATGATGTTGCCTTTGCCTGCAATAGCAGAAGAGCTTGATATTTCCAACATCGACTTCCAAGTTGCACTAAAGACTGGCGACGGAAAAATATTGGGGTCGCAAGTTGTACAATGGATGCCAGGAGGACATTGGAAGGATATCGGTGGAAATGATCGAGGTGTTCTCGTTTTTCCTCTCGCTGCATTAGCGGCAAACGATCCGTCATTAAAGAGCGCGAAGTTCGTTACGCAAATTAAGATTACGACGCCGTTGCAACTTCTTCAGTTTGAGTCGACCTCATCAGCATTTGAAGGCCAGCGGGCTATGCCGGGTATTAACGGAGCGCTGTTTGATGTGGTTGAGATTGATGGCAGTGCTCTCTCATTCAAGGTCCTTAATCCCAATGGACAGCTATTATCTGCTAACGCTAAATTAAAGGTTGGTCCCAAAATCTACAACCTTGTTATTAAACCGAAGTCTGTGAACGGCACGTGGCAACCACCGGCGCCAACACATGTGCTTCTTCAGAGTGGCGCATCGGTTCCGGTCTCGGCGCAAGTAACCTTTCAAACCATTGCTGGCTTGAAAGGCTGGAGATACAATGGCTCGAATTTTGTGGACGTATTTAGTGGGCTATCCGTCTATTTGCTGGACTCTGATATCGTTCAGTAGACTAAAATGTACTGAGGTGATTCGCGTTAAAAGGATTACTTTACGAGGAAATTATGAAGAAATTCAATTTTTCCCGGAAATGTTTGATATTGTTTTTAATCTCTAGCTACTGTACACACGCGTGTCCGCAACCAAGCACTTCAGTCATCAGTAGCAGTTTGAAGAATCCGATTTTGACATCGGCTGCGATCAATGTAAATGCATTGGTGTCAAAACTTGATCAACAAGCTGCTATTGCTAACGCAGCGGAAGCCGCATCTCCATTGCTACCGCCTAACATGGTGATCGAATCTTTATTTGGAGATACTATCCCTGCGAGACCGAAGTTCGATGTCGAGAACGTTAGCGGCGCAAGCTTGTTGGTCCTAGGTGATGAGGTGGACATTTCGTCGGCCTATGTAAAGTCAACAACGCTCGGCGCCGCTAATGTTTGGGTCGTCGCGAGGCAAATACGAATTGACGAGCCCGCTATTTTTGATCTGTCTGGTAGACCCGATGGCGGCAGCCTTACGCTGGTCGCGCTGGATAAATTCGTTGGCGATCAGACCATTTCGATAACGGCGGACGGAATAGATGGAGCGGACAATAGCAAAGCATGCACTTTTAATCCGCCGCCTAAGGCCAACTATACGCAAACGCTTGCTGTAGCCGCTCCGAACGGAGGAAACGGTGGGCAAGTCCGGCTATTCGCTGGCTCTGGTAACGATCCTATGATAAAGTTAACCGCAAATGCTGGTAAGCCAGGAAAGGGATGCCATTCATATATCAATCAGACCTACAGTGTCTCTCAAGATTGTAAGACAGAACTCATTGATTTTAAGGGTGGCGGGTTTTTTCCCACCATAAAAATTCCCCATACCGTTTGTACACCAAATGAAAAGATGGGGGTCACACAAAACTACAACGAAGATATCGGGGCGGCGGGCATTGCCGGTGTCATTACAAAATTCAAGAATATTAATGAGGTTTCGCAGACCCTAGGACGCGAGGGATCGTGGCAGTGGATGTACGGAATGTTGCAGAAAATCGAGGCAGATGCGTTGGACGCAGTGCGGAGCGAAAGTATCGAAAAAATCGTTACAGTCTTTCAAAAGTATAAAGACCTTCCTGTTCTTTCTATACCGGCTGAAAAAATAAAGGTTCAAAGTAGCTTGGTTGGTCGGTTAAATGCGTTACGTGCGCAAGCGTTACCACCGTTATGGTACAAAGAAATCGACGTTTCGTATGATGGTTCATTGCCTCAGCGCGTATTGTTGCTAACTGACAGTTCCACGCTGACAGCCCGCATCGCTCCGACAACAGCGGTTATTCGTCCTATTAGTGTTCAGAACAATCAACGTTGGGGTGTAGTACAAATTAATCCGCAGGATCCAGATCGCGTTGTAATTACTCTCGCCGCACAATTGACTGCCGATCCTCGAATTGCAAACATTGTCGCATCACAGCCTGAAAACCGTTTCAAAATAAAAGATGGCGTTTTTACTCGGTGGGCCTTGTCAGGGCAGGTCGAGCCGGTTTTTGGACTCGATCTTAATTCGACCAAAGTTAACGTATATCCCGACAATATTGTATTATCTCTCGTTGTCAGCGCGTCCTCGGCAAACTTGGTCTTATATATGTTAACGACGGCGCCAGGTATCCGCTTAAACATCAGCTGGCGCATGCAGGATCAAAACGGTACGGTGGTGGAAGGGCCAGGGTTTCCGGTTTTTGTAACTTTGAATACAAGACAGGCGTTACCTATTATAGTAGCAGATGGCAATAGGAGAATATCAAATAATAGTAATTTTGAAGTCGCTGTCAGCTACTTGATTGGTGAATCCGGAGTTTTTACAACTCTTTCACCCGAACCTCGTTTGGCACCTGGTGCTAGCGTTGAACTAGATCCTAAGTTGTCTGCATTGGGCGTATTAGGAGCTCCACCGGAAGCTATCAAATACGTCGTTTCGTCGAGTTCGGTTTATGATTTGTTTGCGGTGAATGCCGACCCGGCCTTAATGCAGGAGATAAGAGTCGCCAATCTTTTGCCTTTCTATAATGATAAGCTTAACGATACCTTGCGATACGTTGAGGTATTCGTGGAAACTTGGGATCAGGCGGTACCTGCCACAAAGACGAGAAACGGTCCCTATCGTCTTGCTCCCGCTGGCGCTCAAGGCGATGAGATCAAGCTACAAGTTCTAAGACTGCCTAATCGGACTATCGAAACTAAAGTCACCGGCCAAGCAGTCTACGCTGGGGGTAGCCTTGCAGACATGACACCGATAGAGTCAACTGATCTAGCGCTAAAAATACAACCTGATCAATTTCATTGAACAAAGCCGGCGCTATCGGTTACGCAGAACGTTCCAAGCGTCGGCTAGCGGCATGCCTGCAGCTGCACCCGTTATCCCTAGCAAGATTTAGCGCCGTAAGGCTCGCAGATAAACCGGCCTATTCAAGATTGCCAATAACGGAAAGAAAAATCTCGAATTTTGGGACGACCGGCGCACTTGGCTCGAGCAACGTACGAGCGGATCTGATGGTGGACCTTTGACATAATCAGCATATTGTGTACACGTGCTCTATAAGCTAGATTTGTTATGCTCTAATTGCCAGCGTTAGTCTCGTTTGGCTGACCGTGAACGGTGACACCTGCAATCGCGAGACCGTTCTTACGCATTATCTGGAGAGTTGTCATGTTCAAAAGAGCCGTTATCGCTATTTTGGCATATGCATTCTGGTATCCAGTGCTAGCTGCGCAAAACGATTATGCAGTCATTCCCGTCGATACTAGTAAGAAGACGTTATCGCTTTTTCTTCGTGATGAGTCGGGATCGATGTATCGGACCTTTGCGAACCTTGTAAACACCGCGAAGCAATCTCGGCACGAAGTAATTTTCGCGATGAACGCTGGTATGTTCAAGGCCGATGGAAGCCCAGTTGGGTTGCTGGTCATCGATGGGAAGGAAATAGCGCCTTTGAATACGAAACGAGGGGTTGGAAATTTTTATCTAAAGCCAAACGGAGTCTTTGCATTGACCTCCTTGGGACCGGTGATAGTCTCAACAGACGAATACCGCGACGTTGGCGCGAAAGTAATTTTGGCAACGCAGTCCGGCCCTCTTTTGCTGAAGCGTGGGATTATTAACAAGGTTTTTGATCCAAACTCGAAGTCGAAATTTGTGCGCAACGGCGTGTGTGCGATTGGTAAAGTCGCTTATTTCGTTATCAGTGATGTTCCGGTGAATCTTTATGAGTTCGCTCGCTACTTCAAGGACGAAATTGGTTGTAAGGACGCATTATACCTCGATGGTAATGTGTCTAGTCTTTACTCAAAGGACTTGAGACGATACGACCAAAGCCCTGAGCTTGGACCGATTCTAGGCGTGCTTGAATAATCTTGGCCGGCCGAGGTATATGTCTTGCAGCGCAGCGTTTCGGTCGCGCAGCCGGTTAAGTTCTGCGTTGACTACTACTCTTAATGCGTAGGTGGCTCGTACACGGAAATGGCGCTAGCGATGGGCATTCGGCGCAGTCGGATCGGTTTGACCTACCCCTTGGGCTGGCACGTTGGTAGACACGTGAACGTGGGCCTGTTATGTCAGAGGCAACATTCACGAGAGCACAAGGAATAATCGATATTAGAAAATTTATTGTCGAGTTTGAAGGCATCGCAGACTAGCAGTGTTGGTGCACCGCTAGTCAACAAACGAGTTTTCAAAAAGCGCCTCGTCGCGTTATTTGACCTTGTATAAATAAATAACCGAGTAATAGGGAGGAATGATATCGACGGTTATTGCTGGTGTATTACCCGAACTTTGCTTTGCATGACCGTCCCGAACCCAGCCCATTGGCCCTGCAATAACTAATCTTGGATCGGTGCCATCTGCATTTACGTTCAAGACATTTGGGCTCCAAGCTCCGGTTGTGTAGCTTATCACCGTTTGGGGGGATATCGTGAACTTTTCAGCGCCTCCTCCGTTTCCAGAAGCTTTCATTCCGAGCAAAAATCTCTTTGTTAGATCAGGAGTTGACTTCATATTCAGCGGAGAATCGGCGTCATCAATCTTCCTCCCATCAGCGATCCACCAACCGTTCTTCTTTTCTAGCTCTGCGTCAGCCAGGGTTCCTGAAAACGAAATCAATGTTCCAATCGGAAGTGTTAAGCGCGTTTCGGGAGGGCCGGCAGGAATCTCGCCTAAAGTTCGGGTAATGGTGCCCGAATCAGTCGGAACAACTAGAGTTACGGGAGCGGCAAATACGTGGCGGGTACCTCGATATAGAAAAGCATTTGGACTTACCACTCGTTCACATGACATTGAGGCACTTTGTGTTCCGAGTTTTCCGTCGGCCATAGCAAGATCGAATAAGGGGCCCTTACACCTTAAGGCACCATCTGGTTGGATTATTGGTTTATGTAAACCGACTTCCGGCCGGGCACTGGGTGGTGGTACATATCTTACTTCAAGCGTAAGTTGCGCTTGGTCGGACTCCCGAAAAAGCGTTTTACTTCTTATTCCATCCGCATACAAATTCACGCATTCTTTAAATGCGTCTACTCCTGCATCGCTTATTTTATCGAGAGCGCGATTAATATCATCTTGGGCTTGTGCCGCCGAGTAGTCAGTCTTACACATTGCTGAACCAATTGCTTCCAATTGATCAGACGACATGCTCCCGCCACCTCCGAAGCCAGTGTAGCTCGCTTGCACGCTAGCACTGTGTTTATCCTGTTGGAGTTTTGAATATTGGGAACATATATTATTATAAATTTGGCTTGCGCTGCTAGACACGCTAGTTTCTCTATATTTATCGTAAATTCCGTGTTTTAACAAGGCTGTACAAGTGTCGACATCAGACGACCATGCAATAGCAGGTATGCCGAGAAGTGGTAGCAACAAGACGGTTGATCGCAAATAGCAGTTTTTCATATGTATTTCCTCTAGTGTTGTTAAAAATTGTTGCGATAACACAAGTTCTTCATCGAGGACCGTACTTTTTCAAATGCCAAACTTAAATCTCTTTGAATGCATTTCTTCTGCGGAACTATGCATAGTGCGTGATTAATGCGCCATAAGCCACATGGCACTAAAGCATCAATATTCTTGCATCATTAAGTTGTGTTTGCAATGCGAGAGACGCTACCTGTCCAGTCCCGTTTGAACGTAAACGCGTTTGACGAGTAATTCTGGCCGCTTCTGCTGCCATTCCTTGAGTGCGAGGATGGGAGTTTTTGCGTCGAGTGCACGCTGCAGGATGTGGTGTTTGTACAGCTTCAAATAGTTCATCAAGGTCGCTTCCAGATCTGCCTTGCTGTCGAAACGGGTCTGAAGAAGCAGTTCGTTGATGGCGAGTGTTGAAGCGCTCGACCATGCCGTTCGTTTGCGGATGACGCGGCGGTACCAGACGGTGTTCGATGGCGATCGAAGCGCAGACTTCGTCGAAAGCGTGCTTGCCGCTGGGCTTCTTGTCTTTGGTGGCGAAGCGGTCGGTGAATTGCGAGCCGTTGTCGGTCAGGATCTTGCTGATCTTGATGGGTGAAGCCGACTTCAGGCGGCGCAGGGAATCGGCAGGTATTTGATGTCGATGTGGATGAAGCCGGCTCGTAGTCCTTGAAGGTCTTCTTCGCCGCGATGGTTTCGTCCTCGACCTTCGGAATTACATCCTCCAGGCGCGAGATGCCCTCGCGCTTGACCGGGCATGGGATGCCTGATCGGGAAACGTCCGAACTGATGTATTGCCGCGTTATGAACAGCAGATCGTTGAGGGGCAGATAGAGCGCCTGGCGCAGTGCCAGGACGATGGCTTCCTGGGCCTTGCTCAGTGATGTGTGCAGTGTGTGGGCACGATGCGAGCGGTCCTGCACGTCGTCGCGCTTGAGCCGCTTCGCGGACGTCGCCCGCGTGATCCCGCAGACCTTCGCCGCCGGGGGATCCGATAGACCGGAATCCTTGATCTACTGCCGGACTTTCGGAATCGTACGGGCTTGAGGATGGATGCGTGAACTCATGCTGCCAACTGCTCCTGTTGCGGTTGAGTGCCGGGACTGCTGAACCCAGCAATCAAATCGCCCAGCATAGCCTTTGCACGAAACAAAGGCCAGCTACGGCGAGGCAGGTGATCGGACGAAACTAAACAATTAGCGCCCTTTTATTGACTTCTGATTTCTGTTGGCGTAAAAATTAATATCTTCTATTGCACTATCTATTCTATGCAGTTTGACTGAGATGGCGGAATGGGAGTCGCCCTTTTGGTTTTATGCCTAGCCCTATCTCGAAAATTTGGCATTGACTGCGAGACGAACCTGAAGCTCATTATAAGAAAGTTTCTCTTCGAGAATCATGCCGTTAATTTGCGCTCAACGAAACTGCTTTCTGTTAAATGCCGCTTCCGACATCTTTGCGGAAAGGAACAATGGGAGTCTCGATGCCCAGACTTTTGATTATCAACAAGCACATGGGTTCAATATATTGGATTTCAGCAGTATGTATTTCCGGAACCCATGCTTTCGGCGTCGTTACGCGGCAATTGACCTGGCAGAGGCAGAGATCTCATGCGTAGATTTGTAAAGATATGCTTTATCTTTTTCTGCTTCCTTTATGCGGCGCGAGTAGGGGCGCAGTGCATTAATAGTATCACCCCTTCTTGCGATGTCTACCAAAATTGCTTTTCGAAGGCTTGCAACTGCAGTAACTCTCCGGATGAGTACTTTGTTACGTTTGGTTCCAGCTACTGTAAAGCGTTTATGGCGCAATCGGATTTTTCTTTGGCAGGAAAAAAGTGGCGCGACTCGACACTCCGATGCCTTCAGGAAGGAATAGTCCCTGCTTTGCCGAATTCGAATGGTGGGAAATGTGATTGCGGCGCGGCAAAAAAATACGCTCTTTCGACCCATGTTGCCTGCTATACAAACCCAGAAGCATCGGTATGTTCTTTGCCCGGCACAGATGTGATGAAAATTGCGACAACGATTCTTTCCGACGGCCCTTTTAAAAACTTATTAAAAGACAAAGAAGATGCATTGCATCAAGCGCTTTCGGTCATTGATATATGTGCTTCTTCCGCACCAGATCAGGGCTCCCGCACTATTTGGAGTGCCCTGCGAATAGCGTTGGTCTCGCTATCAAGAAATTTCTCTAACCCGATAGTTGTGAACGCGTCGTTTTCCACCTTTCAGGAAGCGAGTGATCGCACTGTAGGTGAAGTTGAATCACGCCTAGGATCGGTGGGATTCAACGGCGCGGCCACTAACACGTCGCGCTCGTTGAAGATGGATATCCTTCGAGCGTTCGGAAGCGCACAAGCCAAATATGGATACTCATGTTTTGACTTAGGATGCGGGGTATTAATTAAGGCGGTGATTGGAAAAACAAAAAAAGGGGTAAAAGACAGCATCTTGGACTTGGGTGTTCTCGCGGTCGGAAAAAATGTTACAGACGCATTTGCACATGCTGTCGCGATAAATGGATTGGAAGCACCACTTAATAAGGCGGAGCAGGCTATTGAGATAGATAAAGCAAAAAGCTACTATTTTTGGACGGCGAAGGGAGGTATATCAGTATTTAATTATTGACGATCATCCAATCAACGGAGAAAATAATGAATCGGAAAAATCTTTATTTTGCACTGGCGGGGTTCGGCATCGCGCTGGCGGCATATGCTTCATCTCCATTTACGAGTTCACCAGACGCGGTTACTATAGATACATCGAAAGGTGAGCAATGCGTAAAAGAACCTGGTCGCCTCAAATGCCGATGGGATGGTCCATGCGTCCCGGTTGGTAACCAATGCATGAGCTGTCTCAAAGGGCAGCAATATTCAGTAGAGATGGGGCAATGTTATTCTTGCCCAGAAGGAACGTCACTCGTTCGTGATAACAGCAACTCATGGGTCTGCCAGTAACAAGTCCACCAAATGATCCGCCGTGTTCTGAGGAATTCTAAACAGGCCGGCGGATTCGAGAAATTTGATGGAAAACCAAGTGTACATTTTAAATCCTGTTGTTTTTCACAATGCAGTTAGCCTGGCTATGCTGGCCTTGATGGAATTCGCTGACGAGGTACTGATCTGAGCAACGAGCACTTGCGGCTCCAATCTCCATACCAGATTGTCATCGCACGGTCCTACTTGTCCGCCGTCATCTCTAATCGCCTGCGCGCCTTGAAAGTGAAAATGATGCTGCCAATGGGTGCTCAAATTTCTCGATCAGGCCGATACTGGTGCATTGAAGCGTGTACCGTGAGACAGAATTGCCTAAATTGTGCGGGCCAGCTTGTTTGCCAGCGCTGCCGCGACGATGCTGTATGGTCGGCGCTTGAGCAGGGCTTCATTCCAGGGCGAGTGCCCACGACGCGCTATGATCACGCGAGCTCCATGCATGAGCAGAGTACGTAGGTACCAGCTACACCCAAGTCGACGGTGGCTTTTTACAATTTTCCAGATGCGAAAATTCGAGTGTGAAACGCTGAAACCGTCCGAGGGATCTACTCAACATAACGAGGGCTACGTTGAGTAGAAGCCGAGCGTGAATCCGAAATCGGACACCGTAAAATAAATCGACTTAATAGTGGCTAAGACCTACAGCTGATTTCCTACCTCAAAGCACACCTGTTAACCGACCTCGGCTGAAGATGCGGAAGCATCGCATCCTGCGCCACAACGGCCTTCTCCTCTTTGCCCATCGGTTCCTTAAGGGGACCTCAAAATGCCCTCAGTGGTGGTGAGGAGTGCCAACTCGTTACGGTGCGCCGGGTACAGCGTAGAGCCCGAGTGAATGACGATGCCGAATTTGGCGTCGGGAGGCCCTGCCGGCGAATCGTAGCTCTGACGGATCGAAGTCGACTTCGCCTGGAACGGCCCTGGTAGCAGTGGCATCGCAAGGGCGGCGTCGGCGTCGGCCAGTAGGCCGAATTGTGCGTGTCCTCAAGTGAACTTGCGCCACTACGGTTTGGATGACGCCATAAGGAAAATTCATTGCGTATCACGTTGGTGATCTGGCGGCTCAGAAATCTTTATCTGCTGTCGCTGCAGGCGCGTATTGACCTGCTCGACAAGCGCACGCTGCATCCGCCGCCGTTCGGTGTCGAGCGGCGGAAGCTCATGTGCAAAGCGCTCGACCTGTTCGGCTAGTTCGACGTCGCCTTCATCACGCAAGGCTGCGGCGTTCCGAGCTAATTCCTTTAGCACGTCCCGTCGTCGCGCCGCCATCGCTACTTCCCACGGCTTAGCTTCCGTTTCGCCTCTTCGCAGGTCGGCCGCCGCTTGGGCGAAACGCCGTGCCTCGGCCGTCGACACGTCGCCGCGTTCCCTGAGGTGGTACTCAGCGCTCCCGCGAGCCTTGAGCGATACGCTCCTTTCCGCCCTCGAGGTGGCATTCGCCTCGATTCCACGCGCGCGAAGCTCCGCAGCGAATGCCTCCCTCCAAATGCGTAGTGTCGCCTTTCGAATATGAAGCCGTCGCCCGTCCTCGTTTTCGGCACGCACGATCACGTGCACGTGTGGATGTGGCGGGGGATTGGCACTCGGGTCGGTCTCTGGGTGTGCAAGGCCATGATGTATTGGCGACCCACGAACTGCTCTTGTGCGACGGCTTGCACGGCCGTGAATAGCTTGTCGGGGTCGGTCTTTTCCGGCATGGAGAAGATGATGTTAAAGGACTGGTGCATGGCCTCGCTGTGCGTGTCATGCGTGCGCTGCAAATCGAGGTCCCAGGAAGCATGTAAGGTTCGAATAACTTCCTGGCCACTGAGGCGTTGATCATTTTCGTCGGTGGTGATAAGCGCTCCCCCGCGCGATATGTAGTTCATATACCGCAGCACGCCGGCAATCTTCGACCCGCCGCCAGTGACCTTGATAACGACTTCGGGAACACGCGCCACGGTGAGCCGCAGCCTGTCCTTGGTCGACTGCCAGTCTTTGCCCTGGCTGTCAGGTGTCGTGTATGGGCGATAGACGAGGCGCCGCAAGCCCGACTTGCGTCCGGCTCGGTCTGGCAGGATCGTGTGCTTACTGGACATCGGTAGCTCCCCAGGTCCGCAGATTCGCATGCACTAGCTCCTTGACCGCGGCGGTTTCGACGTCCAGCAGCATCCTGATCAGCTCGAAGTCGAAGGCGGACAAGTCGGCGCGGTCTGGATCGATATTGATCTTCCTGGCGATCTGGTTGACGTTACGGCCGATGTCCGCCAGTTGGCGAGCAACCTGTCGCACGGCGTTGACCTCGTCATGGCAAAGCACCGGACGCCTGTC
>Ga0070664_100004267_pt1 | contig 11491 bp, 10 predicted proteins | sample KBSC73metaG_FD_65863 | JGI IMG/M metagenome (GOLD analysis project Ga0070664, IMG submission 65863) | Corn rhizosphere microbial communities from Kellogg Biological Station, Michigan, USA - KBS C7-3 metaG | ecosystem: Host-associated > Plants > Roots > Rhizosphere > Soil ... | reverse complement strand
GCCGTCCGCGCAGGCGATCCACCGCGGCTCCGACGCCGATTTCGGCTCGTACCGCTTCATGGTCTCCCTGCGGCTCGCGCAGACGCCCGACAAGCCCCGCTGCGGCGGCACCCTGATCGCCTCGGACATCGTGCTCACGGCGGGGCACTGCGTCGTCGGGGTCCCCCAAGACGGGCTCGTCGCGGTCGTCGGCGCCGACGTGCCCGACTGGCCGTCGACGCCGCGGGTTGCCAGCCTCGCCTACCGCACGCCTCCTGGATTCGATCTCCGGCGCGACAACCGCCACGACATCGCGATCGTGAAGCTCGCAGCCCCGCAGCAGACGCCGGGAATCACGCTCGCGCGCTCGGAACCACGTGTGGGGACGAAGGTCGTGACCCTCGGCTGGGGCTGCACCAACGCTCCACCCGCCTGCGTCGTCCACCCGACCCGGCTCCAGGTCTCCGCCCAGTCCGTGCTGCGAGACGCGTCGTGCGGTCCAGACGTGTTCTGGGTGCCGCCGATGTTCGACCGCACGACGATCTGCACGAAAGGCGTTCGGCCGCGGTCGACTGTGAACCACGGCGATTCGGGCGGGCCGCTGCTGGTCGAGGACGGATCGGGAGCGCTTCGGCAGGTCGGCGTAACGAGCCTCGGAGCGGACAGCAAGGCGAAGCTCTACGCGGGCTTCACGTCGGTTCCGCGCGAACGGAGGTGGATCGCCGGCGCGATTGCCTCGCTGCAGCGCTGAGCGCCGCCCGGCGGCGTACAGTCCAAGGGGTGAGACGTGGCCTTGTGATCGCTGCGCTCGTGTGCGCGTGCGCCTTCGCGTTGCCGGCCATCGCGCGCGCCGGGTCGGTGCATCTGGAGCAGTACGTGGCGACCGGGAGCTCCGTCCAGGTGTCCGTCGTCGTCCGCCGACCCGCGTCGTTCTCGGTGCTGCTCCGGACGAGGACGGTCGGGCGGACGCAGCTACGCCTCCTCGGCGCCCACGCGCCCAGGGGCGGGCCGCTGATCGACACGAAGACGACCAGGTGCGACGGGGCCGCGGGCTCGTACTACTGCCAGGCGTCGTACGAGCCGCTCCCAGCGGGGACGTACACCTTCCGGATCGTCCGCCGCTCGGGCTTCTCGACGACCGTCGAGCTCACCGTTCGCTGGTAGCGGACACGTCCGAAAGGGCCGCTGGAGCGCGCGGCTAGCATCGACGCGTGGCCGTCACGCCCCATGAGGATCTCCTTGCCGACCTCAACCCTGCCCAGCGCGAGGCCGTGCTCCACGTCGACGGGCCGCTTCTCGTCGTCGCCGGGGCGGGCTCGGGGAAGACGCGGGTCCTCACCCATCGCGTCGCCCACCTGATCCGGGCGCACGGGGTCAAGCCGAACGAGATCCTCGCGATCACGTTCACGAACAAGGCCGCGACGGAGATGCGCGAGCGCCTCGAGCGGATGCTCGGCCGCACCGCCCGGGCGATCTGGATCCTCACCTTCCACGCGGCCTGCGGCCGCATGCTGCGGCGGGAGGCCGAGCGGCTCGGCTACCGCTCCAACTTCACGATCTACGACCAGGCCGACCAGGTGCGCCTCGTCAAGGCGTGCCTCGAGGAGCTCGGCAAGGACCCGAAGCGCTTCACGCCCCGCGGGATCCACTCGCAGATCTCGAACGCGAAGAACCAATTGATCTCGCCGGACGAGTACACCGCGCGGATCTCGTCGTTCTGGGATCAGACGGTCGCCGAGGTCTACGAGCTGTACCAGCGGCGGCTCTTCCGCTCGAACGCGGTCGACTTCGACGACATGCTGATGCTGACCGTGCAGGTGCTCGAGCGCTTCCCGGAGGCGCGCGAGCGGTGGCAGCACGCCTTCCGACACGTCCTCGTCGACGAGTACCAGGACACGAACCACGCCCAGTACCGCTTCCTCCAGCTTCTCGCCGAGAAGCACCGCAACGTGTTCGCCGTCGGGGACCCCGATCAGTCGATTTATGCGTTCCGTGGCGCCGACATCCGGAACATCCTCGACTTCGAGCGTGATTTCGGCGGTGCGGGCGTGATTGCGCTCGAGCAGAACTACCGCTCCACCAACAGGATCCTCGAGGCCGCGAACGCGGTGATCGACAACAACCGCGATCGCAAGCCGAAACGGCTCTGGTCGGAGCTCGGTGACGGCGATCCCGTCGAGGTGGTCGAGGTCGAGGACGAGCACGCGGAGGCGCGCTTCGTCGCCGCGGAGATCGCGAGGCAGGTCGAGACGGACGTGTCCGCGTCGGAGATCGCGATCTTCTATCGGACGAACGCGCAGTCCCGCGTCCTCGAGGACGTGCTCGTGCGCCAGGGAGTGCCGTACCAGGTGATCGGCGGCCCGCGTTTCTACGAGCGTGCCGAGATCCGCGACGCGGTCGCGTACCTGGCCGTGCTCAACAACTCCGACGACGCCGTCTCGTTGATGCGGATCGCGAACCGGCCGCGCCGCGGAATCGGGGACACGTCGATCCGACGGCTGGTCGCGCATGCCGATGCGCTCGGGGTCTCCCTCTGGGACGCAATGGCCGATCCGGAGGCTGCGGGTGTCGCGAGCGCGAGCGCCCGTGCAATCCGCGCCTTCCGCACGACGATGGAGTCCCTGATGGCATCGGCGCAGGAGCTCGCCGTCGACGAGCTCGTCCGGGCGGTGCTCGAGCGCTCGGGGACGCTCGAGGCGTACGAGGCGGAGCGGACGATCGAGGCGCGCGGCCGGGTCGAGAACCTCGAGGAGCTGGTCGGCTCCGCGCAGGAGTACCGCCGGCGAGTCGAGGAGCCTTCGCTCTCCGGGTTTCTCGAGGAGGTGCAGCTCCAGTCCGACCAGGACACCATGGTCAGCGACGAGCCGCAGGTCACGCTGATGACGATCCACAACGCGAAAGGCCTCGAGTACCGCGTCGTGTTCCTCATCGGGATGGAGGAGGGGATCTTCCCGCACGCTCGCTCGATCGAGGACAACGACGTGGAGGAGGAGCGACGGCTCGCCTACGTCGGGATGACGCGCGCGATGGAGCGGTTGACGCTCACGCACACGACGGCGCGCTCCCTGTACGGCCGCCGCGAGTACAACCTCCCGTCGCGGTTCCTCGACGAGCTGCCGGCGGGCGTGGAACGCGAGCGGCTGCGACCCGCGTCATGGGCGGGGTACGCCCAGTCGGCGCGTCAGATTGCGCCGCGCGACGAGCGGCAGCTTCCAGCGCTCTCGACGGGCGACTCCGTGCGCCACGGCTCGCTCGGCGAGGGGGTCGTCACGCGGATCGAGGCGGGCGGTGTCGTGACCGTGCGCTTCGCGGCGGACGAAAGCGAACGGCGGCTGATGATCGAGTACGCGCCGCTCGAGAAGCTCTGATCGCGGTCTAGGATCGGCGGATGGCCTATCGCGTCCGCGCCGTCCGCGACCTCGCGGAATACCGCGCCGCCCTGGGCGTCATCGGGCACTACTTCGGCTGGGTGCCGAGTGAGGAGGATGCGGAGCGGTTCTCCTCGCGTCTCCCCTGGGAGCGCATGCACGCGGTCTTCGACGCCGGTCGGATCGTGGCCGGCGCGGGCGCGTACGGGCTCGAGCTGACCCTCCCCGGCGGGCCGACGCGATGCGCGGGCGTGACGGTCGTCGGCGTGCTTCCCTCCCATCGGCGCCGCGGGCTCCTGCGGCGGATGATGGAGCTGCAGCTTCGCGACGTGTGTGAGCGCGGGGAGCCGATCGCCGCGCTCTGGGCGTCCGAGGAGACGATCTACGGCCGTTTCGGGTACGGGCTCGCCTCGCTTTCCCTGAACCTCGGGATCCGGCGTCGGCAGGTCCAGATCCGGTCCGACCTCCAGCCCGAGGGATCGGTGCGGCTGATCGAGCGCGACGAGGCATTGGCGGTGCTGCCGCGTCTCTACGACCGCATCAGGAAACGCAGCCCCGGCTTTCTCTCGCGCTCCGGTGCGTGGTGGGAGGCCCGCACGCTCGGTGATCAGCCGGACAGCCGGCGCGGCGCCGGGCCGCTCGTTCGGGCGCTCTACGAGCGCGACGGCCGTCCCGCCGGCTGGGTGCTGTACCGGATCGCGCAGGAGGGCGCGACGTACGAGGAATGGAAGAAAACCGTCAGGGTCATGGAGGTCCAGGGGATCGACGATGCCGCTCGGCGCGAAGCCTGGCGGTTCGTGCTCGGGATCGACTGGACGGACGAGATCACGATCGAGGGTCTCGCCGTCGACGACTCGCTGCTCCTCGTCGTCGACCGGCCGAACGAGCTTCGCCCGCGTGTGTTCGACGGTCTCTGGGTGCGGCCCGTGGAGGTTGGCGCGGCACTCGCGGCACGCGGCGTCTCGCGCGACGGGCGCGTCACCCTCGAGGTGACCGCCGACCCGCATTTCGCCGACAACGTGGGGACCTGGACGGTGGAGGCAGATCGCGTGCGACGGACGTCTCGTCGCCCCGACGTCCGTCTCGACGTCCAGGGCCTGGGGATGACGATGCTCGGCGGGTTCACGTTCGCGCAGCTCGCGCGTGCGGGGAGAGTCGAGGAAGCCGCCCGGGGCGGGCTCGCGCGCGCCGATGCGCTGTTCCGGGCATCGCGCGCTCCCTGGTGCCCGGAGATCTTCTAGTCGTCTAGCCTCCTTGCCATGCCCGAAGCCGTGGTCCTCTCCGCCGTGCGTACGCCGGTCGGCCGTTACGGCGGTGGCCTCTCGGCGGTCCGACCGGACGATCTCGCGGCGATCGCGGTCGCCGCGACGGTCGAGCGCGCCGGAGTCCCTGCCGGCGAGATCGAGGACGTCTGGCTCGGCTGCGCGAATCAGGCCGGGGAGGACAATCGGAACGTCGCCCGGTTCGCCGCGCTCCTCGCGGGTCTGCCGGAGACGGTCGCGGGTGTGACCGTCAACCGGCTCTGCGCGTCGGGGCTCTCGGCGATCGCCGGAGCCTGCCACGCAGTCATCGCCGGCGACGGCGACCTCTTCGTTGCGGGCGGCGTCGAGTCGATGAGCCGCGCGCCGCTCGTCACCGCGAAGCCCGACGCCGCCTTTCCGCGGGGCGACCGCACGATGTACGACACGACGCTCGGGTGGCGCTTCCCCAACCCTCGGTACGAGGAGCGCTACTCCACCGCTTCGATGGGGGTCACGGGCGAGAACGTCGCCGAGCGGTGGAGCGTCTCGCGCGACGACCAGGACGCGTTTGCGCTCGAGTCGCAGCGACGCTGGGCGGCGGCCGACGCCGAAGGTCGCTTCACCGAAGAGCTCGTGCCGGCCGGCGAGCTCGAGCGGGACGAGCACCCGCGCCCGGACACCACGGCGGAGAAGCTCGCGGCGCTCAAGCCGGCATTCCGGCAGGACGGCACGGTCACCGCCGGGAACGCGAGCGGGATCAACGACGGCGCCGCGGCGCTCGTGATCGCGAGCGCCGAGCGGGCACGTGACCTCGGGATCGAGCCGCTGGCGACGTTCCGCGGGTCGGCGGTCGCCGGCGTCGATCCTGCCGTGATGGGGATCGGCCCCGTCCCTGCGATTCGCAAGCTGCTCGGTCGCACGGGCGTGACCGTCGGCCAGCTCGACCTCGTCGAGCTCAACGAGGCCTTCGCCTCGCAGTCCGTCGCCGTGATCCGCGACCTCGGGCTCGACCCCGCGCGCGTCAACGTCTCGGGTGGCGCGATCGCGATCGGCCACCCGCTCGGGATGTCGGGAGCGCGGCTCGTCGTGACGCTCGTCCACGAGCTTCGCCGTCGCAAGGGCCGCTTCGGGATCGCCACCATGTGCGTCGGCGTGGGGCAGGGGCAGGCGGCCCTGTTCGAGCGAGCATGAGCAAACGACGGATCGCACTCCTCTTCGACATCGACGGCACGCTCATCGTGTCCGGTGGCGCGGGCGCCAGCTCGTGGAAGCTCGCGTTCGACGAGCTCTACGGCATCCCGGCCGACATCGGCGAGTTCACCGACACGGGAATGACCGACCCGGACGTCGGCCGCCAGACGTTCGAGGCGGTGCTCGACCGCGAGCCGTCCGACGAGGAGTTCGCGAAACTGCTGGAGCGGCGCCAGCACTACCTCCACCGCACCGTTGCCGAGTCGGAGGACTATCGCGTGCTTCCCGGCGTGAAGGAGCTCTTGCCAAGGCTGCTCGAGGAGGGCTACCTGCTCGGTCTCGTGACCGGAAACCTCGAGGCGTCGGCGCACACCAAGCTCCACCGCGCGGCGCTGAATCGCTACTTCTCGTTCGGCGGGTACGCGTCGGACTCCCGGGACCGAGACGAGGTGACCCGTATCGCCCTCCGCAAGGCGGAGCTCGTCTACGGCGCTCCGTTGCGCGCGGAGCAGGCGCTCGTGGTCGGTGACACGCCGCACGACATCACCTCCGCGCACGCGGCCGGGATCCAGTGCGTCGGAGTGGGGAGCCACAACTACGACGCCGACCAGCTCCGGGCGGCGGGAGCGGACTACGTCGTCGAGTCGCTCGCGGAGGGCCTCCCCGAGGCTGCGGTAGACTCCGCCCTCCGGGGTCACCCGGGCGCTTAGCTCAGTTGGGAGAGCACCAGCTCGACAAGCTGGGGGTCACTGGTTCGAGCCCAGTAGCGCCCATTCGATAACCACAGGGATCGCGAGACAGAGGGCCTCTGCGGAGGCCCTTCTTCTTGCCAAGACCCAGCGTTCACCCAGAGTTGACTCGTGCTGCCTTTAGGATCTCGGCGCAAGAAGCTTCTTCCGTCACAGTGGGACGACATTTTCCTCGCCGTTGGCGAGGCCGGGCGTGTCCAATCGGAATTCGAGCGCCGATTCCAGCTCTCGCAGTGCTCATGCGACTTCGCTCAAACGCCCGCTGTGAACGTCGTAGACGAAACCTCGAACGCTTTCCTTGTGCGGGATGAACGGGCTTGTCTTGATGCGGGCGATTGACTGCCGCACGTCCTCCTCCAGATTGTCGAACGTCTCGCAGGGCCATTCCGGCTTGATGCCGGTCTCCTCCTGGATCGTCCGGCGGAAGTCGTCGTCTTTGAAGGTGAGCATCCCGCAGTCCGTGTGGTGGATGAGGATGATCTCCGTGGTCCCGAGGAGGCGTTGCGAGATCGCCAGGGATCGGATCTCATCGTTCGTGACCACTCCGCCCGCGTTGCGGATCACATGCGCGTCGCCTTCGCTCAGCCCGAGCAGTCCGCTGGGGTTCAGGCGCGCGTCCATGCAGGCAAGCACGGCGACGCCCTTGGCCGGTGGGAGCGGCAGACCCTGGTGCTCGAACGTCGCGGCGTAGTGCTCCGCGTTGTGAAGGAGTTCGTCGGTTGTGCTCATGCGTCCTCCCGTGCGTCGCTTTTGGAATTGAAGCATTGTCACTATACAAAGTGAAGCAGCGCCGTGTGCTCCGTTCAGCGCCCAGGTTTCGCAGCCCCAAGGTGGCCTAAGCAGCCCTTCGGGGAGGCCCGACAACCTGGGGGTCACTGGTTTGAGCCCAGTAGCACAGAGATCGCGAGATACGAGGCCTCCGAGAGGAGGCCTTTTTTCGCGCGCCCGTTCCGTGAAGGAGTACTCGCGGCCTCAAAACGAAGAAGGGCGCTCCGAAGAGCGCCCTTCTTGCACCGGCGTTCGTCGCCGGCCTAGCTGCTGCTGCTTCCTACGCCCCGCCGCCGCCAGATGCGAAGTCGCCGCTATGGCCATTGCAGGACACGCCCGGGCCAAAGGAGTGCATCAGGTCGGTGATGGCCGCCGCGCCGTGGCCGCCGGTGGCCTCGTTGACCTCGTCCCTGATGCCATTCTTGACCTGGCCCCAGTTCTGGACCCGACCCGGCTCGAACCCCGAATTGGGGTCGGTCGGATCGAGGAACGCCTCCGGGTTCTGCCCCGAGAACGAGCAGATCGACGCTGCGTGCGGCGCATTCTCCGGCGCAAGCCCGATCGGCGTCTGCTTTCCCGTCGTCGCGAAGTTGCCGGTCGACTCACCGGCGAACGCGGAGCTCGCACCCACAGCCGCAATGACGACCGCGCAGAGCGCAGCCATCAGCAATGACACCTGCCGCATTGTTCCCTCCCCCTTGGTAGACGCCGACGCCCGATTGGCCGTCAGCCTGCGGCCATGACCTTACACACTTGGCGAGTGTGTCCTTTCGTCCACGACGCGGCCTAGAGGCTTGCTGTGAAACATCCGCGGCGACGCCTCTTCGCCCACCACCACACCGACGACGTGTACGTCGACTGGAAGGTCAAGAACCGACTGAGGGAATCGAGCACATCGAGGCGACGAAGGCGTACGTCGATTCCGCCGGTGCCACGCCGCCCCAGATCCTCTCCCACCCGATCAGGTTCGGCTCCGGGGAATGGACCTGCGTCGCCGGAGAGCTGAGGAATCTTGACGTCGGGTACGCCTCCATTCGTGGCCGTGGTTCCGTAGACTCCCGCACTTCCCCGGCCGTCCCCCCGAATGGCCGGATGCAGCTCCGGGCTTGGCCCTTTGGTTCGGAGCGATGAGGCGGCCCCTTCCCCCGGGGCCGCCTCTGTTTCGGGGGTCGGGCTGCTTCGCCACAGGCTCCGCTGTCGCCGGCCCAGGCTGTCGGATCCGTAGAGCCGCTCTTGTACGGACCACAGCCACGGCGTACGCTCGTTCCTCGAGGTTCAAAGGAGCCTGATGGTGCGTCGCACTGTGGGGGGTTACGTGCTCGGCGTGGCCGTGCTTGCGCTCGCGGGAAACTCGATGGCCTCGGGTCTGCACCGGGTCGCCGATCGCACACGCCCGATCGACCCACGACTGCAGGTGCGTCCACGTGTCGCCGGACGCGGACACGGAGCGGGGATAACCGTCACCGAGATCCGTGTGGCGTCGCTCGAGGTTCTCGTGGCGGGTGGGACGTCGGTGCTAGGGAACCCGCTGCCGTGGACACCATTGCGTCTTCGGGGCGGTGCCTGGCGTGGAGTGCTGCCGCGCCCCGCCCGTCGCGGCGTCTACGTGCTCGAGCTGCGTGTTCGGGCAGGCGAGCGAGTCTGGCGATCGGACGCATGGTTGTTGCGGGTCCTTGCGCGGGGCACCGAAGCAAGGCCTTCGTTCGGCGACCCTGCCGACGTGGCCGCGTGGTGGGTGCGAACAGTGCCGATTCGGGGGCGGCTGGTCGTGACGAGGCGGTGGCCGCTCTCGGCCGACGATCGGCGCGACCCGCGCCGACACCAGAAGCTGGTGGTTGCCTACACCGTCGCCGGTCACCGCGCTGCCAAGGATCGCCTCGGGGTCTTCGTGACGGCGTTCCGGGAGGGACGTTCCGGTCGGTGGCGACTGCTCGAGGCAAGCGTGGCGCCGTAGGGAGCGCGACGGGCCGGCACGGACGGGGCGGTCGGCCCAACCGTCTCCATACCGTGAACGAGTAGCTTGAGCTCCGGAGGTGACTCGCAGGCAGACGCTCACTCTTGTCGCGGCGATCCTCGGCTCGGGCGTCGCGACGATCGACGCGTCGATCGTCAACGTGGCGCTGCCGGCGATCGAGCGGGACCTCGGGGGTGGCCTGACCGGGCAGCAGTGGGTGTCGAACGCGTATCTCCTTGCGCTCGCCTCGCTGATCCTGATCGGCGGGTCGTTGGGCGACGTCTACGGCGAGCGCCGAGTGTTCGCGATCGGCATCGCGGCGTTCGGGGTGCTCTCACTCGCGTGCGCGTTGGCACCGACGATCGAGACGTTGATCGCCGCACGCGCGCTCCAGGGTGCGGCCGGCGCTCTGGTGACTCCGAGCTCGCTCGCGATCATCGTCAGAGCGTTCTCGCCGAGCGACCGTGGCGCGGCGATCGGAGCGTGGACCGCATGGGGCGGGATCGCCGCGATCGTCGGGCCTCTCGCAGGGGGCTGGATCGTCGATCAGGTCTCCTGGCGCTGGATCTTCGCGATCAACGTCCCTGTGGTCGTCGTCACCCTCGGACTGATCCTGACGGCCGTGCCTCGGGCCCCTGGGCAGCCGGGGCGTCGTGTCGACGTCGTCGGCGCGAGCCTCTGCGTGCTGGGGCTCGGGGGCATCGTGTTCGGGCTGATCGAGCAGCCTCAGCACGGCTGGAGCAGCCCGGTGATCCTCGTCCCCCTGGTCGTCGGGGTCGTTGCGTTCGCGAGCTTCGTCGTCTACGAGCGCCGCGTCGAAGAGCCGATGCTCGAGCTGGAGCTGTTCACGCATCGGAACTTCGCTGCCGGCAACGTCGAGACGTTCGCCGTGTACGCGGGGCTCGGCATGCTGTTCTTCTTTCTCGTCATCTTCCTGCAGCAGGTGGCCGGCTACACCGCGCTCGAAAGCGGGCTCGCGACGGTGCCGGTGACGGTCGTGATGTTCGCGTTGTCGCAACGCTTTGGCGCGCTCGCCGACCGGTACGGCCCACGTCTGTTCATGGGTGTCGGGCCGCTGGTCGCCGCGGTCGGGGTCTCGCTGTTGCTCCGCACCGGACTGGACACGTCGTATCTGGCCGACGTCTTGCCGTCGATGCTCGTCTTCGCGCTCGGCCTCTCGATGACGGTCGCGCCGCTGACCGCAACCGTGCTCGCCGACGCCGACGAGAGAGACGCAGGGATCGCATCGGCGATCAACAACGCGGTCGCACGGGTCGCGGGGCTGATCGGCGTGTCCATACTCGGCGTCGTCGTCGCGCAGACTCTCGTCGGGGACACGTTCGCCGCGAACGACGAATCCGTCCGCGCGTTTCACGAAGTCGTCGTCATCTGCTCCGCGCTCCTCGCCGTCGGAGGCGTCATCGGGACTGTCGGGATCGTCAATCCACGCCGTGTCGTTGAGGCACGGAGATGCCCGGGCGGCCAGCTCGTCGCCGTCCCCCAGCCGGCCGTCGACCACGTTCCCGACGACGCGCCGATACCGGTTTCCTAGCCTCTAAATTCGCCCAAGCGCGTGATCGGCGTGCGCGGGGCGGTGGCACGGAAGGACTGAGCGACGCGGGGCCGAAGGACGGCTTGTCATCGAGGGTGGCCGCGCAGGTCTGTACCCGCGCGTCCTCCGTCCACATGCGCCACTGCGGCACGCATGAACCCGGTTCCTCGTAAGGAGGAGGAGGAGGTTCGTTGTGCGCAGGGCCCAGACGGCTCCGCCCGACCCGAACGCTCGGCCGGCCTGGCTGACCGACGCGGTCGGTGACGTGTGGACCAAAGCCGACTGGGCTCGCTGGGAACGACGGGTGGTCCCCGCGCTCGCGGCGCGCGGCGTGACCCCGGAGATGCTCGAGCCCGTCTACGGGACGGGCGACCGGGACCTGCTCGGGATCGGGGTCCAGGCCGACGTCGGCTGGCGGGTCGGCTGGCTGAGCTCGCCTCGCCGTCGCAGGGCAGCGATCCTCGGGGCCGCCAGCGACCTCGTCCGCGGCCTCGACGTGCCCGGGATCGACACCGTGCCGACGCTCCCCCGCGCCGGCGCCTGGTTTCGGAGTCGCTGACCCCCGCCGCCACGGTGGCGCAGCGCGCAGGGAACGCGGCGGTGCCGTATGGTTCGCAATGCGAGGAAACGGGTACTCGCAGACGTCAACTCGCGCCGGGAGGTCGCCGTCATGAGCTCGGAGGTCATGC
>Ga0070664_100004264_pt1 | contig 11493 bp, 8 predicted proteins | sample KBSC73metaG_FD_65863 | JGI IMG/M metagenome (GOLD analysis project Ga0070664, IMG submission 65863) | Corn rhizosphere microbial communities from Kellogg Biological Station, Michigan, USA - KBS C7-3 metaG | ecosystem: Host-associated > Plants > Roots > Rhizosphere > Soil ... | reverse complement strand
GCCGGCGGCCGGCGTGATCGCCACGAGGCCGACCACGATCGCCGTCGCCGCACCTACCGCCGTCGCCTTGCCGCCGCGCGCGATGTCGAGCAGCGTCCACACCGTCAGGGTCGCCGACGGGGCCAGCATCGTCGTCACGAACGCAAGCGCCGCGCTCTTGAACATGCCGTTGGCGCTGCCAGCGGCAATGGCGCTGCCGGCGTTGAAGCCGAACCATCCGAACCACAGCAGGCCGGCGCCGAGGAGGACGAACGGCACGTTGTGCGGGAGGATGGCCTGCCGGGCGTAGTCCTTGCGCGACCCGAGGACCGTCGCGGCGACCAGCGCCGATACGGCGGCGTTGACGTGGACGACCGTGCCGCCGGCGTAGTCCATCGCGCCCATCTTGAACAGCCAGCCTGACGACGACCACACCCAGTGGCACACCGGGCTGTAGACGAAGATCGACCAGAGCACGAGGAAGAGGACGTAGGGGCCGAAGCGCATCCGCTCGACGATGGCGCCCGAGATCAGCGCCGCCGTGACGATCGCGAAGGTCGCCTGGAAGGCCATGAAGAGGATGTGGGGGATGGTGCCACCCGTCAACTCGCCCAGGCCAACGTCCTTGAGGGCCAGGAACGACAGGTCACCGATCCAGGCGTTGCCCGTTCCGAAGGCCAGTGAGTACCCGATGACGGCCCACGTGACGCCGAGCACGCCCAGCGACACGAAGCTCATCATCATCGTGTTGAGCGCGTTCTTGGAGCGGACCAGCCCGCCATAGAAGAACGCCAGCGCGGGCGTCATCAGCAACACGAGGGCAGTGGCCACGATCATCCACGCGACGTCGGCCGAAACCATCAGCTTCCTCCTTTGACCGCGGCGGCGGTCCTTCGCCCCCTCACGCTGGCCGGCAAGCCCGGACCAGCCGAAGGCGGCGTCTCATCTTCGGCGTAACCGTAATGCCAATGCCGCAGATCGTGCAAGGAATGATTTGCAAATGACCGCCATAACTGGAGTAGATGGCAACAGTGTCCACATTTCTGTGTCGTTTGTGCAAACTATGAGGTGCACGCTCATTCTCGTGGCGACGCCCGGAAACGTCGAAATCGCGCTTGACGGGCGGGATCAACCGGGCCATTCCGGCATTTCGAACATTTGCGTGGCTGAATCGGCCCATCAACGACGGAAATGACGTTTTGGCGAGCCGCACACGACACGGTCTTCCGCCCCGGCCTGGCGGCCCCGACCGCCACGGGCCGGCTGTCCGCGGATGCCATAATCGGACGGATGCCCGTGCTCGATGCGTTCGATCGCCCGCTGCGCACGCTGCGCGTATCGGTGACCGACCGCTGCAACCTCCGCTGCCTGTACTGCATGCCCGAAGCGGAGTACGTGTGGCTGCCGCGCGCGGATCTCCTGAGCTTCGAGGAGATCGATCGACTGGCCGGGATCTTCGTCGGCGAGGGCGTGGCGCGCGTCCGGCTGACCGGCGGTGAGCCGCTGCTCCGCCGCGATCTGCCGGGGCTCGTCGCCCGGCTCGCCGCCCGCGACGGAGTACGGGAGCGATCGCTCACGACCAACGGCGTCCATCTCGCCGCGTCGGCGGCGGCGCTGCGGACGGCGGGGCTCGATCGGGTCACGGTCAGCCTGGACACGCTGCAGATCGATCGCTTCGAGCGCCTGTCCCGCTCGCGCGATCTGCCGGCCGTGCTCGAGGGCATCGCCGCCGCCGCGGCCGTGTTCGGCACCGTCAAGATCGACACGGTGGTCATCCGCGGCGAGAACGACGATGAGCTGACCGACCTCGTCGCCTACGCCGGCCGGCTCGGCGCCGAGATCCGCTTCATCGAATACATGGATGTCGGCGGCGCCACGCGCTGGTCGCCATCGCGGGTCGTGCCGCGCGAGGAGATCCTGGCGCGCATCGGCGCGGCCGCCGGCGCACCGGTGGAGATCGGCCGCCCCGACGCGGCGCCGGCCTCGCGTTACGTGCTGCCCGGCGGACAGGTCATCGGCGTCATCGCCTCGACGACCGAGCCCTTCTGCGCCGATTGCGACCGCGCCCGGCTGACCGCAGACGGGCAGCTCTTCACGTGCCTGTACGCGACGCGCGGCGCCGATCTCCGCGGCCCGCTGCGCGGCGGCGCCACCGATGCCGAGCTCGCGACCATCATCCGCGGAGTGTGGCAGGCGCGCGTCGACCGCGGCGCCGAGGCCCGCCTCGCCGTCGAAGGGCGCACGTCGTTCATCGCCCGCGACGCGCTGAAGGCGCGACCGCACCTCGAAATGCACACGCGCGGCGGTTGATCCGCGCGCCCCAGTCGACTATGCAGAACATCATCGCAGCCGAGGATCGTCGGCGGCCAGGCGCGCTCCTCGCCGCGGCCCGTGAGCAGTTCACCGCCGCCGTCGAGCGCGGTCTGGGCGGACGCGCCGCCCACGCGCGCTTCTCCGACCACATGGACGACCTGATCCGCGGCCTGGTCGCGTCGTCGCTCGCGTCCTCGCCGGTCAACATGGCCGTGGCTGCGCTCGGCGGCTACGGGCGCCGGGCGCTGTCGCCGCACTCGGACGTCGATCTGCTGCTCGTGTTCGCCGGCGACATCGGCAGCGCCGAAGAGGCGTTCCTCAAGGGCGTGCTCCATCCGCTCTGGGATCTCGGCCTGACAGTCGGCCATCAGGTGCGCAGCCTCGAGGACGCGCTGACGATCGAGGTCGACAACCCGACCTTCCTGCTCTCGCAGACCGACGCGCGCCTGCTGGCGGGCAGCCCCGCCCTGTTCGCCTACGTCGATCGCCGCGGCCCCAGCCTCACCGGCGAGGCGCGCGAGCGCGTCATCGAGGCGCTGCTACGGCTGACGACCGCCCGCTACGACGCGTTCGACGACACGATCTACCAGCTCGAGCCCGACATCAGGGAGGCGCCGGGCGGGCTGCGCGACATCGTGGCGGCCCGCCTGCTCGCCTCGCTGGCGCACGATCCGGCCGCCATCGACGAGGACCACCTCGAACAGGCCGAGAACTTCCTGCTGCGCGTGCGCGGCATCCTCCACCTGGCCGCGCGTCGCAACTCCAACATCCTGAGCCACGAGCTGCAGGAGCGGGTCGCCGAGCGCCTGCACTTCCCCGGAGCAGACCCGACCCAGCGCGTCGAAGCCTTGATGAGCCGCTACTTCGCGCACGCCCGCACCGTGGCGCGGGCGCTCGAGACCGCCGTGGCCCAGGTGACCCCGACGCCCCAGGCGCCGCCGGTCGCCGCCGGCACGAACATCGAGCTCGCCGGCGGTGCGATCCGGTTCATCGATGCAGCGCGCGCGTCGACCGAGCCGGCGTCGTGGCTGGGTGTCTTCGAGGCCGCCCTCGACCACGGCGCGGCGGTCGCGCCGGAGACGCTCGCGCTCATGGACAGCCGCGGCAGGCGGTACGCGCTCGCCGATCTGCTGCCGTCAGCGGAGGCGCGGCACCGCTTCGTGCAGCTGCTGCGGCCGCGGCGCGGGCTCTACGCGGTCCTCAGCGCCATGCACGACTGCCGGCTGCTCGAGCGCCTGATCACCGGCTTCGGGCGCATCAGCGGCCGGATGATCCGCGACTTCTACCACAAGTACACCGTCGACGAGCACACGCTGCTGACGGTGCGCGGCATCGAGCGGCTGGTCACGACGCCGGCGAAGCGTCCGCGGTTCGCCGAGCTGCTGGCCGGGCTGCGATCGCCGGAGTGGCTCGTGCTCGCGCTGCTGCTGCACGACATCGGCAAGTGGAAGGACGAGAACCATGCCGAAGAGAGCGCGCGGATGGCCCAGGTCATCTTCGACGAGCTCGCCCTCGATCCCGAGGCACGCCACGACGTCGAGTTCCTGATCGTCCAGCATCTCGAGATGTCGCGGGTCACCTTCCGGCGCGACCACTCCGACGCCCGGGTCATCCGCCAGTTCGCCGACCTGGTCGGCACCGAGCCGCGCCTCCAGATGCTGTGCCTGCTGACGCTCGTCGACATCGGTGCGGTGAGCCCCGGCACGCTGACGCCGTGGAAGGAGGACCTCCTGTGGGAGGTCTTCGTGCGCGCCTACAACGAGCTGACGCACGGCTACGGCGACAGCACGATCGCTGCGGGTGAGGCGGCGCTGGCCGCGCTCGAGAGCGGCCGGCCGCCCGACCTCGCCGCCGACGAGCTGTCGCACGTCCTGGAGGGGTTTCCGCGCCGCTACCTGACCAGCGTCGAACCGGCGCAGATCTACCGGCACGTCCGCCTCGCCCGCGACCTGCACCCCGACGAGGTCCACCTGCTGCTCGATCGCCGCGGCGACGCGTGGGAGCTGGCGGTGTTCGCCCTCGACAAACCGCACCTGTTCTCGAACATCTGCGGCACGCTCGCCTTCTGCGGGATGGACATCCTGCGCGGCAGCGCGATGACCAGCCGGAGCGGGCTGGTCCTCGACATCTTCCAGTTCGTCGACGGCGAGCAGTTCTTCGCCCGCAACGCGGACGGCCCGGCGCGCTTCGAGACGCTGCTCCAGGACGTCGTCGCCGGCCGCGAGGACATCGCGGCGCGGCTGCTGCGGAAGGAGAAAGGGCTGCTGCATCGCCGGACGCCGGTGCGCGTCGCGCCGGTCATCCACATCGACAACGACCAGTCGCCGACCTACACCGTCCTCGAGCTCGTCGCGCAGGACGCGCCAGGGCTCCTCCACCGGGTCAGCCGCGTCGTGTCGGGGCACGGCTGCGAAGTCGACCTCGTGCTCATCTCCACGGAAGGCAACAAGGCCATCGACGTGTTCCATCTCACCCAGTCCGCCGCCAAGTTGCCGCGTCCGGTTTCCCACGCGCTCGAGGTCGATCTCGAGCGTCTGCTCGAGGATGCTTCATGAAACTCGTGATGGCCATCGTGCGGCCCGCCAAGATCGATGACGTCACCGCCGCGCTCGAGAAGCTGGATCTGCCGGGCCTGACGGTCACGGAAGTGCGCGGCCACGGCCGCCAGAAAGGCCACACCGTCACGTACCGCGGCGCCGAATACGACGTCAACCTGCTGCCCAAGGCCATGATCGAGACGGTGGTGCCCACGGAGCTCGTCGAGCCGGCGGTCGCGGCCATCACGGCGGCGGCCCGCACCGGGGAAGTCGGCGACGGGCGCGTCTTCGTGATTCCGGTCGAGCGCAGCACGAACATCCGGACCGGCGAGACCGACTAGCGGCGGCGTCCGCCGCGTGCGGCGCGTCGCGCTCGCACCGGCCGCATGTGGCACACTCCGGGCACGGAGTTGGCTCATGACGAGGTCCCGGTAATGCCTGCCACGCCGCTCGTGCTCTGCGCCGTGGATTTCTCCCCGTCTTCGGCGGACGTCGTCCGCCACGCGGTGGCGTGCGCGGCAGGCGCGGGGTCCGACCGTGACGGGCGCGGTGCCCTGACGCTGCTGCACGTCGTCGAGCCGCTGCTCGTGCAGGCCGCGGCGATGACCGTGGACGCGCAGGCGATCCGCGACGAGTGCCGCCAGGCGCTCGCCGCGCTCGCCTCGTCGGTGACGTCCACGGCGTTGGCGCAGCCGCCCACGCTCGAGGTCCGGGTCGGGCTGCCGCACGTCGAGATCCTGAAAGCGGCCGCGGACGCGCCGGCCAGACTCGTCGTGCTCGGCACGCAGGGCCAGACCGGCGCCGCGCGTCTCTTCTTCGGATCGACGGCCCAGCGCGTGCTGCGCGAGACCGTGACGCCGACGCTCGTCGTGCCGCCGGGGGCGAGCCCCATCGTGCGCGAGGAGCCGGCCGGGCCGGCGCTGGCCGTCGCGCACGTCATCGCCGCCCTCGATTTCAGCGATGCCACGGCGGCGACCGCGCAGGCGGCGGCCAGCCTCGCGGTCCGCACCGGCGCGCGCCTGACGCTGGCCCACGTGGTACCCGAGGCCCGTGGCCTCGAGCGGTGGGCCGCCCTCGTCGAGGCGCACCAGGCGCAGCGGACCGCGCGGGCCGGCGAGGAACTGGCGCAGTTCGCGCGCGAGCTGCAGGCCCAGGTGCCGGACGTCCGCGTCACCGCCCTGCAGGGTGAGCCCGAGCGCGTGCTCGCCGCTCTGGCCAGCGAGCAGCCGCACACCCTGCTCGTCATGGGGATCCGGCGCGGCTCCGGGCTGCTCTCGCCGCAGCCCGGGTCGACGGCCTACAAAGTGCTGTGCCTGGCGCGCGCTCCGGTCCTGGTGGTGCCGACGCGACTGCGATGATCCGCGAGACCACGGCGCGCGTCCTCGGCGTGGCGACGATCGCCGCCGCGGTGGCCGTGTCGCTCGTCAACGCCTGCGGCGGTTCGCGCCGGCCGAATCTCGCCGGACAGCGCCAGGTCGCCGACGGCCTGATCGCGGAAGGCTGCTATCGCTGCCTCGACGAAGCGGTGGCCCGCTACTTCGCCCTGCCGCCCGCGACTGGCGCGGTCGCCCGCGTCAACGACACGCAGCTGTTCCGGGCACTCGTCCTGCTCGCGCTGCGCGAGAAGGAGCTCGGGATCGACGCCGCGCAGCACCTGAAGCAGGCCGGGCTCCTGGCGCCGCGGACCGCCGCCCCGGCCACCGCGCGCGAGCAGCTGAAGTGGGCCGACCTGATGCCGTCGAACCCATCGGCACTCCCGAAGGACGACGCCGCCGCCGAGCGCCTCCGGCTCGCCGACGCCCGGACCGACGTCGAGCGGCGTCTCGCGGGCGCGGCGGCGATGACCGATCCCGTCGACGTCTACCTGAACGTCAGCCTGGCCTGCTCGGCGAGCTTCCCGCTGCCGCTCGATCTCGAGACGCTTGCCGCCGCGGCAGCGGGCCAGCCTGTGATCCAGTGGCGGCTGGCTAGCTGTGGCCGGAGCCACGAGGCGGCGCTCGACGCGTTCGCGGCGGCGCATCCCCGCTATGTCGAAGCCGACTATTGGCGTGGCCGCTACCGAACCGCCGGGCCGTTGATCGGCGTTCCGGCGGCGCGCCGGGAGGGCCGGACACGCCTGCAGGCGGCGCTCACGGCCATTCCGGGCGCAACGGCCATCGCGTTCGATCTCGCCGGTGTCACCAGCGTCACCAGCCCACGCGACGCGCTGCCGCTCTACGAACGCGTCACGAAGGCGCAGCCGCGGCACAACGAGGCCTGGCTCGGCCAGGGCATCTGCCTCACCTACCTGGAACGCCCGCGCGAGGCGATCGACGCCCTGTCGCACGTCGTCGAGCTCGGACGCTGGTCCGTCGGCGACGCCCTCTACTGGCGGGCCTGGAACCGTCATGCGCTCGGCGAGCTCGAGGCCGCGTGGGCCGACGTCGAGCAGGCGCGCACGACGGTTTACAACACGAACGTCTACGGCCTCGCCGGCCGCATCGCGTTCGAGCGCAAGGCGCTCGACGTCGCACGGCCGCTGCTCGAGAAGGCGGTCGAGCTGAGCGAGGCCAACTGCACGGCCGCGTGGTTCCTCGGCCTCCTCCACAGCACCGAGGAACGGTGGCTCGAGGGTGGAGCGGCGTTCGAAGCGGCGGAGGCGTGCTACCGCGCCGACATCACACGCGCGCAGGCGGACGCGCAGCGCGCGGCCGGCGACGCCGCGGACGAGACTGCTCGTGAGCAGCAGGCGCAGACCGAGGCGGCGATCCGCACCGCCGAACGCCAGGCCGCGCTCTCCGCCTACAATGCCGCGTTCAACCTGGTCCGCGGCGGCGAGCCGGCGCGATCGCGTCCCCTGCTGGACCGCGCCGCGCAGCACCCCGAGGTCAGCGACCGCGCGCGGGAGCTGCGGGCCTTCGTGGATCGCTGACCCGGCGCACCGTCCAGGTAGCGGCGAGCGCCGCCACGCACGGCAGCCACAGCCACACCACCTCGTTGGTCAGCACCTGGAGGCCGCGCCGCGAGAAGAACGACCACACGCCGATCGGCGAGACCTCGATCGGCCGCACCGGGAAGTGCCAGCGCGTGTCGACGAAGGGCGCGAGGAAGGCGACGCCGCGGCCGCCGTTGGTCAGCGCGTCGAGGACCCCGTGCGACGCGGCGGCCAGCGCCAGGACCAGCCAGATGTGCCAGCGGCGTTCCGGCGGCCGCACGCGGACCACGAGCAGGCACAGCGTGGCGAGCCCTGCCGCCGCGATCACTGAGTGGCTGAGGCCGCGATGGCCGAGCGGATGGTCGAGACCCCAGCCGACGGCAATCCCGAGGACGTCGAGATCCGGCACCGCCGCCACCACGGCGCCGAGCGCGACGAGGCGGGCGCGCGGACGCGGCAGCCCGCAGGCGACCAGCGTCGACCCGACGATGGCGTGGGAGAACGCCGACGGCACGATTCAGGGCTCCTCGACCGGATCGGTGGCGCGCGGCACGGTCACGCGTCGCGATGGACGGTGGCCGGCGAGAAGGCCGGCAGGCAGATGGCCACGTACTCGGCGCCACCGGGATCGGGACTGCTGTACCGGATCCACTCGCCGGGCGCGGTGACCACCGCCTGGCCGGCGCGGACGTCGAGCGTGCCTGCCTCGTGATCGACGCGGAGCAGGCCCTTCAGGACGACCGTGATCTCCTCGAACTCGGGCCGCTGGCCGGGCTCTTCCCAGCCCTCGGGCGACTGCATCCGCGCCACGCTCACGCCCGTATGGCCGGAATTCACGCGCCCGGCGTATTCCTCGATGCGTTTGGGCCTGGTGCCGGCCGCCGCGATGACGGTGGGCTGCGGGATCAAGGTGGGCATGGTGCCGATTATTCTAGTGGAACCATGGACGTCCGCCGCCTTCGCCTCGTCGCCGTCGTCATCGCCGCGATGGTCGCGACGCTCGCGCTCGCCGGGCCGGCGTCGGCGCAGAAGCGCGTGCTGTACCTCGATTACGTCGCGCCGAACGCGTTCAGCCATCTCTCGCGGGTGAACGCGCGCGCCGCGATGACGGCCATGGCCCAGGCGAGCAACGGCTTCTTCACCGTCGATCTGCGCACCGATCCGGCCGGGCTCGACGCCGCCGCCCTGTCGCACTACGACGCGGTCGTCTTCTTCACCAGCGGCGATCTCGCCGCCGATGCGCCGCTTCGCCAGGCGCTGTTCGCGTTCGTGGCCAGCGGCAAGGGCTTCGTCGGGTTCCACAGCGCGACCGACAGCTTCTACTCGTGGCCGGAGTACGGCGACTTCATCGGCGCCCGGTTCGTGACCCACGGCAGCGACAACGTGCCCGGCACGGTGCGCGTCGAAGACCCCACCCACGTCGCCATGCAGGGTTTCAGCAACCCGCTCACCTTCACCGACGAGTTCTACCTGTTCAGCGGACCATCGGTGGACCCGCGCGTCCCGTTCACGCGCCGCGACCTGCACGTGTTGATGTCGCTCGACCCGGCGACGCCGACCCCCGCTCGTCCGACGCCCCCGCCGCCGCCGTACCCGCCGCTCGACGCGACGGATCTCCCGCTCGCCTGGACGCGCCAGCATGGCGCCGGCCGCGTGTTCTATTCCGCCCTCGGGCACCGGCCGGAGACCTGGGACGACCCGCGGTTCCGCGCCCACGCGGCCGCGGCGATCCGCTGGGCGCTGTTCGACGGCGATGCCGACGGCCTGAACGACGCCTGGGAGCAGCGTTGGGGGCTGCGCGACAACGACGCGACCGGCCTCAACGGGCCGGCCGGTGACCCGGACGGCGACGGCCGGACGAATGCCCAGGAACTGCTCGCCGGCACGCACCCGCGCGGGTTCGCGCAGCGCTATCTGGCCGAGGGCGCGACCAGCGCCTTCTTCGAGACGCGCATCAGCGTCCTCAACCCGAACCCGACGTTCACCGCCCGCGTGCAGCTGCGCTATCAGCTCGACAACGGGACGGTGCGCACCGACCAGGTCACGCTGGCGCCGCGATCGCGCCGGACGATGATCCCGCCGCCCGAGTCGCTGTTCTCGACGGTCGTCGTGTCCGATCAGGCGGTGGTGTGCGACCGCACCATGACCTGGGGCCTCGATGGCGTGCGCTACGGGAGCCACGCGGAGTCGTCGCTCGCCGCGCCGGCGCTGAACTGGTACTTCGCCGAAGGCGCGACCCACGGCGGCTTCGACCTGTTCTATCTCGTACAGAACCCGAGCGACGAGGCCGCCGAGGTCGACGCGCGCTTCCTGCGCGGTCCGGCGGGCGCCGGTCCGCCCGTGACCCGCCACTACGCGGTCGGCGCCCATCAGCGCCTGACGATCAACGCCGACGCCATTCCCGGGCTCGAGGCCGCCGATGTCGCCGGCGAGTTCCACAGCAGCAACGGCACGCCGATCATCGTCGAGCGCGCCATGTACATGAGCCGCGGCGGCGAGTTGTGGACCGCCGGCATCGACGGCACGGGCGTCACGGCGCTCGGCACGCGCTGGTTCCTGGCCGAGGGCGCGACCGGCACGTTCTTCGACACGTTCCTGCAGATCGCCAACCCGTCGCCGGTGCCGGCGCGGATCCACGTGGCGTTCCAGCTGCCGTTCGGCGCGCCGCCGGTGCAGCGCGACTACGAGATCCCGGCGCTGCAGCGCCTGACCCTTCCGGTCGAGCAGGTGGATCCGGCGCTGGCCGCGACCTCGGTCTCGATCACGATCACCTCGACCAACGCGGTGCCGGTCGTCGCCGAGCGGTCGATGTGGTGGCCCGGCAGCGACTGGTACGAAGGACACGCAACGCTCGCCACCAGCACCATGGGCACGGCGTGGGCGGTCGCGGACGGCATCACCGGCATCGCGGATCATGCCCAGACCTACCTGCTCGTGGCCAGCGGCGCCAGCCCGACGAACGATTCACTGCGCGTGATCCTGGTCCGCGACGCCGGCCCGCCGTTGGAGCGCGTCTACGCCGATGCGCTGACGCCGAACAGCCGGCTGACCATCGCCTTGAGCAGCGCCTTCCCCGAGATCCTCGACGAGCACGTCGGCGTGATCCTCGAGTCGATGGGCCAGACAGCCGCGGGCGCGGTCACGCCGATGCCGATCGTCGTCGAGCGCGCGATGTACAACGACGCCGGCGGCGTGTTCTGGAGCGCCGGCTCGAACGTGGTGGCGACGCGTCTTCGCTAAGGCTCGAGGCTGAAATTGACCGTGACGCTCATCGCGACGGGCACCGGCGCGCCGTTCAGCAGCGTCGGCTCGTAGCGCCACTGCTTGACCGCGTCGATGGCGGCCGCGTCGAGCATCGGCACGCTTTTGGCGACCTGCAGGTCGGTGGGCACGCCGTTCGCGTCGACGACGACGTCGAGCACGACCACGCCCTGGACCTTCGCCTGCAACGCGTCGTCCGGATACCGGGGCGGCACGTTGACCAGCTTCTTCGGCGCCGCGATGGCGCCGCCGACCTTCAGGACATCGCCCGGCGGCACGGCGGTCACGTCCGGCGGGTAGCCCGACATCGGACGAATCGAGCCGAACGTGGTGCGCCCGCCGACGACATCGAAGTAGATCGGCACCCGGACGACCGCCGGCGTGCCGATCGGCGGATCGAAGCGCCACTGGCGGAGCGACGCGCTCGACGCCTTCACCATCGCGTCGAAGTCCTCCCGGAGCGCATCGGGGTCGGCGGTCATCTCGACC
>Ga0070664_100004263_pt1 | contig 11496 bp, 8 predicted proteins | sample KBSC73metaG_FD_65863 | JGI IMG/M metagenome (GOLD analysis project Ga0070664, IMG submission 65863) | Corn rhizosphere microbial communities from Kellogg Biological Station, Michigan, USA - KBS C7-3 metaG | ecosystem: Host-associated > Plants > Roots > Rhizosphere > Soil ... | reverse complement strand
CCCTCGAACCAGCCTGTTTCGGAGCTCGGTCTCACGCGGCGCCAAGTCGTCGGCGGTCTGGCGTCGACGGCTATCGCAGCAACCTTGTTGACGCGGCCAGCGCACGGAGTGACGAGCGCCGCCAACGACAAAGTGCGCGCCGTGCTCGAATCGCTCGTCGCGGAAGGGCCCGAGATCGGTTTGCAAGTGGCCGCTTACGTCGGTGGGAAGCTCGTCATCGACGCGTGGGCGGGCAAGGCCGACGCGGCGGCGCGCAAGCCCGTCGACGGCGACACGCTATTCATGCTGTCCTCGACCACCAAAGGCGTCACGTCGACTTGCATGCACCTCTGCGTCGAGAAGCACGGCATCGACTACGACATGCCGATCGTGAAGGTGTGGCCAGAATTCGGAGCGCACGGCAAAGAGGTAGCGACGCTACGTCACGCGCTCACGCACCAGACCGGCGTTCCGCAGACGCCCGTGGGCTACACGCCGGAGTGGCTGCCGGACTGGGATCGCATGTGTCGCGGCATCGCCGATCTCACGCCGATGTTTCCGATCGGCCAGCGCACCGCGTATCACTCGCTGAACTTCGGCTACATCAACGGCGAGATCTTGCGCCGAATCGACGGCCGCTCGATCGCGCAGTTTCTCCAAGAGGAGATCTGCAAGCCGCTCGGCATCAACGGCGCTTACCTCGGCGTGCCGGACAGCGAGCTCAAGCGCGTCGCGGTGCTCACCGACGGGCCGCCGGCGCCGGCGGACTACGACGCGCGCATGGTAGGCGAGCCCGCGGGGTCGCACGTCGCGGACGCGTTCAACAAGCGCGCCGTGCAGCAGGCGGCGATTCCGGGCTCGGGCGGAATATTCAGCGCGCGCGGGCTCGCGCGTCACTACGCGATGCTCGCGGCCTGGGGCGAGCTCGACGGCGTGCGCGTGCTGCCGGAGGCGCGGATCCGCGCCGGCATCGAGCTGCAGAGCTACGAATGGGACGAGATCTACCGCATTCGCGCGCGCCGCGCTCTAGGTTACCGGCGCGGCCGCGATACCGGACCGCTCGCGTCGCCCGACGCGTTTGGTCACGTCGGCGGAGGGGGCTCGTTCGGCTACGCGGATCCTACGTACCAGCTCGGGATCGGCTTCGCGAAGAACTACTTCGCCTATGCGACGGGCAGCGCCGTCAATGGTGGACGCCCGCCTCGCGCGCCGTCGGACGTCGTGGCGGAGGCCGTGTTCGACGCGCTGAATTTGCCGCGACAACCGTCGTGGCAAACGCGCCAAACGCCGCGCTAGACGAGTCTCGCGACAACCGTCGAGAACGAGCGCCCGAATTAGCTCGGCTCGGCGCTTACTGCGGCGGCGGCATCTCCGGAAATGCTGGCGTGTCCGCGGGCGGACGATCCCAGCTCGGCGCTCGCGATGCGAACACGCTCATCTGCGACACGAATTTCTCCGGATCATCGAGCGTCGACGCAGTGATCAGCACCATTCCGGGCAGCGCCGGGCCGACGCCCGCGATCCGCGAGCCGCAGGTCGGACAGAACCGCCGCGTGAAGGGCTGGCCGCTGCCGCCGGGCTTCGTGTAGTCCGTGAGCTTGCCCGTGATCGAAACAGCCTGCTCGGCCACCGCGAAGACCGCGTTGTGCCCCGTGCCGCTCGTCTTGCGGCAATCGTTGCAGTAGCACCTGCCGCTGAAGATCTGGTCCCCGGAAACCTTGTAACGCACGGCGCCGCAGAGGCAGCCGCCGGTCAGTGCTTGAGCCATATTCGTATTCTCCTTTTCGCGTGAGCGACCGTAGGAGGATGATGGCCGCGGACGGGGTCGTTGCCAACAGAAATCGGCTACGATCCTCACGGCTCAAGAACACAAGAAAGCCCGGGGGAGCTCCATGACTCACTATCGGAGAGCGGGTGTCGCTCCACTCCGCTTCGCAGCCGCCGCGGCGCTTCTTGCGGTAGCGCAGCTAGCCTCGAGCGCCGATCCGCCGCGCGCGGTGCTGCGCGTCGAGAAAGCCATGATCGTCGACGCCACCGGCTTCGAGGCGCCGATGGCGGCCGCCACGTTGTTCCTGCCGGCCGGTTGGAAGTCCCAAGGCGGCGTGCTCTGGGGCCAGCAATTCGCGTGCACCAACGGCTACAACTTCGACTGGAAAGCGCAGTCGCCGGACGGCAGCGAGACGATCGCCGTGCTCGCGCAGACACGCTGGGAGACCAACAACTACGGCGCAGGTCCGTCCACGCCCGGTTGTCAGTCCGCGCCGTTCACGACCTCTCGGCAGTACCTCGAGGCGGTCGTCCAGCGCTGGCATCCCGGTGCGCGGCCTCTCGATTTTCGCCAGCGTGAAGATTTGATGCGCGAGGCTGCGTCATACAACACGAACACGCCGATGCCGCTGGGGTTCACGAAAACGTGGGCCGATGCCGGCGAGCTGTTGTTCGCGTTCAACGAGGGCGGTCGCGACATGCGGGGCTCGGCCGCCGCGACGGTGGTGTTCTCGTTGACGCGCACGCAAGCACCGGGAACCGCGCAGATGGACGCTCTAACCGCCTTCGCGTTACCGGGCTACGGCGTCACGGCCCCGAACGGCAAGCTGAACCTCACCTTCTTCGATGCGATCCGCAAGACGATGCAGCCGAACCCGCAGTGGAGCCAGCGCATCGCGAATCACAACGGCGCGATCGCGCAAGTCGCGCTCGAGGAGAGCCGCAAGCGCGCCGCGATCATCTCGAGCACGAGCGCGGAAATCGCGAAGATTCGCGAGGAGGCATGGAACGCATCGCAGGAGAGCGCAGACCGGCGAGCGCGCGAATTCGGCGAGCTGATTCGCGGCGTCGAAACGTACAACGACGCGAACGCGCCGGGCGGCGCGGTGCAGCTTTCTAACCAGTACAACAACGCGTGGCGTCTCACCGACGGTAGCTATGTGTTGACCAACGATGCGAGCTTTCAGCCGTATCGCGACCTCGGCGTCGACGGTCAAAAGCTGGAGCAGGCGAAATGAAGACTCGTGGTTCCGTCGTCGCTGGCGCGGTCGCCGCCGTGGCAGTGTCGATGTGCTTCATCCTTGTCGCGCCGCCCACGGCCGCGCAGAACACGTTCGGCGAAGCGACGCGCCAGCCGCCGCCGCAGTCGGCGCCGCCGGCGCAACAACCACCGCGGGCAGGGTCGCCTGCGCAGCCAGGACAGCCCACGGCGGCACCGGCGCAGCCGAGCCCAAGCTCGGGCGGAGCTCTCGATGCGCTGATGGTGGAGGAGCGACAAGACTTCGGCGTCGCACCCGTTTCCGCGTTGCACGATGGCGCGATGCACGGTCCGACGCCGACGTCGATCCCCGGCGGGCAGGTGATCACGACGAAGGGCCTCGTCGAGCTGATTCGCGGCGGCCAAGTGCCCGTGCTCACGCTCGACATACTCGGCGGCCCCGAGATGATTCAAGGCGCGGTGTATGCCGTGCCGGCCTCCCAAGCCGGCACGTTCAAAGATCAGACTCAGCAGCAGTTCGCCCAGTTCCTGCAGCAGGCGACCGGCGGCAATAAGCAGCACCCGATCGTGCTGTATTGCCTCTCGCCCGAGTGCTGGATGTCGTACAACGCGTCGCTGCGCGCGATCAACCTCGGCTACACGAACGTGCTGTGGTATCGCGGCGGCATCGAGGCCTGGAAGAAGGCCGGCTTGCCGGTGCAGAAATCCTCGCAATAACGCTCGATATGCCGTGAGACCGGGTCTAGGGCGCCGGCGCGGCGCTCAGCGCCCCGCGCGCAGCCGCGACGTCGAGCCGCGCGGCGGCGAGCTCGGCTTGCAGCGTCGTCTGGTCGAGCTGCGCTTCGTACCGCGTGCGCGCCGCGTCCAAGAGCTCGACGATCGGCGTGTTGCCGAGCCGGTACGCGGCTTCGGCCATGTCCTGGAGTTGCGGCAGACGCTGGCCCACCTGTGCGTCGAAGCGCTGGAGCAGCTGCTCGCGCTGCGCCGCGACGGCTTCGCTGCGCTCTAGATCCGTGCCGAGCTCGGCCTCGGTCAGCCGGCGCTCGAGCGCCGCTTGATCCGCCTCGACGCGCGCGTGGTCGAGCGCGCCGCGACGAGTGTTGCCGATCGGCACTTCGACCGAGACTCCGAAACGCTGACTCGCGCCGAACGGATCGATCGTCTTGTTGTGGTCGTAGTCGACGGCGAACGTGGGCCAGCGCTCGCGCTCCGCGACCTCGACCTTCGTGTCCGCGGACGCCTGCAGCGCGCGCGCCGCAACGACGGCGGGATGCTTCTCTAGATCGAACTCGCCGCCTTCGAATCGACGCAGGTCCTCGACGAGCGCCGGCAGCTCGCCGACCGCGATCGGTTTCCAGCCCGCGAAGCCGAGCAACGTCGCGAGCTCGGCCTGCTTGTCGACGACATTGGTGCGCGCCTCGTCGAGGCGGCTGCGCCAAGTCGCGATTTCGACGTCGAGCCGCAGCACATCGTAGTCACTCGCGACGCCGGTCGCGCGCCGCGCCGCGACGACCTCGTGCAGCCTATCGAGCTCGCTTTGCGCGACGTTGAGCACCGACACGTCGCGCTGGCTGTGCAGCAGCTCGATGAAGGCGCTGCCCGCGTTGGCCGCGAGCGTGTTCACGTGCGCCAGCGCACCGCTGCGCGCGGCATCGAGCGCATGGTCCGCGGCGCGCTTGCGCGCGCCGCGCAAGCCCGGCGCAGGCAGCGGCACGTCGAGGCTCACGTCGTCGAGGTATTGGCCGTCGAACAGCGTCGGCTCTCCGCCATGCGGCCGCTCGCGACCGAACGCGAGGTTGGGGTTCGGCCACTCGGCAGCGGTGCGCCTGTCTGCGTCGGCGAGGCCTACACCCAAACGCTCGAGGTCGGCGCGCAAGTTCGCCTCGCGCGCGAGCCGCAACACGTCCGCCAACGTCATCTCGGCGGGCGGCGCCGTGGAATCCGCGGCCGCGGCGCGAAAAGATGGCGCCGCGGCGAAGAGCGCCGCTGCAGCCGCGTGCAACGACAGCAACGCCCAAGGCCGACACGGCAGACACTGCCGACACAGCCGACGCGCCGTGCGCACGCGCGCGTCGGCTCGGAAACGTCTCATTCGTCGATCTCCTCCGGCGTTCGGAGCTTCGCGGGAGTCACGAGCGTGTAGAGCGCCGGCAGCACGAGCAGCGCAACGGCGAGCGTGGTGATCATCCCGCCGACGACCACGAGCGCGAACGGCCGCTGCGTCTCGCTGCCGACGCCGGTGGAAATGGCCATCGGCAACAGGCCGAGCATCGCGAGCGTCGAGGCCATCAGCACGGCGCGCAACCGCTCGCTCGCGCCGCCGACCAGCGCCTGAATCAGCGGCTCGCCCGCGCGCCGGCGCGCCTCGGCCGCCGACAGCATCAGCACGCCCAGCAGCGAGACCTGGCCGAGCAGCGCGATGAAGCCGATCACCGCACTCACCGAGATCGGGATGCCAGCTGCGAGCAGCGCGAACGCGCCGCCGGACAGCGAGAACGGCACGGTCGCGAGGATCGCGAGCGCGCTGCGCCCGCTCGCCATCGCCGCGTACAACAGGCCGAGCACGAGCAGCACCGCGACCGGCACGACCACCTCGAGCCGCTCGACGGCGCGCGCCTGGTTCTCGAACTCGCCGCCCCACTGGAAATAGTGGCCGTCCGGCGGCTGCACCTTCTCGCGCACGATCGCGGTCGCGTCCTTCACGACCGAGCCCATGTCGCGCCCTTCGACGTTGAACTTCAGCGCGAGGAAGCGAGTGTTGCCCTCGCGCACGATCGAAGCTGCGCCGTCTCCGACCTCGATGTGCGCGAGCTCGCAAAGCGGAATGCTCGCGCCGCTCGGTGTCGCGACGGCCAAATTCGCGATCTTGCTCTCGTCGTCGCGCACGCTCTTCGGATAGATCAGGCGCACCGGCACGGGCCGCTCGCCTTCCCAGTATTGCGTGACGACGCGGCCGGACAGCGCGGTCTCGATCTCGCGCGCAGCCTCCTCGACCGGCACACCCGCGCGCGCGAGCGCTGAGCGGTCGAGCTTGATCCGCAACTGCGGCGTCGACGCGTCACGATAGAGATCGAGGTCCGTGATTCCGGGCACCTCTTTGAGCACGTCCTTCGCCTGCTCGAGCGTCGCGCGCATCTTCGCGAGGTCCTCGCCGAAGATCTTCAGCACGACTTTGCCGCGAACGCCGCTCACGGCTTCCTCGACGTTGTCCTTGATCGGCTGCGAGAAGTTATAGCGGATGCCCGGAATCTCCTCGAGCGACGCGCGCATCGCCTGCACGAGCCGTTCCTTGTCCCACCCGGGCCGCCATTCGTCCTTCGGCTTCAGGCGCACGTAGGTCTCGGCCATGTTCACGCCTTCGTTATCGGTGCCGTCCTCGGGCCGGCCGTGCTCGGAGAGCGTCTGGATCACCTCGGGGAACGCGAGGATCTTCTTGCGAATGTCGACGAGCAGATCCTGGCCCTTGTCCATCGCGATGCTCGCGGGCATCTCGACGAGCACGTCGAAGTCGCCCTCGTCGAGCTCCGGCAGGAACTCCGTGCCGACGTGCGACGCCGCGAGTCCGCCCGCGACGAGCAGCGCGCAAGCCGCCACGAGCGGATAGGCCCGCCGGGCGAGCGCGAGCTCGAGCAGCGCGCGGTACTTCTGCCGCAGCCTGTCGATCCAGCGCGGCTCGTCGTAGCTCGCGCGGCCGGGGCGGAACAGCACGGCGCAGAGCGCGGGCACCGTCGTGAGCGAAAACACGAGCGCGCCGACGAGCGCGAACGCGTACGTGAGCGCGAGCGGTCGAAAAATCCGGCCCTCGACGGACTGCAGCGTGAACACCGGCAGCAGCGCCGCGATGATGATGCACATCGCGTAGAGCGTCGGCCGGCCGACGTCGACCGCGGAGCGCACGACGAGCCGAAGCAATGCCTTACGTGTGCTCGGCCGCTCGTGATGGATCGCGTGGGTCACACGCTCGACGAGGACCACTGCGCCGTCGACGATGATCCCGAAGTCGATCGCGCCCATCGAAATTAGGTTCGCCGGCAGTCCAATCGCGGACAGACCGATGAATGCGACGAGCAGCGCGAGCGGGATCACGACCGCGACGACGCTCGAGCCGACTGCGGTGCGGAGGAACAGCCAGACGACCGCGACCACGAGCAAGAACCCGTGCAGGAGGTTCTCGTGCACCGTCGACAGCGTGTGGCTCACGAGATCGGTACGGTCGTAGAACACCTCGATCTTCATGCCCTTCGGCAGTATCGAGTTGTTCAAGATGTCGACCTGCCGGTGCACGCCCTCGAGCACGCGCGACGGATTCTCGCCGCGGCGCATCAACGCAAAGCCCTCGACGACCTCGCGCTTGTCGTTCCAACCGACGGAGCCGCGCCGCGGCGTCGCCGCGAGTGTGACGCTCGCGACGTCTCCAACCGTGAGCGACAAGCCGTCGCCGACTTTGAGCGGCACCTTCTTCAGATCCTCGGCCGAGTCGACGAAGCCGATACCGCGGATCGTGAGCTCCTGATCGCCGTGCCGCAGGAAACCGCCGCCGACATTTACGTTCGCTTTCTTGATCGCTTCCTCGAGTGCCGCGAGCGTCACGCCGGTCGCGCGCAAGCGGTCGGGGTCGACCTCGACATGGACCTCCTTCAAGTAACCGCCGAACGGCAGCACGTCGGCGACGCCCTCGACCTGACGCAGCACGCGCGTGACGTTCCACTGCATCTCGGAGCGCAGCTGATAGAGGTCGTGCCGGTCGCTCGTGAGCCGAAACTGGTAGACCTCGCCGAGCGGCGTGTCGTCGGGCGCGAGCACGGGCGTCACGCCGTCGGGCAGGTCGGCGTCCGTGAGCCGCTGCGTGACCAGCATCCTCGCTTTGAACCCGTCGACGTCGTCGCCGAAGATCAGCGTCACGAGCGAGAGGCCGAACAGGCTCTCGCTGCGGAGCAACGTCATGCCGGGCGTGCCGTTCAGCGCGCGCTCGAGCGGGACGGTGACCTGGCGCTCGATCTCCTCGGACGCATACCCGGGATACAACGAGATCACGGTTACCTGCGCGTTCGTCACGTCCGGATACGCTTCGATCGGCGTCGCGAGATACGAACGCACGCCGAAAGCGGCGATGACCGCGGTGGCGAATACCGTTGCCACCCGCCGATGAACGCAGGTCTCGATGATCAGCTTGAGCATGCAGTCGCTAGAGCAGCTGCTCGGATTCTCCGTCCAGCAGCAACGCACCGTGCACGACGACGTTCTCGCCGGCGGTCACGCCCTCGAGAATCACGACGCGCCCGTCGCGCGACATTCCCGTTCGCACGGAACGCGCTTGGTAGTGACCTTCCTCGTCGCGCACATAGACGATCCTGTCGGTGCCGTTCTTGATCAGCACGGACTCCACCGGAAGACTGATCACGCCCCCGTCCGTCACGGTTCCGAAGCGCACGTCGGCGAGCATGCCCGGCACGAGCGGCGGTCCGCCGACGACCGGGCGCAAATAGACCGCGGCCCGGCGCTGCTCGCCGTCGACGCGGCCGCCGACGCCGTCGACGACGGCCTCGAACGTCGCGTCCGCCGCGCCGACGTGTACGCGCGCCGGGCCTCCAACGCGGATGTCACGGAGCTCGCTTTCGGGGACGTCGGCTTGGACCCATACGGAGGCGGGGTCACCGATTTCTGCAAGCGGCTCGTCGCCGGGGGAAACGACCGCGCCAACTGTGGCGCGTAGCGACATCACGACGCCGGAGGCCGGCGCACGAAGAACAAAACGATCCGTCTCGCCGGAACCGAGCTGCACGGCCGCGGCGCGCGCACGCGCGAGCTCTGCGCGGGCTTCGCGCGCTTCGGTCTCGGCCGCGAAGCGCTCGACCTCGAGGCCGACGCCGCGCGCGACGAGCTCCGTCTGCCGGCGCAGCACATCCTCGGCCGCCGCACCTTTGGCCTCGGCTGCCGCGAGCTCGGCGCGGATCTTCGCCGCCTCCGCGCTCTGCAGAGTGAATAGCGGGTCTCCCGCGTTGACCGTCGCGCCGAGCCGGCAGTCCACCACGAGCACGCGCGCGTCCACGGCGGAGGCCACCGCCGTGACGCCGCGCGGCCGAAACACGAGGTGACCGGGGAACGGCGTTCCCCAGCCGTCGGCCGCAACCCCGGCGGGCGCGACTTCGATGTATGGATTCGGCGCGTCGCTGCCGCCGGCGTGCGCCTCGACCGGCGAGCCCTTCGCCGTGCAGCCCGCGGCCGCGGCCAACGATGCGAGCGCGAAGGCTTGGCGTGTGTTGCGGAGCACGACTTCGAGATTCTTGAAGAACATCCCGCGGTTCCCGGTATCTAACAGAGCGCCCATTCGAGGGAGTGGGGTTAGCTTTTGCCAGCTCGGCTTACAAAGTCCTTTCGCCGATGACACAAATATTGGTGGTGGAGGACGATCCCGACCTGCGCGTCACGCTGCGCCAAGCGTTGACGGCCGCGGGTTACACGGTCGACACGGCCGCGGACGGCCAGGCCGCGCTGGCGGCGGTCGCGGGCCGTTCGTACGCGCTCGTGGTGCTCGACCTCGGTTTGCCGCAGATCGACGGGCTCGACGTGCTGCGCCGCGTGCGCGCGGGCCAAAACTCGGTGCCGGTGCTCGTGCTCACCGCCCGCGACGGTCTCGAGCACAAGGTGCTCGGCCTCAAGCTCGGCGCCGACGACTATCTCGCCAAGCCGTTCGAGCTCGAGGAGCTCGAGGCGCGTGCGGCCGCGCTGATCCGGCGCGCGAGCGGCGGCCAGCAAGCGCTGATCAATGGACCGCTCCAGGTCTATCCCGGCCAGCTCGCTAAGCTGCGCGGCGCGCCGTTCTCGCTGCCCAGGCGCGAGCTCGACGTGCTCGCCGCGCTGATGCACCGTCCGGGTCACGTGGTGCAGAAGGCGCGGCTCGGCGCCGCGCTCGGGGATCGCAACGGCGGGGTCGGCGACAACGCGGTCGAGGTGTACGTGCATCGCCTGCGCCGCAAGCTAGAGCGCGAAGGCTTCGTCATCCGCACCGTGCACGGCGTGGGTTACGTGTTGGAACCCTTCGGTGGCTACTGATCGGTTCGAGCGGCTGACGATCCGCAAACGGCTGCTCGTTCTGCTGCTGCCCGCGCTCGCGTTGTTGCTCGGGCTCTGGGCATGGAGCGCGTACCTGAGCGTGCTCCACTTCGCCGACATCGCGTACGACCGCGCGCTCTACGACTCGGCGCGTACGCTCGCGACCCAGGTCAAGGTGCAAGACGGCAAAGCGATCCTCGACCTCTCCGAGGACGAGCGCGAGATGCTCGAGGTCGATCCCCAGGACGACGTCTACTTCGAGGTGTTCGCGGCCGATGGCACGCGGCTGGGCGGCACGGCCGACTTGCCGGCACCGCGCGCAGGCTCCGCGCCGGGCGATTTCGGGTACCTCTACGACGGCAAGTTCGTGAATGAGTCTCTGCGCCTCGTGCAGTACGTGCCGTCGGCCGCCGAGCCGTTTCAATTCGTCGTCCGCGTCGGCGAGACGCGGCGCAAGCGCACGCGGCTCGCGACCGAAGCGACGCTCGCGATGGTGCCGATGCAAGTCGTGTTCATCGGTACGAGCGTGTTGCTCGTTTGGCTCGGAGTCGGCTGGGGCCTCCGGCCGCTCGAAGCGTTGCGCGCGGCCATCGCGCGGCGCGATCATTCCGACCTCGAGCCGCTCTCGCTCCGCGGGCTGCCGATCGAGCTCCGCAGCCAGGCCAAAGCCATCAACGAGCTGATGGCGCGCCTGCGCGTCGTGCTCGACGGCGAGCGACGTTTCCTCGCCGACGCGACGCACCAGCTCCGCACGCCGCTCACGGTGCTGCGAGCTCAGACGGACCTCGCGCAGCGCGCCACCGATTTCGACTCGCTCAAGGAGCGCGTGCGGCAGATGGCCGGCGCGAGCGAGCGGCTCACGCGGCTCGCGAACCAGCTGCTGAACCTGAGCCGAGCCGAAGCCGGATTGGCCGGCGTCGGGGAGAACGTGCGGCTCGACCTCACGCATGTGCTCGAAGAGGTGCTCGCGCGTCACGAGCCCGCGGCGCACGCGAAGCAGCAGACGCTCGAGCTCTTCGGCGACGGCAGGCCGCTCCCACTCCGCGGCAATTCGCTGATGCTCGAGGAGATGGTCGCGAATCTCGTCGACAACGCGGTCCGTTACTCCCCGCCGAACTCGCGCATCGCGGTCGAGGCGCACGACTCGGGTCACTCTGTGAGGTTGACGGTGCGCGACGACGGCCCGGGCCTCTCCGACGTCGAGCGGCAGCGCGTGATGGACCGCTTCTACCGCGGCGCGGGCGTCACGGAGCCCGGCAGCGGGCTCGGCCTCGCGATCGTCCGCGAGATCGTGCGCGCGCACGACGGACGGTTCGAGCTCAGGTCGGCGCGCGCCGACGGCACGGGTCTGCTCGCGGTGATCGACTTGCCGAGCTACCGCGAACGCGAAGTCCGCGCGCTCAGCGAGCCAGCCACAGCGAGTACGACACCATGAACGGCAGCGCCACTGCCGCGAGCAGCGTCGAAACGAGCACGAT
>Ga0070664_100004262_pt1 | contig 11499 bp, 9 predicted proteins | sample KBSC73metaG_FD_65863 | JGI IMG/M metagenome (GOLD analysis project Ga0070664, IMG submission 65863) | Corn rhizosphere microbial communities from Kellogg Biological Station, Michigan, USA - KBS C7-3 metaG | ecosystem: Host-associated > Plants > Roots > Rhizosphere > Soil ... | reverse complement strand
ACGATGACCTTCTCGCGTGCGTTCTCGCCCTCGAAACCGAACATGCCTCGGACCTCCAGGTATCGGCGGCGCTCCGGTCACTGTACCGGCCTTCGGGGACAACCTACGGGTGTGGGCGGATTGTTCCCGATGCCTTGGCGCGGTCGGACCCCGGCCGGTCTAGGTGCGGCGGTACACGCGGACGCCCAGGAAGGAGAAGAAGACGAGGAACCCGGCGAACCACAACGTGGACAGCCAGAGCAGGGTGCCGAGCGACTGGACATGCGCGAAGAGATCACTCGTCTGCGGCGAGTACAGCTCGCCGAGCGTCAGCACGCGGACCGTGTCAACCCAGATCGTCACCGGGTTGTGCTCCACGAAGGGCTGCAACCAGCTCGGGAACGTCGCGAGCGGCACGAACGCCGTACTCACGAACACGAACGGGAACACGATCGTGAACAGGGCCGCCTGGACCGCCTCGACCGTCTTCAGCGACAGGCCGGCGAACGCGGAGACCCAGGTGAACGCATATCCAACCGAGACGATGCCAACGAACGCGAGGAGCGCCTCGAGCCCGCCCTCGTGGAGGCGGTAGCCGACCAGGTAGGCAACGATCAACATCAGCACCGTTTGGACGGTGACGGAGACCGCGTCGGCCGCTGTGCGCCCCGCCAGCACGGCCGAGCGCGCCATCGGGAGCGAGCGGAACCGATCGATGAGCCCCTTCTGCAGGTCATCGGCCAGACCGACGCCGGTCTGCGTCGACGCGAAGATCGCCGTCTGCACGAAGATGCCCGGCATCAGGAAGTCGACGTAGGGGACGCTGGGCGGAAGGATCATTGAGAACGTACCGCCGAAAACGTAGACGAACAGCAGCACGAACATCACCGGCTGGATCGTCGAGAAGACCAGCAGGTCCGGCTTGCGCAGGTACGTGATGATGTTCCGCTTGGTGATCACCCACCAGTCCGAGACCGTGGCGGCCAGGCGGCCCGGCGTGCGGAACGTCTCGGCGACGGCGCTCATACCTTCTCCTTCTTGCGATCGCGCCGGCGCGAGCGTTGGCCGTCCTCGGTCGGCTGTTCCCCATCGACCTCCTCGGCGGCATGGCCGGTCAGGGCCAGGAACACGTCGTCGAGCGTTGGGCGGCGCAGGCTCACGTCGGCGAGCTGGATCCCCTGGTCGTCCAGTCGCCGGACCGCCTCCGTGAGGATCGCCGTCCCCTCCGTCCCCACCGGCACGTTGATCTCGCCGGTGTTGTTGTCCACATTGCCGCCGCCAGGTCCCAGTCCCAGCACCGCGCCGGCCGCGTCCGGCGCGCGGCCGCGATCAGCTACGCGCAGGGCCAACACCTCGCCGCCGACCCGGGTCTTCAGCTGATCCGACGTGCCCTCGGCGATCACCCGGCCGCCGTCGATCACGGCGATGTTGTTAGCCAGCCGATCCGCCTCGTCCAGGTACTGCGTGGTCAGCAGCAGGGTGACCCCTTCGGTTACGAGGTCGCGGATGACGTCCCACATCTCCAACCGGCCGCGAGGGTCTAGGCCCGTCGTTGGCTCATCCAGGAACAGGACCTGGGGGTGCCCGACGAGGCTGGCGCCCAGGTCCAGTCGCCGCCGCATGCCGCCGGAGTACGTCTTGGCTACGCGGTTGGCGGCGTCAGACAGCTCGAACCGCTCGAGGATCTCCCCGCCGCGGCGCCTGGCTTCGGCCGCCGGCACGTGGTACAGCCGGCCGACCATCTCGAGGTTCTCCAGGCCGGTCAGATTCTCGTCCACCGCAGCGTTCTGCCCGGCGAGGCCGATCACGTGCCGGAGTTCCTCCGCCTGCTTGACCACGTCGTAGCCGGCCACGGTGGCGTGTCCTTCGTCGGGACTCAGGAGCGTTGTGAGGATCCGAACGGTAGTGGTCTTGCCGGCGCCGTTGGGGCCGAGCATGCCTAGGACCGTGCCGGGCGGGACCTGCAGGTCCACGCCCCGCAGCGCCTCCACCTTCCCGAACCGCTTGGCGAGGCTCTCGACGACGATCGCCGCATCGGTCATAGAGCGCGCCATCCTACCCACGACGTCAACCCCGCCACCCTCACACCCCTCGCCATCGTGCGGATCCGAACCCGTGCGTCACGCCATCCTCCGTTTGCGCAGGTCGTAGAACCCTCCTGCATCACATGGAGACCGCGCTCGGGCCCCGAACTCATCGAAACGCCGAAACCTTTCCTGGGTCGGAGCCGGGAGACCGGATCGACATCCGCACGAGGACGAGGCTCAGCCGCGCCCGATCGCCGACATGATCCGCTGCTGGCCTGCTTCGAGGCGCCCGATCGCGGTCGGGTCGATCCGTAGGCTGCCGTACCTGACGTCCTCGTAGGCGTGCGTCAGCCGCTCGAACTCGTTCGCGCAGGCCGGCACGGCCTCGGCCACGACCGGCGCGAACTCGGTCGGCGTCTGCCACGGCTCGCGAACGATGTCGAGCCGGCGGAGCGCGAGGAGCGTCTCGGCGTACCAGCGGCGGACGGCGTCGGCCGGCAGCTCGCGACGGAGCCGCGGCCGGGACGGCGCGACCGCCGCGGTCTCGAGCGCTCCCTCGGTCTGTGTCCCAGCCACGCGCGGCTCCGGCTCGGCGCCGGCGGGAGGCCGGAAGTGCCGGATCGCCCGGAACACTCCGTACCCGATCGCCGCGAACACCAGGAACCCCAGCATCCGCTGCCAGATCTCGGGCGGACCTGCGTGGCGCTGGTTCGCGGCTCGACCCGCCGCGCTGTCCCGAAGACTGTCGAGCAATTCGCGCACGCGATCGGGGTCGATACCGAGCAGGTCGACCAGGAAGAAGACCGGCCGCGCGGCCTGTGAGAGCAGCCACGCGAGGAACGTCGCGACGGCGTTCGCCGCGGGAGTGAGCCACACGCCGATCCGGTCGAACACGCCGCCCTCGACGCTCAGCACCACCGCGGCCGCCATCGCACCGACGAGCGCCCCCGTGGCGATGATCGCCCGGCGGATCCACGCGGCCCGGACGCGTTCGTCGAGCTCGCCGGCGCCGCCCGAGGTCCACACGGTGCTCGCGCGGCTCGCGAGGGCCGCCACGAAAAAGAGGGGCACGAACAGCAGCAACGGGCCGCGCCATTCGTCGGTGGCGCCCGCGGCGACCATCACCTCGAACCCGAGAGCGAGCGCGAACCAGCCGACCTCCGCGTGGATCGGCAGCCGCCAGTCCCGCAACGCCAGCGTGACGAGCCGGAGCGACACCAGCAGGCAGATGAGGACCGCGAACACGGTCCGGTTGAGGTCGCCGTGCCCGAGCCAGATCCCGGCCAGCGTGGCGAGCATCGCCGCCCCGAACGCGACGTTGCGCGAGGCCCGGAAGCGGCACGCGAGGATCGCGCCGCCGACGTAGACCGCGACGAACGGCACCGCTAGTGCCATCACGCCGATCTTCAGCCCGCGCGCCTCGGTGAGGACGAGCCACACCGGCAAGACCAGGACGCCGGACTCGGCGAGCGCGGCCAGCCCACAGGCGCGCAGCTCGCGCCCCTCGGGACGGGTGGTCCCGACCCAGGAGGACGCCATCATGCGGCGGCTCCCGAACGTTTCACGACGCCGCCTTCCGGTACGCCTCGAGCGGCGAGAGGTGGAGCACGTCGCACCCGCGCCGCCGCAGCACCTCCATCTCGTGGGACAGCGCCGGCCCGGGACGCGGCGAGATCACGATCACGGTGGTGCGCCGGACGAGTCGCCGGCCTACCTCGCGGAGCACGGCCCCTAGTTCACTCGTGGGCTGGTTCGGCATCCGAGCCAGGGCGGCGAACAGGACGGACTCGTTGCCCGCCGAGTCCGAGGTCCGCACACGCAGCGGTCCGCGGCCGCGCCGCAGGTGTGTATTCGCGACCAGGCCGGTGCGCCAGCCCGCGTGGATCGCCTGTCGCGCGAGGTACGAGGTCCAGCCGATCGACTCCTCCGCGGTGTCGGGGTCGACGGCATGCCAGAACGGTTCGCCGTTCGAGACGTCGAGCGCGAACAAGACCTCGGCCGAACGCGTCGGCTCGTACCGCTTCGTCTGGAGCTTGCCCGCGTGCGCCGACAGCCGCCAGTGCACGTGGTGCATCGGGTCGCCCGGCTCGTAGTCCCGAACGCCGGCGAAGTGCTCGCGGTCCTCGAACAGTTGCGCGGACGGTGCCGGCGAGCCGAACGGCAGCCGCCGCGCGATCCTGAGTGGGACCCCGACACGGGGCTCGGGCATCACGAGCAGGGGGCGATCGGTCGTCGCCTCATGTTTGACCGGGGCGAGGTCGAATGGGTCCGAGACCACCACGTCTACGCCCTCGAGCCAGTACTCGCCGCGGGTCGTGACGACCACCGGCAGGCGGAGCTCGACCTCGCTGCGCCCGGCGATCGAGAGCCGGCGCCGGTGTCCCCTCAGCGCGGTGGGATCGGCGTCCACCCCGGGCAACAGGGCGAACGGGAACCGCACGAGCAGCCGGACGATCGGGAGCGGCATGCGCTTCTCGTTCACGATCCGCACCCGCAGCGTGACGTCCTCGCCCACGAACGCCCTCGGCGGCTCGAACGCGACCTCTACGCTCACGCCGCGGAGCGCGGACCGGGCCCACAGCGTCGACGCGATCGAGATCGCCGCGATCGCCGACGCCCACAGCAGCACGACCATCTCGCCCCACGCCACCGCGAACAGCCCGACGATCCCCGCGACGTAGAGAGCGATCTGGCGTCGTTCCGCCGTGTCCGTGAGGAAGCTCCTAGGTGTCGAGCTCGGTCGGTACGGGGACCGAGCGGAGGATCTCGCGCAGGATCTCGTCGGCGTCGCGGTCGCGGATCCTGGCGTCGGTGGTCGGGACGAGCCGGTGGCCGAAGACGGGTTCGGCCAGGTGCTTCACGTCGTCGGGCAGGACGTAGTCGCGGCCGTCGAGCATCGCGAACGCGCGAGCAGCGTCACCCATCTGCTCGACCGCGCGGGGGCTGGCGCCCACCGCGAGCTCGGGGTGGTCGCGCGTCGCCCTCGCGAGCGCCACCACGTAGGCGCGCACAGGCAGCTCGAGACCGATCGAGGCGATCGCGTCGCGGAGCTCGGGCAGCGGCGGCCGATCGGCCAGCGGCTCCTGCGGCAGGGTGCGTTCGGACGGCTGGGTCTGCAGGATCCTGAGCTCCTCGCGTTCGTCTGGGTAGCCGAGCTTGACGCGGAGCAGGAAGCGGTCGAGCTGTGCCTCGGGCAACGGGAACGTGCCCTCGAGCTCGATCGGGTTCTGCGTCGCGAGGACGAAGAACGGGTCGGGGAGCGGATGGGTCTGGCCGTCGACGGTCACCTGGCGCTCCTGCATCGCCTCGAGCAGCGCCGCCTGCGTCTTGGGGGTCGCGCGGTTGATCTCGTCGGCCAGGAGCACCTGGGTGAACAGCGGGCCCGGGCGGAACTCGAAGTCGTTGGTCTTCAGGTTCAGGACCGAGGTGCCGGTGATGTCGCTGGGCATCAGGTCGGGGGTGAACTGCACTCGCTGGAACCGCAGCCCGAGCAGCGTCGAGAGGATCCGGACGAGCGTCGTCTTGCCGACCCCCGGGACGTCGTCGATCAGGACGTGGTTGCCCGTGAGGATGCCGACCATCACCAGCCCGAGCGGCTCACGTACGCCGAACAGCCGCTCGTCGACCCGGTCGGCCACCTGCTTGAAGAGAGCCCGCGCCCCCTCGGCCTCGGTCATCAGGCCAAGGATAGGCGCCGGTGAGGCGTCCGGGGTTGCGGTTTCCTGCCCAGGAGGAACCAGCCCCGTCCGGGCGAGCGTCGCAGCACGTATCGCATGACGATGGAGAGAGGGGCTCCACGCCTGACCACGCTCGCGCTCGCGGGCGTACTCGTGCTGCTCGCCGGGTGTTCGAACGACGGTGGCGGCGATGGATCGAGCGGAGCAAGCGCCTCCGCGGGCTCGACCGCTTCGACGGGTCCCACCGGCCCGCAACCCGCGGAGATCGAAGCCACGGTCGAGGTCGGCGCCGATCCCATCGGCATCGCCTCGGGTGAGGGATCGGCGTGGGTCGTCAACGCGGAGATCAACGCGAAGCGAGGATCCGTCTCGAGGATCGATCCCGCGACCAACGAGGTCCTCGCGACGATCGACGTCGGTTCGGTCCCGCTCGAGGTCGCGATCGGAGAGGGGAGCGTCTGGGTCTCGGATTCCGGCGACGACACCCTCTCCCGCATCAACCCCTCGTCGAACGAAACCGTCGCCGGCATCGACGTCTGTGCGGCACCGGAAGGGGTCGCCGTGGCCGACGGCTCGGTGTGGGTCGTGTGCGAGGACGACGGCGTCGTCGCCCAGATCGACCCTCAGACCGACGAGATGGTCGATCAGATCGACGTCGGGCTCCAGCCGAGGTTCGTGACGTCCGCGTTCGACGACATCTGGGTCTCGAGCTACTTCGACGGAACGATCACGCGGATCGACCCCTCCAACGGCAAGGTCCTCGCCGAGATCACGACCGAGCAGGGACCCCAGATCATGGCAGAGGCCGGGGGCCTTCTCTGGGTTTCGTGCACGGATACCGACACCGTCAACGCGATCGACCCGGCGACCGACGAGGTTGTCGCCACGGTCGACACAGCCGTGACGCCGGACGGCCTCGCGTTCGACGGCACGACCCTCTGGGTCGCGACCGAGATCGGCCCAGAGCTCACCGGCATCGACCCGTCGACGCAGGAGGTCGTGGCCACGGCGACGGTCGCGGACCACGGGCTGATCAACGCGAACCAGGTGATGGTGTTCGAGGACGGGTCGCTGTGGCTGCCGATCCTCGACGACGGCGCGGTCCTTCGGGTCGCGCCGCCGGCTACGTGACCGCGCCGAGCGCGACCCCGCACCGACTGCAGTAGGCGATCTTCACGGAGAAGGGTTCGTCGTCGGCCGTCGTCTCCAAGATCTTGACCGCGAGCGTCTCGTCCAGCGAGGCGAAGCAGTTCGGGCAGGTGGGCGTATCGTCGCCGAGTCCTTCCTCCACCACGACCGCCCTCGGAACCGCTGCGACTTCGGTGGTGACGCCGATCTCCTCGCCACCGCTCTACTCCGCCACCTCCGTCCACCCCGACATCAACTCGAGCACGGTTTGACGAACGCGGCTCAGGTCGCATCCGAGCTTGTGAAAGACCTGCGTCGCGACGCCCTCGCCCTCGCGGATCAGGCCGAGCAGGATGTGCTCGGTCCCGATGTAGTTGTGGCCGAGCTGCAGCGCCTCGCGGAGCGAAAGCTCGAGGACCTTCTTGGAGCGCGGCGTGAACGGGATGTGTCCCGTGGGTGCCGCCCGGCCCTGGCCGACGATCTCGTCGACCTGCCGGCGGATGGCCTCGATGGAGATGTCGAGGCTCGCGAGCGCCTTCCCGGCTACGCCGTCGCGCTCGCTCGCCAGGCCGAGCAGCAGGTGCTCGGTCCCGATGTAGTCGTGGTTGAGCATCCTCGCCTCTTCTTGGGCGAGGACGACCGCGCGGCGGGCTCGATCCGAGAAGCGCTCGAACACCTGGACTGCAGGATAGGCCCTCCTACGAGACCGGCCGTCAGAGGAATGTAATCCTGCTTACACTCGGGAATACCGTGCCTGGGCGGCGCGTTGACGCCCACACAACGTCTCTTTCGAGGAGAACCGAGATGACACAGCTCGATACGCAGATCCTCCCGCTCCTGCCCCTGACCTCGGGTGTGGTGCTCCCGGGCATGGTCGTGACGCTCACGATCGAGTCCGAGGAGGCCCAACAGGCCATCGCGGCCTCCGAGTCCTCCGACGGGGAGCTCTTGCTCGTGCCTCGGATCGGCTCGAGCTACGCGAAGATCGGCACCGTCGCCAAGGTCGAGGACGTGGGGCGGCTCCGCAGCGGGCTCGAGGCCCTCGTGATCCGCGGCATGGTCCGCGCGGTGGTCGGCACCGGCGTCGCCGGGACGGGCCAGACCACGTGGGTGCAGTTCGAGCCACGTCCCGACCCCGAGATCTCGTCCGAACGCGCCCGCGGGCTCTCGCGCGAGTACAAGGCGGTGCTCGAGAACATCGTCGAGGCGCGCGGCGTCCCCGAGGTCGCCGACTTCCTCCGCGGCCTGTCCGACCCCGGTCAGGTCGCCGACACGGCCGGCTACTCGCCGGACCTGTCGATCGAGCAGAAGGTCGAGGTCCTCGAGACCCTCGACGTCGAACAGCGGCTCGAGAAGGTCCTCGGCTGGGCCAAGGAGGTCCTCGCCGAGCTCGAGCTGAAGGACAAGATCCGCACCGACGTTCGCGACGGCATGGAGAAGAACCAGCGCGAGTACATCCTGCGCCAGCAGATGGACGCGATCCGCAAGGAGCTCGGTGACGAGTCGGGCGAGGGGATCGTGGAGGAGTACCGCAAGAAGATCGCCGACGCGAACATGCCAGAGGGCGCCCGCAAGGAGGCCGAGCGCGAGCTCGGTCGCCTCGAGGCGATGTCGGAGCAGTCGCCCGAGTACGGCTGGATCCGCACGTACCTCGACTGGATGACCGAGATCCCGTGGGACGTCCGCACCGAGGACAACCTCGAGATCGACGCGGCTCGCGCGATCCTGGACGAGGACCACACCGGCCTGTCCGACGTGAAGGACCGGATCGTCGAGTACCTCGCGGTCCGCAAGCTGCGTCAGGAGCGCGGGCTCGGACCCTCGTCCGGCCGCGGCTCGGGGGCGATCCTCACGCTGGTCGGGCCCCCGGGCGTCGGCAAGACGTCGCTCGGCGAGTCCGTGGCGCGCGCGCTCGGTCGCAAGTTCGTCCGGATCTCGCTCGGCGGGATCCACGACGAGGCCGAGATCCGCGGGCACCGGCGCACCTACGTCGGCGCGCTGCCGGGCCGCATCGTGCGTGCCCTCAAGGAGGCCGGCACGAAGAACCCGGTGATGATGCTCGACGAGGTCGACAAGGTCGGCGCCGACTGGCGCGGCGACCCCTCGAGCGCGCTGCTCGAGGTGCTCGACCCGGCCCAGAACCACACGTTCCGCGACCACTACCTCGAGGTCGACCTCGACCTGTCCGAGGTGCTGTTCATCTCGACCGCCAACGTGTCCGAGACGATCCCGGGCCCGCTGCTGGACCGGATGGAGGTCATCCGGCTCGACGGCTACACCGAGGACGAGAAGGTCGTGATCGCGCGCGACCACCTGCTCGCACGGCAGGAGGAGCGCAACGGCCTGCGTTCGGACGAGGTGGAGATGACCGACGACGCGGTCCGTCAGATCGTCAGCGACTACACCCGGGAGGCCGGCGTGCGGAACCTCGAGCGCGAGCTCGGCAAGGTGCTGCGCAAGGTGGCCACTCGGCTCGCGAGCGATCAGGCGCAGCCCCCCGTTCGGGTCGACGTCGACGACGTCCGCGAGTACCTCGGGCGACCGAGGTTCTTCTTCGAGGCCGCCGAGCGCACCAGCGTCCCCGGCGTCGCGACCGGGCTCGCGGTCACCGGCACCGGCGGCGACGTCCTGTTCATCGAGGCCACGCGACTGGACGGCGACGGGAAGGACCCGCTGATGCTCACCGGCCAGCTCGGCGACGTGATGAAGGAGTCGGGCCAGATCGCGCTCAGCTACGTGCGGTCACACGCGCGCGAGCTCGGGATCGACCCGTCGAACCTCGGTGGTCGGTTCCACGTGCACGTGCCCGCGGGTGCGGTCCCCAAGGACGGCCCGAGCGCCGGCGTCACGATGGTGACGGCGATCGCGTCGCTGCTCGCGGGCACCCCGGTGAAGAGCACGGTCGGGATGACCGGCGAGGTGACGCTCCAGGGCCGGGTGCTCCCGATCGGCGGCGTGAAGCAGAAGGTCCTCGCCGCGCACCGCGCGGGGCTCAAGGAGGTCATCCTGCCCAAGCGGAACGAGGGCGACCTGGACGACGTCCCCGAGCAGGTGCGCGAGGAGATCGCGTTCCACCCCGTCGAGACGGTCGACGAGGTGCTCGCGATCGCGCTCGAGCGCGAGGACGCCGGGACCGAAACGGCTGCCTAGAAGAGCAGCCTTCCGGTCGCGTTCGGCGTCCAGCGCGCTGGGCCGCCCGGGCTACTATCGCCCGATGGCCGTAGCCGGACGAACGATGCGGTTCGCGGAGGGGAGCCCGTTCCCGCCGATCGCCGAGTACGCGTTCCTGTCGGATCGGCAGGTGCAGGCGCTCGTCGCGCCGAGCGGGAACGTGGAGTGGCTCTGCCTGCCGCGGCCGGACAGCCCCTCGGTGTTCGGGGCGATGCTCGATCGCGGGGCGGGCCACTTCCGGCTCGGCCCGGCCGAGGCCACCGTCCCCGCGGGCCGGCGCTACGTCCCCGGCACGCTCGTGCTGGAGACGACGTGGCAGACCCGGACCGGATGGATCGTGATCCGCGACGCGCTCCTCGTCGGTCCCTGGTACGACGACACGCAGCGGGCGGTCGAGTACGAACGGCCGCCCGGCGACCACGAGGCCGAACACGTCCTGCTCCGAACCGTCCGATGCGTGAACGGTCACGTCGAGCTCCTGATGGACTGCGACCCCTCGCCCGATTACGCGCGGGCGGACGCGACCTGGCAGTACGAGACCGAGGGGTACAGCCACGCGCTCGCGCGGATCGAGCCGGGCGACATGCCACTACGCCTGACGAGCGACCTTCGGATGGGGTTCGAGGGCAAGCGCGCGCACGCGAACACGACGATGCGCGAAGGCGACGAGCGGTTCGTCGCGTTGTCGTGGTCGGACCACGAGCCGCCGCAGTCCTATCAGGACGCCGCCGACCGGATGTGGCGGACGCAGGAGTACTGGCGCGAGTGGCTGAACCACGGTGAGTTCCCCGACCACCCCTGGCGGACCCAGCTGCAGCGGAGCGCGCTCACGCTCAAGGGCCTCACCTACGCCCCGACCGGGGCGCTGATGGCGGCGGCGACCACCTCGCTGCCCGAGACCCCCGGCGGCGAACGCAACTGGGACTACCGGTATTCGTGGATCCGCGACTCGACGTTCGCGCTGTGGGGCCTGTACACGCTCGGGTTCGACTCGGAGGCGGACGGGTTCTTCGAGTTCGTGGCCGATCGGTGCGGGGACGGGAGCGACCTCCAGGTGATGTACGGGCTCGGCGGCGAACGCGACCTGACCGAATCCACGCTGCCCCACCTCTCCGGCTACGAAGACGCCCAGCCCGTGCGGGTCGGCAACGGCGCGTACAACCAGGTGCAGCACGACGTGTGGGGGGTGCTCCTGGACTCGATCTACCTCCACGCGAAGTCCCGCGACCGCCTCCCCGAACGCGTGTGGCCGATCGTGGTCGCGCAGGTCGAGAAGGCGATCCAACACTGGAACGAGCCCGACCGGGGCATCTGGGAGGTCCGCGGCGAGCCGAAGCACTTCACCTCGTCGAAGCTGTTCTGCTGGGTCGCGCTGGACCGAGGGGCGCGCCTCGCCCACCGTCGCGGCGAGGAGGCGCTCGAGCAGAAGTGGCGCGCCGTCGCCGACGAGATCCACATGGACATCCTGGCCAACGGCCTCGACGAGCGCGGGGTCTTCACGCAGGCGTACGGGACGA